>Ga0255343_1001997_pt1 | contig 25300 bp, 23 predicted proteins | sample wastewater_treat_4_FD_192413 | JGI IMG/M metagenome (GOLD analysis project Ga0255343, IMG submission 192413) | Wastewater microbial communities from Lulu Island WWTP, Vancouver, Canada - plant16 | ecosystem: Engineered > WWTP > Wastewater > Unclassified | place: Canada: Vancouver, British... | reverse complement strand
AATGCTGCCAACAATGGCAGGTTCGGCAAACAGGTGTGTAATTCCGGAATATAAATTTGATATTGAATTACTTACAGAGTTACTTGTTGAAGACCGGGATAATAATCCAAGCAAATATTCGATAGTGCTTGTTTCCGAAGGTGCTATGTTTGAAGGAGGGGAAATGATTTTTTCCAACACTGAAAGAGACGCATATGGACATGCAAAGCTTGGTGGAATAGGGGATATTGTTTCACAGAAGGTGAAAGAACTTTCAGGGAAGTATAATCGGGGGAAAACTATAAATGTTATTAACCAGAAGCTTGGATATATGGTAAGGGGAGGCGATCCTGATGCGCTTGATTCAATAGTTCCAATGGCTTATGGGAATCTTGCCCTTGACCTCATTCTGAAAGGCGTTCACGGGAGAATAGTAGTTCTTAAGAATGGCCGTTATGACAACTTGCCTATTGATGTTGTTACCTCATCAAAGAAAGTTGTTGATGTGACTGAGCATTATAATACTGAAAGGCTTCGACCCTTTTATCATAGTTTTGAAATGAGACCTTTTCTGCTGATGGCTTCAGATAATTGAATACGATACCTTGGAAAAAGGATTGGTAATAAAATCGACTGGCAGTCGTTTCAGGGTTCTATATGGTTCTAATGAGATTGTTGAGTGCACAATAAGAGGCAAACTCCGGGTCAAAGGGCTTCGGACAACTAATCCTGTTGCTGTTGGTGATAATGTCCTTTTTCAGTTCGAAAAAAATCAGACATCAGGCATTATAACAGAGGTCCTTGACCGAAGGAATTACATGCTTAGAAAAGCATCAAATCTGTCGAAAGAGGTGCAGATAATTGCTTCCAATATTGACCAGGCATTCTTAATGTTCACAATAATTCTGCCTGAAACACCGGTCGAATTTATTGATAGATTCCTTATAACTGCAGAAGCTTATAATATACCTGCTAATCTTATTATTAATAAAACAGACCTTTATGGTGCTCCCGAAATTGAAAAAATGGAGCATTTATCATCACTTTACAGCAAAATAGGTTATGATTGCTACAGAATTTCACTTCAAAACAGATCAGGTATTGATGATCTTAAAGCCAAAATGCAGGGAAAAATCAATCTTCTTTCAGGAAACTCAGGCGTTGGGAAAACTTCCCTTATAAATATCTTTAATCCTTCTCTTGATCTGAAGACAGAGGAGATCTCAGAATATCACAAGCAGGGAAAACATGTAACAACTTTCCCGGAAATGCACAATCTCCCTTTCGGAGGTTATGTTATCGATTCTCCCGGAATGAGGGGATTTGGAGTGGTGGATATGCACAGGAATGAGATTTATCACTTTTTCCCTGAAATATTCAAGGCCTCCAGAGAATGCAGGTTTTATAATTGTCTTCATTTAGATGAACCGGACTGTGCAGTTATGGCGGCTGTTGAAGATAAGCAGATTGATCCGTCGAGGTATAGAAGCTACCTTAGAATACTTGAAGATGAAAACAGGAAATACAGATGATTTTTGATTATTCAATAAATTCTATCTTTATGTTCTCATGAGTATAAAAATTATTCACAATGAAAAGGTTACGGATTATTATTTCTACTGTATTTATTGTGATAATTCTGATAAATTTCTTTTACTATCGGAATTTATATAATAAACAAATAAGTTATATCACAACTCTACTTAACAGACAGGCACAGATTGTCGGCCTTTCAGTTGACGATGTTGACAACAGTTTTATAAGTGATCTCAATGAAATAAACTTTACTGAAGACTTTGGGGCATTTTTCGAGGATCCGTATTTGAAGGCAAGGGTAACAGAGAAAATGAAATTATTCATTTCAACATACCAAGACTTTGTAACAGGGATCAGATTTTTTGATAACAACAGGAATGAGTTTTCCCTTAAACATGATGAAATGGGAGGAGAATGGCTTGAACAGACTTTTGTTCTTCATGTCCAGGGAGAGATCAAGGAAAAGGAACAACTTGTAAGGACTAATAGAAGATTTGAATATTATCTGCCTGTGATTAAAAACAATGTAACTGTAGGTAACATAGTTGTAACAGTTGATTATCAGAGATATTTTGAAGAAATATTTTCAGACTTCAATCTTAAGGATTATCAATGGCAATGGGTTATTACTGATTCAGGGTACATAATTTATGATAATAAAGAAGTTTCTGTTCAGTATTTGGGAATTGACGATATAGTCACCGAACTTATTAACGGAACAAATGGAAATCTTGTTCACAAAGCCTCTGTTAATGGAGAAAACAAAACAATAATATCCTCCTTTTATTCGACGCAGCTTTTACAAAGGTCAATCGCACTGGTATTTTCTGTGCATACGGATTTTTTTCAAAAATACATTATCCGAAATTCTTTTCTTATAGTAATAAGTACATTACTACTTATTCTGCTTATAATCTGGTTCTTTCAAAAGTATATTAAATCGCAAGAAGAAGAGAACCTGAGACTAAGTAATTTAGAAAGAATGCTTTTCAGGTTGATTGAGGAGATGTCTGTTGGGGTGGTAATTTATGATAGGCAAAGAAGAATTCTTAAGGCTAATAAGATTGCAGCATCTTTTTATTCCTATTCAGGAGAAGAGGAGATGAACGGGCAGATCTATCCTGAAGCGGCTGTTACAACAGCAGGGAATTATTTTGCGCGAAACCTTGGAAGCGGCTTCAACCCTGAACAGTTTGTAATTATTCCAGGTCAATCGGGAGAAACAATTCTTTATAAACATAGCATTCCATTGGTTTTTATGGGGCAAGAAGCTACAATGGAAATACTGAGTGATGTCACAATGCTTGAGGAGGCAAGAAAGAATGAAGCAAAGGCAAATGAAGCGAAATCGGAATTTCTGGCCCGTATGAGTTATGAAATCCGTACTCCGCTGAATGAGATAATCGGGGCAACTGATTTAATTAATCAGCATAAGCTTCCGGACGATGTCAGAAGTATTGTAGATCTATTGCGCAAATCAACGGAGATTCTTTTGAATATTATAAATGATATTCTTGATTTTTCGAAAATTGAAACAGGTAAATTGGTACTGGAAGAAATGCCTTTCAACTTTAGGGAAGAAATCAGGTATTATTCCGAATTGCTTTCAACACACATTGCGGGGAAAGATATTGTTTTTTCAAGCGTTATCGATAGTAATATACCGGAAAGCATAATTGCTGATCCCATAAGACTGAGGCAAATTCTGACGAACCTTCTTGTACATTCAGTGACAAATACCGAAAAAGGAGAAATTCGCTTGCTGTGTCATGCTGGAGCCGCTGAAAATGGAATAGTAACACTTGATTTTGAATTGCTTGATACCGGGCGTTCTTTTGATGAAGCAAGTCTTAACAAGATTTTCGGAAGTTCTCTGAACCCTGAGTCGAGGGCCCTTAAATCGAGTGATGAATCAGCACTCGGTACAATAATTGCACGTCAGCTGATTGAGCTGATGGGAGGTACTCTTAGTGTGGAATCTCCCTCCGGTTTATCCGGTGATTCGGGAACCAAAATCCTTTTTTCAATAAGAGTTTTTTCCAATGACAGAATAGTGAAAGAAATAAATCTTAATAAGATCAGATCATTTTCAGATATTAAAACTCTTATTATAACAAGTCAGCATAACAGGGATGAAGAAATAATTAATCTGTATCACCAGCTTCATTTAAATATTTCTGTTACCTCTTTCCACAAGATGATAACGGAACAGATAAAGCAAAGCCTTAAGACACCCGGGGAAGCTTATAATCTTATTGTTATAATTGACGAGAAGAAATTTGACGGATTTGAAGTTGCTAAGCATATCTGGGAACAGGGTCTTTCACAGAAAGTAATTATTCAGATGATAAGTTCAAATGACAAGAAGGGCAACTATCAGCGATCACTTACAATGGGCATTGATAGTTATCTTGTCAAGCCCCTGGAATCCCTGAAGCTTACCGGATCTCTTCAGGAATGTTTTCCTTATCTTGAAATACAGACAACTACCCCGGATGACATCAGTTCTATTAAAAGAGATATTGAGATTTTGATCGTAGAAGATAATCAAATGAACCTCAAGATCCTGGGTACTATGTTAGAGTCCCTTGGGTATTCTTTTGATGCTGTTGAAAATGGCTATGAGGGTTTCCTGAAAGCAAAGAATAAACACTATGACCTCATTTTCATGGATCTGTTTATGCCTGAGATGGATGGTTTTGAAGCTTCAAGACGAATCATTGAAACAGATAAAACTGTACTGATAGCTGCATTTACCGCCGACAACCTTCCTGAAACAAGACGGAAGGCAGAACTATCAGGAATCAGGGAATTCATCTCCAAACCTGTGAGGATTGAAGAATTGAAGAGATTGTTTCTGAAATACTTCAAAGCTAAGTGATACTAAAAGTAACAAATTAGATTCCCTGATGTAATCTCTTATTTATATGATGTTTCTGTTAATAGAGGACTCCTTGTTCATTGTTGAAGAGGAGGTATGAGATCAGAAACAATGTCAAGGCTTTTTTTCTCGTTGATATCAATGCCTCGTTATTTGAATGGGGTTCTAAATCATGCAGACAATAGTTCTCCACGAAATATAAAAGGAACAAAGAATTATTTTTGTAGAATCTGTAACTGATATTATAGAAGTGAATACCCGGAGAGTTCTTGAAGCATCGGATGAAATAAAATACTGAAAACTTTTATTTACAGATGATTATCAGGGAGGTTATCTACTAATTTGTAAACTTTATCGGATCTTCTAAGGTATTGCTCAATTTTAATTGAGCAATAATCACCTTTATGTGCTGTTGTTGTCTCATTAAGATCAACTCTGATTCCTTCGGCTTTAAGTTCAATTACACCTGTGGAAGGTCCGATTATCAGAATATTATCCCCTTCATTGAGATCGCCATTTTCAAGTTTTATTTCTGCTACATTAATCTTTGTAAAATAATTAGTGATCTTGCCGATATATAGTTTCTTTTTTGTCGCACAGGAACCATATTTTGTATTCCATTCTCCCAGTTTTTGCCCCAGATAATATCCATCCCAGAAACCCCTGTTGAACACTGACGACAGTCTTGTGTTCCATTCTGAAATACGTTCTGCCGAATATGTGCCGTTTAAGACTGTCCGCACTGCCTCGTCATAGCATTCTGATACAGTTTTTACATATTCAGGAGATCTTGCCCGACCCTCAATTTTAAGGACCCTGACCCCTGCATCAAGCAGCTTATCTACAAATCCAATAGTACACAGGTCTTTTGGCGACATTATGTATTCATTGCTTATCTCCAGTTGATTACCTGATTCTTTTTCAGTAACTATATATGACTTTCTGCAGGTTTGATAACATGTTCCCCTGTTGGCTGACATATTATTTTCATGCAGACTGAGATAGCATTTCCCGGAAATTGCCATACATAATGCACCATGTGCAAACATTTCAATTTTAACATAATTACCTCCGGGTCCTTTTATATTTTTTTCCATTATGGAATTATATATGCTTTTAACCTGACTGAGATTTAATTCCCTGGCCAGTACAACAACATCTGCCCATTGCGAATAAAACTTCAGTGCTTCAGTATTTGATACATTGAGTTGTGTAGAGATATGTACTTCTATGCCTTTCCTGAAGGCATAGAGGATAGCAGAAAGATCACTTGCAATTATTGCATTGATGCCGCATTCAGCTGCAGCATCAATAATTTCCTGCATTTGTTTTATTTCATTATCATAAATAACAACATTTACAGCAAGATAGCTCTTAAGGCCGTTTTGTTTGCATATCCCGGAAATTTTCGGGAGATCAGTTATCAAAAAATTTTTTGAAGATCCTGCCCGCATGTTAAAATGTTCAGCACCGAAATAAACAGAATCAGCTCTTCCCTGGATTGCAGCCATGAGAGATTCATAGGAACCTGCCGGTGCCATTATCTCAATATCTTTTCTTTCAATATCCATGAATACTGAATTTTAAGAGTCCCAGTGATTTTTATTCATAACAATTCTTATACATGATCCTTTTCCAGGTTCTGAGTGTCTGACATAAATCCGGCCGGAATGAAATTTTTCAATAATTCTTTTCGAAAGAGAAAGTCCGACTCCCCAGCCACGCTGTTTGGTTGAATACCCCGGGTTGAATATTTTTCTGAATGCCCTTTTAGGGATTCCTTTTCCCGTATCGCTTATATCAATCATTATAACCTTTTCATTTTCATTTATCCTGTAGGTTATTTCACCGCTTCCCTCCATTGCATCAATGGCATTTTTCGATATATTTTCAATAACCCATTCAAAGAGAGAAGCATTCATAGGGATTGATATAACATTCTTTTCGTCGAAATCAGTTATGAATTTTATCTTTGATGATGTCCTTGTCTTTAAATAATCAATTGTATGCAGGATAATTGCAACAAGGTTTTCATTTTTCAGAACAGTTTTTGAACCTATTCTTGAAAAACGTTCGGTAATTTTTTCAAGCCTCTCAACATCCCTGTTTATTTCATCTGTTATTGCCACCTCAGGATATTTTTCTTGCAGAATTTCGACCCAGCCGGCAAGCGATGAGGTCGGTGTACCGAGCTGGTGTGCGGTTTCTTTGGACATGCTAACCCAAACCTGATTATCAGCAACCTTTCTTGATGACTGGAATGCAAGGTATGCGACAAGTATAAAGAGTATTATTATTCCCAACTGAACATAGGGATAATAAGTAAGCTGGGTGAGGATAATACTGTCTTTGTAATAAATTTTATTAATAAAACCATTTCCAAGTTCGATAATTATAGGATCCTTTTTTTTCTTTATCTTTTCCAGTTGAATTCTAATGTATTCCGGGTCACGCAATTGTTCACTGCTAAAATTCCCGGCGCTTATTATATTATCATGTGAATCTGTAAGGATCACAGGGATGGTTGTATTATTTTCGATTATTGAGAATGGGAATTCCAGATTCTGATCAGGATCTTCAGCGTCAGCGGAGTTTATTATAATAGTTGCTTGCGCCCATAATTCAGCCTTTTTTCTTTCTTCACCCTTAAGAATATCGACAAGATACCGGGTGTAAATAAGCGATCCTGATCCTGTCAATACTGCCAGTAGAAAAAGAAAAAGCATCCAAAGCGATTTGTATCTGTAACTCTCCAAAAGATAAGATTGAATTATATTTAATTTCCTTTATACCAGAAGATCCCTGATGTTCTTTCAGGCAGCTTTGAATGAGAGGCTATCTTGATTTGACATTATCTCATTCTTCCCATATAACCCTGAAGCGGGGATTCTCTTTGTCTGGTTTCTTTTTTTCAACAGAATCTGCCGGGTACAATCCGTATTCCTCATTAAGGATTTTCCTGAGTGTTTGCCTTTCTGTTTTTATATCATTCTTAATCTGATTTCCCACAGCTTTAACATCGTATGATACTTTTGCTTCTTTTCCTTTGTTAATTATCTTGAGAAGAAGAGAAGTACGGCCAAGACCATCGTCTTGTACTGCTCCAAACTCTGTGGTATTTGGTCTTGGTTTTCGCAACTTTTTGCTGAGAAGCTCAGATAATTGTATTTTAACATGATATTCATAATTATTGTTAAAATCATGTTTACCGCTTACAGAGAGATTAGCTGCTGTTGATTTTACCTCCATTTGCGGTATGTAAAGATAATTGTTTCTTATAAAAAAATCATTTTCAAGTTCTTCAAAATGAATGGTTTTCAATTCCGATAATTTAATGAATGACGATAGCTCCTTAACAGGATCAAATTCAATAAGAGCGCCTCTTGAGATTACGTATTTTCCTTCTGCGGTTATTCCCTTTATCACAGGATGCATTAAGGAATCAAAGGGAAGCAGCAGAGATAAAGAACCAGATAGTGATCCGTCAAGATTTTCAGCCTTAATGAACTTTTGTCCGAAATTATTGAAAGAAGTAAAAGTTTTTCGGATATCTATTTTATCAAGCTTAAAAGCCCCCTGCCCGACAAAGCTCTTATCATTGTTTTGAGCGATTAAACAATTACCTGAAATATTGCCATCTAATGAGTTTAAATTCAATGATTTAACATCAAAGACCCTTGGCTTGTAATTAACAGATCCTGTAACATTATCGGCTGAAAAAGTCTTGTAATTAAACCGGTCAATAATAAAATCAATATCAAAAAACAGATCTGCCGGCAATACAAAAGTATTTTTAGTATCTAATGACATGCCGGTGGCTTGTTTTCTTTTGTTAAATGTTGATGGATCAAGTTTGTTGCACTTAACTTCAGCTTTAATTGTTCTGGCTGCCGGTAAGCCGGAAAATTTATCAGGAAATCCTGTCATCACACCAGACACCTTAAATTCCTGATCTCTGAAAGTGAATTTGAAATTGTTTGCAAAAACTGTATCGGCAATTTTTATATCACCACTTGCATCTTTAAATAAAATGCTGTCATTCCTGAGACCTAAACTAAACGATTTAAAGTTCAGTGAAGCTTCCGGGTGAAAGTTAAAAAAATCGGAAAGGATAAATTTGCTTTTCTTCTGAAGATTGCCGGCCATATTAAGATTAAAATCAATAAGACCGGTTGCAGTGGAGATTTCTTTCAGATTAAAAAAGGCTTTAATCTCTGAAGGGACCAGTCTGCCCGATAGTTTAAGCGTGCTATTCATCGTTTTAAAATCAGAAAGGCTGAATGATCCTCTGTATTGTGATGATCCGAATCTTCCTTCAAAATCCGATACAGATAACCGGCTTGTTTCAGGCTTCATTGATGAGCCATTCGTATAAAAACCCCTGAACGAAAGATTATTAATGCTTAAGGGAGAATTTTTATATTTTACACGGCCTTGTTTTACATCGAAAGCTATTTCCATAAGAGGATTGGAAGTTCTTGAGAGGAGTCCTTTGAAATTGCACTGAACATTCATTATCCCTGCCGGATCGTAAGCTGATAATTTTTCAAGATATCGCAAGGGGACATACTTCTTAATTCCCGAAAGGTTTATATTGTTTCCGGTGAAGGATAAATCAAGAATATTTCCAGATGATACAGAGCCATTCACCTGAAAACTATTTTTTTCTATCAGGATATCGCTTTTTGTGAACATAATTTCTTTATCGGAACTATGCAGATTGACATCAAAATCAACTTCTACGATTCTTGTCATACTAAAATCATATAGTTGAAACTTATCGATGCGAAGCCTGCTTATCGCCGAGAAATCAATATCTTTGCCGGATATCCTGCTTTTAAGACTACCCGATCTGGCATATCCATTAATAAGAAGTTTAGTAGCCCTGTTATTGTAAAGCGCATATACATCTGACAGGTCAATTTTTTTAATATCCATGACAAATATATCCTCTGCCGCCTTCGGTCTCTTTGCAACAAGTTCATAATTAACAAATCCGGAAGTATCCGTATACAATTTCAGGAAACCATCCTTGATTCCTATCCTGTCAATATTATAAATACCCCTGATTATATCTGTGATCCTGAAATCCATTGTTACCAATCTTGCTGAAAGAAGGGTATCGGTGTTCATGCCATTAAAGCAGGATGGATCAAAACCCGGGGAGGAATGTACAAATACATCCCTGATATCGAGAGACGCTTTGGGGAATCTCTTTAGAAAAGATAGTCTTACAGATTCGAAATCATATTTTGTAAGAAGATTTTTATTAAGAGATCTCAGGATGATCGCTGCAACCTTATCCTGGACGAACAATGATGAAGTAAAAAGAACAATAGTAATTATAAATATTATTGAAGCAACTATTTTGCTTATTTTAAATACTAATCTCATTTCCCCAGTAGAATTTCCGTTTGCACGACTTATAACGGGGGACAAAGGTAGTTTATTTGAATCAATTCATGATGACTTCCTGAGCAGGAAGTCAAGATTGTCATCAGTCGTTGCTTCAAAAGGAGATGAACCAAAATGAAAAATCCTTGCTTTTCGTGGTCCGGTCAATTTAATTTTTTGGTCTTCAACTAAGATCATCGTTCCCTCTCTTAGTCCGACAACATAAATGTCACGATTTATTTCGATGAATTCTTCGATACGCTGTTCTCTTGTTTCTCCTGCATGTCCTTCAGGATTAGCATCAAGATAATGGGGATTTATCTGGAAGTGTACAAGGTTGAAAGCATTGAATGATTTAGGTTCAACAACAGGCATATCATTAGTTGTCATTATTGTCGGGCATGCTACATTTGAACCGGCACTCCAGCCTACATACGGTGTACCTGAAAATACTTTTTCCCTGACTGCATTAATGAGATTATTCTCCTGGATTGTATTAAGCAGTTTCCATGTGTTTCCTCCTCCAACAACAATCGCTGATGCATCTTTTACAGCTTTTACAGGATCCTTAAAATGGTGGATTGATATAACATCATGATCGATTTCGCGGAACCTTTCTGATACCTTTTCTTCATACTTATCGTACGAAAATGTTACCGCAGCATAGGGTAAAAACAATGCTTTTACAGGTGTTGTTCCCAGGAATGTCCTGATGTTCTCTTTTGGGTAATCGAGATAGGCTTCGCCGGGATTTGTTGAATTGCTTATAAGTAATAATCTCATTTAATTCGAGTTAATAATTGAACTATATTAATTCTTTAATGTCCTGATTTTCAGGAATGTATTTGATCTTAAAACCCGGAAGGGATCTGACAGCAGATTGAAAAGAATTAATATGTCTTTAATCCGATTATTATTTAATAATTTATTTCTTCAGGCAGAACAAGTTTTATTTCTTAGGCTGGTAAACCCTTACCCAGTCAATTTCTGTTGTCATCAGGCTATGAACAGGTTTGTTCAGGCCTCCTGAAAAACCAATGTACATAGGAACCTGTGGGACATTAGAAGTAGTTGAAAAAACTTCAGTGTTATTTATTTTCCATGTAAGTTTATCCGGAGTCCATTCAAGAGTATAGATATAGAAATCGTTAGCATATTTTCCGCCCACAGAAGTTTTTACTCTTTTATTTGCTGAGCTAAAATAATCAAAAAATACTTTTCCGTTAGTTGTACGGCATATGTCGATATGCGGAGTGATTTTATCAGCCAGCATCCAGAAAGCGCATTTTGCTGCAGGATTACCCAATTTTACCTTTGCACTGAAGATCCCGTACTTCTGATAAAAGCTTTTACCTGTATTCAATATGCCTGAAGTGAATGAAAATTCCTTTATTTTAAAACCATTTGCAGTCCATGCTTTTCCCTGCACTTTCTGTGGTTTTGTTATTATTTTCAGAAGGCTGTTGCGCACCTCAAAATTATCCTTTTCCGTGTAGGCCTGAAGATCGGGTTCAACAGAATACCTGTCATTTAAAAGCTTATCTCCCCAGAAGTAATTTGTAAGCCATTTGCTTGTATCAAGCTTGTTTCCTTCAAATTCATCACTGAAAGTAAGCTCCCTTTCTGTCAGAATATTGAATTTGTTTGAATCTTTTGTTTTGAAGTACCAGATAATGTCCTCATTTTTTTTGATCTTATCAAATTCCCGCATCTTTGAAAACATTTCGGTCTTTTCGAATCTTTTTTTATCAAGAAGGTAATTCTTTTTTTCCTTGAATTCGGCTGTGGCTAAATAATCCTTAAGTTCGTTGTACCTTGCCAGCCTTACTGATCCATCAAGATTAAGGAAATTTGAATATTCCTTTGATTTTTTAAATTTATAGTAGGTTTTTATTTCAGAGCTCTTTTTCAGTCTTTTAAATTCAAGAAGTTTTTCTTTGTCGGCGCTGTTTTTAAATTCTTTCGTCTTCATTTTTTCCCTGAATTCCAGCGATTTAACCAGGTTCTGAAGTGATTCGAAATTTGAAATTTTCCCGGAGCCATCAAGATCTTTGAATTTTTTGAGCATTGATCCTGAAATGGTTCGGAAATAGAGTACAATGTCCTTCGCTTTCTGAAGCGAAAGGAATTCTTTTTCTTTCAGGTACTCTTCAGAGTTTTTATAGGAGAGGGATTCAATTTCCTTTTTCTTATTAATAAAATCTGATGAGTTGATCAAATCCTTCAGCTCATTGAATTTTTTAAGAGTATCAGATTCAGAAAAAGCGTTAAGTTTGTTAAATTCAGTAACAAGAGCTTTTTCTGCCTGTTCAATTTTAGCGGTCGAGGGGATCAGTCCCAACAGAAATCTAAGACTTGCCATTGCATAATTGTTTTAGGTACAAGTGATAAAGATAGAAATTCTTTTCCGAAACGAAATATCAGAAACCATAAATTAAATATTCCATTTTCTGCCTTAACGGAAAAGTCCTGCAGGATGTTGCAAAAAAGATGCAAAATGCTGTTTCAGTTTATAAAATTTATTGATATCTGCTGGCGTGATATTGTTTGTTAAAATCGGAAATACAGGTTTATGCTTCCAGTGAGAATGAAAGGAGCAATGAAATCTGAAGTAATCTTGTTGCGGCTGGCAGGTACACCAAAACCAATGTCAACATTTATTCCTGAATACTTTGAAAATTCAAATGTTCTCCCTGCCCTGGGATATATAAGAAAGCTGTATTCCTGTCTATAATTCGTTTCAAAAATATATGTGGCCATTCCTAAGAAAATGTACCAGAGTTTTTGTTCGGAGAAACGAGGTTTCTCACCAATGCGATAATAAAATTCCACTGCACTTGCTCCAAGCCCCTGAGTATCGAATGATTGACTGAATCCTGCCTGAAAATTATTTCCATACCTTAGTTTCAGGCACATTGTTTCAGGGAACCCATAACCGGCAGCTATATCAAACTTATATCTTGAATCTGCAAATCCTCCTGAAGCTGGTTCAATAAAAACAGCAAAAAGAATAACTGTCTTAAGAATAAAAATTCTTAATAAAAATTTAAAAGAATGGTTTTTGTTTGAAAGAATTCCACCGGGGAACCTGTTTTTCTTTCTATTCACCATAAGCAGTAATCGGGATATTATTTACCTATAGAAACATTCAAAGGAACGAAATTATTTATGAAGATATTGTGAAAAGTTTGTAGAACATAACAAACCTCATTGTTTATTTTTAGTTTAACTAAATCTACCCGTTTCTCAGAGGGTAGCAATGTGATTATGGCTACTCATTGATTTATTATTTTTGTTGAATGTGTAAGTATTGTAAATTATCGCATATAGTAAATAAATGTGATAGCTCCATATATATTATTTTGGTAGTATTTTGACGGGGAAGCAAGTGGCGATTAAGCAAATATGGGCCTTGTTTATCTCAGTATGAAGCACGGTATTCAGGAATTTTCTATTTTTGTCGCTACAAAAACAAGCATTATGGCATTGGTGCATGAAATGGAAAACAGCGGTAACTGGCTGTTCAAAAGAAGAAGTTGGCTTCCCCTGATCTTGGTCTTTTCTGGCTTAATAATAATGTACCTTGGAAACAAGCAGGCAATAATCTTTAATCTCCGTGATGAAATGATATTTCTCGGGATCAGTATTTTCGGCGAACTGATAAGAGTCTTCACAGTAGGTTTTGCACCCAGGAATACTTCCGGGCGAAATACCTCTGCCGGGCAGATTGCAGATGAACTTAACACTACCGGTTTTTATTCAATTATCAGGCGTCCCCTCTATCTCGGAAATTTCTTCATGTGGCTTGGACCTGTTATGTTCATCCGATCGGCATGGTTTACAATTGTATTTTTACTTGTTTACTGGCTTTACTATGAAAGGATAATATTTGCTGAGGAACAATTCCTGAGAAGAAAATTCGGAGAAGCTTATGATAAATTTTCAGAAAAAACAGCAGCTTTTTTCCCTTTCAGATTTAAATGGATCCCCCCGAAACTTAAATTTTCCTTAAAAAATGTATTAAAAAGGGAATACAACAGTTTCGTGAACATTTTTGTGATATTTGCAGTACTTGATTTGTTCAGGAACTTCTACCTGACAGGCAGGATATATATGACTTCGATATGGTTAATTATGCTTATAGGCTCTGGTGTTGTTTGGCTTATTATCAGGTTAATACATAAACATACCCGCTGGTTTGAGGTTGAAGGCAGATAAAATCAAACGTGCTGGAGAACGATTTGTAAATAATCAATCATCTCTTGCTCCGGTAAAGATCATTATGTAATAAAGCAAGGTGGCAAGGGAGCCCAGGGCTGCCACAACATAAGTATATGCTGCCCATTTCAATGCATCCTGTGCTTTATCATGATTCTGGTAAGATGTAACATTGGTTGTTGAAAGCCATTCCAGGGCCCTATGGCTTGCGTTTATCTCAACCGGAAGGGTAATAAAACTGAAAAGAGTAGTCAGGGCAAAGAGTACTATGCCACAGAGAAGAAGTTCCGGAAAAGTATTGACAAATATCACTCCCGCAAGTAGTACCCATTGAACCCATTTTGATGAAAAGCTTACAACAGGTACCAATTTTGAACGGAGTGTCAGCCACGCATACGCGGTGGCATGTTGAATGGCATGACCAGTTTCATGTGCAGCTACGGCAGCAGCAGCGATACTTCTGCTGTTAAATACATCCTGGCTCAGATTAATTGTTTTTGTCTGAGGGTTATAGTGATCGGTCAGGCTTCCTGCTACACTCTCAACCTTCACGTCAAATATACCGTTGTCGCGGAGCATTTTTTCGGCTACATCCTTACCCGACATTCCGTTGTCAACAGGGATTTTGGAGTATTTTTTAAATTTTGATTTCAGTGTTGCACTAACGATCCAACTCAGGATCATGAATACAATAAAAATAATCCAGATATTTACAGTCATAATTAAAAAATTTTTAAAGTTCCATCAAAAGTCCTGCCAATTGCAATTCAGGCTTATTGATTTGACAAATTGGCAGTAAACTCAGTTTCTGCTTATTTACCATGCAGTATCACTTTTACTATATTTGACTTATGTTAAAATTAGCAAGAACTATATTGATTTTTATAATATCAGTACCCGTGTATATCTACAGGTTTGCTATTTCTCCTCTTATAAGACCTTCCTGCAGGCATGTTCCTTCATGTTCGCAATATATGCTGGATGCACTTAAGATTCATGGCCCTTTTACAGGGTTTCTTATGGGAGCTGACAGAATATTCAGATGTCGCCCCGGGGGAACACACGGTTTCGATCCGGTACCTCGTTTCAGATTCAAAAAATACCGGCCTTTAAATCGCTACAACAAGTGTAGCAGATTGAAATAACTGTCAGAACACAATCTTTAAAAATTAAGATCCTCCTTAATTTGTTTATAACCTGACCTGCTTATCGGAAGCTTGTCTCCTGACTGCAGAATTGCAATGTGATTATCTTTTCCGTAAGGCTCTATCCTTTTAATTTCTTCTACCCTGACTATATAGGATCTGTGTATCCTTACAAAATCAGTTTTGGGCAGATTATTTTCGTAAAATCTCATTGTCTGCTGCTTAAGAGCTTTTCCGTTTGTGTAATGGATCATTACGTAATCATCCTGCGCTTCAAGATATTTTATTTCTTTAACCGGGATAAAATTTATCGTATTTCCTTTGCGTACAACTACTCTTGTAACCGGAGTACCTGATTCAGGACTTAAAGCAAGCAGTTGATTGGCAGGTTGTCTGTCATAAACGGTCGATTTTATCTTTTCAACAGCTTTCAGAACAGCTTCAAGAAATCTCTTTTTTGAAAATGGTTTCAGGAGGTAATCAACCGCATTTAGCTCAAATGCTTTTATCGCAAACTGGTCATAGGCAGTTGTAAATATTATTTCGGGTTTTTCTGTCATTACTTCAAGCAACTCGATACCTGTTAGCATGGGCATCTGGATATCAAGGAAAACAAGATCAGGTTTCAGAGATATTATTGTCTTCAAACCTGAAAAACCATCAGAGCACTCTGCCACAACATCAATGTATGCAAGATCCTCGAGATATTTTTTGATTATTTCGCGTGCAGGAGCTTCATCATCAATTATGAGAGTCTTGATCTGATTCATTGTATATAAATAATTCTTCCTAAAGTTATACAGATTTTCTCAGGCTGTCCTAATCAGTAAAATTCAAATAGATTTTCAAACTTCACAAATGAAAATTTCAGAAACAGTTAAATATCTAATGGAATTTTAAGTAAAACTATATAAATGCCATTTTCTTTTGTTGTTTTCAGGGAAGCTTTATCACCATAGAATAGTTCGAGCCTCCTCACTACATTAATGAGTCCTGTTCCTGTTCCTGTCTTTGGCGGAGCTGTATCATCGTAATTATTCGTTATAGTTATTTCAACAGCTTTGTTAGTCTTTTTTGCACTTGTAATTATCCTGACACGATCAGTGCTTTCATAAACTCCGTGTTTAATTGCATTTTCATAAAGAGGCTGTAAGATCATAACCGGCATTTTTGTTTCAAGGCATTCTGTATCTATATTTTCTTCAGTTGATAGTTTATCACCAAAGCGTACTTTTTCTATTTCAAGATAGAGCTTTAAGTTTTCAAGTTCACTTTTTAAAGAAACCGGTTGCTCGTCTTTTTTGGAAAGGGTATATCTCATGAATTCAGACAGGTTAATGATCATTTCCCTTGCTTTATCAGGATTTGTGATTATCAGGGAGTTCACCGAGTTAAGGCTGTTAAAGAGGAAATGAGGGTTTATCTGAGACCTGAGCATTTTGAGTTCGGTTTCCTTAACAAGGCTTTTCAGGCGTGCTTCTTTGATGTTTTTTTCAGAAAGATTTTGAAGACTGACGAAGAGATAATAGACGAGGACCATAAGAAAGTAGATAAATACTCCTGTTCCTAGTCTGTAAGGAAATGAGGCTTCCCAGTATTCTTTTAAGTTTGTTGTTTTCGGAAGGACAAGGCTTATTCCATACCTGGTTATAAGCAGCCATAATGCAATGGCAACAATTCCGGTAAGGGTCAGGTTAGTGATTATCTTTGTTATATTATTTGTAATTGCATTAATGTAAATGAATGGATACCATAGTGAAAGGCCGATTCCGGAATAGGTTATATAAGAAATGATGCCATCAGCAATAGTTAACGGAGTATAACTTCCGTAAGCAAAGAAATATAAAAGCAGTTGACCGAGCGTAAGGAAAAGCCAGGCCAGCCACCAAACCAGCAGACTAATCCTGTTTCCAAGTACAGGATGTTTCATTTTAAGCTGTTAATATGATTTAACTTCTCCTCCACCGAATACAACAGCCCCCTTAATAACAAGTTGGCTTGTTGTATCAAAGGGCCTTCCCAGACTCAGTTTCCTTGAATCGCTGAAACCACCCAGAATAGGAGTTACTTCAATAGTTATATACCAGCTCTCAGGTACAATTATCGTAGCACCGCCAAAGACACAAGCTATTTCCAGATCGTTTCTGCCTGGGGAGAGTTTTGCTTTTGTGAGATCAAGTTCAATGCCTCCAAAGACGGCTGATATCTTGCCACCTTTAAAATTTTGTGAGACAATCTGGCGTTCTCCGCCGCTGAAAATATTTACATAATCGATAACATCGTCGCCTATCATCCCTTTCGATTTTACTGGCGACGGGCCTTTTTTACGTGTCACTATGAAGATTATGCCCACAATAATGAATATAGATGGCCAGAACATGTTGTACATATGGAAAGTCTCCCGAAATAGAAGAGGAATCATAAAAAATCCCCCAACAGCCATAACTATTATCCCTGCTGTCTTATCTCTTGATCCTAATGTAAGGATAACTCCGATTGTTATCAGTAGCATTGGCCAGCTGAAAATTACATTATCGATAAAATCGGGAAAAAATCCGGTATTCCTTATAGCGAGGAATAACCCTGCCAGAACCAGAATGGCCCCAATTATAACCCTGTTATTTGTTTGATGATGGCTCTCCTTAGCAGAAGTTGAACGGTCATCCTTGAATCCGTTATTTGTTTCCATAGTTATTGATTTTGATATTTGCTGCTTTATTACTTATTTTTTCTATTAAAGAAAGATGATATAATGAATGATAAGCCCGTTAGTATTATAACCGAAGGCCAGAAAAAGGTCTTGATAAAAGCAGGGATTTCTTCAAAATAATCATCAAGAAAAAACCATACACCCCCGGCAATTAATAGCAAACCCGGTATGAAATTCAGATTCAGCAGAAGCAATACTCCGATAAAGATCATTACTGTCTGCCATGTAAAATATTCCTTTACACTGCCGAGATGAAGCATATCATTTGTAGCAACAAGAAGGGCTAAACCAAGAACAATTAAAAAGATGCCGAAACTAATTTGAGGATTGCGTTCCTTGCTTCTTTTCAAATAATCTTTATTACTGTATCCCATGACTTTAATATTAATTCAATCCAAAAATACTGAAATGATGAAATATATGTTTTATAAAATCGACGAATGGCGGTTTTATTATGGCAGATGGCTTTAAGAAAAGGCGTTGCATTAGTAAGTTGAATCTACAACTGTTACTTTTTTGTTGATAATTTTTTTAATTGAATAAGCTTTTATATTTTTGCAAACCAAAAATTATAAAGATGACCGGATTATTTACCATATACCATACCGGATACCGTTAAGTAATTTTAAAATAAGGACTTCATAGTTTTGATTTTAAAATTTATAACAGGTTTTTTGAGCAGTTTGAGGAGTCAGAAATACAAGGAAGAGAGACTTAAAACGACAATTAAGACAGAAAAAAGATTCTCTTTTACTTATCGGTGTTAAGGTTGTAATAGAATGAGTTATAAATATTACATGCGACAGGATTTCAGGTATTCTGTTATTTCCTGTAAACTGTGAAAAATAGTTTGTGATCAAACCCGGAAGGGAACATGATGAAATGGGAAAAGCACTTGCAATCCGGATTATATTGAGTAAGATTTAGGAGCCTATGGTGACAGATGAGAACAAGTCTAGACCCGAGATGGGATGAATTGAAAGATCTTGTAAAAAATTAATTAAACATTTAAAGAAAATGGCACATCCGAAACGAAAACAATCGAAAGCAAGAAGAGACAAACGCAGAACTCATTATAAAGCGACAGCTCCTACTGTAACAACTTGTTCAAATTGCAGTTCTTCAGTGCAATATCATAGGGTTTGTCCAGAATGCGGGTATTACAGGGGGAAACTTGCTGTAGAAAAAAAGACTACAGCCTGATATTGTCGGATCAGTTTTTATTCCATGAGAATAGCTATTGATGTTATGGGAGGTGATTTTGCACCTGATTCAATAATTGAAGGTGCAGTCGATTCTCTTCAGTGTTTATCTCCTGATGATGAGATGGTATTGATTGGAGATAAAGAAATTATTTATAGAAAGCTTGAAGAATTAAATACTTCGCCCTCTAATTTTTTGATAATTCATACCTCCCAGTTTATTGAAATGGGAGATGTACCTGCCAAGGCATATTCCCAAAAGCCTGATTCTAGTATTGCAGTTGGTTATAAAATGCTGAAGGAACAAGCTATTAACGGCTTTTGCAGCGCAGGGAATACAGGTGCAATGCTTGTTGGCGCCAGCTATACATTAAATGTGATACCCGGAGTTTTAAGGCCGGCATTGGCTACTATAGTTCCGGCTCTTGATAACCATAATGCAGTTATTCTGGATGTGGGTTTGAATCCCGAATGTAAACCGGAAGTATTATGTCAGTATGGAATTCTTGGCAGTATTTTCGCAAAACATGTCCTGGAAGCCAGGGAACCTACAGTCAGGCTTCTTAATATTGGTGCAGAAGAGACAAAAGGTACATCGACAATAAAAGCGGCTTATGAACTAATGAGAGATCATCCGGAAATTAATTTCGAGGGGAATATTGAAGCTAACAGTCTCTTTAGTGAATCGATGTCCGATGTTATAGTTTGTGACGGTTTTGTTGGCAATGTGATACTAAAACAGACCGAGGCATTTTATCATATCTATAAAACACGAAACCTTAAGGATTCATATCTTGAGTGTCTTGATTTTGAAAGCATAGGTGGTACTCCGATAGTTGGGATAAATGCAAATGTTGTTATCGGGCATGGAATATCAAGGCGTAAAGCTATAATGAATATGATACATCAGACATGGGCAGTAGCTCATGCTAACCTGGCTCAGAAGATTAAAGAAGCTATCTGAAAATGAGTAAAATACGGGCAGCCATTACCGGCATTAATGCCTGGGTCCCTGAATACAGGCTTACAAATCAGGAATTGTCCAGGATGGTTGATACATCTGATGAATGGATAATGCAACGCGTAGGGATCAGGGAGAGGAGAATTCTCAGGGGAGAAGGATTAGGAAGTTCCGACCTTGGTGAAATGGCTGTAAAAGGCTTACTTGAAAAGACTGGTACTTTGCCTCAGGAAGTTGACCTTCTTATATGTGCAACTATAACACCCGATATGGCTTTCCCTGCTACGGCAAATATAATCTCAGACAAGACGGGAATAACAAAAGCATTCAGTTTTGACATCGGAGCAGCATGTTCAGGATTTCTGTTTGCACTCCAGACGGCCGCAACATATGTTGAAACAGGTAAATGCAGAAAGGTTGTTGTTGTTGGCGCCGACAAAATGTCATCAATAACTGATTATACAGACCGGACAACTTGTCCCCTTTTTGGTGATGCCGCAGGAGCAGTCCTTGTTGAACCATCGTCCGACGGGACAGGTATAATTGATTATCTTTTCCGGACTGATGGATCAGGACGCAAATTTCTGCATCAAAAGGCCGGCGGATCAGTAAAGCCTGCATCTCATGAAACTGTTGATGCGCGGGAGCATTTTGTATACCAGGAAGGACAGAGTGTCTTTAAATTCGCAGTAGTCAATATGGCTGACATAGCTGTTGAGATAATGGAAAAAAATAACCTTAAGTCAGAAGATATTGCATGGCTGATTCCTCATCAGGCAAATTTGAGGATTATCGAAGCAACAGGAAAAAGAATGGGTCTTCCGCCTGAAAAAATCATGGTCAATATCCAGAATTATGGTAATACGACTGCTGCAACAATACCCTTATGCATGTGGGAATACGAAAAGCAACTCAGAAAAGGAGATGTCATTATTCTGGCTGCGTTTGGAGGCGGTTTTACCTGGGGATCAATGTATCTTAAGTGGGCTTATGATCCGAAATAATAATAAGCAGTAAATTATATAAAGAATAAATTCAAGCTAAGCTTATCAGGTTTTACTTTAAATGACAATAGTTTTTATATTTGTAAGTTATTAAGTTAGAATATTTAAAAATCAATACCACCATGGCAAAAAACAATGAAACTGAAACTGTAGCAATTAACCTGATCAGCAATGGTACTGATATTACTGGCGATATCAAATCTACCGGAGATATACGCATTGATGGTTCTCTAACAGGAAATCTTAATACAAAAGGTAAAATTGTTATTGGGCCAACAGGAAGAGTTAATGGTGAAGTAATATGTAAAAACTCCGAAGTATCCGGAACTGTTGAAGGAAGAATAATAGTAAGCCAGTTACTTATTTTGAAATCTTCTTCAAAGATAATGGGTGACATTGTTACTGTGAAACTTTCTATTGAGCCTGGTGCAATTTTTACTGGTAACTGCAAAATGAATGGTAACGATCATAATGGAGGAACAGGACAAGGAAAAGAAGCCGATAAATCCAAAAAATAAAGGCCTTTCGAATTATGCAAAATATTCTGGAATTGCCTTCCAAATGATAACTATTATTGGTTTGACAACATGGGGTGGGATAAAACTCGATGAACTTACAGGCAACCGGAATCCGGTTTTTACGATAATTCTTTCTCTTCTCGGAGTCTTTGCAGCAATCTATTTTGCTATCAAAGATTTCATAAAATTAAAATAACTTTCTTGCGACAATTATTCAATAAGATCCTTCTTCTGCTTTTTTTTGAGATAGTTATTCTCATAATATCTTATCTTCTTATTTCGAATATTACGATTGATCTAAAGTTTTCATCAATCCTGATCCTTTCGCTTATCTTTACAATTATAACTTCCGCAATACTTATAGTTTTTTTGTCAGGCCGGAAAAAAAAACCGGAAAATCAAGCTGTCTATACTCTCAGTGCTATCGGAATAAAATTCCTGTCAGAACTTCTTCTTGCCTTCTTTTGGTTTTTTGTTGGTAAAAAATCAGGGTTGCCTGATGTATTATTATTTTTTGTGCTATATTTAGCCTTCACTTTATTTTCAATATTGATCATATCAAAAGAATTTGAAAGACTTTCATAATAAATAAATTGTTTTGAAAATACGTTTATTTGCATATTTCGTTTCTGCTCTCTTAATAGCATTTTTCCCACTGGAATTATCAGGTCAGGCGGAACATGTTTTACATGGATCTGAAAATCAAAAAGAAAAAAAATTCAATCCGAGTGAATTCATTTTGGAACATGTTTCTGATTCACATGAATGGCATATTCTAACAAAGAAAAATGGTGAAAGTGTTGCGATTTATCTGCCTGTAATTGTATATAATAAAAAAAGCGGTTTACAGATATTTTCTTCAAGAAAAATTGCTCATGGACATGAGTACAAAGGTTTTAGGCTTGAGGAGGAAGGAGAATACGAGGGTAGAATAGTTTCAGTAAATGAAAACGGTCTGATAGATAAGGATAACATGCCGCTTGATTTTTCAATGACAAAAACCGTTGTGGGTATGCTGGCGGCTGCATTGATAGGTTTATGGCTTTTTCTTTCGCTTGCCCGCTCATATAAAAAGACCGGTATTAGTTATCCGAAAGGGATACAGAAATTCCTCGAACCAATAGTCTATTTTATCCGTGATGAGATTGTTATTCCAAATATCGGATATGAGAAACATGAAAAATTCATGCCCTATCTTCTGTCGGTATTCTTTTTCATTCTCATAAATAATATAATGGGTCTGATTCCATTCCCACCTCCATTCGGAGCTAATGTAACAGGGAATATTGCTGTTACAATGTCACTAGCTTTATTTACTTTTACAATAATCCAGATAAACGGAACAAAAAATTACTGGAGACATATTTTTGCAACCCCCGGCGTTCCATTCTGGCTCCTTCCGATTATGATACCAGTTGAGATCATTGGTATGTTCTCAAAGCCATTTGCACTTACCGTTCGTTTGTTTGCAAACATTACCGCGGGCCACATAATTGTAATGAGCCTGCTTGCTCTTATATTTATATTTGACTCCCTGGCAGTAGCGCCGGTTTCAATAATATTTGTGATTTTTATGGATTGCCTCGAATTACTTGTGGCATTCCTTCAGGCATATGTTTTTACACTTCTGTCAGCCTTGTTTATCAGTCTGGCAGTTGCTGAAGATCATCATTAATTTTTATATTTATTTAATTTTTTACACTATGGAAGAAACACAGGCAGCAATGTCACTTGCAGCAATCGGAGCAGGACTCGCAGTTATTGGTGCAGCCTATGGTATCGGTCGTATAGGGTCAGCAGCTATGGAAGCTATTGCCAGACAACCGGAAGCCGCAGGTAAGATCCAGCTCGCAATGATCATCTCAGCAGCACTTATTGAAGGTGTTGCCCTGTTTGGTGTTGTAGTAGCTCTTATTGCTTAAAATGTATTGAAATCCTGCAACGGTTGGTTGCAGGATTTCTTAATCAGAATTATTAAAAACAAAAGATATGATCCTAGCCAGTAATAGTCTGACATCGCCTGCAATAGGCACGATTTTCTGGTCTGTGCTGATTTTTTCGATCTTCTTTATTATTCTTACAAAATTCGCATGGAAACCTATCCTTAGCATGATAAAACAAAGAGATGAATCCATAAAAGGATCTCTTGCAGCTGCTGAAAAAGCAAGGAAGGAAATGCAGAAGCTCCAAAGTGATAATGAAGTAATACTGCGCAAAGCCAGGGATGAAAGAGAAAATATACTTAAAGAAGCACGTGATGTGAGAGATAAGCTTATTGCTGAAGCAAAGAACAAAGCTGCCCAGGAGGCTGAAAAAATAGTCGAAGCTGCAAAAACAGGTATTGAACGCGAAAAGGCAAAGGCATTATCTGAAATACATCAACAGGTTACTGTGCTATCAATAGAAGTTGCATCCAAACTGCTTGGTGAAAAATTAAGCAAAACAGGCGAACAGGAAAAGCTTATTGAAAAATATCTGAACGATATTGAGCTTAATAAAAATTAGAGAATATTTCCTGAAATGAACGAAAGCAAAATATCGGTGCGTTACTCCAGAGCTCTTTTCCTTTCAGCTCTTGAAAGAAATAACATTGACAGGATCTACAAAGATATGATTCTTCTGTTGGAAATTTCTACAATTGAAGAGTTCAGGGAATTGATCAGCAGCCCGATAATTAAACCTTCAAGGAAAACAAAAATTTTTCATAGTTCACTTGGTGAAAAAGTTGATCCCCTTACCCTGTCACTTATTGACCTTGTTATCAAGAATGGCAGAGAGAATTATATCCCGGCTATTGCAAGGGTTTTTTTAAGCCAGACAAAGGAATATAAAGGAATAACTGAAACAGTTCTGACTACTGCTGTAACAGTTGATGAAGGAATAAAGGAGCAAATTTCAACTTTTATTGCAGATGCTTTTAAAACAAAAGTAGAATTAAAGGAAATAGTCGATAATGACATTATTGGGGGATTTGTGTTGCGCATAGAGGATAAGTATATAGATGCAAGCATCAGGACAAAATTGAATAAAATAAAGAAAGAACTGTTAACTAAGTCATTAACAGATTGATAATACAAAATTTAAGACAAAAAATATGGCAAGTATTAAACCAGCAGAAGTTTCAGGAATCCTCCGGCAGCAACTCGAAGGGATTCAGACAGGTGTTGAACTGGAAGAAGTGGGAACAGTCCTTCAGGTTGGTGATGGCATTGTACGTATTTACGGACTGACTAATGCTGAATCGAATGAGCTGCTGGAATTTGAAAATGGTATTCAGGCGATAGTCCTCAACCTTGAGGAAGATAATATCGGAGCAGTTCTTCTTGGGCCGACTGAAGAAATCAATGAAGGCGATATTGTCAAACGTACCCGCCGTATAGCGTCAATAGGAGTAGGCGAAGGTCTTCTCGGCAGGGTAATCTCACCAACGGGACAGCCTCTGGATGGAAAAGGTCCTGTTGAAGGGAAACTCTATATAATGCCTTTTGAAAGAAAAGCCCCCGGTGTTATATTCCGTCAGCCTGTTAAACAGCCTCTGCAAACAGGTATTAAAGCTATTGATGCGATGATACCTATAGGACGGGGACAAAGAGAACTTATAATCGGCGACAGGCAGACGGGAAAAACAGCAATTGCGATTGATACAATAATTAATCAGCGTAGTAATTATGAGCAGGGGAAACCAGTTTACTGTATTTACGTTGCTATTGGACAAAAAGGATCAACAGTTGCAAATATTGCAAAGATTCTTG
>Ga0255343_1001991_pt1 | contig 25335 bp, 7 predicted proteins | sample wastewater_treat_4_FD_192413 | JGI IMG/M metagenome (GOLD analysis project Ga0255343, IMG submission 192413) | Wastewater microbial communities from Lulu Island WWTP, Vancouver, Canada - plant16 | ecosystem: Engineered > WWTP > Wastewater > Unclassified | place: Canada: Vancouver, British... | reverse complement strand
GCCAGGCGATTTGCGCGCCGGGGCTGCCGTCGTGGAGCACCGCGAGGACCCCCGGCATCCGCTCGGCCTTCGCCACGTCCACCCGGAGCACCCGGGCGTGGGCGTGCGGGGAGCGGAGGACGGCGGCATGGAGCATCCCGGGGAGCTGGAGGTCGGAGGGGAAGATGGCGGTGCCGGCGACGCGCTCATGGGCGTCGACGCGCGGCAGCGGCTGGCCGACCACGCGGGTCGTGGCCCAGCCGGCATCGGCCGAGGGACGGCTCTCAGCGGTCACGGTCCGGTCCTCCCTGCCGCAGCTCGGCGGCGTGCGCCGCGGCCCGGAAGATGTTCGGGTAGGCGCCGCAGCGGCAGAGGTTGCCGGCAACCCCCTGCCGGATCTCCTCGGGGCCGGGCGCCGGGTTCGCCCGCAGCAGCCCCTCGACGGCCACGATCTGCCCCGGCGTGCAGTAGCCGCACTGGAAGGCGTCGTGGGCGACGAAGGCGCGCTGCACGGCGCCGAGCCCGCCCTCCTCGGCGAGCCCCTCGAGCGTCGTGATCTCCACCCCCTCGGCCTCGAGCGCGAGCGTCATGCAGGCGTAGCGCGGCACGCCGTCGAAGAGCACCGTGCAGGCGCCGCACTCGCCGCGCTCGCAGCCGCTCTTCGCGGCGGTGAGGCCGAGCTCGCTGCGCAGCACCCAGAGCAGCGACCAGCGCGGCTCGACCCGGAGCCGGTGGGTGCGGCCGTTGACCCGCAGCGTCACCGGCAGCCGGGCGTCGGCCGCCGGCTCCGGCGGCGGCTCGGCTTCGGGCGGAGCCGCCGCCCGCACCGCGGCGAGGCCCACGGCCCCGAGTCCGGCGGTGGTGAGAAAGCCCCGGCGGGAGAGCCCGCCAGCGGGATCGGGAGAGGGTGGACGTTCGTCGTCGGCCATCGGGAACCTCCGCGCGGATGGGGCAGCCCAAGGATGCGCATCATGCTACTCGAACCCGACGGGAATACCCCCCGCGCCGAAGGGGCTTGACAGGAACTGGTGTTATGAAATCATCCACCGACTTCGCGCGAGCCGATGCCTCCCGGCAGGCGTCGGCTCGCATCCTGTATCTGACCTGGCTAGTCAGGGGAGCACGATCTGTTCAGCCATTCCCGCAAGGGGCCGTTGCCCAGAGCCGCTCGGCCGCCAGGCGCCGGCGCTCGCGGCAGCCACCCGCTCGGGAGTGGGTTTCACCTGGCCAGGGTCCCCGACCCGCTCTGACCCGAAGGAGGCTTCACCGATGAAGACGCCCCAGCCCCTCTCCGGCCCGGACGCCGGAGGCAACCCGCACCCGCCCGCCGGGCGCCGCCGGCCGTGGCCGGCGGCGCTCCTGGCCGGCCTCCTCCTGCTCGCCGGCGCTCCCGCGCTCTTCGCCGAGGGCACGCGCACGCTGCACCCGGCGAGCGGCCCCGGTTCGACCGGCAACCGCGGCGTTATGGACACCTCCGCCAATCTGGTCGGCAACGTCGCGCGGAGCCGCCAGTTCACCTACGTCTACGCGCAGGCTGGCGAGGTGATCCTGCTCGGCCAGCGGAACCGTTCGAACGGCGGCGACATCTTCGTCTACGGCCCGCAGGCGAGCTTCGGGAACAAGGGGGACGAGACCTGGGGGACCGCGGTCTTCACCTGCAGCACGCAGCCCGGCCGCGGGACGATCGCCAGCCGGGCACAGGAGCTCGCCGGCCCGAACAGCGCCGACCTGACCGCCACCGTCCCGAACGGCTTCGACCCCTGCTGGTACGTGGCGCCGACCACCGGCATCTACGGCGTCCGCTTCACGCAAGCGAGCAGCGGGAACCAGACCAACACCGCGCTGATCTCCGATCCGGTGGTGTCCACCACGCTTGTCTCGGCCTGGGACGTGACCGTGCGCCCCGACGTCTCCTCGCTCGACGATCTCAACGGCCGGGTCTTCACCTACGCCTGGGCGATCTACCTCACTGCCAACAACCGCTACCTCGAGAACGAGCTCCACTACGTCTCGAGCGACGGCTACCGGTACCGCCAGACCTTCCGCGGCGCCGACCCGAACCGGGCCGTCTTCTTCGCGAACGCGAAGGGGTTCATCGACGGCGGCGCGCCGCTCTACAAGGACGTGCGCGGCAGCAACCAGAACGTGAACGCTGGCACTTCGTTCAACGCCGGGGTGACGGTCGAGCGGCCGGCGTACCCGATCTTCTTCAGCGACGTCGACCCCACGGGCCCGAACGCGGCCGAGGTGAACCGGGTGCTGACGGCGCTGGCGATCCCCCTCCAGCCGCTCCAGCCGCTGCTCACGGACCCGACCTTCGTGGGGAACATGGGCGGCCACACCTCGACCGTCTCGGCCGGCGGCCTCTTCACCTTCGACACCCAGAACACGCTCACCTACGAGATCGTCATCCGCCGGGGCGCGGTCGCTCCCGGTGCGGATCCGAACCACCCGGCGGGCTGCCTCGACGATTACGATCCGGCGAACGTCTGCAACCGGGTGCTGACCGGCGTCGCGCTGACCGGCAGCCATGCGATCCTCTGGGACGGGCTCGACAACGACGGCCATCCGTTCCCCATCGGGGATTACGACTTCCAGATCGTCGGCCGCAACGGCGAGATCCACTTCCCGATGTTCGACCTGGAGGGGAACAGGGACGGCGGCCCGACCCTGGAGAAGCTCAACGGCTTCAACACCGCCGAGGCGACCACGGTCTATTTCGACGACCGGGGCCACCGGACCGCCAACAACACCCTGATCGGCCAGCTCAACGGCCACCTCTGCGGGGCCACGAACCTGCAGCAGCAGCCGGTGCCGAACCACTCGCTCACCGGCGTGGACTCGGCCGACCCGAACTGGAACGGCTCGGGCCACTACTACCGCTACTGGACGGGCAGCACCGACGGCAACAGCGACTGCCGGAACCTCGCCACCGAGTATTTCGGCACCGCCAAGGGGCTCGACGTCTGGGCGCTCGAGCGCTCGCCGCTCTACGTCGAACCGGTGGAGATCGTCGAGGAGGTCGACGGCGTGGACGTCGGCACGTTGGCGACGATGACCCCGGCGGTCCTGCCGGGTGAGACCTCCTACGGCAACTTCGTCTTCAACAACGCGGGCGACCAGACCGCCACCGGCGTCACCTACGGCGTGACGCTCGGCAACCCGGCGGACCCGGCCACCTGCCCGGCGGCGGTGACCTTCACCGTCGTGCCGGCGGGCGTCACGGCGACCTACAACCCGGCACCGGCCTGCACGATCACCTTCACCGGCATGCCCACCACGCTCGCCGTGGGAGAGACGCTCCTCTTCGCCTTCAACTACGTGGTGGCGCCGACGAATCCGGGGCCGATCCCGCTCGACACGGTGATCGCCGCGGCGAACGAGACGACCCCGCCGTACGTGGCTCCGAACACCGCGCACGCGGAGACGGTCGTGGCGACGCCGGAGGTCGCGGTGCGCAAGGCGGCCAGCCCGGCGGCGGGGAGCGTCGTGAACGTGGGCGACACGATCACCTACACGATCACGGCCACGATCTCGAACGCACCGCTCACCGCCGACCTCACGATCGACGACACCCTCGGCACCGGCCTCACCTGGGGTGCCATCGTCAGCCAGAGCCCGCAGCTCACCTGCAGCGGGAGCCTCACCTGCACGCTGCCGGCCGGCACCGGCATCGGCAGCTACTCGGTCACCTACACCGCCACGGTGGACAGCTCGGCGGGCCTGACGGTCGCGAACGAGGTCACCATCCCGGCTGGTGGGGGCGACGATGATCCGGCGTGCACCGACTGCTCGCTCGTCCACGACCTCGGCGTACCCGGCCTCTCGATCACGAAGACCGTGACCTCCGGCGCCGGTCCGTACGCCCTCGGCGAAACGATCACCTACAGCCTCGTGGTCACGAACACCGGCAACGTGACGCTGACCAACGTGACCGTGAGCGATCCGAACGCGGTCCTCGGCGCCTGCACACCGATCGCCCTGCCCGGCACCCTCACCGCCGGCCAGACGACCACCTGCACCGCGACGCACGTGGTGACGGCCGACGACGTGGCGGCCGGCAATGTGCACAACAGCGCGACGGCCGCCGGCACCCCGCCGGCGACGCCGGGCAACCCGAACCCGCCGCCGATCGTCACGCCTCCGGGTGAGACCGACTCGCCGATCTCCAACCCCGGCCTCTCGATCACGAAGACCGTGACCTCCGGCGCCGGTCCGTACGCCCTGGGCGAAACGATCACCTACAGCCTCGTGGTCACGAACACCGGCAACGTGACGCTGACCAACGTGACCGTGAGCGATCCGAACGCGGTCCTCGGCGCCTGCACACCGATCGCCCTGCCCGGCACCCTCACCGCCGGCCAGACGACCACCTGCACCGCGACGCACGTGGTGACGGCCGACGACGTGGCGGCCGGCAATGTGCACAACAGCGCGACGGCCGCCGGCACCCCGCCGGCGACGCCGGGCAACCCGAACCCGCCGCCGATCGTCACGCCTCCGGGTGAGACCGACTCGCCGATCTCCAACCCCGGCCTCTCGATCACGAAGACCGTGACCTCCGGCGCCGGTCCGTACGCCCTCGGCGAAACGATCACCTACAGCCTCGTGGTCACGAACACCGGCAACGTGACGCTGACCAACGTGACCGTGAGCGATCCGAACGCGGTCCTCGGCGCCTGCACACCGATCGCCCTGCCCGGCACCCTCACCGCCGGCCAGACGACCACCTGCACCGCGACCCACGTGGTGACGGCCGACGACGTGGCGGCCGGCAACGTGCACAACAGCGCGACGGTCGCCGGCACCCCGCCGGCGACGCCGGGCAACCCGAACCCGCCGCCGATCGACTCGCCTCCGGGGGAGACGGACACGCCGATCTCCAACCCCGGCCTCTCGGTCGTCAAGAGCGTGACCTCCGGCGCCGGTCCGTACGCCCTGGGCGAAACGATCACCTACAGCCTCGTGGTCACGAACACCGGCAACGTGACGCTGACCAACGTGACCGTGAGCGATCCGAACGCGGTCCTCGGCAGCTGCACGCCGATCGCGCTGCCCGGCACCCTCACCGCCGGCCAGACGACCACCTGCACCGCGACCCACGTGGTGACGGCCGACGACGTGGCGGCCGGCAACGTGCACAACAGCGCGACGGCCGCCGGCACCCCGCCGGCGACGCCGGGCAACCCGAACCCGCCGCCGATCGACTCGCCTCCGGGCGAGACGGACACGCCGATCTCCAACCCCGGCCTCTCGATCACGAAGACCGTGACCTCGGGCGCCGGTCCGTACGCCCTGGGCGAAACGATCACCTACAGCCTCGTGGTCACGAACACCGGCAACGTGACGCTGACCAACGTGACCGTGAGCGATCCGAACGCGGTCCTCGGCGCCTGCACACCGATCGCCCTGCCCGGCACCCTCACCGCCGGCCAGACGACCACCTGCACCGCGACCCACGTGGTGACGGCCGACGACGTGGCGGCCGGCAACGTGCACAACAGCGCGACGGTCGCCGGCACCCCGCCGGCGACGCCGGGCAACCCGAACCCGCCGCCGATCGACTCGCCTCCGGGGGAGACGGACACGCCGATCTCCAACCCCGGCCTCTCGGTCGTCAAGAGCGTGACCTCCGGCGCCGGTCCGTACGCCCTGGGCGAAACGATCACCTACAGCCTCGTGGTCACGAACACCGGCAACGTGACGCTGACCAACGTGACCGTGAGCGATCCGAACGCGGTCCTCGGCGCCTGCACACCGATCGCCCTGCCCGGCACCCTCACCGCCGGCCAGTCGACCACCTGCACCGCGACGCACGTGGTGACGGCCGACGACGTGGCCGCCGGCAACGTGCACAACAGCGCGACGGCCGCCGGCACCCCGCCGGCGACGCCGGGCAATCCGAACCCCGATCCCGTCGTGACGCCGCCGAGCGAGACCGATTCGCCGACCGGCGCGCCGGGGCTCACGATCGTCAAGAGCGTGACCTCCGGGCCGGGACCGTACGGCCAGGGGCAGACGATCACCTACGCCCTCGTGGTCACGAACACCGGCGCCCTGCCGCTGACCAACGTCTCGGTCGATGATCCGAATGCGGTCCTCGGCACCTGTGCGCCGATCGCCCTGCCGGGCACGCTGAACCCGGGTGAGTCCACCACCTGCTCGGCGACCCACGAGGTGACGGCCGACGACGCGGCGGCGGGTGTCGTGATCAACAGCGCCACCGCCTCCGGTACGCCGCCGGCGACGCCGGGCAACCCGAACCCGCCGCCGATCGTCACGCCGCCGAGCGTGACGGACTCGCCGGTGACCGAGCCCGGCCTGCAGCTGGTCAAGAGCGCCGGCTCGCCGGGACCGTACGAGGTGGGCGACGTCGTCGAGTACTTCTTCACCGTGACCAACACGGGGACGTCAGTGCTCGAGGACGTCATCATCAGCGACCCGCTTCCCGGCCTGTCGCCGATCGGCGACTGTGATCCGATCGCCCTGCCAGGGACGTTGAATCCGGGCGATGCGACGACCTGCACGGCCACGTACGTGATCACGGCGGCGGACGTCACGGCCGGGAGCGTGCAGAACACCGCCATCGCGACCGGGATGGACACGACCACCCAGGTTTCGGTGAGCTCGTCCGACACGGTCACGGTCGAGACCCGGCAGAAGCCGGTCACCGAGATCCCGACGCTCGGTCCGTGGATGCTGGCTCTGCTCGCCGCCCTGCTCGGCCTCTTCGGCTGGCGCCGGCTCGCGCTGCAGCGACCGTAACCGCGCCCGACAACCCGTCAGCACCTCGCGCCCGGCCCCGTGCCGGGCGCTTTTTCTTTGCCCCGCCGCCGGTCGTGACGGTCGCTTCCGCGGGGTACGAGCCGGCGCGGCCGGCGGGATCCGCCGGAGCGGCCCGGGCTGCGGGGAAGAGGTCGCGGGTCGCTTCCTCTCCCTGAAGGTTCCCGGAAGGCCCCCGAAGGTGCCAGGCGACTTGCCGGCCCCGAAGGTGCCAGGCGACTTGCTGGACGGGGTCGGCACAGTGCCCCGAAGGTTTCCAACGCTCTTCCAACGGTGACCGGGTACGTTTCCGCCGCGCACCTGAGCGCGCCAGGGAGGACAACTAGTGACCAATCGCGTACGGATTCTCCACCCACTCCTGCTGTTGCTGGCAGCCCTCGTCTTCAGCCCTGCCCGGGCCGCCGCCTGGGTCACGCTGCAGGTCCCGGCCCAGGCCGTCAACGGCGAGATCATCAAGGTGAAGGTCCAGACCACCGGCGGCAGCGAGGGGATCTGGTTCGAGACCGAGGGCCTCCAGCTCGTGCGGGGGTATTTCGATCACTGCGGCTTCTGCGGCAAGCCCTGCCTGGTCAACGACATCATCCAGGAGTGCCCCAGCCCCCCGGACGGCTGCTGCTTCGGCTACTACTGCCTGAGCTGCGAATGGGACTCCTGGCACGAGTTCTCCGCCGACTGGTTCGGGGGGCCCACCATTGAGTTCCGGGTCAACGCGTGCGTCGGCGCCAATCCCAGGAAGGCGCGGATCCAGGGCATCTACTGGGGCGGCAGCTACGATGGGCCCTACTACACCCCCTGGTACGAAATCGACATCGCCAGCCCGATCGTCGCCTCGTTCGATTACCTGCCCGCCGAACCGCTCTGCGCCGGTGACCCGATCCGCTTCGAGAACACGAGCTGCGGCGGCACCGACTGGCACTGGGAGTTCGGCGACGGAGAGACCGCCGAGGGCAGGACCGTGACGCACACCTTCACCGATCCCGGCGACTACCTGGTGCGGCTCACGGTGTCCTCCTCCGAGGGGAGCGATTCCGAGACCCGCTCGCTCCATCTTCGTGGCGACTGCGCGACCATCCAGGGAACGGTGAAGGACAACGTCGATGGCCGCCCGCTGCCCGGGGCGAGCGTCGCGGTCTCGCGCGCCGGCTGGAACAACACGGTTTCGACCTCCCAGGGCGGTCAGTACCAGGCCCGGGTCGCGCCCGACCACACCTATGTCCTGGTCGGCAGCTACCCCGGCTACTTCGACTCCCCTCCCGACAGCGCCTCCCCCGGTCCCAACGAGACCGTCACCGTGGACCTGAGCCTCGCTCCCGAGCCCGAGCAGTGGACCCACCCGGGGTTCACCGCCCTGGCCAGGCTGGGGCACGAGTACGACGCCATCGCCGATCCGGTCAACCCGTTCGTCGGCAACTTCTTCTTCAACCGCACGCTGTTCGGCTTCCCGGGCCGGATGGGCCTGGATCTGGCGTTCGCCGTGAGCTACAACTCGCATCTCGCCGCCGAGGACGGCCCCCTCGGTTTCGGGTGGACGCACAGCTTGGCCATGCGCGTCGAGGTGGACGGCGAGGATCACACCGTGGTCATGCCCGACGGCAGCCGCCGGTTCTTCAAGAAGAGCGGCACCACCTATACCCCGTTCAACTGCACCACGACCGCGACGCTCGCGGACCGCTCGCCGGACGGCTGGAGCCTCACCTTCCCCGACGGCCTGGCGTGGCTGTTCGACGCCTCCGGCCGGCTGACGAGGATCACCAACCCGCGCAACCACTCGATCACCCTCACCCACTCCACCCAGCTCGACCGCATCACCGACTCGATGGGCCGGCAGATCGATCTCACCTGGGCCGGCGGGCGCATCACCGCCATCACGACGCCGGCCACGGGCGGGCCGACCGCGCAGTTCGCATACGACGGCAACGGTAATCTCACCTCTCTCACCGATGCCCGCGGCCACGCCTGGACGTTCACCTACGACGCCCAGCACCGCCTGCGCACCGAGACCGACCGCCGCGGCATCGTGGTGCTCACCAACACCTACGGCGGTGACGGCCGCATCGCATCCCAGGCCGACGCCGCCGGCCAGCTCACCACCTTCGTGGCCACCCATCTGGCCGGGAATCGTCTGCAGGTCGTGGTCACGCCCCCCTCGGGCAACGCGATCACCCAGGTCTACGACGCCAACGGGCAGCTCCTGCAGGTCACCGACGGCGAGGGCCACAGCGCGACGTTCGGCTGGGACGCCCGCGGCAACCTCGCCGCCGCCACCGACAAGCTGGGGCACACGGCGGTTTTCGAGAGCGACGCCAAGGGGAACCTCGTCTCGACCACCGACCGGATCGGCGCCACCACCACGATCGCCTACGGCAGCCTCGGCCAGCCGACCGAGATCACCGGCCCGATCGGCAGGTCCTGGTTCACCTACTTCGCCAACGGCAACCCGCGCGGCCTCTGGCTGCTGGACGTCTCCCTCGCCGGCATGGGCTACGACGGCCAGAACCAGCTCACTTCCGTGGATCACAACGGGCGCATCGTGAGTTACGAGTACAACGCCCAGGGCATGCGCACCCGCATCCAGGACCCGACCGGCAAGGCGTTTCTCCTCGCGTACGACGCCGCGGGCCGGCCCACGCAGGTCACCCTTCCGGATGCGCTCGGCACCATCCAGTACACCTGGGACGCCGGCGGCAACCTCACCAGCCTCACCAACCCGGCGGGGCACGAGACCACCTTCGCCTACGACGCGGAGAACAACATCACCAGCCGCACCTTCGTACCCACCAACGCGACCGCGACGCTCACCTACGACGCCCTGGGCAGGGTGCACACAGAGACCGACGCCCTAGGAGGGGTCACGACCTACGCCTACGACGCCGACTCCAACGTCGTGGCGGTCACCGACGCCGATGGCGTCACCACCAGCTTCACCTACGACCGTCGCAACCTGCTGCGCACGACCACCTCCCCCGGCGGCAGCCAGGAGACGATCAGCCGCGACGCCAACGGCCGGGAGACCGCGATCACCAACAGCCTCGGCCATACCTGGCAGGCCGCTTTCGACGCCGAAGGCCGGGCGACCGAGCTGCGCGACCCGCTGGGAGCGGTGACCAAGCTGCTGCGCGGCCCGGGCAGCCGCGACCTCACCATGATCAACGCACTGGGGGAAAAGGACCGGCTGCTCTTCAGCGCGCTCGGGGCGCCCACCGCCGTCACCACCGCCAACGGCGACGGGATCAGCGCGGAGTACGACCTCCATGGAAGCGTCTCCCGCCTCGTCGACGAGCGTGGCAGCGCGTGGCGTTTCGCCTACGACCGCGCGGACCGGGTGACCGCCGTGACCGGACCGGACGGGGCGAGCGAGCGCTACGCCTACGACGCGCTGGGACGCCTGATCACCCTGACCCGGCCATCGGGGGAGCAGGTAGCCTACCAGTACACCCCGGATGACCGGATCAGTCGCGTCACGCTGCCCGGCGGCGCCCAGGTCGACTTCGGGTACGCCTACAGCGCGGCCGGCCTCGTGGTCACGGTCACCGAAGACCTGGGAGTCTCCACCTTCACCTACGACAAGCTCGATCGCCTGATCGAGAGGACCGACGCCCAGGGCAACACCGTCCGGTTCTCCTACACCCCGGCCGGGCGGGTGGCCTCGGTCACCTACCCCGGCAACCGCCAGCTCGTCTACACCTACGACGGCGCCGGGAGGGTGCAGCGCCTCACCGACTGGACGGGCAAGGTCACGACCTTCCAGTACGATGGCGCGGACCGGCTCGCTCGCGTCGATCTCCCCAACGGCACCGCCACGGTCTACGCCTACGACCCGGTCGGCCGGCTCGCCTCGCTCACCCATCGCGGCCCCGGCGGCTCGACCCTGCTTTCGTACGTCATCACCCGCGACCTGGCCGGTCGCGTGACCGCGATGACCACGACCGGCACCCTGGCACCCGATCCCGGCGACGCCGGCCATGAGCGCAGCGTGGACTCGGCCAACCGCCTGCTCTTCGAGAAGGCCGGCGCCGAGCTGGCCACCTTCGCCTTCGACGCCGACGGCCGGCAGGTCGAGCGCCGTCTGGGGGCGGAGGTCACCACCTACAGCTACGACCCCCACGGCAACCTCTCCAGCGTCACCGGCGGCGGCCACGCGACCACCTACATGCGGGACTTCGACGGCTCCTGCCTGCGGACGGTGGCGAACGGGGTCGAGACGCGCTATCTGCGCGACGGCAACGAGCTGTGGGCCACGCTCGACGACGCCAACGCCCCGACCCGCTTCTTCATCGGCGACGACACGATCCTGTACACGCTCGACCCCGCCGGCACCGCCCGCGTCCTGCACACGGATCCGCAGGGCAACGTCGTGGGGGTCAGCGACGGGAGCGGCGCGCTCGTCGCCCGCTTCGCCTACGACCCCTACGGCCGCACGATCGCCGCCGAGGGGCAGAGCGAGCTCGGCTGGCTGGGCAGCCACGGTGTGGTCACCGACGACAACGGCCTCCTCCACACCGGCGCGCGGATGTACGAGCCGGCGAGCCGCCGTTTCCTCACCGAGGACCCTCTCGGCGTGCTCGTGGCTTCCAACCTCTACGCCTACACCGACGGCGATCCTCTCAACTACATGGATCCCAGCGGCGCCGAGAGCGAGCCAACCACCTCATGGTGGCCGATATCCATCGATTGGGATGCTCAGATCCTGAGGGCGCCCGTTCATGTCGCGAAGACGGTGCAGCCCGGCATCGGAGTCTACAAGACGGTTCGTGATGGGACCCTCGTCCCCAAGATCCATCAAGTACCTTCAACGATCTTTTCGTACATCGCCAAAGCGAGGGGAGCAATTTCCACTGCGCAATCGCGCGCCGGAGCCGCCTACCGCTGGGCCCAGCCACAACTGAAGAAGGTCGTGACCCGGCCCTTCGGCGGCTGGTCCGGGCAGCTCACCAAGGGCATCGCAGGAGGCGCCCAAAGCACCCTGAGCGGCAGGGCCGTGCTGAGCTCGAGTGGCCGTCTGCTGTGGGGGGCGGGCGGGAGGCTGGGGCAGGCGGGAGGGTGGCTGGCGGCGAAGGCGAATGCCGCCAACCCGGCCATACTGGTGCAGGTCGGGTACGACACGGCCCGCTTCGCCTCCTCGAGCCTGGTGTACATCTACAACGAGAATACCGGCCGCTACGAGTCGGGCGACGAGGTGATCACCAACTCGCTCATCCCCTGGCAGGTCGCGGCCTGGGCACCGCGGGAGGATAGCCAGTTCGAGTTCAAGAAACGGTTGCACAAGATCAAGAGGGACTTCGATGCGGGCCTCAAGCGCAACGCGCCGTCCAAGTGAGGAGGCTGCCATGAACGACACCAGCATTCGCTCCGCCCGGATCCCAGGCGCGGGGGGACTCGGCGCCGCCCGGTGGTGCCTCGCGCTCGCCGCGGTCATCGCGCTGCTCCTTCCCGCCTCGCTGACCGCCCAGACCACCGTGCAGTACGACGCCAAGGGGCGGGTGGTGCGCGTGGACTACGGCGGCGGCCGGGTCATGACGTTCACCTACGACGCCGCCAACAACCTCGTCGCGGAAACCGCGTCCGCGCCGGGGGAGACTCTCGCCGTGGCGGTGAGCCCCGCCGGGAGCGGCACGGTGCTCGGTCCCGGCATCGTCTGTCCCTCCGATTGCACCGAAACGTACACGGGCTCCCCGGCGGTGACGCTCACCGCCGTCCCGGAGCCGGGTTGGCTCTTCCTGGGGTGGGGAGGAGCGCTGTCGGGATCGTCGAGCCCGGCCACGCTGACGATGGCAACGGATGCCGCGGTAGTCGCCTACTTCGGCGCGGAGAGCGGCGACACCGACGGCGACGGCACGCCGGACAGCGCCGAGACGGGGCCCGGCGGGAGCATGTTCGGCTACGACGGCAACGGCGACGGCATCCCCGACTACCAGCAGCCGCACGTCACCTCGTTGCCCACCTTCGACGGCGCCGCGTACGCCACGCTGGCGGTGGATCCGCCGGCGGTCCTCACTGGAGTCGCCGCGGTCGACAACCCGTCTCCGGGTGACAGCCCCGCGGGCGTGGCCTTCCCCTTCGGCTTCTTCGCCTTCACCATCGAGGGCGTGGCCCTCGGAGGCTGGGTGAACCTCGACATGTTCTTCCCGCCTTCGCAGCTCAACTCCTACTGGAAGCACGGCCCCACCCCGGACGACCCGGAACCGCACTGGTATCCGTTCGTCCACTACCACCCGGCGCTGCCCGGGGCGGAGATCTGGCCTCGCAGCGGCGGCGTGCAGGTGCGCCTGTTCCTGCAGGACGGGGCCAAGGGGGATGACATCCCGGATCCCGACGGCATGATCGTGGACCAGGGCGGGCCCTCCGGGCAGCTGGTCTCGGCCATCTCGGTGACCCCGACCGCGCTCGGCTTCGGCCTCCTGGAGGTGGGGCACGACGCCCTCCTGACGGTGACCGTGCGGTCCACCGGGCAGGCGCCTCTGGTGCTCGGGAGCGTCGGGAGCGGCAACCCCCTGGCGGCGCCGTTCTCGATCGCCAGCGACGGTTGCTCCGGCCGCACCCTCCAGCCCGCCGAGAGCTGCGTGCTCGAAGTGCGCTTCGCCCCCACGGCGGTCGGCTCCTTCAGCGACAGCTTCGACATCCCCTCGAACGCCGCCACGCCCGTGGTGACCGTGAGCGGGCAGGCGGAGCAGACGGAATCGGTCCTGGAGATCCCGACCCTCGACGGGATCGGCCTGACGACGCTGGCGCTGTTGATGCTCGGGCTCGGCTGGCGCTTCCTCGCCCGCCGCCCCCGAAACGAGGTGCCAGGCGATTTGTCATAGCCCGCGTCGAAGAGACCGGCATCGCACCCGGTTACCCGGCAGTACCCCGCGCCCGGCCCCGTGCCGGGCGCTTTTGTTTCCCGCCGCCAATCGAGGCGGTCGATTCCTCTCCCTGAAGGTGCCCAAAGGTGCCAGGCGACTTGCCAGCCCGGTTGACGAAAAGGAGGTCAGTGGACCTTCTTTCTACCGCCCAGCGCCCCGGGCTCCAGAAGCTTCCGGATCTCGGTGTCGAGCTCACGCTGCATCCCGCGATCGAGATGGCGGGCGAGCGCGTCGCGCGAGACCGTGGGGGTGATCATCGACAGGACCCGCTCGATCTCGAGGGTGTGATCCTTGCGGTTGGCAGGATGGGCGCGCGCGAGGCCGAGCAGCTCGAGCGCCCGCGTGCTCTCGCCGCGCCGGTGCAGGACCTCGGCAGCGCTGATGAGGGCGGGCAAGGCGGTGGCCACCGACCCGCCCCGCTCGTAGCGCTGCAAGACCTCGCGGAGGGTGGCCTCCGCTTCGTCCAGGAGCCCCGCCGCCGCGTGCGTGTATGCGAGGTTTCCCAGCAGCAGGCCCACCAGATGATCCGCCCCGATCTCCCGGGCGATGGCCAGAGCGTCTGCATAGAGCTGGCGCGCCGGCCCGAGCTCTCCCGTGATCCGAAAGGTCTCGCCGATGACCGTGAGCACGTAGGCCTCCCCCCGCCGGTTGCCGCTCTCCCGGCAGAGCGCGAGCGCCTCCTCGTAGTGTGCGCGCGCCGCGGCGAACGCCCCCTGGGCTTCGCATACGATGCCGAGGCCGGTCGCCGCCTCCTCCACGAGGCCGACCTCCCCCGCTGCTCGCGCCGACGCGAGCACCTCGCCGAACAGACCCTCGGCGCGCTCGAGGTCGCCGCGGAAGTACGCCGTCATGCCGAGCTGATTGGTGGCGGTCCGCTCGTTGGCACTGTCGCCGACCTCGCGAGCCATCGTGCGTGCGGCCTCGAACAGAGCCTCGGCGTCGGCATGCCGGCCCTTCTCCATGGCGACGCGCCCCCGAAGTACCCGGCACATGGCGCCGGCCGAGCTGGCCCCGACTCCGGCGATCGCCTCGTCCAGCCGCGCACGGGCCTCGTCGTATCGCCCCTGGTAGTACGCGCAGGCCCCCAACTGGGCCGTGGCCAGGCTGTGCTTCTCGCCTCCCGGATCGTCGCTCTGGAGCACGGACTCCAGATCCTCTCTGGCCCGCTCGTACCGCCCCATGCGGATACGCAGGGTTCCCCGCGCCACGAGGAGATCGAGAGCCAGCTCGGGCTGTTGTCGGTGGAAAGCCTCGATCGCTTGGGTGATGAGGGTCTCGGCGCCGTGGAGCCAGCCGCGTGTCTGAGCGTAAAGCACCACACAGTCCAGGAAGTTGGCTATCACCTCCGGCTGCCCCGCCGTGAGCGCCCACTGCCACGCTGCCTGGAGGTTGGATAGCTCTGCCGCCACCTCGTCGAGCAGCCCGCAGCCTCCGTCGCGCCCTCGGGGTCCGCGAGAACCTCGCAGCCGGCGGGCGAAGAACTCGGCGTGCGCGCGGCGGGCGCGCTGGTGCTCAGCCGGCGCTCGCTCCAGCTCCTCGAGGGCAAAGCTCCGCAGAACCTCGTGGATGGTGTAGCGCCCCGTGGCTTCGAAGCGCACGAAGGAGCTGTCCACGAGGCGGCGCAGGCTCGCCGGTGACGCCCCGGCCACCACCTCGGCGGCTTCCCGCGAGAACCCTTCAACGAACACCGAGAGAACGGCCAGCACCGTCTGGTCGGTGGCGTCCAGACGCGACCACGAGGACTCGAAGACGGCCCGCAGCTCGCTTCCGGACTCGCCCAGAAACCCCGGATGGCGCCTGATCTCGCCGACGATCTGATGGGGGGACAACGAACCGATCCAGCCGGCGGCCAGCTCGATGGCAAGAGGAAAACCCTCCACCGCTTGACAGAGTTTGGCGATGTCGCCCAGGTCGCGCGGGGTGGGGGCAAAGGACGCTCGCACCCGCCGCGCGCTCTGCAGGAACAACTGGCAGGCGGGGCAGCGCTGGACACCACGGCTCCCCGGCGGCGGCCCCCCCAGCCCGGAGATCTCGATCGTCCATGCGCCTTTCAGTGGCAGCCGCACCCGGCTCGTGACGAGTATCGAGAGCAGTGGCGCTGCGGCCAGAAGCTCGGCCAGAACCCGGGTCTGGCTCAGGCTGTGCTCGAAGCCGTCGAGGATGAGAAGCGTCTTCTGGGGACGCAGGAAATCCACGAGCCGTTGCTCCGGGTCCAGCCTTCCCGGCGCTGGCTGCGTGCCGGCAAAAAGAGCCTTGGCCACCGCCTCGTGAAGGCCTCCCCCTCCGTCTTCATCCTGCGGTGCCACGAACCAGACCCCGTCGTAGCGCCCACCACCGGCCCCGGCGCCAGCCACTCGCCGAAGCCCGACCTGAATCGCCAGCCGTGTCTTGCCGATGCCCCCGGGCCCGAGCAGGCAGAGCAACCGGCGATCGGGGGTGTCGAGGAGCTGCTCGAGGGTCTCGATCTCGCTCTCGCGTCCAAAGAAAGGCGTGATCTGAGCGGGCAGGTTATGGCGGACGAGCGCCGCGCCCGGAGGCTGACCGGCGCCAGCCGCCCCCCGCAAGCTGGCTGCCAGCCGGGAGGTCTCCGTGGCCGGCGACGTCTGGAGCTCGGCGGCAAGAATCTGCCGGCACTGCTCGAACTGAGCCAGAGCGGCGGGCAGATCACCGGCCGAAGCGAGGATCTCCATCACGGTTCGATGGGCCTCCTCCCGCCACGGCTCGAGCGCCACCAGCTCGCGCGCTCTCGCCAGTGCCATCTCGAGCTCTCCGGCCTGACGGTGCTGGGCAACCAAAGCGCGAAGCACATCGATCGCCGCAGCGCGCAACCGCTCGCGCTCAATCAGAAGCCACTCCTCGAACTCAGGAACGTCGCCGATGAAGGTGCCGTCGAGCAGCTCGCCACGCCAGAGGGGCGCGGCGATGCCAGAGCCGTCGTGGCCCGGTTCGGTGGCGGTCCGCAGCGCGTCGCGCACCGCCAGCAGCTCGAGCGCGTCCACGAACACAGCAGCGGAGGGGGAAAAGGTGACGCTGCTGCGGCTGGCCTGCACCACGCTCGCGCCACAGACGGCAAAGGTACGCCGGAGATCCCACAGCGCGTGGCGCAGGTTGCGAGCCGCGCGAACGCCGGGCAGGTCGGGCCAGAGCAGGCGTTGCAGCTTGCCCCGCAAGTGCTCGCCCGGCGCCAGCGCCAGGTAGGCGAGCAGAGCTCCCGTCTTGGCGGACTCGAGAGCGAGCGCTCCGCACGGCCCCTGAATCTGCAGCCCGCCGAGGAGGCGCACCGCCACAGACCCTGGAGAACCTGGCAGCGACGCTCCCATTCTGCCCCCGTTGTCGCCCGGCCCATCGTACATGACTGCGCGCCGCTCCCTCAACGCTCCCTCAACGGTGCCCCGCTACGCTTCCCCCAGCGCGCCTGAGCGCGAAGGAGGTGGCTCGTGACCAACCGCGTACGGATTCTCCACCCACTCCTGCTGTTGCTGGTAGCCCTCGTCTTCAACCCTGCCCGGGCTGCCGCCGACGCGATCTCGCTGCAGGTCCCGGGAGGGGCCGTCAACGGTGAGATCATCAAGGTGAAGGTCCTGATCGATGGCGGCAGCGAGGGGATCAGCTTCGAGACCGAGGGCCTCCAGTACGTACGGGGGTACTTCGATCACTGCGGCTTCTGCGGCAAGCCCTGCCTGGTCAACGACACCATCCAGGCGTGCCCCAGCGCTCCGGACGGCTGCTGCTTCAGCCTCTACTGTCTGGGCTGCTCGTATAGCTCCGGGCACGAGTTTTCCGACCGCTGGTACGGGGGGCCCACGGTGGAGTACCGGGTCAACGCGTGCCTCGGCCCCAACCCCACGCGGGCACGGATTCGCGGCAAGTGGTATGGCGGTAGCCACGAGGGGCCCTACTACACCCCCTGGTACGAGATCCCCGTCGGCAACCCGATCGTTGCCTCGTTCGATTACCTGCCCACCGACCCGCTCTGCGCCGGCGACCCGATCCGCTTCGAGAACACGAGCTGCGGCGGTACCGACTGGCACTGGGACTTCGGTGACGGAGAGACCGCCGAGGGCAGAGTCGTGGTACACACCTTCACCGACCCCGGCAGCTACCCGGTGACGCTCACGGTGACATCCTCCTCCGGGATCGATACCGAGACCCGCACGCTCAACCTCCGTGGCGACTGCGCGACCATCCGGGGAACGGTGACGGACAGCGTCGATGGCCACCCGCTGCCGGGAGCGGTTGTCGAGCTCTCGCGCGCCGGCTGGAAGAAATTGGCTTTGGCCTTCCAGGGCGGCCAGTACCTGACCCGGGTCGCGCCCGACTACACCTACGTCCTGGTCGGCAGCTACCGCGGCTACTTCGACTCCGCTCCCGGCAGCGCCTCCCCCGGTCCCAACGAGACCGTCACCGTGGATCTGAGCCTCGCTCCCGAGCCCGAGGAGTGGACCCACCCTGATCTCACCGCCCTGGCCAACCTGGGGCGCCAGTACGACGCCATCGCCGATCCGGTCAACCCATTCGTCGGCAACTTCTTCTTCAACCGCACGCTGTTCGGCTTCCCGGGCCGGATGGGCCAGGATTTGGCGTTCGCCGTGAGCTACAACTCGCATCTCGCCGGCGAGGACGGCCCCCTCGGTTTCGGGTGGACGCACAGCCTGGCCATGCGCGTCGAGGAAAACGGCGAGGATCACACCGTGGTCATGCCCGACGGCAGCCGCCGGTTCTTCAAGAAGAGCGGCACCACCTATACCCCGTTCAACTGCACCACGACCGCGACGCTCGCGGACGGCTCGCCGGACGGGTGGAGCCTCACCTTCCCCGACGGCCTGGCGTGGCTGTTCGACGCGTCCGGCCGGCTGACGAAGATCACCAACCCGCGCAACCACTCGATCACCCTCACCCACTCCACCCAGCTCGACCGCATCACCGACTCGATGGGCCGGCAGATCGATCTCGCCTGGACCGGCGGGCGCATCACCGCCATCACGACGCCGGCCACGGGCGGGCCGACCGCGCAGTTCGCATACGACGGCAACGGTAATCTCACCTCTCTCACCGATGCCCGCGGCCACGCCTGGACGTTCACCTACGACGCCCAGCACCGCCTGCGCACCGAGACCGACCGCCGCGGCATCGTGGTGCTCACCAACACCTACGGCGCTGACGGCCGCATCGCATCCCAGGCCGACGCCGCCGGCCAGCTCACCACCTTCGCGGCCACCCCTCTGGCCGGGAATCGTCTGCAGGTCGTGGTTACGCCCCCCTCGGGCAACGCGATCACCCAGGTCTACGACGCCAACGGGCAGCTCCTGCGGGTCACCGACGGCGAGGGCCACAGCGCGACGTTCGGCTGGGACGCCCACGGCAACCTCGCCGCCGCCACCGACAAGCTGGGGCACATGGTGGCGTTCGAGAACGACGCCCAGGGGAACCTGGTTTCGACCACCGACCGGATCGGCGCTACCACCACGGTCACCTACAACGGCCTCGGCCAGCCGACCGAGATCAAAGGCCCGACCGGCAGGTCCTGGTTCACCTACTTCGCCAACGGCAACCCGCGCGCCCTCTGGCTGCTGGAGGTCCCCCTCGCCGGCATGGGCTACGACGGCCAGAACCAGCTCACCGTCGTGGATCAAAACGGGGGGCGCAGGGTGCAGTACCAGTACAACGCCCAAGGCATGCGCACCGGCATCCAGGACCCGACCGGCAAGGCGTTCCTCCTCGCGTACGACGCCGCGGGCCGGCCCACGCAGGTCACCCTCCCGGATGGGCTCGGCACCTTCCAGTACACCTGGGATCCCGGCGGCAACCTCACCAGCCTCACCAACCCGGCGGGGCACCAGACCACCTTCGTCTACGACGCGGAGAACAACGTCACCAGCCGCACCTTCGTGCCCACCAACGCGACCGCGGCGCTCACCTACGACGCCTTGGGCAGGGTGCACACCGAGACCGACGCCCTCGGAGGGGTCACGACCTACGCCTACGACGCCGACTCCAACGTCGTGGCGGTCACCGACGCCGATGGCGTCACCACCAACCTCGCCTACGACCGCCGCAACCTGCTGCGCACGGTCACATATCCCAGCGGCAACCAGGAGACGATCAGCCGCGACGCCAACGGCCGAGAGACCGCGCTCACCAACGGCTTGGGGCATACCTGGCAGGCCGTGCTCGACGCTGAGGGCCGCCCCACCGAGCTGCGCAATCCGCTGGGAGCGGTGACCAAGCTGCTGCGCGGCCCGGACAGCCGCGACCTCACCATGATCAACGCACTGGGGGAAAAGGACCGGCTGGCCTTCAACGGGCTCGGGGAGCCCACTGCCGTCACCGCCGCCAACGGCGACGGGATCAGCGCGGACTACAACCACCATGGAAGCGTCTACCGCCTCGTCGATGAGCGCGGCAGCGAGTGGCGTTTCGCCTACGACCTGGCGGGCCGGGTGACCGCCGTGACCGGAGCGGACGGGGCGACCGAGCGCTACGCCTACGACGCGCTGGGACGCCTGGTCACCCTGACCCGGCCATCGGGGGAGCAGGTGGCCTACCAGTACACCCCCGAAGGCCGCCTCAGCCGCATCACGCTGCCCGGCGGCGCCCAGGTCGACTTCGGGTACGCCTACAGCGCGGCCGGCCTCGTGGTCACGGTCACCGAACCCCTGGGAGTCTCCACCTACACCTACGACAAGCTCGATCGCCTGATCGAGAGGACCGACGCCCAGGGCAACACCGTCCGGTTCTCCTACACCCCGGCCGGACGGGTGGCCTCGGTCACCTACCCCGGCAACCGCCAGCTCGTCTACACCTACGACGGCGCCGGGAGGCTGCAACGCCTCACCGACTGGACGGGCAAGGTCACGACGTTCCAGTACGATGGCGCCGACCGGCTCGCCCGCGTCGATCTCCCCAACGGCACCGCCACGGTCTACGCCTACGACCCGGTCGGCCGGCTCACCTCGCTCACCCATCGCGGCCCCGGCGGCTCGACCCTGCTTTCGTACGCCATCGCCCGCGACGCGGCCGGCCGCGTGACCGCGACGACCACGACCGGCACCCTGACCCCGGCTTTCGGCGACGCCGACCGTGAGCGCAGCGTGGACTCGGCCAACCGTCTGCTCTTCGAGAAGGCCGGCGCCGAGCTGGCCACCTTCGCCTTCGACGCCGACGGCCGTCAGGTCGAGCGCCGCCAGGGGGCGGAGGTCACCACCTACAGCTACGACCCCCACGGCAACCTCTCCGGCGTCACCGGCGGCGGCCGCGCGACCACCTACGTGCGGGATGTCGACGGCTCCTGCCTGCGGACGGTGACGAACGGGGTCGAGACGCGCTATCTGCGCGACGGCAACGAGCTGTGGGCCACGCTCGACGCCGCCAACACCCCGACCCGCTTCTTCATCGGCGCCGGCACGCTCCTGTACACGCTCGACCCCGCCGGCACCGCCCGCGTCCTGCACACGGATCCGCAGGGCAACGTCGTGGGGGTCAGCGACGGGAGCGGCGCGCTCGTCGCCCGCTTCGCCTACGACCCCTACGGCCGCACCGTCGCCGCCGAGGGGCAGAGCGAGCTGGGCTGGCTGGGCAGCCACGGCGTGGTCACCGACGACAACGGCCTCCTCCACACCGGCGTGCGGATGTACGACCCGGCGAGCCGCCGCTTCCTCACCGAGGACCCTCTCGGTGTGCTCGTCTCTCCCAACCTTTACGCCTACACCGAAGGGGACCCTCTCAACTTCATGGATCCAGCTGGGCTCCAGGTTGAGGGATCTCTTGCGTGGCCATCGACGCTCTTCGAAGTTGGACCTTCCTACCCCACGCCGCGCCGCATACCGAGCGGCTGGGGGCCCGACATCTTCAAAGCCCACGTCGACTGGATCGAGAAGGGTATTGTGGAGCATGGGCGCGACGTGGGGTATCTGGTCCCAACTAACCCGTATGCCCAGGCAAAGATTGGTGAGGTCTATATCACCGAGGCATCGACGGAAACGTTCCTGAAGGCTCAGGGATACAGCTACTCTAGCGAAGCCATCCGGACGGACTTCTTGCGCGAAGTGGGTCTTCCGAAGAATCTCAAGACAGTAGATAGCAAATACGTCTCGAAGATCGGCAACCAGTGGACTCGACAAGGTGTGAAGTCGACGTTCTCGACCAGCGGCAAGAGCGTGAGCGGGCAGCTCGTCAGGGGGATCGAGGGAGGTGCTCAGCGCACCGTGGCCGGCAGCGCAGTGAAAAGCGCGGCCGGCGGCCTGGCGGGGCGGCTCATCACCCCGGACCTACTGCCACTGGTCGGGTGGGAGACGGCCCGCTATGCCTCCTCGAGCCTGGTGTACATCTACAACGAGAATACAGGCCGCTACGAGTCGGGCGACGAGGTGGTCGCCAACTCGTTCATCCCCTGGCAGGTCGCGGCCTGGGCGCCGCGGGAGGATAGCTCGTTCGAGCTCAAGAAACGGCTGCACAAGATCAAGAGGGATTTCAATGCGGGCCTCAAGCGCAACGCGCCGTCCAAGTGAGGAGGCTGCCATGAACGACACCAGCATTCGCTCCGCCCGGATCCCAGGCGCGGGGGGACCCGGCGCCGCCCGGTGGTGCCTCGCGCTCGCCGCGGTCATCGCGTTGCTCCTTCCCCTCTCGCTGGCCGCCCAGACCACCGTGCAGTACGACGCCAAGGGACGGGTGGTGCGGGTGGACTACGGCGGCGGCCGGGTCATGACGTTCACCTACGACGCCGCCAACAACCTCGTCGCGGAAACCGCGTCCGCGCCGGGGGAGACTCTCGCCGTGGCGGTGAGCCCCGCCGGGAGCGGCACGGTGCTCGGTCCCGGCATCGTCTGTCCCTCCGATTGCACCGAAACGTACACGGGCTCCCCGGCGGTGACGCTCACCGCCGTCCCGGAGCCGGGTTGGCTCTTCCTGGGGTGGGGAGGAGCGCTGTCGGGATCGTCGAGCCCGGCCACGCTGACGATGGCAACGGATGCCGCGGTAGTCGCCTACTTCGGCGCGGAGAGCGGCGACACCGACGGCGACGGCACGCCGGACAGCGCCGAGACGGGGCCCGGCGGGAGCATGTTCGGCTACGACGGCAACGGCGACGGCATCCCCGACTACCAGCAGCCGCACGTCACCTCGTTGCCCACCTTCGACGGCGCCGCGTACGCCACGCTGGCGGTGGATCCGCCGGCGGTCCTCACTGGAGTCGCCGCGGTCGACAACCCGTCTCCGGGTGACAGCCCCGCGGGCGTGGCCTTCCCCTTCGGCTTCTTCGCCTTCACCATCGAGGGCGTGGCCCTCGGAGGCTGGGTGAACCTCGACATGTTCTTCCCGCCTTCGCAGCTCAACTCCTACTGGAAGCACGGCCCCACCCCGGACGACCCGGAACCGCACTGGTATCCGTTCGTCCACTACCACCCGGCGCTGCCCGGGGCGGAGATCTGGCCTCGCAGCGGCGGCGTGCAGGTGCGCCTGTTCCTGCAGGACGGGGCCAAGGGGGATGACATCCCGGATCCCGACGGCATGATCGTGGACCAGGGCGGGCCCTCCGGGCAGCTGGTCTCGGCCATCTCGGTGACCCCGACCGCGCTCGGCTTCGGCCTCCTGGAGGTGGGGCACGACGCCCTCCTGACGGTGACCGTGCGGTCCACCGGGCAGGCGCCTCTGGTGCTCGGGAGCGTCGGGAGCGGCAACCCCCTGGCGGCGCCGTTCTCGATCGCCAGCGACGGTTGCTCCGGCCGCACCCTCCAGCCCGCCGAGAGCTGCGTGCTCGAAGTGCGCTTCGCCCCCACGGCGGTCGGCTCCTTCAGCGACAGCTTCGACATCCCCTCGAACGCCGCCACGCCGGTGGTGACCGTGAGCGGGCAGGCGGAGCAGACGGAATCGGTCCTGGAGATCCCGACCCTCGACGGGATCGGCCTGACGGCGCTGGCGCTGCTCATGCTCGGGCTCGGCTGGCGCTTCCTCGCCCGCCGAAACGAGGTGCCAAGCGATTTGGCATAACTCGCGTCGAAGAGACCGGCATCGCACCCGGTTACCCGGCAGCACCCCGCGCCCGGCCCCGTGCCGGGCGCTTCTCTTGTCCGGAGACATGAGGTGACGGCTGTGAGGTGCGGTGAGGAGCCTGTAGGGTGCCAGGCGACTTGTCGTACTGCCCTGTAGAGTGCCAGGCGACTTGTCGTACTGATCGGAATTGGCGCGAAATCGAAAGATCCTGAGCCGGTCGTTGGCCTCGGAACCGACCTCCTGCCCGGCTTCGTAGCCTTCTCTTGCCTGAAGAGCAATGTGCTCGAGCACGTCCGGCCGCACCCGTGTCGAGCCCTGCGCAGCAGAGAGGGCGAGACAACCTCGTCGATGAATTGCGTCAGGCCGCTACCGGCCGCAAGAACGGCCCCGGCGGCGGGAAGCAGCCCTCGGGGAAGACGACCGACGTCAGGCCCGCGCGGAGCTGGTCCGCCGCACGGCGGTAGGCGAGTGTGAAGAGCCGGTACGCCTCCCGGTAGGCAAGCCTCACTCTTCGGCTCGCCGCGTGAACCAGCGGCGCCGGGCTCCTCTTGCTGCCCACGGCCGCCCTGTACGGATCCTGCCGAAGCACCGCCTCGCGCTCCAGAGGCTCTCTCCCGGTCTCTCTCTTCAGCGCCTCCGCCTCGGCCCGGGCGAGATCGAGCAGATCCCGCAGCCGCTCCCGCTGGACCTCCGGCTCGAGATGCGCCCAGGCCGGGAGCGGGGTCAACACGACACACTCCGCCTCCGTGAACTCCCGATTCCCGACCTCTCTTCCTTTCCGCCGGGCCAGGCACTCCGCCGTCCGGTCGAACCAGGTGCCGGTGAGCGGGCTTCCATCCAGCATCGCCCGCCAGCTCGTCGCCCCGGGCCACTCCAGCGGATCGGAGACCAGACCCTCCTTGCAGCCCTGGCGGACCAGATAGGCGAGTCGCTCGACCTGGGCCTCCTCCTCCTCGCTCACCAGGATCCCCTGATACCGCCGACCCCAGACCTTCTCCTTCCACTCGTTGAGGCGCCCGACCTCGCGGGCGAGGTTGGAGTTGAGGTAGCCGACGAAGTCAGCGAGCTGGTCGGCGTCCGTGACCGAAACGAGGAGGTGATAGTGGGTCGCGAGGAAGACGAAGGCGTGGATGGCGACCCCCGAACGCTTCTGGGCCCGGCCGAGGATGCCCAAGGTGATCTCGCGAAGGAGGGGCGAGGGGCGCAGGAGCTGCCGGGACTGCAGGGTGCGGCAGGTGACTTCGACGAGGGCGCCCCCTGGGGGGACATAGCGGATTCGGCGTGACATGCCCTCTCAGACGCCATCGCCGCCTTGAACCTGCCGCAAATCGCATGGCACCTTTGATGGGCACCTCTGAACACCATTGATGGCAGAAAAATGGCTGGCACCTTGAAAGGCACCTTGGAAGTGCAAAGCGGGTGGCACCCTGGAACCCTGCAACGGCCCTCTGCCGAGGCCCACCCCGATCTCCGTCTGTTTAGGTAGGTAAGGCGACGAACCAACAAATCATATTCGATCTTTCGGCTCCTGCCGCCATCCGCCGGGGCAGGCTTGCTCGTATCGGCTCCCCGCACGTTCGGCGGTTGACGGGATCGGGCCCGGAGCGAAACATGGGAGGGACGCAAGCACGCTCCGCGCGGAGGTACCGATGTCTCAGCCGCACTCCCGCCGTCCCGTTCTGGTCACCGGACTCGCTGTCGCGGCCCTGGCCGCCTACCTCACCGTCAGCGGGGTGTT
>Ga0255343_1001987_pt1 | contig 25381 bp, 21 predicted proteins | sample wastewater_treat_4_FD_192413 | JGI IMG/M metagenome (GOLD analysis project Ga0255343, IMG submission 192413) | Wastewater microbial communities from Lulu Island WWTP, Vancouver, Canada - plant16 | ecosystem: Engineered > WWTP > Wastewater > Unclassified | place: Canada: Vancouver, British... | reverse complement strand
TTGGGCCTGAAGCCGATCGAATTGGGCGCGGGCTTGGTGCAGTTGCGCATCCAGGCGGGCCCACACCGGGTTGGGCACCTCCCGGTTGGGATCGTCCGGGACTACCGCGTACTCCACCAGCGCATCGAGCGCAAACTCATCGCGAAGGCACTTTGAAGAAGTTCTCTTGTCTCCAGCGGTTGAACATGCGGTAGGCGACTTGAGCGGGCGAGAGATCGCGCCGGGAAGTCAGGATCGGGGTTTGATGACCGTCGTCCTTCTGGCGGGTGACTTGACGCAGGCGCAGCTTGCCCTTGAGCAGGCGCACTTGCTGATCGGCCAAGCGATAGGTGAAGGTGCGGCCCTCGACACGAGTGCGGTGTTCGCGGAAACAGCGGGCCGGGATACGCCGGACGCGGCCCTTGCGATAGGTCAGCAAGTCAAAGCCCGCCTCCAGGATCTTCTGGAAGAGGGCCGGACTGAAACCGCCCCGGTCGAAGACCACGGTGGCCCGTCGGGAGCCCAGGAGGGCGCGCATCTCCTCGAGGATGCCGGGGAGCATCTTGACCAAACCGGCATTGGCCTGCGCGGTGATCACGAACAACGGCTCCCCAGCGGTGTCGTTGACCCAGTAGTCGGAGGTGGCGGGCATCGACAGACGCATTCGAGCCACGTGGGCCTTGGGGAGTCGATGTTTGCCGTGATAGACGCGCACGTGACCGTCCACGTAGAGGAAACCCACGGCTTGGCCGCGCTGAGCGATTCGTTCCTGGGCCAGGGCCTTCCCCAGCTCAGCCGCCCGCCCGAAGGTGGCCAGGTGCTTGAGTTTGCGGCGGAGGGTCTTGACCTCAGGGGCACGGTCCACGCCCAGGACCCGTCCCAGATCCTCAGGGCAATATTCCTTGAGTCCTTCGGGACGGCGGATGCGCCACAGGGCCATGAGGAGCAGGGTCAAGAGAGTGGTGCGCAGGCCAAAGAAGGCCGGCCCCAGGCTGTGGTAGATCTTCTGGGCCCGGTCGAAGATGCCGCTGGCGATCAAAGCAGGCACCGCTAAGAGGACACCAGCGCGCTGGACCACCTTGTGCGAGCCAAACAAGGGCGCGGCGTCGTCCAGGAGTCCCAGGCGCGCCAGCAAGCGGTCGCCCGAACGATCCATCGGGTCGGTGTCCGATGTCGTGGGCAGACTCTGGTCCGAGGAAAAAGCGGACAGGTTTGGGTCCCCCCCTGATAATGAAGGTGCAGGCAGCGAGACACTGGCCTGGGCGCTGAGAGCTGCTGGTTGCCTCGGCGAGGGCACTGCCAGGGGCAACTCGGGCTGAGCCAGTGCTGGAGGCTTCCATCCCAAGCGCCGGAGGGTCTTGCGCACCGCGCGAACACTGACGCCTAAGCGCCGTGCGATCTCATAGTGTGAATGGCCTTGAGTCTTGAGTTGTTGGACCAACCGTCGGCGAGAGGCCGGCAGACGAACGCGTCCACGCGGATAGCCTTCCGGTTGGGCCAGGGCAGCCAACCCACCCTCTTCAAAGCGCCGCTGGTATCGTCGGGCGGTGCGCACCGAATAGCCAAAGGCACGGGCCACATCGTTCTGATCGGCCCAACCCTGATCGATGAGGCTCACCATCGCGTGCGCTTCGGACATCCGGTCGCCCAGCGCATATTGGGCCCAGGCCATCCCCGAAACGAGCACCAGGCGATGAGCATCCTGGGTGCGGATTTGGCAACGTTCATTGATGAACTGGAGGGTGGGGGGGTTGTGAACGTGTGGGAAGAGATCATCTTGCCGAATGGAGTCCATACGGCCATACGATGACACATTTCAAAAAAGCGGACAGGTTTGGGTCCCCCCCTCCCCGGTCCCCAGAAATGCTAATTATGGCCGAAAAGGCCGTAAACGATGGGAGCTATGTCAAGAGGTCTGGAATCTTGGCGCGAACTTTTTCGTCCTGGGTGGCGAGTTCAACCCCCAGGCTGCCATAAGGGGAACTTTGTAAAGGTGGAACGCGAAACGCGAAGCACGGAACGGCGGATGCGCCAACTTGAATCGGAAAATGCGGAATTGAAAGAAACGGTGAATGAGTTTAAAATCCTGGTGCAACGACCCAACGAGAAACTCAACGCGAACTGACCATGCAAATGCGAGAATGGAAGATGAAAACGCACAGATTCTTTTTCCGTCTATGGCTCATCGGACCGGTAATGCTGTCGTGCCTGACCCTGGCTGATGACGGATTGATCGGCCGCTATTACAACGGCTATAGCGTAAGCGGCAATCGCATTGGGTTCGATGGCCTCACCCTGGTGAAGACGGAAACCAACACCGTTTTCGATTTCTGGAACGGCTCGCAATATTACGACTGGAATCCCATTGGTTCGGGTCCGTATTCCGTGCGCTGGGCCGGATATTTGCAGATTACCCATTCCGGTCTTTACGGTTTCGGGACTATTTCCGACGACGGTTCGGAGATTTGGATTGATGACGCGCGCGTGGTGGATAATCACGAGGAACAGTGGTTTGACTGGCAGGAAGCTTGGTGTTATCTGGGCGCGGGCTATCACACGATTGAAATCACCTTCTTTGATAATATGAGCTACAGTGGGATTGAAGTTTGGTGGTTAAAGCCAGAAAACGCCCCTTCCATTCCGCCCTATTCCGGGGAGACGTTTCATACCATTCCGCCCACGTTCAACGCCGGCACCCAATGGAAAATTCTGAGCGCGCCCGCCGTCCAGACACACGCGCCGTATGTCAATCCGGCTCTGTAGCAGAATTTGTGGGTGAGAGAGGGAACGTTCGCGGATCTCGGTAGGGCCGGCGGCATCCCCCGATGGGGCCCCAATCGCACGCTGCGGGCCGCGACCGAGGTTGCGCTGCGCTCCGGCCCGCAGCGGCTCTACCCCCATCGGGGAGTGCCGCCTCGCCGCTCTGAACCAAGGGGCAGCCGCGGCGTGGGGTGTGGGAGGAGGGTCATCACGACAGGGTTGTGTGTGGCGTCGGATCAACGGCTTCCGTGCGAGCCAACTGGGGCGCTGCCCCAGACCCCGCCCCACCTCCACCTCCTTGAGCGTCTGGGGTAGCGTTTCTTCACGGGTTTCCCCAAGCCCTGGAGCGGAGATTCCAGTGAGTTTTTGGCCCTAAACCTTCATTGGGCCTCGATCTGGCGCGGGTTTCATGCACCTTCAACTTTGTCTCAAATGTAGGCAGGTGATTATTCACATAATTCTTGAATAATTATGTTGACATTGATCACGAGAGGTATACTATGTAGGCATGTTTATCGCCAATGTCGTCTCCAAAGGCAAGCACGGCAAGTCCTACACCTCCATCCTCTTGCGCGAGTCTTTCCGCGTCGGCTCCTCCGTCAAATCCAAGACCCTCGCCGTCTTGACCCACCTGCCTCCCCATGTCCTGGAGGCCGTCCGCCGCGCCCTGGCCCAACCCGCTGACTCACTGGCCAAACTGGCCGACACCTCCCAGGGCTCGCTGCGCCTGCGTCAAGGCCCCAGCATGGGTGCGCTCTGGACCATCGACCAGGTGGCCCAGCGCCTGGGGATTAAGAAAGCCCTCGGCCTCACCTGGGAAGCCCAGCTGAGCTACTGGCAGGTGCTGGCCCGCCTGCTGCGCCCCGGTCCCTCCTTGCTGGCCATGGTTCGCTTGGCTGCCAACTCCGCGGCGGCCGCGCTCTTGGGCTGGAAGCGCACTTTCACCGAAGACGATCTCTATGCCAACGGCGCCTGGCTCGAAGGCCGTCACGCCCTCATCGAACGGCGCCTGTGGCACGCTCGGCCCGCGCCTCCCAAGGACCAACTCTTTCTCTACGATGTGAGCAGCAGCTATTTGGAGGGCGACTCCAACGCCTTGGCAGCTTGGGGGTATAATCGCGACCACAAGGAGGGCAAGAAACAGGTCGTCATCGGGCTTTTGACCGACAGCCAGGGGGAGCCGGTCTCGATCCAGGTTTATCGCGGCAACACCAACGATCTCAAAACCTTCGGCCACCAAGTCCATAAGATCAAAAAGGAGCTTGGCTGCACGGGCGTCACCCTGGTGGGCGACCGGGGCATGATTCGCACCGACCAGAAAGCGGCCGCTCAGGAGGCGCAGTTTCATTTCGTCACCGCCCTCACCAAGCCGCAGATTCAGAAGCTTCTGGCAGAGAGGGTGCTCCAACTGGAGCTGTTCGAGGAGAAGGTCCACGAGGTGCTCGGCGAAGACGGGCGGCGTTTTGTCTTGCGCCGCAACCCGGTTCGGCAAGCCGAGGTCCAACGGGCTCGCGAAGAGAAACGCCAGGCGCTGGAAGCCGCCCTCAAGAAAGCCAACACCTACCTCGATGAGCACCCGCGCGCCAAAGTCGCCACCCAGCACCGACACTTGGCCGCCCGGCTGGCCAGTTACAAGGTGCAGGACTGGCTCAAACTGAGCGTCAGCCAACAACGCTTGGTCTTGACCCTCGACGCTGCGGCGCTGCAAGCCGCCGCGCAGTTGGACGGCTGCTATGTGGTCGAGACGGATCTCAAAACGGCGGCGGCCGACGCGCAAACGATCCATGACCGCTACAAAGACCTGGCCCTGGTGGAACGGGATTTCCGCACCCTTAAGACCGGCCACCTGGAGATCCGACCCTGGTTTGTCTGCACGGAAGACAACACCCAAGCCCACGCTTTGACGGCGATGCTGGCCTTAAAAGTGCGCCGTCATTTGGAGCAAGCCTGGCGGTCGTTGGAAGTCACGGTGGAAGAAGGCTTGCGCCAGCTCGAACAGCTCTGCGTCATGGAACTGGTTCACTCGGGCAGCGGCAAGGTCGTGGCGCGCCAGGTGCCCGAGCCCAGTGCCCGCCAGCAGCAACTGCTCCAGGCACTGAAGTTGGTTCTTCCGGCGACGGTGCCCGAAGCCCAAGTCACCGTAGGCACGCGCAAGAAAATCAACCACGTGCGTAAACCCCTTGAAAAATAAGGCCGAAACCACGATTCCGGTTTCAGATCTCAATGGAACTTCCGTTGGAAAGCATCGGCGTGCGCCGCGTGACCTTCGGCACCGGAATGATGCGTGCCACGCTGCCGTTGGTAGAACGGATGGCGGCGGAGCTGCGCGCGTCCGGCCAATCGGATTTGCTGGAGCAGACGGAATTCACCCACGCGCGGGTTAACGCGCTTTTCAAGTTATGAGCCTATTCAAAAAAAGCGGCCATGAATCGAACTGCACTTGAACTCCCATTCCCGCGCACCACACCTATGATTTTCAAGGACTCTAGCCGGTCTAAATCTGCATTGCAGATACATTTTTTATTTGCGGCGGTGGGTTGCCGCGCGCATATTCTCCCCAGCCGTGCAACTGAGCGCTTATTCTGATTATGCGATCCGCGTGCTGATGCAAACCGAAATGCCAACCCTGCCCGCAACACCGAACGCCATGATTCCGCTCGATCCGAACGCGCTTTGCGAAGGCTGCGGAAAATTTGGCGCCTATCATTTCGGCGAAGTCACTTTTTGTTTGGAATGTTACGAGGGGAGCAGCTCCTGTTGCCCCGAGTTCGGGGAAGGACGGCGGCCCGCCGAGGGGCACCCCTCCCCTGCCCCATTACCTTGACGAGAATCACCGACAAACCTTTATGAGTACACCCATCATTGATCGCGATCTAACCCAACAAGCTCCTGCCAGTCCCCGCGAACGCATTGGCGGTTTCGTCATTGCCAAACGGGCGGTGGACAAATGTCGTGCCAGCCGGAACGGCAAAGCCGGCGAATATAATTACGATTGTCCGCTGGACAATGTGCTCTTCGGCTTCAAGCAAATCACCGGAGACCAGTTCAAAGCCGCGGTGCTGGCGGCGACGACTTACGAAGAGGTCGGGAACTGGCTGCAAACCCACGGCGCCCCGAGAACACCGGAAGAAATCAAATCCTGGTCGGATCAAGTCGAAGCCGACAGCCTGTTCCACTATCCGGAAAAACGCGCTTACTTCGTGGAAAATTGCGCGCAGCACGGGTTGAATCCGGAAACCACCAGCACGTTTGACTGGCTGGAGGCGGACGACCGGGCCAGTTTTCCCGGGCAGTGAGAAGCGGATCGCGTCCAACCAAGCTGCAAGGCGAATCCAAGGTTCGCGGGCCGGCGTCAAAACCACGCCGCCCGCGGCAATCGAACAGGCCGTACGGCGCCGAAGTGGCGGCACATGATCCATCGCTGGTTCTGTCCGTGGGCCATTCCACCCGACCGCTCGCGGATTTCTTCAACCTGCTTCAAGCCCATGCGGTGACCCTGATTGCCGACGTGCGGACGGTGCCGCGCTCCCGGCATAATCCACAATTCAACCAGGACACACTGGCCGTCGCCGCCCGGCACGCGGGGATTCAATACGTCGAGGCGCAACCAGCTCACCCCCGGTCCGCTGCCCCGTCCCTGCCTTGACGTTTCCCAGTCGGTTGTTTTGCCCAAACTTGCACCCGTCTAATCCTCTGCTAAAGTCCGGCTCATGAAACCCTTGGTCTATCGCTTCTTCGCGCCGGGAACTGGCGCGTTTTCGACGCATCTGGCGTTGCTGTTGCTTCGTCTGTGGTTGGGATTGACCCTCCTCTTCAACCACGGCCTCGGCAAACTCCTGAACTTCGAAAGCATGTCCGCAAAGTTCCTGAATCTGTTCGGCCTCGGCAGCAAAACCAGCCTGGCTCTCGCCATCTTTGGCGAATTTTTGTGCGCCGCCCTGCTGGCCGTCGGATTGCTGACCCGGTTCGCCGCTTTCTGTCTCGTGCTCAACATGTTCGTGGCCTTCGCCTTGGTTCACAAAATGGCGTTGAGCGGCGCTTCCAGCGGGGAACTGGCTTTCATCTACCTGGCGGGATTCCTTACCCTGCTGGTTGCCGGTCCGGGACAATTTTCAGCCGACGGCATTCTTTTCTCCAAACCGGCTAAAGCGGCAAAAAACACCTGAAATTTTGTTACGGGACCGCACCGGGAATCAATTGCCATCTCATCAATGAGTGTCGCCGGCAACCGCCGGCAACCGAATCCGCCGATGGCACCGCTTCCTCCGGTTTTTCCCGGCCTCGTCGGCATGGATCGGCGCCATCGGCGGACGCCAGCATTTTGAGATAGCTTCCCGGCTTCCCTTCATTTGGCCCCGCCATGACGGCCTGACCTCACCCCGCCTTCCCCTTGCCCGGTTCCTCCGGCCAAACCGGAGCCAGCCGGCAGCCTCTACCACAGCTAAACAGGCGCCCGCCATAAGAAATTTCATTTGCTTCGGGCAAAGCCTCGTCTATGTTAAGCGTCACTTAATCCGTTTATTAACTGTCGTGAAAACTATATCAGTCCTGACCGCAATATCGCTGTTGGGCGTTTCGCTTCTACTGGCCCCCACCAGTTGGGCCCAAGGCACGGAGTTCACCTACCAGGGAATGCTCAACGACGGCACCGGCCCGGCCAACGGCAGTTACGACTTGCGCCTGACCGTTTATGATGCCCTGACCGGCGGCGCGCAGAAAGGCAACGCCGTCACCAACACCGCCACCGCCGTGAACAACGGCTGGTTCGCCGTCACGCTCGATCCGGGCGCGGGCGTGTTTGACGGCAGCGCGCGCTGGCTGGAAATCGCCGTGCGCACCAACGGTGGCGGCTCGTACACCACCTTGACGCCGCGACAGGCCATCACGCCCACGCCCTACGCCATTCACGCCGGACAGGTGAATGCCGCCGGCGTCGTGGGGTCACTGCCCGCTTCCGCCCTGCTGGGCGGTTATCCGGGCAGCGTGCAATTCACTGATTGGGGCAATCAATTCCACGGTAGCTTTCAAGGGGATGGTTCGGGTCTGACCGGCGTGAATGCGTGGGCTTTGAACGGTCTGACAGCGGATCGGTTTTGGCAGACGGGCGGCAACTTCGGCATTGCGCCGGGCCTGGATTACCTCGGCACTGCCGATCCCAATCCTTTGGAACTGCGTGTCAACAACCAACGCGCGCTACTGGTCGAACCGAGCGTGCCGGCGGGCGGCACGCCGAACTTGATTGGGGGTCATTCCGTCAATAGTGCCAGCGGTTCGGGCAACGTGATCGGTGGCGGCGGGAAAAATGCCTTTCCCAATCAAGCCATCGGCGATCATGGCGTCATTGGCGGCGGCACCGGCAATACGGTGGGCACAAACTCCGTGGTTGGCGGCGGCGTCGGCAACTTCGCCGTCGGTCAGCAGGCAGCGATTGGTGGTGGTGAAGCGGGCATTGCCCAGGGAAATCATTCCACCGTTGGCGGGGGCAAGCTCAATGGCGTGACGGGCGAGTTCGGCACGATTGCGGGCGGCAGCTACAACCAAGCTCACGGTTACGCGGCGGTGGTCGGGGGCGGCGGCGGCATTGGTCCGACCCCGATGGACATTTACGGTAATCAGGCGCTGGGCAATTGGAGCGTCGTCGGTGGCGGCCGATTGAATCTGGCCGCCAACACGTTTGCCACGGCGTCGGGCAGCGGCTACAACCATGTGAGTGGTTATGCCGCCACCATTGCGGGCGGTGGCGGATTGGATCCGAACCTGGGGACGCTGCTCACCAACCGCGCGTCCGGCAGTTGGAGCGTAATCAGCGGCGGACGCGAAAACTCCGCTGACGGAGAGTCCGCCACCGTGGGCGGCGGCGAACGAAACACCGCCTTGCGAAAATGGGCCACCGCCAGCGGCGGCACCGGCAACCAATCGCTGGGTGAATCGGCGACGGTGGGTGGCGGCTTTTACAACACGGCGGACTTTTCCGCTTCCACTGTCAGCGGCGGGGAGGAGAATGGCGCTTTGAGCCAGCACGCCACCGTGGGTGGCGGCGTGGGTAATTGCGTCCACAGGGAAGCCGCGACCATCGAGGGCGGCGCGAATAACCTGAGCGACGGTCCTTACGCCACCGTACCGGGCGGACGGGAAGCAAAACCATCGCAATACGGGCAACTGGCGCTTGCCGCGGGCATGTTTGTCAATCCCGGCGATGCGCAACACTCGATCTTCATCCTACGTGGGGTGACCGATCCCACCACCCCGGCGACCAAAATGGCACTGGACGGTGGTGGCACTATGCTCGCCATCCAACCCAATCAAACGCTGGCTTTTGACATTCTGCTGGTGGCTCGGCCGACCCGAACGTGCCACCGGGCACGGATTCACTCGGATTTCACTTTACCGGCGTCGTCAAGGACGTGAATGGAACCGCAACATTTGTGGGGAGTCCGACCATCACCACGTTGGGCGCTGATCCAGCGGGCTGGTCGGCCACTCTCGCCCTGGCCGGCAACCGCATGGTCATCAATGCGAACGGAAATACCAGCAGTTCAGGCTTCTCTACGACAGTCCGTTGGGTGGCGCGCGTGGATGCGGCGGATGTGAGCTGGTAAACCTCGACCTTGCAACTGAAACCCATGGCAAGAACACAACACGGATGCGCCTTATGAAAAACTGGAAAGTTGAGCTCAAAAAAATCGGGGACACCGGAAACTCCGGAACGGCAGCCAGCGCGCTCGCCGACTGGTGCCGGCTGGTGACCCATTTGTTACCGGTCGGAACCCGCCAAGACTGGTTCGTCCAACCTCTGCGCCTCGGCGTCGCTGTGGCTCTTCTGCTGCTCTGTCTGAGCGCGTCGTTCGCGCAGAGCTACTCGATTGACTGGTGGACCATAGACGGCGGGGGCGGCACCAGCACCGGCGGCGTCTATGCGGTCACCGGCACCATCGGCCAACCGGACGCCGGCAGCACGGCCATGACCGGTGGAGCGTATTCGGTGACGGGCGGGTTCTGGGCGTTGGCGGCGGTGCAAACGCCCGGCGCGCCGTTGCTTTCCATTGCCCGCACAGCCACTGACACCGTGGCGGTCTGGTGGGCCTCACCCTCAACCGGTTGGATACTGCAACAGAATACCAACAGTGTGACGAGTGTGAACTGGAGCAACGTGGTGACGGCTCCGGTGGATGACGGCACGCACAAGATGGTCATCATCAGTCCGCCCACGGGCAACCGCTTCTATCGGCTCTTCAAACCTTGAAGCCCGGTCAACCAACGTCAACCAAATCACAAAACCTATGAGAATCACACTATCCCTGCTCAGCTTGGTGCTGGGCCTCACCTTCAGCCTGCCAACAGGGACCGCCCTGGCCCAAGGGACGGCGTTCACATACCAGGGTATACTCAACGACGGTGGCAACCCGGCCAACGGCAGTTACGACCTGCGCCTGATCGTTTACGATGCCCTGACCGGCGGCGCGCAGAAAGGCAACGCCATCACCACCACTGCCACCGCCGTGAGCAACGGGCTCTTCACCGTCACACTCGATCCGGGCGCGGGCGTGTTTGACGGCAGCGCGCGCTGGCTGGAAATCGCCGTGCGCACCAATGGCGACACCGCCTTCACCACACTCACGCCGCGACAGCAACTCACACCGGCCCCGTATGCGCTATATGCAGGCACGTCGTCAGACGTGACGGCTGGTTCGGTTGTGAAAAGCCTGAACTCTCTCAAAGACAACGTCACCCTGGCTGCCGGATCGAATGTGGTGATTACGCCGAGCGGCAACACGCTGACCATTGCGTCAGCGGGTGCTGGCGGAAGCGGGATCTGGTCGCTCAATGGCAGCAACGCCTATTACGCGACAGGAAACGTGGGCATCGGCACAACCACGCCCCCATCGCGGCTGGATGTGGTTGGGAACTGGAATGGTCAGTATGGCGCCTTGCAGTTGGCCGGCGACAAGCCAACGCTTCGGTTCACCGGCGGGCCGGTGACGGGGAACAGCTCCTGGCTGTTGCACGTGGGCAATGATGCCGGCAACCTGGGTTTCTACCGTAAAACCGGCGCGACCTGGTCTCAGGTCATGGCGCTCACCACCAACGGGCATGTCGGCATCAACACGACGATCCCGAACAATAACATGCTGGAAATCGCCGGGCAGAATGCGCTCGGCCTGGTCGGCTACAACCCGTTCCTGACTTTTTACGATGACAACGCCGGCTACGCAAAATCACGCATCCAGGGCGTGGGTGGTGATTTGAATCTCTTTACGGAGAGCTACATGAACGGGTCGAACCCATTCTCGTTCCTCAAACTGGCCAACAGCGGCAATGTGGGTATCGGCTCCTCGGCGCCTGTGGGAAAACTTGAGGTGGTCGGCCAGGATGCGGTGCGTCTGATCGGCTACAACCCGTTCCTGACCTTTTACGATGACAACGCTGGCTACGCAAAATCACGCATCCAAGGCGTGGGTGGTGATTTGAATCTCTTTACGGAGAGCTACATGAACGGGTCGAAACCGTTCTCGTTCCTCAAACTGGCTAACAGCGGCAATGTGGGTATCGGCTCGTCGGCGCCTGTGGGAAAACTTGAGGTCGTCGGCCAGGATGCGGTGCGTCTGATCGGCTATCAACCCTTCCTGACGTTTCTGGACGACAACGCCGGTTACGCTCGGTCGCGCATCCAGGGGGTGGGCGGAGATCTGTTTTTTGAAGCCGAAAGTTACGTAAACGGCGCCAACCCCAATAATTACATGAAACTCTCAAACTCGGGCAACGTCAGCGTGAAGAATATCACCATTCGCGGCGGCGCCGACGTGGCGGAGCCGTTCGAGTTCAGCGCGGCGGAGGCGGAGGTTGTTCCCGGTTCGGTCGTGATCATTGACGATGAGCACCCGGGGAAGCTAAGACTCAGTACTCACGCCTATGACACGCGCGTGGCGGGAATTGTCAGCGGCGCGAACGGGGTGAATCCAGGCATCAGTCTGCATCAGGAAGGCGTGTTGGAGGGCAGCCGCAATGTGGCCCTGAGCGGACGGGTGTATGTGCTGGCCGATGCCGCGAACGGTCCGATCCGAGCCGGCGATTTACTCACGACCTCCGAGACGCCCGGCTGCGCCATGAAAGTAACCGACCACGCCCGCGCGCAAGGGGCGATCCTCGGCAAGGCCATGACCGGATTGAAGGCCGGCACCGGCACGGTGCTGGTGCTGGTCTCGCTGCAATGAGCCCGGGGAGGATAGTTGCTATGAAAACAACCTTTCTGGTTCTTCTGCTGGCTACCGGTGTGGCGTCCGCCGCGGTGCGCTCCCTCGGGCATCTGCCCACCGGGCAACCGTACATCAAGGATGAGATTGAATTCTGCCTCAAGGCCGACGTCGCCAGCGCGCTCTCTTCCACCGGCCTGCAACGACGGAGGGTGGATGTTGCCCGTATCGCGGCACTGCACCCGGCCGTGAGTGCCGTGATTGGAAATCATCTGGCCGCCGCCAACTGGCTCCGCGGTGAACCGCTTCCCGCAGCGATCCGCGCGGGCGGAAACGAAGTGCCCGCCATGGCGCGAACCTTGACGGCCCTGCTCGTCCCGGGCGCCGACGCGGCGGAAGTTGTCGTCGCGCTGCGGAAGCACCCGGATGTGGAATGGGCCAGCCTCAACACCTTGGAAGCGCCAACGTACGAACCCAACGATTCCCAGTGGTCGAACCAATGGGCGCCTAGGCGGATTCTCGCCACGAATGCCTGGGAGATTGCGCAAGCCAGCACAAACTTGCGCGTCGCAGTGGTGGACACGGGGGTGGACCTGACGCATCCCGATCTGGCGAGCCGCATTGTTTACCAAAAAGGTTTCGCCGGGAACGCCAGTGGCGATGCGATGCGGGATGCACGGGGCGGCGCTAGCATTGATCATGGCACGCACGTGGCTGGCATCGTCGCGGCCATTCGCGATAACAACCTTGGTATCGCCGGCATCGCTCAACTCGGCATCATGGCAATGGGGTGCGCCGTCTGGGATGGCACGAACCAGTATCTCATCGGCTCCGAGACTGACGCCATCAACGATGCCATTGCCAACGGCGCCTCTGTCATCAATTGCAGTTTCGCGCAGGCGGTGCCGGTAAGCGCCGCCATGCAAAGCGCCCTGGACAGTGCGCGCAACGCCGGGGTGATCGTCGTGTGCGCCGCCGGCAACGACGGGACGAACATCCTGGCCAGTCCATCATCCGCCGGGTGGACCGCTCACACCTGGCCCATCATCGTCAGCAACACTCAGGAAGGGGCTAACGATACGCTCCATCCTTCCAGCAACTATGGTTCAGCGATCACGCTCGCGGCACCCGGTACCGCGATCCTGAGTACCGTCACCACGAACTTTCAAACGCCGAGCGCCGGTGGAACTTACAGCCTCATGACTGGCACTTCCATGGCGGCGCCTCACGTCGCAGGCGCCGCCGGCATGGTGCGCAGCATGAACCCCACCCGCATCACCGGTACCGGCGTGCGCGACCTTTTGATTCGCATGGCCCAGGATCGCGGCACGCCCGGATTCGATACCAATTATGGTTTTGGCATGACACAACTGCCCCTGTCCTTTCTCGGCGCGCTCAAAGCTGCTACCACCTTTGCCGGCACCAACAGTAACATCTGGCTCACGGATGGATCCTATGAACTGCCGTATCCGACCATTCCCGATGCCATTCGATTCACCGTCGCCGGCGGGACCGTCATTTTGAATGGTGGGGTCAGTGGCATCACGCCTTCCTATCCCGCACAGACCATCTCCAGCCCGGTTACGTTGAACGCGTTCCCGGATCGGCCTGTCACGATTGGCAACTGAATCCGTTGGCAAAATGCTTCAAACCCAAATTCCGGCATGAAAACCAAAACTCCCGTTCTGATCATCCTCTTGGTATTGATCCTCACCGTTCACCCGCAACTCTCCACCTGCCACGCCCAAGGCACGGCGTTCACCTACCAAGGGCGCGTGACGGCCAACGGCACGGACTTCAACGGCGTCGGCCAGTTTAAATTTGCCCTGGTCACCAGCACCAACTTCAGCCATCAGGCCACGGCCACGGCCCAACCGCCCAGCGGCGGGTTTATTACCCTGATCAATGTCGTCTCCGGCGGCAGCGGCTACACCACCGCCCCGACGGTGACCGTTTCCGGCGGCGGCGGTTCCGGGGTGGTCGCCCATGCCACGATCAGCGGCGGCGCAGTGACCGCCATAACCGTGGACAACCCCGGTTCGGGCTATACCTCCACACCGACGGTGACGGTTGCGCCGCCGCCGCCGAACATTGCCTACACGACGTATTGGAGCAACGACGGAACGAGCGTGGCGGGGAGCGAACCGACGGCCGCCGTGAACGTGAACGTGGCCAAGGGCCTCTTCACGGTGATGCTGGGCGACACGGCGCTGCCGAACATGGGCGCGCTGGATGCCGCATTGTTTGCCCAGCCGGATTTGCAGTTGCGAATCTGGTTCAATGACGGAGCCAACGGATTTGCGGTGCTCGAACCAGCGCAAAACCTGACTCCGACACCCTACGCGATCGTGGCGGGCAACTTGAGCGGGGTGCTGCCAGTCAGCCAATTGTCCGGCACGCTGTCCTCCGGGCAGTTGGGCGGAACATATTCCGGGGCGGTGACGTTCAACAACACGGGCAACGTTTTCAGCGGCAATGGCAGCGGGTTGACGGGGGTGAACGCGGCGATGGTGGGTGGCGTGAGCGGGGCGAATATCTGGAAGTTGAGCGGTAACAGCGGCGTGGGATCAGGCCAGTTTTTGGGGACAACGGACAACCAACCGCTGGAATTGCGCGTCAACGGCCAGCGCGCGTTGCGCTTGGAGCCTAGCAGCACCGACGCCCCCAATATCATCGCTGGATCACCGGTGAATTATGTTTCCAATAATGTGGTCGGAGCCACGATCGCTGGCGGCGGCACGACCAATTATTCTGGATATTCCCTTACGAATAGTGTGACTGCGGACTATGGTGCCGTGGGTGGTGGCTTGGGCAACACCGCCAGCGGTTGGGCTTCGACGGTGGGCGGCGGCTTTCAGAACAAGGCCAGAGGCACGTATGCGACGGTGGGCGGCGGCTTTGCCAACACCCCAAGTGGCGAAGGTTCGGTCGTAGCCGGTGGCTCGGGCAACACCGCCAGCGGCGGTGCTTCGATCGTAGCCGGTGGCTCGGACAACACCGCCAGTGGTCGCGATTCAACGGTGGCGGGCGGCGGGAGTAACACCGCCAGTGGCTATGCTTCCACGGTGGCCGGTGGCTATAACAACTTCGCCATTGGAGATTTTTCCTTTGCCGGTGGACTCCATGCTAAAGCCTTGGGCAACGGTTCATTTGTTTGGAGCGATGCCAATCCCGATAACTTTGGTTATTCCGGCGACAATAAATTTCAGGTTCGCGCCTCAGGAGGTGTGTGGTTTTATGCCAATGCGGCTGCCAGCGTGGGGGTGTATCTGCCGCCGGGTGGCAATGCCTGGGCCGCGACCAGTGACCGCAACGCCAAGGAAAATTTCCACGCGGTTGATCCGCAGGAGATCCTCACCAAGGTGGCCGCGCTGCCCGTGCTGGATTACAACCTGAAGAGCCAGGACCCATCCATCCGCCACCTGGGCCCCATGGCGCAGGATTTTTATGCGGCGTTTGGTCTGGGCGAGGACGACAAGCACATCACCTCGGTGGATGCCGACGGCGTGGCCCTGGCCGCCATCCAGGGCTTGAATCAGAAACTGGAGACGGAAGCAACTGCATTGCGAACGGAGAACGCGCAGTTGAAAGCGCGTTTGGAGCGGCTTGAACGGTTGTTGCTGGCGCAGACAAGCGGAGGTGCGAAATGAAAACCCGAAGATGGAAGATGGAGAATGGAAGGTGGCGGTTACCCGCATTGCCAACGTCTGGAACAACAGGCAATCAACGGCCGTCTCTGCCTCAGCGTCTCGGTGTCTCTGTGGCTCTTCTGCTCCTCAGCCTGAGCGTGTCGTTCGCGCAGAGCTACTCGATTGACTGGTGGACCATAGACGGCGGCGGCGGCACCAGCACCGGCGGCGTCTATGCGGTCACCGGCACGATCGGCCAACCGGATGCCGGCAGCACCGCCATGACTGGTGGAGCATATTCGGTGACGGGCGGGTTCTGGGCGTTGACGGCGGTGCAAACGCCCGGCGCGCCGTTGCTTTCCATTGCCCGCACAGCCACCGACACCGTGGCGGTCTGGTGGGCCTCACCCTCAACCGGTTGGATACTGCAACAGAATACCAACAGTGTGACGAGTGTGAACTGGAGCAACGTGGTGACGGCTCCGGTGGATGACGGCACGAACAAGATGGTCATCATCAGTTCGCCCACGGGCAACCGCTTCTATCGGCTCTTCAAACCTTGAAGCCCGGTCAACCGAGGTCAACCAAATCACAAAAACCTATGAGAATCACACTATCCCTGCTCAGCTTGGTGCTGGGCCTCACCTTCAGCCTGCCAACGGGGACCGCCCTGGCCCAGGGCACGGCGTTCACGTATCAAGGACGATTGGACAGCGACGGCACGCCCTTTAACGGCAGTGCGACTTTCAAACCAACGCTTTGGGATGCGGCGACGAATGGGGTGCTCCTGGCCGGCAATTCCCCCACTACCGTGACCTTGGAGGTCACGAACGGTTTGTTCACGCTGTCGTTGGATTTTGGCGCGCAGTTTTCCGGGGCAGACCGGTGGTTGCAACTGGAAGTGACCACTGGTGGCGGCCCGTTCACCACCTTGACGCCGCGACAAGTCATCACGCCCACGCCTTATGCCCTGCATGCCCGTCAGGTGGATGCCGTCGGCGTCGTGGGGACGCTCTCCTCCGGGCAGTTGAGCGGAATATATTCCGGGGCGGTGACGTTCAACAATGCCGGGAACGTGTTCAGCGGCGACGGCAGCGGGTTGACGGGGGTGAACGCGGCGACGGTGGGCGGAGTGAACGGAACGGATATCTGGAAACTCAGTGGAAACAGCGGTGTGGGAGCGGGACAATTTTTGGGGACGACGGACAATCAACCGTTGGAGTTCCGGGTCAATGGAGTGCGGGCACTGCGGCTGGAACCGGGTGTCAACGGCCGGCCGAACGTGATTGGTGGAGCAACCAACAATACGGTGGCGACATTTGGCGCGACCATCAGTGGCGGCTGGGGCAACACGATTCAGACCAACGCCGAGTCTTCCACCATTGCCGGCGGCTGGGACAACACGATTCAGGCCAACGCCGGCTCCGCCACCATTGCCGGCGGCGTGAACAACACGATTCAGACCAATGCCGACTACGCCATCATTGGCGGCGGTTTCCAGAACACGATTCAGACCAACGCCTGGGCTTCCACCATTGCCGGCGGCGGTGAAAACACGATTCAGTCCGACGCCGAGGCTTCCACCATTGGCGGCGGCTGGGACAACACGATTCAGACCAACGCCTACTACTCCACCATTGGCGGCGGCCACGCAAACACGATTCAGACCAACGCTCATGATTCCACCATTGGCGGCGGCTACATGAACACGATTCAGACCAACGCCGACTACGCCATCATTGGCGGCGGCGTTAAAAACACGATTCAGCCCGACGCCGATGCTTCCACCATTGGCGGCGGCGGTGAAAACACGATTCAGCTCGACGCCGATGCTTCCACCATTGGCGGCGGCTGGGGCAACACGATTCAGAGCTCCGCCTACGAGTCCACCATTGGCGGCGGCAACCAAAACACGATTCAGACCAACGCCTGGGCTTCCACCATTGGCGGCGGCGCCAATAACACGATTCAGACCAACGCCCACCACGCCACCATTCCCGGTGGCTATCGGAACGAGGCGGCTGGCGAGTATAGCTTTGCCGCCGGCCTTCGGGCCAAGGCCAATCATGATGGCGCGTTCGTCTGGGCGGATTCGAGCTTCGCGGATTTCTCTTCCACCGCCAGGAATGAGTTCAACATCCGCGCGCAGAACGGCGTCCGGATTCAAGCCGACAAAGGCATTCATTTGCACGCGCTGGATGCGCCCATCATTGTGCGAGACTGGGACCCGTTTGCCGCCAGCGCGGGTCCTGGCAAGGCGGGCATCGGTCGCTGGGGATTGTTCATGGAACCGAGTGCTCTAACCGTGGGCATTCCCTCCGATGATGTTCCCAACCGCTATTTCCGAGTATCCAAGTACAGCACCAACGGCACGGCTACTGCCCTGATGACCGTGACCCAAGCCGGAGATGTCACAGCCAAATCGTTTAATCCGTCGAGTGACCGGCAGTTGAAGGAGAACTTCGCGGCGGTGTCGCCGGAGGAAGTGCTGGCGAAGGTGGCGGCGTTGCCGATCAGCCGTTGGAACTTCAAAGGGGAGGCGGAGACCCCGCACCTGGGCCCCATGGCGCAGGATTTCCATGCGGCGTTCGACTTGGGGACGGACGACAAACACATCGCCACGGTGGACGCCGACGGCGTGGCCCTGGCCGCCATCCAGGGGCTGAATCAAAAGTTGGAGGCAAAAACTCAGGCGGCGGCGGAGCGGATTTACCAATTGGAAACCGAAAACACCGAGTTGAAACAGCGGCTGGAACGACTGGAATACTTGTTAATCAATAGACCCAACGGAGACAGGCAATGAAAACGCAACCTCAAATGAACCTCAGCGTGAATCAGTCCCGACCCCCATCCAGGACCATCCGGCCAAGCAGTGTTTGGCGGACTTGGACCATAGGCGCGGTGGCGCGGTGCATAACGGTCGCTTTGCTGCTCCCGGCATTACCGGTTATTTCCCAGACGCTGCCGGAGGCTTTGGACACCACCGACATTCTTTGGAGCACCTGGGTTACGGATACGCAGGAGAAAGTGGTCACCGGCACGGGCGGCGAGTGGAGCGGGCAGACGGCCGTCACCCACGACGGAGTGGACGCAGCCCGGAGCGGGACGCTGCCAACTGGCCACACCGCCCATTTGCGCACTGAAAGTCTGAGCGGCCCAGGGACGGTGACATTCTGGCGCCGCCACGGATTGACCAACTACGTCAGTCCATACCTCCTCCAAGCAAACGATCAGTGGATCTACCGCGACTTCCCGGGCGGGGAATGGCAGCCCTTGGCCGTGGAATTACCTCCCGGCCCCGCGACACTGGAGTTTCTATGGCAGAATTCTGACTGGGCGGGTCAGGCAACCGACAACTTTGCCTATGTGGACGAGGTAGTCGTCCATGAAGCCAGCGGCGCTCCGGTATTCTTTCCATCCTGGCCCAGCCAACTGACGGCGGGCGAAGGTTACCGGTTGAATTTTAATGTCCCGGTGCTGGGCGCAAAACCAATGCGGATCGATGCCTATCCACCGGATTCTTCGTGGTCTTATTATACTCAGGTTCCCCAATTAATGGCCAATGATGCGCCGCGCTTGTCGGGATATTTCTCTTCGCCTCTAGCGGAAACCAACTCGGCGGGAACGTGGACGATTGTTGCTTCCAATGCGTTAGGAGTGGTCACCAATTACATCACGACGGTGATTACCTCAACGCCGCCACATTCCATCTACATTGAAGGGCCGTACGAAGTCTGGGCCGGCGCCCAAGTGGAGCTGGTGGCTCAACCTTCCGGCACGCCTCCGTTCACGTACCAATGGGAAAAGGATGGAGCGCCGCTTCCGGGCCAGGTGGACGCCACGCTGGTGTTGCCCCATTTCTCCGCCGCCGATGAGGGCGTTTATGCCGTCGTCGTTTCCAATGCCTTGGGCGCCACCCGGAGCTCGGAACATTGGATCAGTCTGGGCGATCAACCGCCCATGATCACTTCGGCGCCGGACGACGTGAATCTGTCGCTCTACGATTACGGCTATTTGGAGGCGGATTTTGAAGGAACGCCGCCTTTTATGATTACCTGGCGGCGTGACGGTCAGGTGGTCGATGAAGATCCGTACACGATTTATACCGGAACTTTTCTCAGTTTGTATGGGCGCATGGTTGACACTCCGGGAGTTTATACTGTCTCCATCACCAATGGGCTGGGGGGGGTGCAGAGTGATCCGGTCGTTGTTCAAGTTGGCCTTGGAATCGACTTGGCCGCAGCCCTGGATAATCCAACCGTGGGGTGGCGGCAGGAATCCCCCTATGACGTTTGGTGGACCAGTCAAAGCGTGGTAACCCATGACGGCGAAGATGCCGCTGGCTTCACGGATTTCGCGCCAGGTTCGTTGCGCACCGCCGTGCGCGGCCCGGCCACCATTTCCTTTTGGTGGCGGGCGATGGACGCCGAGTTAAGCTTTCAGGTGGACGGCGTTGAAAAAGAGTTGTTGGAGGCGGTAGAAGACGATTCAGGTTGGCAAAAGGTGGTGTTACAACTCGACTCCGGCTGGCATGAACTCGAATGGCTGCCGGGATGGGAGGACTGGGACTATCCGAATAGTCAGGTCTATGTCGATGAATTCGAGATCTTCGTTGCCTCCAAACCGGAGATTTTGCAACAACCGCAAGGGGGTGATTTTACCATAAACGACACCGCGCACCTGACGATTGGAGTCCTTGGGGAGACTCCCTTCCGTTACCAACTTTACCGTGGCGACACGCTGTTGCAAACGGTTTCCGATGTGGCCAGTTCCACTTACTCTTTCGACGTGCCGATCCAGAATGACTCCGCCGGCGCCTACTGGATTGAGGTGACCGACGCGCTGGGTCGCAGTGCAACCAGCGACGACGCAATTATTTCCGTGGACGACAACTTTGGTGTTCTGGATAATTTTGCCGCGGCGGTCAACCAACCGGATGAGGATTGGTACTACACCGATTGGTCGTGGTTATCCGGAGATAGCTATTATCCAATTCGACCGTGGTACCGCACGTACGCCGATGGTTTTCCCGCCGGCACGGCGGCTTGCGGCCGCACCCCGGTTTTACAGGCCGGCGAATTGGCGGCGGTGTTCATGGACTATGACGCGCCCACGCCGATGGTGCTGCGTTTTTGGCTGCGGCTCAACGGCGCGACACCCGAGGAGGCCTTCGGATTAAGTCTGGATGGCGATTTGCAAAATCCTATCGTCATCGGCACCGCTCCCGGGACCAGCGGAGAAATCTGGACTGGTTATGAAATCGCGCTCGGCACCGGCTTCACCGAGATTCAGTGGGAAATTTTGGCGCCAGTGGACGGCGTGGTGGCATTTCTGGGTAACATCGAAGTACTTTCAGTTGCACCGCCGGAAATTACCCAGCAACCTGAACCCTTGGTTTTGGTTGCCGGTGAGAGAGGCAACTTGAGCGTCAATGTCAGCGGCGCCGGGCCATTCACGTACCAATGGTTCAAACAGGGTGTCGGTCCGCTGTCGGGAGAAACTGCGGCGACTTTGTCGTTTGCTTCGGCAGCCGCCGGGGACAGCGGCGTCTATTGGGTGGAAGTTGCCAACCCATTCGGAACGACAACGAGTGACACGGTGACGGTCACGGTGACAGGGCCGCGACCGTACTTCACCCAGGTGCTCCAACCCCAACAGTTGCTCCCGGGTGACAACCTTTCTCTCGAAGTGGCGGTCGTCAGCGCCAATGGGCCGCTGACCTATCGGTGGTACCACGATGGTACGTTGGTCCCAAGCAGCGGCAGCACTTACTCGCGGACGGGAGTCACCACAGCCGACGCCGGACTTTACCGCGTGGAGGTGTCCGACCCGTATTACACGATCACCAATGAAACCCGGGTGACAGTTTCGCCTGTGCTCTACACCGTGACCTGGCTGTGGGCGTCTGAGACGAATCATTCTGCCGGGCCGGAAGCCATCAACAATTCCGGCGTGGTGGTGGGGGATACCGATTCAGGAGCCACCGTCTGGACCAACGGCACTCCATTGCGTCTGACGCCGTCTGGAACACCTTTTAGCCAGGCCTATTCCATCAACGATCAGGGGGACGTGGTGGGGATACAATATGGCCCACGTTGGTTTGAGGGTCCGCGTACGGTCCAAGTCTGGTCACCCCCGTACGCCCCGGCCAATTTCACCAATCTGGGGACACCCGCGGGACATCCCTTTATAGATATTGCGCGCCTGAATAATCGCGGGGAAATCATCGCCACCGAAAGCGCCATGGGACTCTTTGGCCAACCGCGCTACTCGTTCCGTTACACTCCTGCCGAAGGCTGGTCACATCTGGGGCCGTTGACGGGCACATCACCGCTCCCGCCCGCCATTGACCAAGGCTGGGCCACCATCCTGGATATTAACAATGCGGGACTCATCGTGGGCTTGAGTTATTTCCAGGAGGAAAACTTCAATCCCACCCAAGCCACTGGCTGGCGTTTTGACCCGACCGTGCGGCCACTGCGCCGGCAGGCGATGGACACCTTGGATCCGCGACTGGCACTGACGCCGGCGGAACCGTGGGGCTGGTTGGACGTGGTCAATGATCTGGGAGACATTATCGGGCGGCACTGGGCCACCAATGCCCCCACCAAGCTCTACCTGATTGACGCCAATGGCATCACCCACAAGCTCCTCGAACGGCCGCCGGTGCTGTTCGGTATTCACGATGATGGAGAGGGCTTCAACATTGACGCCATGAACAATCGTCGGGAAATGGTGGGCTACCGCCGGGCGGAGGACGGCGGGCATGCCATCTTGGTGCGTGACCGCACGGTGGCGCCGGGCGTGCTGCCGACCACTTTCAATAATTTCGAAATGTACGATTTGGAAGACCTGGTGATTGGCGGCACCGGGGAATTCCGCCTGGCCTACGCCCGCGGCATGAACGATGCCGGCCAGATTGTCGGTTCGACCAGGCGGGACAGCGGCGACGGGGGTGCTCCCGGTTTTCTGTTGACGCCCGTGATGGCTTATCCCGATCAAAGTGCGCACGCATTGGAAGACCTGATTACGCGGACCGCCGGCGAGCCGGTGGAATTCAGCGCGAGTTCCCTGTTGGTGAACGACTTGGGGGTGGCGCCGCTCGCGGTCGTGAACGTGGCCACCAGCAGCGATAACGGGGGCACCATCACGGATCTCGGCGGTGGCCAATATCGTTACACGCCACCCGCGGGCCCCGATCAGCCCGATCGCTTCACTTACACCCTGCAAGCCGCCGACAGCACCACCGCCGAGGGCACGGTGCGGGTTCTGCTGGCGCCCGCGCCACTGCCTCCCCCGGACGGCTCCGCAGTGCAAGTCCTGCCGGAAGACCAGGTGCGGATTCGCTTCGAGGATTTACCCCCCGGCCAGACCTTCAGGCTGGAAGCCGCCCAGGACCCGGAGGGCCCCTGGGTGCAGCTCGCCACCTTCATTGTCCGTCCGGATGGCGTGGTGGAATACATTGAGATGCCGCCCCTCGATGCCAATGCCCGCTTCTACCGGGTGGTGCCGGTGGAGTGATTCGCGATCCCGCGCGGAGTCTAGACCAACCCGAGCAGCTGCCGCTCTTTGAGGCGATGCTGCGCCAGGGCCGGCTCAGCTACGGCGAAATTCGGGACCGGGAAACCGGGCGGTTGCAAGCGCTCAGGTATGCGACGCTGCTCTGGCAATTGTTGCGTTCGCTCATTGAAGGCGCCCTCGGTGGCCTCGTTCGCCAGTTGGGCCGCAGAGTCATCAACCAGGGCAGCTCCGGCAGTCGATCCCCGATCTCCCCTCCCCGATTTCCCATCTCCGATCTCCCATCTCCGCGCTCTCTGTGCCTCTGTGGTTGATCACCCTCGCTGAATGTCACCGTACGGAATGAACCACAGAGACGCCGAGGACACAGAGAAGGCCATGGCCGGGCAATCTGTGTTCCGCCCCGAATCTGTGAGGGACGGACTCCACACCGATTCAGGACGGAACACAGATTGGTCCCGGAGAGTGACCGGCTGCGACCTCCAGAAACAGCCCTGTCTCGACCCGTTATTTTGTCCAAACTTGCACCCGTCTAATCCTCTGCTAAAGTCCGGCCCATGAAACCCTTGGTTTATCGCTTCTTCGCGCCGGGAACTGGCCCGTTTTCGACGCATCTGGCGTTGCTGTTGCTTCGTCTGTGGTTGGGATTGACCCTCCTCTTCAACCACGGCCTCGGCAAACTCCTGAACTTCGAAAGCATGTCCGCAGAGTTCCTGAATCTGTTCGGCCTCGGCAGCAAAACCAGCCTGGCTCTCGCCATCTTTGGCGAAATTTTATGTGCCGCCCTGCTGGCCGTCGGATTGCTGACCCGGTTCGCCGCTTTCTGTCTCGTGCTCAACATGCTCGTGGCCTTCGCCTTGGTTCACAAAATGGCGTTGAGCGGCGCTTCCAGCGGGGAACTGGCTTTCATCTACCTGGCGGGATTCCTTACCCTGCTGGTTGCCGGTCCGGGACAATTTTCAGCCGACGGCATTCTTTTCTCCAAACCGGCTAAAGCGGCAAAAAACACCTGAAATTTTGTTACGGGACCGCACCGGGATTTAATTGCCATCTCATCAATGAGTGTCGCCGGCAACCGCCGACAACAGAATCCGCCGATGGCATCGCTTCCTCCGGTTTTTCCCGGCCCTCGTCGGCATGGATCGGCGCCATCGGCGGACGCGAGCATTTTTCGTTCGTAAAGCTGAATTGCGCCTCCTTCATTTTGGCTTTTGCTCAGCCGATTCCGGCAAAGGACAGCACAGCAACCAGAAACAACTGGCTAAATCCCATGGGTCTCATTGTATTAAATCCGCCTCTTTCAGGGGCTCCAAGACGCCATTTTGGAGCTTGCTCTTGTCGAAGCCCTGCTCGGACTCGGCGCGGACGCTGACTGCGACCTTGCCGGACATGTCCGCCAGGTTGGCCATGGCCTTCCAGGCGGCGAATAGGCCGTTCCGGTCTGCCGTAAAGCAGCACCCAGTTGCCCCAGTAGCGCACTTCCTCGGCCAGCCCGCCCCAGGTCGCCTCTCCCTTGGCGTTCTTGGGGCCGGTCATGCCGCGCACGTTCGGATCGGGCTTCCCGAACTTCTGCGGGTAAACCAAGGTGCAGAGCTGGATGATGTGGGCGACCGGATTGAGGTCCAGCGCGTAGGCTTCACACCCCAGCCGCAGGGCTTCGAGCGGAATGGCCCCGCCGCCCGCAAACATGTCCAACACCCGGGGACGCGGTGCGCGGCCAGCCCGCATGTCCTCAACGGTCACGCGCTCGCCGGTGAACTTGAACTCTTGCATCCAGACTTGTCGGGTGCCGGTAGCTTGGGCATCCGCCAGTTCTTTGGTCAGGCGCTCGGCGTGGGCCTTGAGGATGTGCTCCTGCGCCTCCTTGATGGTGCTCGTCGCGCCGGGATATTGGCAGAGCGCCTTGACGAACTTGGCGGCGTTTGCTCGGCCCAGGGATTTGCGCCACAGGTTGCGCCACGAGCGCAGGGTCGGACCCAGATTCTTCAGTCCCTGCAGCGAAAAGAGGTCGGCGCCAAGCGGGATGACCACGAAATCGGAGCCGATGAGCACGGAGCGGTTGATGGCGCCGAGGTTGGGGCCTACATCCGCCAGGATGAGGTCGGCCTCCACGCGCCGGGCGGCCATCTGGGCGACCTGCCAGAAATCGGATAAAGAACCTGTCACTTAATTTTGCAGCTGAAGACCTCCGCCGCAAGACGAGCCGCTTCAACGGAGGTGCGTCAGCGAGAAAATCAGCTCCGGCAGTCGATACCCGATCTCCCATCTCCCATCTCCGATCTCCGCGCTCTCTGTGCCTCTGTG
>Ga0255343_1001983_pt1 | contig 25456 bp, 26 predicted proteins | sample wastewater_treat_4_FD_192413 | JGI IMG/M metagenome (GOLD analysis project Ga0255343, IMG submission 192413) | Wastewater microbial communities from Lulu Island WWTP, Vancouver, Canada - plant16 | ecosystem: Engineered > WWTP > Wastewater > Unclassified | place: Canada: Vancouver, British... | reverse complement strand
ACCCCCGCCCGACCCAAGCCGCCCCAACTGATGGCAATGGCAACAAGGCATCGGAAACGAAGAAAGCTGATGGGAATGGCAACGGACGAGGCAAGACCAAGCAGGAAACTGCTCCCAAGATCTCCTCTGCTCAAGCCAATGCCATCGCCAACCTCTCCCGCAGAAGGGGAATCTCCGTGGAGGACCTTGAGAAGATGTCCGTCGATGCCTACGGGGTCAAGGTCGAGCATCTCTCTCAAAAAGATGCCTCAGGACTGATTCGAACCCTTCAGCAGAGCTCTTAGTCCGCAATCCCCATCATAATCAACTCATTCCCCTCATCATCCGGGACAGGATGCTCAGGGATTGGTGTGTCCTGTCCCATCTCACACAAAAAAGCGCAGGCGCCTGCGTTTTTCAGCCAGGAGGTATTCCATGGAATTAAACGATTTGAGAAAAGAACCCCACCTGTCTGCATCGGCCATCGGGGATTACATCGACTGCGGGCTTCTGTACAAGCTGGGAAGGATAGACAGGCTGCCACCCGAGTTTCGAGCCGATGCCTTGGAATTTGGAAGCTGCATCCACCTTGCCCTATCGGACCTTCATCAAGCGAAGATGGATGGAAAGACTATGACGGCAAAGGAGCTGCACGAGAACTTTGAGCGTTACTGGAAAGCTGCGGCAGAGGGTTACGAGGACATCCAATATGCCGAGGGTAAGGACTTCAAGACCCTGCTCATGGAGGGCAAGGAGTTGCTTACCACGTATTATCACAAGTGCCCCCACGAGCAGTTCAAGGTTCTGGCCATCGAGGAACCCTTCTCCTTCACCTTGGAGGGATGCCCTATCAAAATCATAGGCGCCTTCGACCTGGTCGAGGAGGATGAGTCGGGCACCATCGTCATCGTGGACTGGAAAACAAGCGGCAGGGCTTATTCCGCGGACGAAGTGGACCGGAACTTCCAGCTGACCTTGTACCAGATGGCAGCGAAGGCAAACGGTCATGCGGATAAAGAGATCCTGCTTCGATTTGACTGCCTCATCAAGACCAAGACTCCCAAGTTCGAGCAGTATTACACGTCGAGAACAGAGAACGACTTCAAGAGAGCTGAAAAAAAGATCAACGAAGTCTGGAGGGGCATCTCCAACGGGGTGTTCATCCCCAATGACGGCTCCCAGAACTGGAGATGCAAGAATTGCTCGCACAAGAAGCACTGCGACGAATGGTTCGAGAGGAGTGGACCATGACAATTGAAGCGATCACAGCGGCACAGGACTACCTGACCGTCATCAGTGGAAATTACACAAGGAGGATATTGAACCTGCAGCAACTTCTGGAGAGCCATCCTGCGGAGGCGGTCATCGGATTCCTGAAGAGCCTCCTTCGGGAGAAGGAGAAGCTGCTCAGGAAGTACATCCTGAGGGACAAGACAAATCCAGTAATCGACGAATTGGTCGCGACCATGTGGAGAATCTACATGTGCGTACACGTGTTGGAAGAGGAGGTGATGAAAAACCATGGGCTTGAACAAGGAGCAGCAGAAGGCAGCAAGCTTTCTGGAGGGAACGGCAGCGGTTATAGCAGTGCCCGGTAGCGGCAAGACACGAACCATGATGGAAAGGATTGGAAAACTCGTCATGGTGCATGGGGTAGCCCCTGAGAACATCCTAGGTCTTACATTCACCAGAAACGCAGCCGAGGAAATGCGTCAGAGACTGATCCCCGTATTGGGCAATCAAGCAGCCAGAGTAACATTGAGCACCATCCACAGCTTCTGCCATTACCTTTTGCGTAGCGAAGGGCGGCTCTTCGAGATCCTCTCCGGCAGAGACCAGCTTGTTTTCATCCGCAACATCATGAGGGACCTGAAAGTCAAGAATCTCTCCATCGGCATGATCATGCAGGAAATCAGCCTGGCCAAAAATAATCTCATCTCTGTTGATGAATTCAAAGCACTCTATGACGGTGACAAATCCATGCTCAAGATAGCTGATGTTTACGAGCACTATGACTTGGAAAAGGAGAAGAAGTATCTGTACGACTTCGATGATCTCCTGGTCAGGGCGCACCGGTTGCTCCAAGAGAATCCTTCTATAAGGGAGAAGTATGTGGAGCGTTATCTTCATCTTCTGGTGGACGAATACCAGGACACGAACCCCCTGCAAATGGAGATCCTGAAGACCCTTATTCAAGGGTCAGGCAACGGGTCCAGTTTCTGGGTGGCTGGTGACGATTGGCAGAGCATCTACAGCTTCATGTCTGCCTCAGTCAGGAACATCATCCATTTTGATCAGATGTTTCCGGGTTCGGAGATCTTCATCCTCAACCGCAACTATCGTTCGACGCCACAGATATTGAGAGTCTGCCAGAACCTCATTCAACATAACGTTCGCAAGATTGAAAAGACCCTGACGACGAAGAATCCCGATGGGGAAGAGGTCATTGTGCTGGAGGCTTCTTCCGAAGAAGGTGAAGCGCTCAACCTGGTCAACGAGATTCAGGAGCTAGTCTGGAACAGGGGATTTCATTACAAGGACATTGCTGTATTATATCGTGCAAATTTTCAGTCGAGATCCATCGAGGAGATCTTCTCACAGCAAAAAATTCCATATAAAATTGAGAACGGTCTTGGATTTTATGCTCGCCCCGAGGTGAAGAAGCTTTTGGACTATCTCAGGGTAATCTCTGACCCGAACTCGGATGCCGGCGACGAAGCGCTTATTTCCATTCTAAACGTCCCTGTTCGCTATATCAGCAGGAAGGTCATCACTCAGCTTGAGGAAGAGGCTGCGAGTAAGGGGGTCCATCTCTATGAAGCTCTCAAGGCATTCAGAGCAGATACACCGTTTATCAGAAAGAACATCAAAGAACTCGTCTTGTTCCTGGAACCATTGACCCAGCTTTCCCATACCCTGCATCCAGCAGAGGTCATCAATCTGCTGAGAAACAGTCTGGACTATGACCGCTACGTGACGGATGAGGATATTCCGACTCCTGATGACTCCAAGATCCAGAATCTCAATCAGCTCCAACTCGCTGCAACCAGGTTCTCCAACATCAAGGCATTTCTTGAATACACGGAAACATTCCAGGACGAGAGCAGTAATGACGAAGAGGGTGTAAAACTCATGACCGTTCATAAGGCGAAGGGTCTGGAATTTCCGGTCGTCTTCGTTGTGGGATTAGTCGAGGGAATACTCCCGTCCAAGAAGGGTGACATCGAGGAGGAGCGCAGGATCTGCTTCGTGGCAATGTCCAGAGCAATGAAACTGCTCTTCCTCAGCTGGAGTCACACGTACCTTTCTCAACCCTCAAAGCGTTCCATCTTTCTGGATGAAGCGATGGGAGTCAAGCAGGCAGATTAAACACCCTCCAGAACCTTCTCAGAGCAACCACAAGAAGAGATCTCCACAAAACCATACGGGAATGGGGAAGAGTCATTATGACCTTCCCCTTCCGGTATTAAACAATCAGTCTTTGAGAGACTGCAGCAAGAAAGGAGTAACAGCTATGTCATTTGAATTACTGCACTTTCGTGATGCGGAAAAGATCCTGAAGAAAAAGAAACTCACTCAAAGCGTAATCTCGACCATGCAATACTTGAGCGACGCATTGCATGGGACCCTGTTCCGAGGAGAGCTGCTCCGTCAGGCATTGACCGAAATGGACTGGCGGCATGAACCTCTGAACATTTTGAATGGGCGCCGGTATCAGTACAAGGGACTTCGGCAGAAAGTGGCCATCGACGGCAGCTTTTCGAGCTACGAGTACATACAAGATGCCTTACTTCGACTTCAGGTGGGTTTCGACAAGCAGCGAGTCGAGGTGGGAATCGTCCTTCTTACCAGTCAGAGAAGCGAGAAATCCCCCCTCGGTAGCACAAAGGATCTGGTCGAGCAGGAAATCAAGGACTTGTTTCCGACGATATCTTTGCCCGTGTGCATTGCCCTTTTCGACCTGGGAGGACCAGGTATCTATACGGATGAGGCTGAGGGAGGAACCCCTGATGTCCAAACAAAGTCAAATGATCCTGACCCTGCAAGCAATCCTCAAGACGATAAAGAACCTGATGGGGATGTTGTCCCGAAAGCTGAGAAGAAAAAGAAGCGACCTAGTGTTAGGTCGAAAGAAAAGGAGGAAGAAGCATGTCCAGCATGACTACCCTTGAGAAAGTCTATGATCGAGTTGCAAACATGGCCAGGACCCATGAGGACAGAATGATTCCCGTCAATGACGTCTCCTTCGCGGACCTAGAACGGGTTTGCATCTCGGGTGCGACCTACAACATGCGACCTATCGCGCAGCAGAGCATTTGTTGGCGCCTGGGAATCCCGAGCAACTATCTGCGGAAATGCCCCCCTGACATCCAGCAAAAGAACCTCAACTACTGGATCAGGCACGAAAAGAACGAAAAGCTGTTCTTCCGGTTCGATCAAGGTGAGGTCAGGGCAATCTTCACCCCGAGATATGTTCCCACCGACAACCTAGAAGTCTTGGATAGGTTGCTTGAGCACGGATACAAACCCAGCACCCGAGTTCAATGCTCACTGGATGACGAGTTTATGCTGGTGAGCGTCCCGGATGAGAAGGAAACCTTCAAGATCAACGGGGACAAGATGACCCCAGGCATCTCAGTTTCCAATTCAGAAGTAGGGCTAGCGGCACTGTCCATTTCGACTTTCTGTTTGAGAATTATTTGCACGAACGGGATGATCTCCAAGACTTCTTACTCTGCTTCCTACCGTCATGTCTCCAGCGAGCTCCTTTCAAACCTCCCGAGAGTCTTGAATGCACTTAAGTCGGGGGTCGAGCAACAAAAAGAGCGATTCAGGATCTCATTGGAAACCAGGGTGGAACATCCCGAGGCGACCATAGAAAGTTTCAATCGACAGTTCGAGCTTCGCAAGGAGGAGAAAGAAGCGGTGGAGCTAGCCCTCGCACAGGAGTATGGGTTCACAATGTTCTCGGTGGTCAACACGTACACCAAGGCTTCGCAGCAAGAGTTGCTTAGCGCCGAGAGTCGCTACAGATTGCAGAGGGTCGGCGGGTCGATATTGGGAATGTTAAACTAGTAAGTCGGGTCAGCGTACTTGCTGCAATACCGGGTGCGCTGACCCTATTAATTAGAGCAGGATGTGTCTCAGCTTGCAGGCGAATCAGTTGACAGAAAAGTGAAAATAGGAAAATATGACGAAACTAAAGGAGCATAACGATGGGTTTTCATGCTGACAGCGCTATTCTCTGGCTTCGGGAAATTGCCGCGCGCAGGAAGGGCACGCAGCTTGCCAAATATTTTATGGAACTCGCCGCAGACCTGGAAGCTTCCCCCAAAATCCATGTCGGAAAAGAAAGCGGCAGGCTCATGGATGAAATCCTGTGGAAGGAGCATGCACCGGCACAGGCAATGTTCAGGATAGACGAAATCGGAGTGAAGCTGCCATTCCCAAAGTGCTGGATCGAGTTCGAGATAAAGAATGGTTCCATCTTCGCATTGTTGGTAAAACAGATTACGTCGGAAATGATTGTCGGAATTGCGTTCGAAAGGGTCGATGCGCCTTCGTCTGAGTGGATGATTCATCCGTGTGAGTTTTTGGCGATTGTAGGTTCGATTGCCGGTCGGAAGCGGGATAAAATACGCAATTTATATAAGGAGTTGGATGAATCGGTCCTGAACGATTACCAGAATCAGGCTATAGTGCCCTGTCCGGTAAGGGAGGGTATTTCCGCTGAAGAGATAAGAAAAACATGTACGTCCATGGAACTCCATTTCTGGGCGCTTTACCTGTTCCTTGCAGCCTGCAAGCTACCTGAATTCAGCATGGTCAAAAAAAGTGAAAATGGTGGCCCGTCCTGCTTCGAGTTTGTTCAGGTAAAAGCCATGAAAGATACGTCGAAGTCACCAGTTTGAATGGTGAATTAGGTCAATATTCCGGTATCCTGAATGGCCATAGGATACCGGGATAATACATTGATTTACATGACAAATATGTTGAATTTGCTGAAGCATTATCATATTGTCATTCAACTATTGGGAGGCTCAATATGAACGTCCAGAAGATATTTGAGGCACTGGAAGAAGATAGCCAAAACTCAGCTCTTGGAATCATATGTGGTGAACTGGAAGCACAAGGATATGCAGTCAAAATCGATGGAGTTCCAGTAAGTTCCGCAGGTTTCTATGACGGTAAACATTCCGAAATAGAAAAGAAACTGGGTGATCTTGAATTCTCGTTGTTTGTAAAAAGCTCATTGGAACAAAAATTCAATATTGAATTTACTGAATTCCATGAAATCGTTATTAAGAAATGATTATATATAACTAGCCCTTATTCCTATTCCTATAAGAAAATATTCTCAATACTACCTTTAACTTCCTCTCTTATCATGTAATGAACGCACCTTCTTTAAGAAGTTTTTGGACATGAGAATCTAACACGGATATCGTCTCGCTTTGCTTTTCGATACATTGCATTAGTGATAGTAATTGTTTGAATATGTCTCGATTAAACTCGGCTCGAAAATATGGGTAAGAATGGATTTTCAACCATTGCTGGATTACGTTATATCCCGATACTGTAAAATTTAAGATCTCCTTTGCAATAGGTCTAATCAACAATATTCTACCCGCTTGCGATTTAAGCTCTATTTTCCCTGCCTGAATATCTATTTTAAAGGAATCTAGGTAAAATGCTGCGTCAAATATTTTTTCTAATTTAGTGTATTTTTCATTTAGTTTTAATCCTGTAACATCCCTCTCTAGTTCGGCGAGTATTTTTCCACAGTCAGCTATCGAAAAAAATAATTTTGCCTTGGATGCAATGGGGATTCGTGGTCGTGTTGCTGCTCCTGCGACTCTGAACAATGCCCCCTCAAAATTATCTAAGAATACTTCGGAGCATAAAATTCCGTAAACGTAGTAAACAATGTCGTCATTCGACACATCAATCTTGCATTTCAAAAGTCTTTCATTTAGTGATGAACTAATATTATTCAGTGGCGTTCGATTCCACTTCTTTTTCGCACTCTTGTATTCTGGATATTTATTACAAAAAATGTGGGCATTCCCTCTGCTGCAAAGATCGTTGTCCGGCAAATGCCAACAAAATGTTGTAAAACGATGCAATTGGTCTCCGATGTCCTTCGTTGCCGGAGCCACTGCGATTCCCATAGTGCCGGCTGATTCAAAAGCGCTAATGATCTCTGGTCTGTAGCGGGTCCCGCTATTCTTTCCTCTTGCGTATTCTTGCAGTACCGATTCCGAAATAAATGCCATGGTGGTTGTGAAGGGTCTATATGAGTATGGAACAATCAATCTCTTTTCTTTGCTAAATGCAGCTCCCATTTTTTTTCTCAGACTATCCTCTAACTTTGATCGACTAGGTGGTTTGTCTTGCCCCTTGAACCACCGATCCTGCAACTCATCGACTGAATATCGCAGATCCGACATATCCCGCACACGCCTGGTTAGAATATTCTTATCTGCATGAATGAAAATACTCGAGGGTGCAAGCTTGATTCCCGAGCAATGCCGAATAAATATATATCTTTCACCTTCTAGTGGTTGTTTGCCCTCAGGATATAATGGCCAGAATTTGTCAAATTGCTCTGCATCGTATGGCATGGATGTTCTAAAACTGTAAGTCCTGTTATCAATTTTAATTGGCTGATAATCGCATAGATAATCAGAATTTGCTTTTTTTCGCGAGAGTTCGTCTATTTTCTCTAACTTAGAAAGATGGGCTATCGATCGATATATTATTTTTTGACACTCGTATTTAGCTCCTCTGCTCTTTCTTACAGCTGCAATTAATGATCTACCTTGTTGTACGTTGAATAGGCTTGAGGTTCTCACCCCCGTTCGACTATCCAAATCAATATCCATGACCCATATTTTATAAAACATACTTGTTAGCCATCGTCTCGCATATGCGTAGGATTCGTGCTCGCAGAAAGACGATGGTACAACCATTACCAGTATGCCATTTTCACTCTGCAATAATTTGTTACATGACCACCTTATAAACCACAAAAAAGGATTCTGTATTTGTTTCTGTATATTCTGCCTGTCACGCCTTGCTTTTATGGGAGGTCGATAGTCCTCCATCAATCGATGAATAATGGTAAAGCTTGAACCCTCTGTATGGGGTGAAGAGTCTGAGGAGGGAGGATTTCCTATAACGAGTGTGAGGGGTGGTTTCGCAAGTAATCTGGCAGCAGACTGTTCTTCTTCTATCAAATTGCTTGGCGCCCTCTTCTTATCACCTTCAAGTTCATCGCTTAGAGTATTTGTGAGTACTAAGGACACTCGGAGCGATTTGGTTCCTAGCATTTTCAGTCTATAGTGAGCTAGTGCGTAAGGTGCAGGAAGAATTTCAAAACCAATAATACTTGCTTCTGGCGTATTTCCTGGCGAATTCACAACAAGCTGCTCAAGAAATGTTCCTGTACCGCAGCACGGATCAATCAATTTATTATGCTCGCCATACAAGGATAAATCACCGAAAGAACACTTTGAGATTGCTTCGGACAATCTCACTGCATAATATGCAAGGGGCTGGGGAGTGTAATAAGCTCCATAATCGAATCGTGTCTGAGGATCGAATTCAGTAAGAAATTTTTCATACAGAATATGGTAATCAGGAATGTGTTTTTGTTCTTCCTTCAATTCAATGTGAGCTAGAAATAATCTGCAGTCGTCATACCAACTTCCAATAGTACCTGAAGCATTTAATTCATCGCCGAGTAATTGCAGTAGAGCTCTAAATGGTCTCAGTCTTTCAGAATATTCACGATATACGGCATCTGTCCAGAACCTTTGAATATTACTATACCGATCTGTTGGTGAATACTTTCTCCCCGCAATCACCCTGTGCGCATACAATAATCCGAATGCAAGAACTTGGGCAACAAAATCCGAAAATGCTTTAGCAGTCGACAAAGCTGGATCATGTTCGGTTTCAAGTATCTTTTTCAGTTCAAGAAGAGCTGCTATTGTTCGATTTTCTCTTGAATCAAAGCCAGCACCTACTGGAAGTTCAGTAAGGTCCTTTATTGCCAGTGACATTTGCGAAGCTCTAGCAGCTACGGCTCGCACAAGCTCCTCTTCAGTGACTCGCCTGGACCCAGCCTCTTTGAAAAATTCTCGGAACTCTTGCTCTAATGCCGGATTTATTGATAATTTGTGCCACTGCTTTGAGCGTATCGGTTTTTGTATAAGAGATAAATATTTATAATATTCGGTGGAGGGCGTAAAAAAGACAAAGTCTATTCCATCAGTAAGAATCACCTTGTTCCCGATATGCAAATACTTCCGGATTTGATCAATATGAGTTGAAATTGATATCGTATGAAGTGGATCAAGCGCCTTGGCTTCTGCATAGCCAAATACGCCCATACTTTTTGAATCATGAAACCGCCAATCTGGGTGACCGGTATTCCCTTGACGCTTAGGTTCAAATATTTGCCTGACATGGGAGTTTAGATGTGTCGATAGCACTCTAAAATAATTATCAATGGCGGGTCGAAATGATAGTTCCGGTGTATATTCACCTGATAATATTGCATGTTCATATTCTCTATGAAGGATGCCCAGGTATTCTTTTGCTATAGATTCGAAGTTTTGGGGTGGCAAGTTCCCTCCGTTTTTTCTTCGAAGCACTTAATTAATTGCACACCTATGGCTTTGGCAAGTATTGGTGGGACGGCATTTCCTATTTGCCGAGCTATATCGACTTTGCCCCCAGAAAATAAAAAATCTTTTGGGAATGTCTGCAGCATCGCTCCCTCTCGCAGAGAAATGCTTCGTAATTGTTCCGGATGTCCAAATTGCCCACGCGTGAAGCTGTCAAATCTTGCAGTTATCGTAGGCGATACTTCTTCCCAAGACATTCTCCCATATACATTTCTGTGACCAATTATTGAAGCATCTATACGATGACAGTTGGTCAATAGTTCTTCCGGCAAATGCTGTCTTCCTTGTCCTTGCTTGAGTGCAAGCAGTCGACGAACATTTGTTTCTGATAATTTGTCCTTTCTGTGATGGCTAATGTCAGGATGATCTTTCCCAGTATCTGGTGGTACAGGTAAATCTCCTATAGTCATTCTTACTGTAATTCGCTTACCTTCAGGCGTGATCGCTGCCGGAAAAGCGAATGTGGGTAAATCACCATTACTCTTCTCTCCCAACACAATGACACGTTTACGTCTTTGTGGTACACCATAATCCTGTGCATCGAGAACTTTTTGATGGATCCAGTAACCGATTTTAGCCGCCCTATCCAACGCTTGCTTCAGGATTATTCTCCCTCTCTTCCCTGTAATTCCTGGTACATTTTCCATTAAAAAATATTGGGGTTTCATTTCCTCTATTAGTCTTAAATAGCTGAACACTAAATTATTTCGTTCGTCATCGTCGTTACCGATGCGCTGAATGGAAAATCCCTGACATGGAGGTCCCCCTGCGAGCAGGAATAGATCACCCGGTCTAATATTCAATTTATTTAAAAGTGCTCCATGAAGCAGTGAATTGATATTAGCCTGCTCTATTTTGTGACTACTGAAATAGTTTGCATTTAAACGTTGTGTTTCTATGCATTTTGGATCATTGTCAAAACTGTATAACAATTCGATGCCTGCCCACATTAGACCTAGGCTTAGGCCACCCGCACCCGAGAAGCAATCAACACAAGTATATTTCATCATTTCTTCCGATTAAGTTTGATGCCGGCGATAACACTGGAATAAGAACTGCTCACCGGCTCTTCTAACGAATGAATTCCAGTATTGAGCATTTCTTCACTCGGAGGTTGCGATATAAGTTCCACCAACACGTGTGCGGCAATCGCGCAAGCAAACATCGGTGGTACGGCTTCACCGATCTGTTTGAAAATTGAATCGAAGGAACCGACAAATTCAATGTTCGAGGGAAAGCTCTGCAATAAAGCTGCTTCGCGTATAGTTAGCCCACGATCCTGTTCTGGATGGACATATCTCCCGCTAGCAGGATTCCTAGCATAATGGGTTATTGTTATGGAAGGTTTATCCCAATTCAATCGCCCATATACATCGGAAAAGCCTTTGACACGATCCAAACATTTTGGACCAACACCTTTGGGACGGCTACCGCCGTTTCTGGGAATAGCTCGTATTGTTTCCAGAGTGCTGAGACGATGATTTGCCGATCGATGCAGTGAATCCTTATAGTCTATGGCTCCCGCATCAACGGGAGGGAGATGTTCTATTGCTCTGCGTACCGTAGCAAATTGTTTGGAATCAGCTATTAGGCATTCTGGCAAAAGAAAATCCTTCTTCATGCAAATAACTAATGCTCTGAACCTTTCTTGCGGCACACCAAATGAGGCGGCATTAAATATGTTTTGCTTTACAACATATCCAGCTCTTTCAAAAAGAGCTTTGGCTTCCATGAAATATGCCCAATATTTATGCGAGAGCATCTCTGGAACATTTTCCATAATTACGCAATCGGGATTAAGCTTCACAGCTATAGATGCAAACGAGACAATAAGACTGTTTCTGTAATCTTCTTTCGACCAATGCTTTTTTCGATGAGATGTAAATCCTTGACATGGTGCGCATCCAATGAGGACCAGGGGACTTTTCTTACCATAATTGTCGAGTTTCTTCAGAAATTGATTCAGTGCCGCCTTATCGTTGGCGAAGGTATTAACATCCAGCTGCACACCAGGGTTGGCGAGATTTTTCTCATAGCTAGCTACAGCATCGGGATCTATGTCACAGCCACCGATTACGCGAAAAAAGGGACTAAGAGATGCAAATCCTAAAGACATGCCTCCGCAACCACAGAAGAAATCAATTACCTGTATGCCTTCAGAATTATTCTTTTTTCTTTTGCCGCTTGGATTCCATTCATGTAAGGATTTTTGGGCGTATTTTGTTAAATCCTTTTTAATGCTTCGGTAATCATGCTTCTGCGTAGAGGATCCACCTTCGAAATTAGCACACGCGTTTCGAAAAAGATTAAAAATATCTTTTATGTTCATTCCGCTATACTTTTTCTTCATCTTTCTTTTTCTTAATCAACAATTCGATCTGATTGACACAGAGATTAAGATTATTTTCTATTTCTTTGCCCCAGAATCTAATTACTGACCAACCATCGGTCGTTAATCTATTGTTGATTTCTCTGTCGCGATCTATATTCCCTTGTATCTTCTTGAACCAGAATTCCTGATTGGATTTGATGTCTCGTTTTCTGTTTTCCCAATCATACCCATGCCAAAATTCGCTGTCACAAAATATGGCTATCTTCAAGGCAGGGAAAACGATATCAGGTTTCCCATTCAATTTATTGTAATGTTTTCTATATCTAAACCCTCTATGCCAGAGGGCTTTTCTAAGAGCAATTTCAATTTTGCTATCCTTAGACTTGATGGCTTGCATTGTTTTGCGCCGCTGTTCCTTGCTCAGTATGTCCATATCAATCTACATTTGAATAATTTCAATTTGAGATACAAATATGTCATCAATCTCCAAAAGAGTATTCTATCTCGAATCGAAAAGATCTAACTGAGTGCTGTTCTCTGCTTTTTTTCTTGCTCTGACGAACGCGGACCGAGTTTTCATGTCGTACTTGCGAATATATCCCCACGCCGTTTTTATTATTTCAAGGTCGTTTTCGGAGAAATCATTATAAAAAAGGGTGCCTCTCTTGACTTTTACCGGATTGATATACCCGCTCCGAACGAAATATGTAAGTTTATCATGTGTCAAACCGTTTACATGTTTTAATATTTCCCCTGCTTCCATAGTCCTGCCAGCCAATCTCTATTTGTACTTGTACAAGTATAGATATAGATTCTTCGTTGCCATGTCAAGCACTATATCTACCGCAGAGGAAAGACATAAAGCATTGAATATATTAGCTATAATCATGATGCGGTCGAAGCACCCATGGAGATGTGTGGAGGGGGGGTGAATGACTACTTTATTTAACTTTTCTGGCTGGAAGTATATGCTTTCCCATTTCTTCCAATTTGCCAGCCACTTTTGAAATCAATTCCAGGCTGACAGATTCCGGCACACCATCACCTCGTAAATGTGAAGAAAGATAAGAATCGGACGGGCTCTTCAACCCTACTCGAAGAGTCACGATATACGATACAGCTTCTGCCTCGATTTCGACGGTGGAATGGGTCAGGTTGATGCGGCAGGGCCACCGATTGTCCTTATCTGTCCCGAGGTGGCCAAGGTAGATATGGGCTAGTTCATGACAAAGAACTGAATAGCGGCTCCTGTCATCCAACTTGCCGTGAATGACAATCCTCATCTTATAATTACTGTCTGACAATCGTGTTGTAGCGAGACCTGCATTTGTGGAGGATAGAGGTTTGAATTGAACGAGGATCTTATCCCGTGCGGCGTTGGCCAATGTCTTTTCAATGATTATTGGATCAAAGTCCCCCTCCGTTTGAGCAAAATATTTCAGTTTATCTGGCAGAGGAGGTCCTTCGGTGGAGTCGAGATCATAGACCAGCATAAGCGGGCACATGGGGGCGAGGATCAACATGGGCTTGGCATCATCGACGATGCATCTATTAAACACTCGCATCCAGTCTCTTTCTGTTGCGTAGAAACTGCAACTCGGGTTTTGGATCTTGACCAGCATGTTATTGTAAGGAGCGTATTCACGAAACTTAGCGACAAACTCTATCATCTCGCGAAAGGCTGCCGAATTTCTATATGCCTTGCTCTTCCTGGCTAAATCATCCAAGGTGCTCTTGTGTTCCCGGGCTGGTTTGACATCCCCCCGTAATGCTTTGTCGATCTCTTCATCGGATAGGACGGAATTCAAATAGTCTCGATCGTAGCGCTTGAGTTGTCTGGATGCGCCTAACTGTCTGATGCCAGAACGGAATGCCTGCCTGATTGACCATTCATACTTGCCCTCAAGGTGCTGAAGAAGCTCTCCCGCGCTCGGTTGACGGTGGGAGTCAAGGATTTCTGTTATTTCTCTTGCTACGAGGACCTCCAGCAATATCATTTTGAATGTAGCCGCGTCTAGGGTGAGGTCTGGGAGATTTGAGGCAGCTCCATACAAGTACTCTGCGGGGGGATTGGTGGCCATATTAGCCTCTTCTTGAAAAAGTTCGCTGGTAAATCCCAACTTGTCACGCAGCAGCGTACTCATGGCATATCTCATTATATTTCCGTAAAACTAAGTAATGCTCTTCTGCCGACAGGCGCGCCTGAGGTTGCGGTAGACATGTGTAACGGTTGCCAACCATGTCCCGAATCTGTTGGCCAATTGCCCGTTCCACACCTTTTCCTATAAGGATTGTGAATTCTGGCTTAGCCGCACTAAAGACGTGAGAAACATAATCTTGCCAGCTTAAACGAATCACGCGCTCGACGATATCTCCATCGGATCTTAATGCTCCTGTCCTATAGAGAGCAACCATAGAGGCATCCAACAACCATATGCCCCTTCGTTGCAGGTTCCGAAGCACTTCGTATTTATTAGCGATCCGATGGTGGAAAAGGGGGGTTCTTGTTTTCAAGATCGGCGAAAATCCATTATCCGGTCCATGAAGACAACTGTAAAATATTTTCCAGAACTGAGGGGTACCAGGGTTATTGCCTACGGACCATCCTGCATATTCGTTTTCTCCATAACCGAGACAATAAACCAAACGCACGTATGTTCTTGGAACACCATCCAGTCCCGGCACATAGAAGCCCCGCATTTCCCTTAACTCCTGGAGCGCGGTGTATACGTGGGATTCCGCTAGGAGAATCACCCTCGGCTGCTTCGGTCTCCAGAAATGTCGATGCTCCTCGACCTGACAGACTGTCTCGAATGGTTCCGGATTGCTTCCCATCAAAGGCAGAAGTTCGTTGTAGACCTTTTGGAGTGAATGGTATTCTTTCATTACCGAACCAATTAGATAGGAATCATGAGTTTATTTCGGCTTTATTGTTGATGACTTATTCCTCTTCGCCCTTCGCATAATAGAGGCAAATCTCAGCCTTTACAATATCCTTCTTGAAGGGAATCTCCTGCCCCTCCATATTCGAGATCGACTCAATCAGGGCATCAAATTCTTTCTGTTTGTTTTCAATCTCATCAGCGTTAATCAACACCACGGCAACTTTCGGGCGATCCACAGACTTCAGCCGGTAGATCTTCGTCTTATTGTCTTTCATTTTCCATTCAATGAGGTCCGCTTTCTCAAGCTCATTCAGATGGTAGTAGAGATTGTACCGGCTCTCGCTCGTCAGAGACTCCAATTCCACGGTTTCCTTCTCAGACTCCTGCAGCGCCTTGAGAATCGTCGAGCGAACGGGATGTGCGGCAGCTTTGGTGGCGTAGTTGATGTAAGTGCGCGCCCCCTTGTTGGTGATATCGACTTTTCTTGATTTCGAATCCTTATTTTCCATCCTTGTCTTTTTTCCTCTTCATGTATTGCCTCTTGTCGTACATGATCTTGTTCATCATGGCGGCAGAGGTGTAAGCGCTCTCGACCTCGCCAAGGGATGATTCGTCTATTTTCATCTGCTTGTATTTCTCGCGGAGCGGTGCCGGAATGTTCTTTTCATCCAGATATGCTTCAGCAGATGCCCCCTGGCGCTTTGTCCTCGTCTCCGTTCTCTGAAGGTAGAAATGGCTTATCATGTGGTAGATCTTTCCCTCACCGTAGTCGAAAGTGACGAAGACGGGAGACTCGCCGTATTTCTCCTTAATCTCCTTGGAAGAGACGAGAACGTGAACCTTTTGCCCATCCACGATTTTGATAGGGTAGCTGCTCCCCTCCAGCCACCACTGGGGGTCATCGTTCGGACCAAGGATGGATTTAAGAAAGGGATCCTCGACATCCAACACCTCGACCCTGACAACTTCGTCAGTAGTGGGCTTCTGGTTGTATTTCACATATCCCGGGAATGCCTTCTCTAGGACATGCTTCAACGCCCAGTCCGTAGTGAAAAGGAACCCCCCTGAGAAGACGAAACGCTCGAGTCTCCTGAGTCCTGCGGGCTCCACCTCACCAGGGCAGTTGATAAAGACGATCTGGTCGGGTCTGAGGTTTGCCCTACTTATTGATTGAGGGCTGACTAGTTTAAACGGGACGCCGGCCAGTGACAGCACCTGCTCTATGAAGTCATATGTCCCCTGCACGACGAGGACGTCGGCGCCATCCGTACTGGTGATTTCCTCAAGAGCCTCCGGATTAACCTCCTTCAGGCGATCCTTAAGCAGTTCCTGGGCTATTTTGTATGCATCCTTCATCGCATCGCTTTTGTATTTCTTTTCATCCATAGTTGGTCCCCCCTTGCTTTGGTAAGTATTTACTTACTATACGGGCGATAATTTGTCAAGTAAATACTTACTTACATTTCTCAAAACTTGAAATCTATTCATATTCTGGTACTTATGTTGCAATAATGCTCTCATCAGCTTAATGGTATGGAAGATAAGATTGTTGTAACTTTCAGGGGGACAAAAAATGGCCGATCAGATGACAGCTCAACAGATGCTCGAGGATGGAGACAGGTGGACAGATAACATTACCCGATATGCGATGCCGATTGTCCTATGGTGTGCTCAAAATGGCGTCAAGATCACTTACGGCGACCTGGAAGCAGAAATGATTAAGCGTTACAGTCGCAGGAATGTCCCAGAGCAGCAAGTCAAAACGAAATACGGTCATCCCGCTGGTAAGATTGGGGACATTATATTCAAAGTGGCAGATGAATTGGACGAGAGCATACCTCCAATCAATGCCATTATTGTCAGGAGAAACACTGGGCTACCCGCGAAGGGTGTTGAATACTATTTGAAAAGGTTCCTGAGAACATCTCAGCGTGGGCGCTTATCAGAAGAAGACCGCAATGCCTTGGCGGAGGAAACAATTCAAGCGGTCTTCAATTATCCACATTGGAACCGAGTTGCCAAGCATCTTGGATTAGATAGCCTGGATAGTGTGGATAAAAAGGGCGACGACGAGCCCATTAAATTACCTAAACTGATGGGAGCACGTGGTGGAAGTGGTGAAAGCAAGGAGCATCGTAAACTAAAAGAGACTTTGGCAGCAAATCCGGACTTTTTCAATGAATATGGACAATTTGGTGAGGGAGCTATTGAGTATTGGCTGAGATCCGGTGATGAGGTCGACGTTCTTTTCAAAAATGATAACACTATTCTCGCCGTGGAAGTCAAAACTGACAATACATCCGATGACGAACTTGTGAGAGGCATATTTCAATGCATTAAATATCGCGCTGTACTTCGTGCGATGCAGACAGCAGCTGGCGATGTACCAAACGCTAAATCTCTTATTGTGTCGCCCAAGCCCTTGAAGGGAGAAATCAGAAGGCTAGCTGAACGGTTACAAGTACCATCGATGCTATGGGAAGGTTAGGTCTACACGAACTGTCGAGGGATTATAGAATGGCTGACCAGCAGAAAGCGAGTGACATAATGAAGCCTTTATCACTCCTTGACTCTATGTGCAGGGGGCTAGGCGGCTATATGACTTACCAAGCATCGTGTGGGATGTCACAAGCATATTCTGAGTATTTTTTGTATGAGCCTATATGCCGAATTGCAAAAGACAAGGGATGGTCCGTTCAGGCGCAATTCCCCATGCCTAAACTAGAGAATTATTCGAAAGGTAAAAGGAGTATAGACTTTGACTGCCTGTATATAAAGAACGATTCGAATTACAAATGCCGGATAGCAATCGAGGTTAAATGGATGCCTTCAAAATCTTATCGCCAGCTAAAAATTGATTCAGATATCAAAAAGTTAATTGAATATATGGAGAAAAAGATCGGAGACAAGGCATATTTACTAGTTGCTGGTGCGCGCAATAGAATCAATTCAATGGAAATAAAAAAAATATTTAAAGACAGTTTACCAGTGAACAGTCTACCGAACTCATGGAGCATGAAAATTGTAAAGAAATGCTTTTGCAAAACAACAAAAACCAACTATGGAGCGATTGCCTTCGAAATTTTGAAAACCAGATAAGGATTGCTGACTTATAAAGGTAGAGCATGAAACAGTACATGAATGGACAACGTTCCAGAGAATTTGCAAATTGCATTCCCAAAATCATACGAAAACAAATCGCTCAACGACCCATAGATCTGAATGACATTTCCTTCGGTCTCGCGGGTAATACATTCAGAGCATACAGAACTTCGAAAAGTGCACCGAGCCAGATATTTAGAACATGGGCTAAAAACAACACCGAGCAATTAACAAAGAGACAACCAACGGAGTGTATCTCAACGAGAGAAGGATTTTTGAAATGGCACAGGGGGCTATACAGTTCATTGCAGAGACGGTGGAAGAAAAGCGAAGGTAAGCAGTTGCCGCTAGCACATTGTTATAAGCTTGTTGATCTTTATATAAAGTGGATTAGTGCCCATCAATTTGAAGATAAAGCCTTTATTGACGCAATTATTAAGAATGCCAATTGCCCGCTTGATAGGCAAGTGCTGGAGAGGTTGAATGAGTGCTATTCGCTGGCATTACCAATATTCAAACCATCTATGGGTCACATACATAATCAAAATACGTACGATTTATGTCAAGAGCTCATAGCAGAATTCTCGCAGCATTGCGGTGGGTCAAGATTACTATTTGATTACTGGACATGGCGACGGGGCAATGGCTAACAATACTCTCCTGCCGACACTCTCAGTGTATAAAAGTACTCGGGGGATATCGTGGAAATTAAAAGAAGTTCTCGACATCCGAAGATCATTGGGAATTGCGGTGAATTAATCATTTGCAATTGGCTGTCTCGTTCTGGATGGGAAGTCACATTGATTGACCATACAGGAATTGACATCATTGCCTATGATCCTGCTAAGAAACGCAGGATCGGTATCACCGTCAAATCGAGAACTCGAACCAATAATACTGAGAACACAGCTGTGCACTTATTCAATGAGAAAACTCACAAGGATAAAGATCATAAAGATATTGATAAAGCAAATGCCGCCTGCGAAGCTTTTGGGTGTGAGCTTTGGATAGCTGTATATGTGGAATCATCAGATCAAGGCGACATATATTTAACCAGCTATAAAAACTATGAGCGAAAATATAGGATCGATGGGAAATCTTTTCAGGATTGGAATATGGGACTAAGAAGTCGGAAGCAGTACGAATCAGACCCTCATGTTCATCATATAGAATTCAAGTTCAAGCCGAAAAACTGGTTTACTGAGTGGAAATAAGCACTTTTGAAGCTTTTAAACATCAAAATGAGGACGTAAATTCTATGCCTTTCCATTCAGCGCCTTTTTCAATATCTGGCTGGATTTGAACGTCAGAACCTTCCTGGCGCATATCTCCATTTCAACGCCCGTCTGAGGATTCCTCCCCTTTCTGGATTTCTTGCCTCTCACGACGAAATTGCCAAACCCCGATATCTTGACCGTATCACCCTTGGACAGCTGATCCTTCATGATCTCGAAGACGGACTCCACGATTCGCGCTGAGTCTCTCTTGGACAGACCCAGTTTGTCAGTGACGTTTTGAACAATGTCTATCTTGGTCATCGCCATGCGATCCCTCCTTCGTTATGCAACATATGGCTAGGTAGCTGAATTCATTGGAAATGTCAATAATTATCACCGAAAGCATGTTGACTAATGCTGAGATCTAAGGCTGTATTATTATGTTCAACTCACGCGTGTCTTGACAGGTTGAATATTATTTCATTATGTAAGATTGGAGATTCAGGAAATGGATAGAATCATAACTGCTTCAATTCTTTATAATCTCGTTCAATGTCCTCATCGCGTAACGATGGACCTCTTTGGTGATGTGGCTCTAAGAGACCCCGTTAATCCATTTGTGCAGCTTCTCTGGGATAGGGGGAATGAGTACGAGCAGGACGTTATAGGGAAACTCGATATACCCTTCACGAGCTTAAAGCACTTACCGCTTGAAGAAAAAGAATCCCAGACATATGAGGCAATGAATCGTGGCGATGATTTTATATATGGTGGACGCATTAGTGCAGACGATCTTGTGGGAGAGCCGGATATCCTCAGGCGTTGTGGAACGAAATATGCCGCTGGGGATATTAAGAGTGGCGCGGGAGAAGAAGGTGGGAGTGAGGACACCGATGGCAAACCCAAAAAGCACTATGCCGTTCAACTTGCCTTGTACACTGATATCCTTGAGCGCAGAGGCTATTCAGGTGGTCACAGACCCTTCGTATGGGACATTCACGGACAAGAAGTTTTCTATGATTTGGATGCACCGCAAGGAGTTAAAAAAACTGAAACACTATGGGATGAGTATCAGGAAGTTCTCGAAATCGCACGACGCATAATGACCGGAAGTGAATCTACTCTTCCTGCCTATGGTAGTACCTGCAAGCTCTGTCACTGGTATAATGCATGCAAGAAATCGGCAGAAGAAGATGACGATTTAACGCTGATTCCAGAACTTGGACGTACCAAGCGCGATGATATGCTGCCAATTGTGAAGACAAGAAGGGAATTGGCCAGAGCAGACATCTCCGCATTCATCTCCGGTAAAAAGACCAAATTTCGCGGGATCGGGATTGACACATTAATAAAATTGCAGAATCGGGCCATATTACAAAAGACGCCAGGGGCAAGTCCGTACCTGAAAGAAGCAATTGCTTTTCCGTCTCATGACCGGGAACTGTTTTTCGACGTTGAGACGGATCCCATGAGAGACATTTGCTATCTGCACGGATTTGTGGAGAGATACAACGGAGAAACAAGAAAAGAGACTTATCGTGCTTTCTTCGCCGAGGAGCCTACGGATACGTTCGAAATGAAGGCATTTGAAGATGCATGGGCATATATACGTGGAATGCTGCCATGTTCGATATACTATTACTCGGCTTATGAGAAAACCGTCTGGACTAAACTCCAGAAGAAATATCCATCAGTCATGTCACCGGAAGAGGTAGATGCCCTTTTTGCCTCTCCCAATGCGGTGGATCTTTATTTTCAAGTTGTAAAGCCAAAGACAGAATGGCCAACCTATGACCACTCTATTAAGACCCTCGCATCTCATTTGGGATTCTCTTGGAGAGATCCTAACCCGTCAGGTGCCGCCTCCATTGAATGGTACCATCGGTGGACTGAGAGTCGTGATCCATCAATTCGTCAACGCATATTCGATTACAATGAAGATGACTGCCGAGCTATGAGAGTTCTCTTAGACGGAATTTGGAGACTATCTATTAAATGAAAGATTAAGGGGATTAAGAAGAGAGGAGTCACTGGGATGGAAAAAGGCAAAATTCTATTCAGGGAAAAATTAACAAAGACATTTTTCATGCAACTGCCTGAAGGTCTTTATTTGGCCAGTAATGTTCATGATGATCGGTTTCAATCAATATTTGAGGAAGAAATAGCCGCACTCGATCAAAGGAGGGAGCAGTGGAAGAGAATAGTATCAGTGAGAGCCAGTCAAAAACTCTGTTGTGTATTCAAGACCAAGAATGATTACGAAACCTGGTTGGGACAAGCGAAATATAAGCCTGATAAAGACAAGAGACATACCTTACATTAATCGGAATACTGGAGTTTAGTTATGTGGCTCTACACCAAGCTGGGGTTCTTCTCGACTGTTCATTTTAAAGCAAAATTCAGTTGACTGTCGGCAAATTCTCATATATTTGTGACAAAGCGGTGATTTAAAGAGGTTACTTGCTCCGCTATATAAATGTGCTAAAGTCCGGACTGCTAAGCGTTCAAGCCCGTGCCTTTGGTGTGGGCTTTTTTAATTTCTCAAAGATTGAAGGCAAACATGGCAGTCGATGCCCCAAACAGATGAAAGGCAGGGTTTCCGTTTATGAAGAAGCATTTTCTGGATGACTGGATCAGCGGGCTGAAGGAAATCCGGCATAACGAGATAAAGGCTTATCTTATCGACAAGTGGCCATCGCGTGAAACACTTACAAAGGTTCGCAACTGGACAGAGGAGGACATATCTTTCATAAAAGCGATAAGTGGTCTGAATAATGAAAGCATTACAGAGCGTGTAAATCACTTAGCTCAACTATTTGGAGCTGATCGTCTTTTAGCAGAGGCAATCTACGACAAGGCAAATGATGCTATCGAATTTGATTATGACGATGATATCGATGAAAAGCTTAGCCCCGCTGATAAGAAAATGAGAAGGAAAAAGCACTCATATTGGACAAAACCGATAGAAATAATCATGAAGGGGTCGAATATCAAACCCGACAATTCGGTTATCTTTACAGTTGATTTCACCATTACAGGCATGCTCGGTTGGACCTGGGGTTGGGTGGCGAGAGCATTCACTCCTGAACTTGCATTTGTAAGCGAGTGGGATGCCGACGATGGCTTCCCGCTGGAATTCAAGAAGCCGTTTGGAGTCGTAACCCGTCAAAATCTTTACAAATCGATTGCCCTGCTGTTCCTAAATAATCCTGTCGAAGATGCAAGCAAACTTGAAAGCAAGAAGGACACGTGGGATTCGATTTTGCCTAAAGGAGATATCGACTATACAGAGTTATATCGCTTGCTTCTTGCCGCGACGGGAATGGGTGAAAGGATGATCCTGGACATGGATCACGCAACTCTCGCAAAATATAAGGCGCCTGGAGCAGAAGTTGGTTATGACGACATATAGAAAACCTTAACAGATCTAGAGGGGACGAAAATGACTGAAAGAAAAACACGAAAGGGGAAGGACGCGACAGACAAGTCGGAGATAGAAATAATGGATCTGGAAAGCGCGGAACACATGGAGAAGCTGTATCAGAAGTATCCGGGGACAAGACCGACATCGAAAGAGTCTGACAAACTGGACCGCCTGTTGGCAGAAAATCCAATAACAGTGACATTCCCCAATTTCCCCGTGAAGGAGAAACCGCATTGCCCTGCGGAACTTGTGAAAGCACTCAAAAAAGAGGGTATCCGTGTTCGCCTCCCAGGGCCCTTGGAAGAGAGGTTGCAAAATGATCTGATGATGGAATGGTGGCAAGGAAAGCACACGAAAGATAAGAAGTAGCCGGCGATCTTGCTTCTTTCTCAAAGGCTCTTTGTGGTAAGCGGGAGCATGACCTCGCTTATGACAACTAGAACGGCAACACGGAGGCGGGCGAATGAACTTCAAATACTTGCTGAATGCGACGGGAGGTGGCTGCGGCGGAGGTTGGGATTCCGAGCTGGGTTTCCGAGAACTCACGCGCGGATTCTCAGTCTGGATTTCGATCGAGAACCGTTTTGCCCGGTACATTAAGAGTTGTCGCCCCCTCAATTGGAGAACGGCTTGTCAGGCGATGCTTTCGTTCGAAGTAGGCTGGATTGGATGTGAATGCAGCAATTTAAAAACCATTTATAAACGAGGAATAAGCGGCTGGCAATCGGAGCTTCTGGTGCTTTCAAGCGTCAACCAGGAACAGCTCGGTTACGGGGAAGTGGTCAGGACACTTCTGCAGTTGGACGATGACGAACTCGAGATCACATCGAGGCACATCGGGTCTTTTTATGAGTTAGACACCTTGGGATCCTTGCATGTGATATTTGAGTTATATCCCGGAAATCCCCTGAAATTATGGGAGCTGCTGGGAGGCGTTCCAGATACATTTTCGCTTTCGGCTTTATTGGCGAGGCTTGAAGAGGAGCATGAAAAGATGGCGGAACAATATGAAGAGCAAATTTTTGATCTTACCTGCGCAGTACTGGGTAAGAGCCCGACGACCGGTGTTATTGCTAGACAAGGTTACGCAATCGACAGCGGCGAACTTGAGAAAAAGATACTGAAATTTTTACTCAGCAATAAAAGGCTCCCCTCTGCATCGGAATTGAAGTGATTTTGGGGTAGAGATTCGCTTCAGTACGCTCTGGTTGAGATTATTGATCTGATAGAGGAGCTCGACTACGGCAACTTCAAGGCTACCCTCCCCCACAGTGATCGGCTCAGGCACGATGCATATTATAAATGCTGGAAAGCGATGGATGAGTGGCAGGGGAAGATGAAGAAGTAGCTAACACCAATAAGGCAGAACATTCAAATAAACGTCGACTTATTCTTCTCAATATACTCGTCGAGATCCTCTATATCGAAGTAGAACTTCCTACCATCCTTCACAAAAGGAATCTTTCCACCCCATACAAGTTCCCTCATTGACCAAGTAGACCTTCCCAGATAGTCAGCGGCTTCTTTGATCGTGCAATACGCATTGGCATCTATATTGCTAAATTATTCGCTTATGCGGACTATACACAGCAGAAAAAACATATCAAGACAAACATGGGTTGAAACAGCTTTAATACTTTCGAGGAGTTATCTATGCATGATGAATATACAAAAACAATTAGAAAGGAGGATCGAAGAATATCCCAGAAAATCTGACAAGAAAAAATAATGGCCATATCAATAATATTGAATATCAATATGGAGCCAAAAACCAAATCCAATGAAGAGCTTTTAGATGAATAAAATCACCTTTAGAATTTAAGAATATGAGAAGGATTAAAAATGAATATCATGAAAAATGCATCTGTTTTTATTGATTATGAATACTTATTTTGGTCACTCTACAAGCATCATGCACGAGTACCAAACATGAAATTTTTAATGAATGAAATAAGAACGAATTACAAGGTTGTACAAGCTATTGCTTTTGGAGATTTTACGAAAAATAACATAAATCAGGAAAGAGATAAATTAAGGGTAGTAGGAATTGACATTATAGACTGTGCAACCGAACGCGAGGAAAGAAATTATGCCGATTTCTTCATGTTGGACAGCATATACAGAACATTGATTGATAAAGACGACGTTGAAGTGTTCATATTATTCACTGGAGATGGTCATTTCAGCAGTGTTGTTGCTGGCCTAGTAAACTATCGCAATAAAGAGGTTGGAATTTTAGGAGTCCCTGGCACTATTAGTAGACAACTTAAAGAAAGCGCAAGTTGGGTAAAGGAGGTCCTTCCCAGCGAAGCTGATATAGCACATGGAGATCTAATTAAAAAAATCATTGCCGGACTCATAAAAGCGGAAAAACGTAATATTTATCCTTCATTTTCAAAAACAGTGGAATTCGTCACAAGTAAGTATAATCAGGAACAACAGTACACAACGACCGTTTTGTCGCACATGATTAATCAAGGGTTAATTAGCCAAGAGATTCGCAAAGCAAACTCAGGATATGACTATACGGCGCTTTTATGTAATATAGATAAAATAAAGGAAATGGGGCTTCTTCCTGATTGAGGAGTAGACACGGCATGATTAGTTGATTTCTATAAGTCACTCAACATGAGTGGCAGGGGAAGATGGGGATGCCGTTAGATTAGAAATCCAATGGTCTCGAATGTGATAGATTTGTGATAGGAACAGATGGAAAAGACGGATTTATCACAGAATAGACGGGAACAAATGGAATTGGCTCGTTTGCCCTAAATAGTTGATATAACGGGAAATCAGACCAAATATTGAGGGCTTACGTTTAA
>Ga0255343_1001955_pt1 | contig 25695 bp, 16 predicted proteins | sample wastewater_treat_4_FD_192413 | JGI IMG/M metagenome (GOLD analysis project Ga0255343, IMG submission 192413) | Wastewater microbial communities from Lulu Island WWTP, Vancouver, Canada - plant16 | ecosystem: Engineered > WWTP > Wastewater > Unclassified | place: Canada: Vancouver, British... | reverse complement strand
CAACCCCGCCAGAATGGTCGAGATCACGAACAGCAGAAACCCCGCCGCAAGCGCGAAAATGGACACGCGATACTCTGCTGATCCCGCGGTCAGATTGACCAACCTCCCCGCCGCCATAAAGATATAAACCAGAATGACAATCTGGAACAACCGAACGCTCCAGACAATTTCCTTTTTTTCGTTTGGTTTGCGGAAGACATCCGCGATTCCACCAACTCCAGCCAACCATGCAAACACCGCCGCGAATGCCAGCAAGCCCAGATCCTGCCTTCCGAGCAGCAGCGTCAGCAGCAGGCAGCCGCCCCATCCAGCCAGGAATGGCAGGTTGCGGAGCGGTTGGTTTTGCCGCAATTTTTCAATCAGCCTCCAAACAGCAAAGCCAAGCGGCAGCAGGCTGTACATGATCGCAATCATCATCGGCTGGTACACCGGGAATTCATAGCGCGCGGTGAACAGACGCGCGAAGTCCACGATTCCCGCGCCGATCCCGCCCAAAGCGTTTGGGCAGAGCAGAAATCCGCTGCCTATCAATAACAAACTGCTGAGCAAACCCACCAAAAAACGCAACGCGTGTGCCTTCGTCAGGCAGCGCTGCCACGGGCACCGGTCTTTGCTTTTTCCCCGCCAGATTGCGAGCGCCGCTGCCGCGATCAGCGCTGCAGCCCAAAAACCATACCCGCCCAAAAATGCCAGCGCGAAAGAGCTCCCCGCCAGCAAGGGTTTCTTTTGCTTCAACCCCACAAGTGTCCATCCCAAGCCCGCCAGAACGAAAACCGGCGTCAGGATCTGCCGTGAGAAATTGAAGAGGAGCGGGTCAAACGCCAAACCAAAAGCCAGAATCAAGGCGGTTTTCCCGCCCAGCTTTTCGCGCCAGTACCAGGGCAGCAGAATCAGCGAGCTGCCGACAAGAACAGGAACAAGTCGGGCAAAAAACGGGCTCGGTTCAAAGAGGCGGAAGAGTACAGCGCTCAATCCGGCATAGCTGAGGTTACCCGTCAGTCCGGGGGCGATCCCTCCTGCCATCTGCCAGGAGCTCTGCGCAAGCCGCGCCTCTACCAGGGTGAACCGCATCTCTCCCAGTTGCAGCAATCTCAGACCCAGTCCAAGCAGGAACGCGGTCAGAAATCCGATAAAAAGGAACTTTGTTTCTCGCAAAGGATCGTTTTGACGTACTTCCATCTCAGGGCTTGACCTCATAGATATCGACTGTCTGGCTGTCAAATACCTTCACCAGGTGCGCGTCAAACTTGCTCTGATCCATCTGGTAGGTGTTGCGTTCGGTATTGCCAACCACGATATAGCGGATATTATACATGTCGATGATAGCTTGCGCGCGTTCCCATTTGCCGGTGCTGTAAAGCTCCCGAATATCCGCCTGCCGATTGCCGATTTCCTCGTAACCTCCCCGCCATTGGGCTTCATGCCCCACCCAACCCAAAACGGTCGGCATGCCCGAGAAGGTCGAGATGCTGTTATAGGTGGTGTAACTGCCGCCCGTCTCCGAGATCGCTTCCGCCATCACGCCGACCGGCGCTTTTGCGAGCCACTCCGCCGCCATCATTTCATCGCCGGCACTGAGGTAAAAATCGCGTTTTCCATCGAGCGAGAAACCTCTGTGCGGACTGAACCCGTTCGTTTTGTTCCAGCCTTCAATCAGCGGGTAAGCCATCCCGACCAAAACGCCGAAGGCTGCCGCCAGCCCGATCACCTTGCGCCAGTCCTCTTTCACTGCCAGCGCGATCATCCATGCCAAGGTTATCATGCCAGGCAAAAGCATCACGTAATCCAACGCGGAGCTTCCGAAGCTGCCCAGCGGCATTTCACCCCAATCACTCAAAACCACCAAACCGGCTGCCAGGCTCGCCGCGAGCAGCGCGAAAAGCCACCATTTGTTCTGCTTCGCGCTCTGCCTCACGGGTGTAAAGAGCCAAACCAGCCCATAAGCGCCCGCCAGCGACCAAAGGATCCAAGCCTGATAATAGAACTTGAAAATTGTGTTCATCCGCCAGCCAAATTGGTCGCGCAGGTAAACGAACTCGGGCACAAGGGTCAAAATCACGCCCACCAGCACCATCAGGAGGGCAAAAACCGTCGGCTTTGCCCGCGGTTTTTCCACTTCTGTCTCACTCTCTATCCCGGCGGGATCTGTTTTAGCAGTTCGAACTTTCTCCAGCAGCAGGCTGAAAGCAAACCAAACCATCAGGAACAAGGTCAGCCAGGTTCCCGGCGCGGTCAAACGCCGCAGCAGGCTTTCTTTCAATAATTCGCCCATGCTGACCGCCCCCTGAAGCCCCAACAAAGCGTTTTTCGCAACTTCAATGCGCGTGCTCGCCAGCCCCAAAGCCCCTCCAAAGGCGAACAAACCCACCAGTGCAGCAGCCGCGATCCGCAATCCATAAAGCAGCGAGGTCTTCGATATCCGCTTTAACCTGCTGACTAAAAAGCCCAGGATGGGGATCAGCAGCGGACCAAACATGATCCAGAAATATTTTCCCTTAGTGAAGAAAGCCAGGCTCGGGATGACCCCGCCAGCTTGCGAAGAGAAACTGAGGTAAAACGGCAGATATGCGCCAATGCTCAAAACGCCGCCAATTCCCCCGAAACCTACCAATTCCCAAAAACGCTTCCCCGTCCAACCCGCCGTTCTCGCGCGGTAAAGCATAAATGCGGCTCCCATCAGCAGCAGGTAAAAGGGAAAGTCCCAGGTATTCATGAACCCGATCCCGCCCAGGGTCGCGACACCGAGCGCGATGCTCATTCCGGAAGCGGGCAAGGTCACCCTGCCAAAGCGGATCTCCCCCTCCCAACCGCCCAAATAGGCATTCAGCGCCTGGGCTACCGCCAGCAGCGCCAGGGGCATGGAAAGCATATGCGGATGAATATCCGCCAGCAAGAAGGTAAATGCCGGGAACTCATCGATCACTTCCATGGCTCTTCCGTCCAGAGTCCTATCCTGCACGACGCGGCTTGCCTGCCACCACGACCATCCTCCGCGCTGAGGTTTGATGGTCAACGCGGCAGGTTCACGCGTCAACTCTGGGATATCCAGATCCTCCCAGACGCGCGCAAGCAGCAGCCCCCTGGCATGGATCATGTCCAGCCCGCCGAACCAGTTCCCCATCGCCAGCATCATCAGAGGCGCCAGCAGCGCCAAAACCGCTTTCCGCCTCGTCAAAAAAATGGCAGTCTGGTCGCATTTCGCGTTTTCTTGGCGCAGACTCAAGAGGTCCCAAAGCACGCCGTAAGCCCCCGCGGCAGTCATCCCAAACCAAAACGCCGCAACGAGGTTATACCCAACCGCGGAACTGACACCCGTAACGCGGATGAGCATTGCCGCCATCAGATAGCCGAAGTAATAGTAGGAAATACTGTAGCCCGAGAGCCAGGGATCCATCGGAGGAAAGCCCGGGGATTTCAAAATGGCGTTGATAAAAGCCATCTCCATGAACTTTTCGGTATTGATGATCTCCGGGTTTGCAGCCCTGACCAGCGCCATCAGGATAAAAGCAGCCAGGAAGAGGACTTCGCCGATCAAAAACAGCTTTTTATTCTTCGTTATCCAAGCGCGGAAGTCTGCCTTGTCAGTTTTATGCAAGACCGCCAGGTTGATCCCAGCCAGGATGAAGAGCGCGGTGACTTGCGACGCCAGGTCGTTTTGCATCAGACGCAGAGTCGTCAGCCACCAAAAAATCGCTCCCCAGAGCAGCATTCCCAAGGGGCGCAGCAAAAAGACGCCCTTCGAAGGCAGCTTTTTCATCCCCGCGTATGCCAGCGGCAGGCTTAGCGCCGCAAGCAACAGACTGAACAAGTACCAGCTCATCACTCCGATCATGCTCACCTGACCCGATAGATCACCGTATCCCCTTCACGGTAAACTTCGTCCCACAACTCTCCATTATAAGCGGGGAATTTCATCAAGGCTTCAGCGGAGTAAAAAGCGCGCTCCTGCTGCCCGACAATGATATATTCCACCCGGTATTTTTCCAGGTACGCTTCCACAAACGCTTTATCCAGGCTCATATAAAACGCGTTCACTTCATCCACACGCGCTTGAACCTTATCCGAGCCAGCTACCGCCCGCTGTTGGCGCTGGTGGTAATTCCATCCGACCACACCCGGCAGACCGGTGTAGATGGTGTAGCGGTTGCCCCAGTAGTATTCGTAAGCCTGCGCCTCCAGGATGACAGGCGAACCTTGCACTTCATCCTGCAGCCATTGGATGGCGCGGTAATCCTGCCCCAGGTCCATATCCACGCCGTTCACCTGGTAGCGTGAACTTTCCATGTACTTCATTCCGTCCAGGGTATGCGGAGCGTCGGGGTCCATCCGGTCGGTCACCTTGTCGCGCGTGGCAAAAATCGGGAACATCAATGCGGCGGTCAAAAGCAGGATCAGCGGCACCTGGAAAAGCGCCTGGATACCGCCCTGCCATTGGTTCATATCCCGCCAGGTCAGCGCCAAACCGACCCCCGCCGCCAGCGCCAAAAACATCCACGCCTGCAGGTAGAGCTTGAACACGACGTTCATCCTGCCGATATCCCCTACCAGGTGCACCAATTCCACCACGATGGTCAGCAAGAGCCCCGTCCCAACCATAAAGAAGAGCAGTTTCTTGCCGTCCGGCACCCCGGGCGCCAAAAGCAGCGCCAGCGCCCATAGGCAGAGCGGCAGAGCAATCAGCGCGATTTTGACCTTCAATATTAGCAGCCCAACCAGCGCCGCCCCGACAAAAAGCAATGCGGCGATGATCCAGCCCTTCGCTCCCTGATATGGTTTCAGGCTCGATACCCGCGTGGCAGCCATCCACTGGCGGCTTTCCCAAACAAACCAGCAAAAGATCAAAAACAGCAAAAATCCCCAGTGCGTAAAATACGAAGCCAGGGGGGTACGATCGCCTTGCCAGAAGCCGATTTGCCCGTAACCCGGGTAAAACCAGCGTGTGAACGGTTTATAGATCACACTGGAGATGAGATAGAGCGCGGCAACGCTCAGCAGGATTTGCGCGAGCTTCGTCAGCGCTGGCGGGAACCAGCGATTGCGAATCGCCGGAATATACCGCCACCCGACATAAGCAAGAATAACCATATTGAGCACCATGAAGGTATAAAAGTCCCAGGTGTTGATCGGTTTCAAGGCGCCGATGACCAGCCCGCCGATTAGGAATCCAAACACCGCGCCAATCAGGTTCTTTCCCGGCTGCCCGTGCCACTGACCGCGGTTCAAAAGCAGCGAGATTCCCCAACCCATCGCCGCGATCACCACAGGCATCGCGATCAAATGGGCGTGAAAGTCCGCATAGAGGAAAGTAAAGTAAGGGAATTCCGTGATGGATTCCCCAGGAATGGTTCGGCTCGGGTTCCAATACCAACTGCCGGCGCTGATCGGAAGGAGCTCACCGCGGAAAAGCTTGCCGATCCCAATCAGCAGCCACTGCGCGCGCTGAACCAGGTTCCCCTCCGCGAGCGCCTGTCCGCCCGAACCAAGCGAACTGATCGCATCGGAAAAGAGCTTGACCTCTCCCAGATTGCCAAGGAATCCAAGCGTCAACATTGCCGCGAGACCCGCCCAAAAAGCGAGGTCGAAGACTTTCGCTTCCTGTTTCTCCTCGCCTATGATCGCTTTGGTGATGTTCCAAGCCAGGCTGAACGCCCCCACCGAGAACATGCCGTACCACAGCGCCAAAAGGATGTTGTAAGCTGTTGCCGGGATGACACCGAGCAGTTTCATTGGCATGCCAACCAGAACCTGCCCGTAATAGTAGTAGTTGATATACCCGCCCGCGTACCAGGGGTCGTAAGCCGGAAACACGGCGCTTTTGATGACCGCGTTCAGGTAAGAGAAATCCATGGGCTTCTCCCCGCCCCGCCAGGGGTGCCAGAGGTCAGGGTTCAGCCAGCGGACCCAAAGGAAGAACGCGAACATCAGGAGGAAGACGCCTTCCTCAACCAGCAACTGCTTCCAAATGGTTCTCAAATCGCGCGCAAAGCCTTGCCGCGTCAGCCATACGCAGAGCAGCCCAGCCAGCGCCATTCCGCCCAACACTCCCCAGAGTAGTCCGCGCGTAACAGGCATGCCGGCAGATCCCAGGGCGAAGGCTAAAAAGGCAAACAGCAGCAGCCCAATGATTCTGGAAAAACCATAGCCCTTATCCTTCAAGCCGGGCAGAGTAATTCGCAGAAATGGAAAGACCAGCCAGCCCAGAAGCAGAGTGAAACCATAAAAAGCGATCACAGCCAGGGCAGGCTGTCGGTTGAGCAGGCTTTGCCGGTTGAATATCTCCGACCAGGTGCCGTTCGCCTGCTGCAATTCCAGATTCTCTTCCGAAAGCATCAGCGTGGGTTTGCCGGATTTATACTGAGAGGCTTGCCGGGGAGTCAGGAAAATCGCCTGGCTGATATCCACACTGTCGAGGAAAGCTGCCAGATTTTGCGGGTCAAAGTCCGCGGTTTTGCGAAAAATCATCACCTTCGGATGGTCATAGACCGAAAAGGCTTCTTCCGCGAATTGATCGTTAAACTCCCAATTCCCAAAAGTAGGATAAGAGGTAAACACGGCTGTCAATTCAAAGCCGAGTTTTCCCTCAAACATGCCGGGTTCCGCCAGGTTGTAGCAGGTAACACTGTCCAATTCTTCCGGACAGCCCACCAGCGCACGGTAATACGCCGTGCTGAGCGGATACCTTTCAGGCACGCGCGGGATCGTACCCCACTGCCGGTTGGAACTCATAAAAATGTAATCGCCCTGGCTCAGCATTTGGAAGAAGCGGTCGCGTTTTGCCTGATCATCCTGAGCGTACATGTCCAGGTTCAGGTCGTTCCGGAAGATGCCCATGACTGAATCGTAGGGGATGTAACCGCTCATCATCACCGGCAAACCGTCATCCCAAACCGTCTCGTGCACCACGCCAAAAGAGTTGACCGCGATCTGACCTGACCCTGAAATCAATTCCAAAGTCAGTTCAACATCCTGAATCCGGCTCAGATTCAGGCTCTGCGGCAGGTCAAACACCACCTCGCTGCCCAATCCTTTGCCTGGGTCAAGAAAAGTACCGCTGATCTCGGCGCTGACGGTCTGGCGGGGATCCTCAGCGGTTGTGGCGAGCGTCAGCCGCAAAACTTTCTCCGCCGGATTCTGCGAGGCATCCACCAGTCGCGGCAGCCTCACTTGTGTGACCTCACCCGCTTTGGTAACCATCACACGAATCTCGAACGGGTTTCCTTCCGTGATCCGCTGGCTGACACGCGGCAGGTACTGCTTGTTGAGCGTGCCGCTCTGCCCGGCGTAAGTAATAAACGGAACACCGGTGAGATAAGGCTGACAGTTGTCGGTACTGAAACCAAGCTCAAGGATATAAGCCTGACCCTTTTCCAGGCGAATGCCAGTTTCCAGGTGAAATTCCAGACTATTCACCTGGCTGCCCGCCTGCGGCTGGCTGCTCAAGACGCCGGTCAGCATGGATTTGCCGTTTTTCGCCTCGCGGATGTCGAGCGTGTAGAGGATCGGATCAATCGACTGTGTCAGGTCCTGCGCCTCCGGGAAGGTGACTGTTTGGATCACGCCGTCGCGGTCTGCGGTAAACAGGCTCAGGTAACTCTCGCCGGCTTGCAATGTGACCTGGTTGCGGTACTGCCCCTGCTGGGTAAAATCGCCGTTTTCAGTCTCGAGGATCAGGTTAATGGGACCCTCCAGATGCTCATAGATCCACCGTGAAGCGATGATACGCGTCACCGGTCGGGTGTAAATCCGGCTGAACGCGAAGGCATAGGCAAGCGTCCCCACCAAGACCAGAATCGTCAGGACTACACCCCCCGCCCTTATCTTCTTCATGGGGAGAATGAGCTTTTTCCATTTGAAACCTTTGTGCGCGGACGCCAGCTTCCAAAGTCCCCAGGCGGCAATGATTGCCAGCAACGGATAGATCGGCATCAGGTAGCGCATGGATTTTACCCACGCCAGCCCCTGCCATGCGGCATAGATCAGCGTCCAGGCGAGAATTGGCAGATTCTCCCACTGTTTCTTTCGGATTGTGGTGATGCCCATCGCCAGCGTGCTCCCCAGCGCCGCCAGCCCAAAAGGCAGCCCCAAACCCCAAAGCAGCAGGTTCTTAAAGGAAAACAAGATCGGTCGGCGCGCCCACTGCAGTGCCGGCGGAAAATCCACCTCGCCCGTGCTCATTGCCTTCAGCGAGCGCATGCTCTCCCACCAGCCTTTATTGATCGAAAAATTGAAAAAGCCCGGACCGTCAAAGGCATATGGCTGGAACACGCGAAAGACCACAATGCTCACAATCGCCGCCAGACCGATTTTACCGATAATCATCCGAAGGGAGGGTTCGTTTCCTTCATCTTCCTGCCTGAAATACCGCACCCCCTCCACCAGCGGCAGCAGCAGCGCCAGCGAGACGGCGTTGATTTTAGAGGCAGTCGCCATCCCAAGCGCCGCGCCAAAAGCCAGGTATGGCCAGATTTCTTTCCAAATCCGTATGACTTTGCCGCTCTCTTCCTCTGCTGAGAGGGGCTTCCTCATGAGGATTTCCGCCGCGATCAGCACGGTCAGCATGGCAAAAGTGTTGGTAAAGGAGTCGACCGTCATATAATGCGCGAGTTGGATGGGCAGCACCGCGAAGGCGTAAAGCGCCGCGGCAATCAGCCCGATCCAGCGGTTAAAGAGCTTTTTCGCAGTCAGGAAGATCAGCAGGATCGTGAGTGTGTCCATCGCCGCCGACATCGTCCGCCCGAGCAGCGTGTTCAGGTCATAACCCGTCTGCCCGGTCCACTCCCCCGCGTAGCGCAGCATGAAGAGCGGCAAGGTGCCGTATACAAAAAAACTAAAATCTTTGTTGGCTGGGTTGAGCGGCGAAGCTGCGGTATCAAAATATTCACGCGCCGTCCAAACTGGCTCAATCATGTTGACGACCATCGAAAGATAGCGTTCATCCGGATGCAGATGCCGGGATTCGTCCCAGTTATTGTTCAAACTGCGGAAGCTCCATCCAGCTCCAAGAATCGCCAGCAGAATGAAAATCACAAGGATGGATTTCCAGTCAATGCGTCTTTTTTGAACCTTCTGTTCGTTTTCTACGTTCATGTAATCACTGACCTACAATGAAAAGGATAAAATTTTTGTCCGGATTGGCGCTTTGGAAGATGCTGATAACTGCTTCCGGGTAGACCGACTGCAGCTTGGCGATGCTTTCTTTATCCATCGGGTTGAGGATAAAGAGCTTCGGCAGCGTCACACTGCTGGTGCTGGCGATCTCCGAGGAGGGCAGGCTCAGGTTCTGTCCGGGCTGCCCCATGCTGATCGTCACTGCCCGGGAATCGACCCAATACGGATAACTGATCAGGTAGCTGATACCTTCTTTCCCGTTGGAGAAGAAGCGCTGGATGACCTCCGCGATTTCGCTCGCATTCCAGGCGGACTGCTTATAGCGTTCGGCGTACTGCCTGAAGATGAGGTCGTAATTCCAAACCGCCGCGCTTCCCAAAAGCAGCGCGATCACGCCCGCCGCCAGCGCTGGCGACTGCCCCCGGAATGCGCCTTTCAGGAGCTTGAATAGTTCAAGCGCCCCATAAGCGGCAATCAGGAAAACAGGGACAGCAGCTCCAACCACTCGTGTTGGGGAGGGGTTCTCCGCAGGGAAAGCCAACGCGAGCGCGCTCGGGAGTAATAAAACAGGATAGAGCGCGAGCATTGAGAGCAGTCTCCAATCCCTGCCAGTCCGCCAGCGTCCTGCCGCGCGGAGCAGTCCGAACAAGAAGAATAAAGCGGTTAGCCCATCCACGACGGCGCGGTTGGGGAGGCTGTCCACCCAACTGCCGTGGCTGCTCCAATTCGCGATCCCAAGCGCCTGCGCGAAATTCGTAAGGAAGATGATCAGCGGATTGCCCGGATAAGCTTGTTCGGATTGCCCAATCCGCGCGAGGATGGGCGCAAAGTAAGCAGCCGGCTCTAAACTCACCGCCCGGATCAGCGGCATCGCTGTCAGTGCTGTGAGAAAGAGTCCTATTCCCAGCAGTGCCCAAATCCGTCCGGCTGGTATCGGTTTTACGCTGCCCCTCCAGCAGAGAATCACCACCGCCGCGGCAAGCGGAAATATAAGAAATATCTTATTGCTCATCAGCCCCAGTCCAAAAGCCACCGAGGAGAGCAGGAAAAACCGCCCATCCTGCCCGTCCAGAGCCTTTATCAATCCATACAGCGCCGCAGCCATCAGCGGGAAGACCAAAGCTCCGCCGATTGCCGCCCTCTCCTGCAATGACAGCCAAAAGCTCATTCCTGCCAGACCAGCAGCCGCGAGCCCAACCCAGCGGTTGGCAGTCGTCTTGCCCAATCCATACAGGAACGCCAAGCCGATCAAACCCGCCAGAGCGTTCGCCAGGCGCAGGTTTCTCATTGTCAGCGGCTTCCCTGATAAGAGATTCACAAGGTACGCCCAGTAATAGTTCAGGGGTTCGGGCACAGCGTTGCGCGAAAACAGTACATGGTTGGCGCCCTGCTTGATCTCGCTTACGGAATAGTAGCTTTCCACCTGCGCGCTGATGACTTCCGGCGGGACTCCGGCTAAGTCCTTCATCCTGAAAAACGAGCCGCAGACCACCACGAGCGCCGCCAAACCCAAAAACAAGCGGTCTTTGCGCCATTTTTCCCGAATTTTCTGCTTGAGAATCAGTTTTCCATCGGTTTCGCTGTCACTCCAAAACGCGTAGATTCCGCAGGCAATTGAAACCAGCCAGCTCAAGGTCGCCAGCCAGCCAAACCGATTTTCGGTAAACAACAGGAAGCAAACCGCCGCCATAACCAGGCTTGCGGAAAACCAGATGGGTTTCCAAGCGAAACGCATCTCTCCGATGGCTGCTGGCGCGTTCCGCAGTTCTGCTTCTTCGCCTGGTCTTCCAACCCACATACATCCTGCCCCGCCCCCAAGCACCAAAAGTCCAGCCAGCGGCAGCCTCTGGCTCTCCATCCCCAAAAGCACCTGTCCGCACGCTAACAGAAGCGTGCCAATCCAAAAAATCGGCTTTACCCCGATCGTATCCTCGCAGGTTTGCGTTTGCGCGTCCTCCGCTTCCGCTTTTCTTACCCGAAACTGGTCGTGAATCCATGCCCTCACGACCTCCAATACGGTCGGGTCGCAATCATCAGGCAAATTTTCCAGTGGGTCCATGCTGATATTCTATTCCATTCCAAGGAAAGGCGGTTGAAGTCCTGCGCCGCGTTCAGCGTTCTTTCACGGCAACGTAAAAGGTGCAGCAGCCATTTTCATCCAGCGGTGCGTCCACCAAGCGGCGGATGCGGTCGAAATGAATGAACGGATTCTTGCGAGACTTGAACAGCACCCATCTGCCGAAGAGTTTCTTCCACAAGAGGTTCGGCAGGTTTGCGGCGTGTCCCCTTTCCAACTGATGCAGAGCGGACTTAGGGAAGTAATTCCAATGCCGCACGTCTCCAAAACCGGCTATGCGCAGTCTCTCAACCCACACCGCCGGCGCGTCGAGGTTTACATGACGCGAAACCCAATTGAAAAAGCGCGAGTAAGGCTGCGCCAAAAATCCCAACCCGACCCTGCGTAAGACGCTCATCCCCCACAGCTCCGTTCGAAAGCGCTCATTCGGGACCGCGAAGATAAAATGCCCGCCCGGTTCCAGACAGCGCCCGATCTCATTGAGCACATCCTGCACTCCGGGAATGTGTTCCAGTACGGAGTTGCTGATGGCGGTCGGGAACTGCCCATCCGCGAAGGGCAGCTCCTGCCCGTTCGCCAGCGCCAGCGAGCGGTACACATTCCAACTTCGCGCCTCCTTCATCGGCGCCAGCCAGGGATCGACCCCATCCACAATTTTCCCTTCCAACATCGCCCAGGCAAAATGCCCGTCGCCCGCGCCGATATCCAGGATCGGCTCGATCAGCAATTCCTGCGGGTACTGGCTCTGCTCAACAGCCCGCAGCATGCCGCGGAAATAAGGCAGATAAAAAAGCTGCCTCTCACAAATCGCGTCCAATTGTTCTTTTCGTGTTTGACTCATTATCTAAACTACAGACCTGAAAATTTCCAGGTATCTTTCCGCTACATTTTCCTGTTTGAACGGTTCCAGGTAAGCCTCGGGGATTATACCCACATCCGTCTCATCGTCCAATAAAGCGATGATTGCCTCCGCCAAGGCTCCGGCATTCCTCACTGGCACGATCCGTCCCCTGCCGGTCTGCAGCACAGGCTGCCGCACGCCCGGCAGGTCCGAAGCCACCACCGGCGTGCCCTGGCTGAGGGCTTCGATTTGCACGATCCCAAAGGATTCTGTCGCGTTCAGGCTTGAACAAACCAGCAGGTCGCAAGCCGCGAAAAAGCGCATGAAGTCTCCATCCGTCAGAAATCCGAGCGAGGTCCATTTCTCCCCGAAGGGTCGCACCATTGCCTCGACCTTCGCCAGATACGCTTCCTCGCCGATAACGCCTTTCCAACTGCCGGCATGCACCACCCTCGCGCTCGGGAATCTATCCCAAACCGCGGGCAACGCCTGAGCCAGGTACTCATAGCCTTTTTCGCTGGCAACCCTGCCCGCCAGACCAATCACCTTATCGCCTTCCGCCAACCCAAACCGCTCACGAAAAGCAAGCCTTTCTCCTCTGGTTGACGGGCACATCACAACCGGCGTCGGCACTTCCACGACCTTGTCCAGGTAAGGCTGCAGGGTCCTGGAGTGTTGGGCGTAATCGAGCGTGTTCTGAATGATAACAGCGGCATTATTCAGCGCGCTTTTCCCGAGCAGAGTCGTGCCCCAGCCCGCCAGCCTGTCGAACCAGCCGCCGCTCATCACCAGGTCGCAGTGATAAGTGACCACGAGCGGTTTGTTGAAGCGCTTTGCCAGACGGGCAATCACAAAAGACTCAAACTGCGGCAGGTGCACGTTCACCGCGTCCGCCCAGGCGACCAACTTCTTCGCCTGCTTCCAAAGCCCTGGCATGATCACGCCCTTCGAGAGCCGCATTCCAACGTCCACCCGATGGATTCTGACCCCATCCAGGACTTCCTCGCTGGCAAGTTTATCGTCATAGCGGGAGGTGAGCACGCGTACCTCGTGCCCCCGCGCTGCCAGTCCCCGCGCGACGCGCAGGGCATAGACCGAGAGACCGGAACTGTAAGGGTGAAAGTAAGTGGCACTGATTAATATTTTCATGAGACCTGGCTGCCTCCTGCCTGGTTTCTTGCGCTGCGCACCAGGCTGCCCAGGTTTTCTCCCATAACGTAAATCCCAACCATCCCGACAAAAATCGGAATGATGACCTGCACGGCATGCACCACCAGCGCCATCGCGAGCGCGTCCGCCTTGCCTACTCCCACGAGTGAATATGCCGCCACCGCCCCAGCCTCAAACACGCCCAATCCTGCCGGCGCTGCCGGCAGTGCGTTCACAAATGCGCTGGCGGGCGTGATGAGCAGGGGCCACCACCACTGCGCGGTCGCCAATATCGCGTGCTGCAGGATGCCAAATTCCACCATCGACATCGCCCAACTCAAGGCAAGCAGTACGAAGGCAGAAAGAAACAATTTAGGTTTCAGGAATATCTGAAAGCCAGTCAGCAGTTTATCCAATACCGGCAAAATCTGGTTTCTCACCAGCTTATTTGACCCGAAGCGGTTTTCCAGCCATTCGAGCAGCTTCTCCCTGCGCCTGGCGCTGAGAAAGATAACCACGCTGAGGAGCAGCAGACCGATAGCTGTGATGATCACAACCCGTTTCAGGTTGCTTTCCCCGACCATCAGCGGGAGTGTTGCCAGGAAGAAGAGCGACCCGACCATCAGGTCCATCATCCGTTCGGTCACAATCGCCGCGAAAACTTCCGGGTAGTTGCGCCTGCCCCTGCCGTGCCGCACGAGCAGCACCGCCCTGCCGACTTCACCCAACCTCAACGGCAGAATGCTGTTCAGCAAATATCCGACGTTCATCGCCCAAAACGCTTCGGAAAAGCTGAACTCCTTTCCAAGAATTATCCAACAGACCAAACCCCGAACGAATAATCCTGCCGTGAAACAGGCAATGATTAACGCGATTTGAAGCGCGTTCAGAGACCTCAGCGCTGCCAAAAACGCCTGCCCGTCAATCTGGCGCGCCAGCATCCAGATCGCCAGCCCGCTCACCAGCAGCGCTGCTGCCACCCGCGCGAATTCACCCGCGCGGGAGCGTTCATTCGCTCCGGTCATCAATTCTCCAGTCGTAAAATCGCCATGAAAGCTTCCTGGGGGATTTCCACACTCCCGACCATTTTCATGCGTTTTTTTCCGCGTTTTTGCTTTTCGAGCAGTTTCTTTTTGCGGGTGATATCACCGCCGTAACACTTAGCCAGCACGTCCTTCCGCAGGGCTTTTACGTTCGCACGCGAGATGACCCGCCCCTCTGCGTACGCCTGGATTGGGATTGTGAAGAGCTGCTGCGGGATGATTCCTTTCAACTTGCTGACCAACGCCTGACCTTTATGGTAGGCATCCTGACTGTGAACGATTGCTGTCAGGGCATCCACCGGTTCTTCGTTCAGCAAGATTTGCAGCTTCACCAAATCGCCCGCCCGATACTCCAGAAACTTGTAATCCATCGAGGCGTACCCTCGGGTATTGGACTTGAGCAGGTCGAAGAAATCGACAATGATTTCGGAAAGAGGAATCTCAAAATTGAGCTGCACGCGGTTTGCCGCAGGGTATTCCTGGTTCACGTAAATCCCCCGCCGCTTGCGCACCATCTCCATAATCACGCCGTAGTATTCCGTAGGACTGAAGACCTCCAGCGCCATCCAAGGCTCGTAGATTTCCTTGATTCTGCCTTCTTCCGGCAGATCGGCAGGCGAGTCGATGATGATCGTGCTCCCGTCGGTAAGGTCAACCTTGTATTCAACTGAAGGCGCGGTAAAGACTACGTCCAAGTCGTATTCACGCTCGATCCTCTCTTGAATGATCTCCATGTGGAAGAGCCCTAAAAAGCCGCACCGGAAGCCGAAATTGAGAGCCTCCGAGGATTCGGGCTCGTAGGTCAGCGAAGCATCGTTGAGCTGCAGCTTCTCCAAAGCCTCTTTCAGGTCAGGGTAGTCCTCGCCCTCCACCGGATAGACGCCCGCAAAGACCATCGGTTTGGCTTTGCGGTAGCCCGGCAGGGGCGCGTCCGCCGGATTGGCAGCGTTGGTGATCGTGTCGCCGACCCGGCATTCTGAAACAGTTTTGAGCCCGGTCGCGATATAGCCCACGTCGCCCGCGCTCAACCGGTCGATCGGGATCAGGTTGGGCGAGAAGATGCCGATTTCCACCGGGACAATTTTTGTACCGGTCGCCATCATCGCGATTTTGTCGCTGCTGGTCAGGCTGCCGTCAAAAACCCGCACGTAAGCGATCACGCCCTTGTACGAGTCGTAATGCGAGTCAAAAACCAGTGCCCTCAATGGCTTTCCGGAAGAACTTTGCGGCGCCGGCACGCGTGAGGCTATCGCTTCCAGTACTTCCCCGACCCCCAAGCCAGTTTTCGCGCTGATTGGGATGATTTCCTCTTCATCAACGCCCAGCAGCATGATCAGGTCGCGTTTGACCCCCTCCACATCTGCTGACTGCAGGTCTACTTTATTGAGGACCGGGATAATGACCAGGTTCGCGTCCAATGCCAGGTAGAGGTTTGCGAGCGTCTGCGCCTCAATGCCCTGGGTGGCGTCCACCACCAAAACCGCTCCCTCGCAGGCATACAGCGCGCGGCTGACCTCGTAGTTGAAGTCCACATGCCCGGGCGTGTCGATCAGGTTAAACTCATAGTCCCTGCCATCCTTGGCGTTGTAGATCATCCGCACAGCGGATGCCTTAATGGTGACGCCCTTTTCACGCTCAAGGTCCATCGAATCCAGGACCTGCGCCGTCATCTCACGGTCGGAGATCGTGTTGGTCATCTGCAGCATTCTGTCTGCCAGGGTGGACTTTCCGTGATCTACGTGCGCAATGATGCAAAAATTTCTAATGTTTTCCATATGTCTCTCAGTTTAGCCTATTATACCTGTACACTGCCTGCAGACCACAGTTGCCAAGCCGGATCATCTGGACGTTCTTCAATGCTTGCGCTCTCTTTTTGTTCGCTGACCGCAATTAGAGTTTTATTAATATAGCCCAGACCTTGTATGAATCAACCTCTTAGGGACAAGCTGTTGTATAATTTTCTTTGTCGAGACTGGAGAATATCCTCCAGACTATATAGTAAAAGCTTTTTAAGGAGAAACATGAACAAATACGAATGCATCGCCTGTGGTTACATCTATGATCCTGCCATCGGTGACCCTTCTGCCGGAATTGAACCTGGCACCCCGTTTGAAGACCTGCCCGAAGATTGGGTTTGCCCCGATTGCGGTGTTGGCAAAGATCAGTTCGAAAAGATCAGCTAATTCCCGTTGTTTCAACCATCATTCAATAAAACGACCTGAGTGTATCGGGTCGTTTTTGTTGTTATCCCCCTATCAACCCCAAAAATGCGTTTTTGTACAAAAAAACCTGTTCTGATTCCAGGGAATGGCGTATAATCAAGCCACTATACTCGTTCAAGATTGGAGGAAAATTTTTATGGCAAGTGTTACGTACGATCATGTTTGGAAGCGTTATGGCGATGTCGTCGCCGTGCAAGATTTAAATCTTGCAATCGAGGATAAGGAGTTCCTGGTTCTCGTTGGTCCTTCCGGCTGCGGCAAGACGACCGCTCTGCGCTGTCTGGCTGGCTTGGAAGAAATCTCAGAAGGTACTGTCAAGATTGGCGACCAGGTCGTCAATGATGTCGCTCCTAAAGACCGCGATATCGCGATGGTCTTCCAGAGCTATGCCCTCTACCCGCACATGTCTGTCTACGACAACATGGCATTCGGTCTGAAACTGCGCAAATTCGACAAAGCCGATATCGACCGCCGCGTCAAAGAAGCAGCGCGCACCCTCGGAATCGAAAATCTGCTCAAGCGCAAACCCAAAGAGCTTTCCGGCGGTCAACGTCAGCGCGTGGCTGTTGGGCGCGCTATCGTCCGCGAGCCTAAGGTTTTCCTCTTTGATGAGCCCCTTTCCAACCTCGACGCGAAACTCCGCGTCCAGACCCGGGCAGAGCTCTCCAAGCTCCATAAGCGCCTCGAGACCACCTTCATCTACGTCACCCACGACCAGACCGAAGCCATGACCATGGCGAGCCGCATCGCCGTCATGAATAAGGGCAAACTGCAGCAGCTCGATACGCCGCAGATGCTCTACGATCACCCCGCTAACCTCTTCGTTGCCGGCTTCATCGGCTCCCCCGCCATGAACTTCTTCAACGGCAAGGTCCTGATGGAAGAGGGCAAGATGTTCGTGGACATGGGCACCTTCCGCGTCCGCGTCCCGGATAAGGACATCGCCCGTTACGAAAGCGTTGTTGGTAAGGACATTATCTTCGGTATCCGTCCGGAAGATATCCACAACCCCGAATACGCCGCTCCCGGCATCATCGCCGAACCGGTGGACGTGACAGTGGATGTGACCGAACTCATGGGCAACGAAATCTTCCTCTACCTGGTCAATGGAGACCACAACTTCATTGCCCGGGTTGACCCCCGCACGCAGGTGAAATACGGTGATAAGATGCAGGTCGTCTTCAACATGGACAATTTCCACATCTTTGATCCCAGCCTCGACGCGGAAAATCCGCCCGTTGTCTGATTGATCGCATAACAAAAGACCCCCAGTTTTTGGGGGTCTTTTTAGTTTAACGACTGATTCTGACTAATCAACTACAGCCAAGTGAGAACACACCCCTCGATCGCTTCGCCGACAGCCTCCCCTAAATAATTCGTACGGAGGGGGCTCGCTCCCTCCGAATCCTTTCATTGCTTCAATCTCCAGCAGGATAAGCACTCTATCTCACAGTTGGATTTATATCCTGCCTGGCGGGCAGAAGCCCATCCGTATGCAGGGGTATGTACCTTCGAAACAGGGCATTGCTCCCGCCAGTTTTTAGCGCTTGCGGCTTGCCTTCTCCGCGCGGCGCGATTTAAAGGAGGGGTTTCCCTTTCCTTACAACCTCTATTCGCGCTCTAAACGGCAGGTTTCTGCTTCCGCCTGAACGTAACGATCACCAGGAGCAGAGCCACCACGAAGGTAAATACCAACACCAACGCGAAGGCATCACGCCAAAACACAAAGGGAAACAGTCGAATAAGCGTGCTGGATTCTTCAAAAACCCAGGTTCCCTCAGCGAAAAAGAGGCGGTGGAATTGTTCGAAGAGGGCGTCAAAACGCACCACCAAGAAGACAAGCAGCGCGCCTATCAATCCCAGCGTGACCCAGCCGCCGGCATTCAGCGCCTGGCGGATCGCCTTCCACTGCCCCATGACCATAAACCAGATCAGGCTGGCAACGCTCAGACCGATGATTACGTACCAGACAATCAGCGAGCGCTGAACGACTTTTTTCACATCCAACATGTGCGAAAGCTCAGAATCGGTGAAGATTTTCTCTCCCTGGAAAGTCTGCAACTTGCCGAGGTATTCAATCGGCTCGCTGTTGGTCAGATATCGAATGGCATAGTTCGACCACTGTTTGCGTTCGCGGGTCTCCATGCCGTATGGATCCGCGGGGAAGCTCGCGCGGTCATACTCGAGCTCCGCGAATTTCGGGTTCATGATCAGCCGCACCCCCCCCATCAGAATGATGAAGGGAATGAAAAGCGCCAGAATGACGATCAGGATCTTGTTGATTTTCATAGGAATTCCTCTAATTGATTTAAGCGTAATTATAGTCCCTGAGCGTCAAATGATCGCCATAAATATAAGGAAGGAATGCATGCCAACACGCGAAAGAAATATGCAAGCTGGGTTCTTCTTTTTGAATCCGTCAATTTTGATAATTTCGCCCAGGCAGCGGGACCTGCCGCTATAAGTATTGGAGATTTCTGACCCTGCTCCAATCTCAGCCCCCTGCCCCAAAAAACAAAAAGAACCGCCAGTTCATGACGGTTCTTTGCGAAGCAGGCTGGGGGCAATGGAGTCGAACCACTACATACAGATTCAGAGTCTGCTGTCCTGCCATTAGACGAGCCCCCACTAAGGGAGCCTTATCTTACCACATTGTCCCTTTTATTTACAAGGGTTCTTCGCGGAATTCTTTTTCCTGGCTGCGCATTTTGATGTTTTCGACCAATCCGATCCCCAGAAGCATCGAAACCAAAGAACTGCCGCCATAGCTGATGAAGGGCAGTGTCAGACCCGTCACCGGCAAAAGCCTCAGGTTCACTCCCACATTGACGATCGTCTGAAATGCCATCAAAACCCCAAACCCATACGCAATCAGCGACCCGTAGGCGTCCGGCGCGTTTTGAGCGACTTTGAAACAGCGCACCACCACAAAAACCAATGATGCCAGGACGAGCACAGTCCCGACGAAACCAAATTCATGCGCCAGTACGGAGAATATAAAGTCGTTGTGGCGGATCTTCAGAAAACGCAATTGCACCTGCGGACCCTGCCCATACCCCTTGCCAAACCAGCCGCCCGAGCCAATGCTGATCAGCGCCTGATCGACATTGTAGGTATCGCCATAGCGCGCATCTTCATCCGGCGAGAGGAAGTTGGTGATACGGGCTTTTTGATAGTCCGCCAGATAGGGAAAATCCAGCAAAAAAGAGAGCCCAATAAATAAGGCAGCCGCGCCGAGCATGATCAGGATATATTTGGTTTTCAGCCCGCTGATCCAAAGCATGGTCGCCCAGGTAACAAAAATGACAATGCTGGTGCTGAGGTTGGGCTGCATCATGATCCAGACCACGATCCCAGCGGTCAGAATAAGGCTTTTCCCGATAGTCATCCAGTTATTGATATGCTCAATATTGGATGAGAAGAAGCTGGAGAGGGTCAGGATGATCGCGATCTTCGCCAGTTCTGCCGGTTGGATCGTCACCAATCCTGTTTCCAGCCACCTCGCCGCGCCGAACCGCGCGCCGCCAAAGATAAAAACCAGCAGGAGCAGCAGCGCCACCACGATATAGAAGGGCTTGCTGAGGGTTTTCCAAATGTGATAATCAAAGGACGCGCTTACGAACAAAACCACCAAGCCGATGACCAAAAAGACCGCCTGGCGCTTTGGGTGTCCTTCAAGGGTGGGATTGCCCGCTATGGCGGAAGAAATCAACGCGACCCCGAACACGCACAAAAGCAGCACCACCGCGAAAAGCGGGATGTCAAATCGTTTCCAAATCTCACGCGTGTTCATAAGAGCCTTATTTTTCTCGATACCGCTTCATTCACGCGGACAGCGCCCTCATCATACCGGATTTCGAGGGGGGCTGCGTCAACCATTTTCTTTGGCACCTCCACCGTCTGCCCGCATAGTTGGATGCCCGTGCCAGCATAACGCAAGACATACAAACGGGATTCTTCATCCCCGCCGCATCCTGCCTCCAGGCTGCCCCTGACCGTACCCCAGACGACCAGACTGCCGGCGGCGACAATCTCAGATTCCTCAGGCACATCGCCGATCAGCACGCCATTTGCCCTGAAAACGACCTTTTCGTCCTTTTCCAGCGGTTTGGAATGCCATTCGAAACCCAGGTTATCGCTTGGTTGCAGCGGATTTTCGGGCTTTTCCGGCACGTTTTGTGCGGAGATGCTCGTTTGGAGTTCAAAGCTCCGGGCGGATTCAAGAGTAGTTTCCGATGTCGTCAACACAGCCCACAGACAAACGCCCTCATCCGAAAGATCGCGCAGAAGCTTAAAGAGCTGGTCCTGCGACCAATCCGACCCGCCTACATTCACGGCAATCCGTCCGCCTTTAAAGAAGCGTTCCTGGGTCTGGATGCGCGAGATCAACATATCCCGCTGCTGATACCAGGGTTTCTCGGGCAGGTTGATCAGGACCCCGCCTTTTATTCCGCGAACAACGATCTCATCCATCCCTGGCAACCTACTGCGCGGTCGGCGCGTAATCGTTTTGTCTCAGGTCCTGGTCGACCTGTTTCAACTGGAAATAAGCATCAATGACAAATTTTACGATCGGTCCGGCAACCGTGGAACCTTCTGAGCCATGATAAACGAAGGCTGCCACGACGATTTCCGGATCGTCATAAGGCGCGTAGCCCACAAACCAGGCATGCGCGGGCCAGGAACCCGGATTGCACAGATTCTCGCGGTTTGCCCAGTCATCGCAAAACTCCGCCGTACCGGTCTTTCCGGCGACCTTCCAGGGGTTGTCCTGAAACTCGAACCAGGCGGTACCGTCATCCCGCGTGACCATCTCCATGCCTCGTTTGGCAAGGTCGATCACCCATTGCTCCACCGTTTTGAGCTCATTGGTGCGGTTGTTACCTTCATAGGTTGCAATCATTGGATCTTGGGTAATATCCCAAAGCACTACAGGCTTGGATTCAAAGGTGACATTGCCGTCGAAATCCGTGCGTTTGTCAATGATGGTCAGTTTATAGTGCTTTCCGTCGTTGACGATCGTGTTGATCGAGTTCATCACCTGCACTGGCGTCGCCAGCACGTATCCCTGCCCAACAGCAGCCAGATAGGTGTCTCCAGTCGCCCAGTTTTCTCCGATGTTCAAACGTTTCCAGGTGGGGTTCGGCAGCAGCCCATCCGCCTCGCCTGGCAGCTCAAGCCCGGTTTCCTGTCCGTACCCAAGCGCAGCGGCATATTCATCCATGCGCCATATGCCCAGACCGCCCCCCTCCACTTCGCCCTCATATCCGCCGCCCACCTTGTACCAATACACGTTGCAGGAGTAGGCGATGCCGTGCAGAAAATCCACCTGCCCATGCCCGGCGTGGTCCCAGCAATAGTAGTTTCGCAGGGTGCCGATGTCGGTCTCATAGAACTGCTGGCGCAGGGTGATCATGCCGGGGTCTTCGACAGTTTGGTAGGGAGTGACGACATCCTCATTCAAAACTCCCAACGCGGAAACCATCTTGTAGACAGAGCCTGGCGGCAGTTCCGAGCTGATGGCTTTATTGAGCAGAGGCTTGTGCTCGTCAATGCTGAGCTGTTCAAAATAATCCGCCGGGATGAACGGAGACATTCGGTTGTTGTCGTAGCTCGGCACGGAAACCATCGCCAGAATCTCCCCGGTTTTAGCATCCATCGCCACCACAACACCCATCGTGCTTAGGATCTCATTCCGCCAAAGAGTATAGCGTTCATTCCAAAACTCGAGCTCATTCTCAAGCGCCGCCCGCGCGGCTTGCTGAAGCCGATAGTCGATCGTGAGATGCACATTCTCGCCAGGCACGGGATCAATTGGTTCCTCAATATCACGAATTATCTCTCCACCAACGGTGACTTCCACCACACGCTGGCCGTTCCTGCCGCCGAGAACCTCTTGCATGGAATTTTCGATGCCCATATATCCAACTTTGTCCCGCCCCGAGACGAAACCTTGTTCGGTATAGTAATCGAGCAGCACTTCCGGGATTGGACCAAGGAAGCCGATGATCTCGGCTGTTTGATTCCCGGTCGGGTATTCACGCACATGCTCAATCTCAACTTCAATGCCGGGCCAGTCAGTGGCTTTCTCACTGATAATCATGGCAGTCTGTTTGTCAATGTTGCATTTGAGCCGTGTCGCCTGGAAAGGCCAGAGACTGTCCGCGATCTCCACGATCTGTTCAATGCCGAGAGGTGAATAACAGGGCGTGAACGAGCTCGCGGTCTCATCATTCACCTCGCCCTGGCTGACAGGAATGTCGATCAGGGCGCTCAATTGAGCGAAAATATCGCGGGTTTTTCCGACTGAATCTGGCAAATGGGCTGGCGTTACCGTCACGTTATACTGAGCGATATTCCGCGCCAAGACGATACCGTTTCGATCAAAAATCATTCCCCTTTCGGTGGGGATGCTGATAACCTGCGTACGGTTATCTTCCGCTTGCTCCTGATACTCCTTGCCTTTCACGATTTGATAGTTGAAGAGTTGGACAACATAGTATGTAAAAAAAACCGCGATAACCAGATAAACCCAGCGGAAACGCTTCAAGTCGATCGTTGGTTTTTCAAAATTACCATTATTCATAATTGGGCTCCTTGGGGATAAAGCCACAGGGTCAATTCCCGCACGATGGCGTGCATCGGGATCGCCAGGAACATGTTGAGGAACACTGCCGGCAGTACCACCTTGACCAAAGCATCAGAAAATGAAAAAGGAATGCGTTGAACGAACAAGACGCCGATCATCAACGTGTGTTCCAGGATGGTCGCTCCAAAGGTCAGCAGAAACATGCCCAGAAGAGGTGTCTGCCAGGCACGCTGCTTCAGCCCCTCAGCCGCCAGGTAGACCGCCCCAAAAACAAGCATCGGCACAAGGAAAGGCAGCGCCGAAACAAAACCCACCACCCCGCCCATGACCAGGACGAGGATCCAGAACCGCTTATGCCTCTGATGCAGGCAGAGCGCGATAATCAGCAGCAGCACGAGGTTCGGGCTGCCCGAGAGGATCGTCCAGCGGCTGAAGACGCTGTATTGAAGCATCATCGCCAGTATGAAGCTCATTCCGTATGCCAGATAGATCAGCATAATAAATCCTCAGGGTACCAACGGGTTGATGTCAACCGCCTCAAAATTGGTGATCACCAGCACCGCGCTTAACACCGAAAAATCCACGATTGGCTGAACAGAACCGGTCTGAAAAAGAGCGTTTTGGCGCGACTGCATCGAGAACACCTGCCCAACGAAGATATTCGGGGGGTAGGTACCGCCCAAACCGGAGGTGAGGATCACTTCGCCCACGTCCACTTTGGCGTCAATCGGGACCATATCCAGGCTGGTCTCCCCGGTGATCGAACCTCTCACCTGCCCTTCAACATTAGCGGTTTTGAGGCGCACGTTCACCGCCGAACCGGCATCCGTGATCAACTGAATGCGGGCGGCATCTGAGATGACCGCGTCGATCCGCCCAACCAAACCCTGCTGTGTTACCACCGGCATACCGTAGCGGATGCCGTTATTGGAACCTTTATCAATGATAATGTACTGAAGGTAAGGGCTGATCTCGCGCCCAATCACCGACGCGGGAACATATTCGTGTTCCGGATTATTGCGGGCGAAATCCAGCAGTGTATAGAGGATATCCGCCTGAGCGAGGTTTTCTTGCAGAGCAATGATCTCGCTCTGGAGCTGCGCGACTTCTCCACGCAAAGAAGCGTTTTCTTCGCGTAAGGTCGCCATATCCCGCGGGGATCCAAAGAAGTCCCTGAAAGCCAGGTATCTCTCCGACATCCAACTCTGCGCTGAGATAAGCGGACTGACCGAAAAGCTGAAAAGAGGTGTCAGATATCCTGAGATCGACAACACCAGCACGCCAATTATCACGATGATTAAAATCAGATTACGTAAGTTTTTTGGAGTTAAGAGATTGCGCATGTCGAATCTGGTCTATCCAGATCGCAAGGAGAATTAACCTTGCGTATTCGTGTAAGGATCCCGTTCAATGCCCACGAGTAAGTTTTCGTAGAGGTCCAGGTCATCCAAAACCATACCGCATCCGCGCGCCACGCAGGTCATCGGGTCTTCAGCCACCCAGACCCGGACGCGGACTTCATTTGAAAGCCGCTCTACCAAACCCTGAAGCTGCGCGGTGCCGCCCGTAAGGCAGATACCATTATCCATCAGGTCCGCGAGAATTTCAGGCGGGGATTCATCCAGGGCATCTTTGATGGTGTCGATAATGACCTGGATGGAAGGAGAGAGAGCTTCACGAATCTCGATGGACGAGATTTCGATGGCTTCCGGCAAGCCTGTGATCAGGTTGCGCCCACGGACATCGACGGTCTTTTCTTCGTTGAGCGGGTATGCTGAACCGATCGCGATTTTCACCTTCTCAGCCATCTGTTCGCCAATAAACAAGTTGTACTTACTGCGGATATACTCGATGATATCCTGATCTAATTCGTCACCGGCTACGCGCAGAGAACGTGAGATGACGATACCGCCCGCGCTGATTATTGCCACCTCAGTCGTGCCGCCGCCGACATCCACAATCATATTGCCCATATCCGACTCGATCGGCAGCCCAGCTCCAATCGCCGCCGCGGCAGGTTCGAGAATCATATAGGTTTCGCGCGCGCCGGCAGCCATAGCGGCGTCGTAAACCGCCCGCTTTTCCACTTCAGTCGCGCCGGACGGGATGCCGATGACCACCCGTGAATGAGGAAAAAGCACGATGCTGTTTTCGTGGGCTTTGCTGATGAAGTATTCCAGCAACGCCTGGGTGATATCGTATTCGGAGATCACACCATCGTTAAGAGGTCGGAGCGTGACCATATTCGCGGGCGTGCGTCCCACCATCGCTTTGGCGGCAACGCCAATCTTCAGCGGTTCTCGGGTGCGTTTATCAATTGCCACCCAGGAAGGTTCATTGGTAACGATGCCTTTGCCCCTGACATTGACCAATATGTTCGCTGTTCCAAGGTCAATTCCCAGATCCTGCGAAAGCAAGCCAAGAAGCCATTTTATTGGGTTAAAGAAAGCCAAAGTCTGTTCTCCGTCTTCTTATTCATGAGAATATTGAACGCAATTATAACATATGTGCTTTTTGGGAGTGGTCCCTGGATAATATTTGTATGCGTTTCAAAAGTCCGTGGATAGAGAAAAAGAGGAAGTTCCAATACAATTTAGTTGAGGAAAAAAGAAAGGAACTTCCAATGACAAAAGTAGTCCCCATAAGTATAACGATAAGCATCGAAA
>Ga0255343_1001943_pt1 | contig 25820 bp, 23 predicted proteins | sample wastewater_treat_4_FD_192413 | JGI IMG/M metagenome (GOLD analysis project Ga0255343, IMG submission 192413) | Wastewater microbial communities from Lulu Island WWTP, Vancouver, Canada - plant16 | ecosystem: Engineered > WWTP > Wastewater > Unclassified | place: Canada: Vancouver, British... | reverse complement strand
CTTCTTCCATTATGGTAAGGTCCGCTGTGAAACAGGTGTCAAAAACTTTGTTGAACCCCAAGCGACGCAGAGCGCTGACCAGTTTGCCTGTGGAAATCTCGCCGGCTGGCAGACCCATCTCTTCGCCTATACTGACACGAATTGCAGGGGCTGTCTGTACGATAACGTGTTTTCGAGGATCATCAAGGGCCTCCCAGACTTTTTGTGTCTCGTCTTTCTCTCGGATTGCTCCAGTTGGGCATATCAGCAGGCACTGGCCGCACAAAGCGCAGGCTACTTCGGCAAGCTGACGGCCCAGTGGAGTAGACATGACAGTCTCCGAGCCGCGGTTTATGGGAGACAGCACAGACAAAGTCTGAATCTCTTGGCAAACGTCTACACAACGGCGACACAAGACGCACTTATTCATGTCCCTAATTATTGACGGAGTAGAGACATCTATTGGAATATTGAACGGTTCTCGTGCGAAAGAAACCTGTCTTATTCCCAGGTATTGGGCAATGTCTTGAAGTTCGCAGTTTAGATTTCTATCGCAAGTCAAGCAGTTCTCGGTGTGGCGAGAGAGCATCAAGTCGACTGTAGTTCTCCTTGCCTCACGCACAGCCGCCGTATTTGTGCGAACCACCATGCCCTCGGACACTGGAAAAGCACAGGCCGGTTGTAGGAGCCGGCTTCCCTCGATTTCAACCACACAGATACGACAGACCGCTCTGGCGCTAAGGTCATGCTGGTAGCAGAGTGTAGGAATATGAATCCCTAGTTTCTCTGCCGCATCGAGGATGGTGCTTCCTTTAGGCACTTCTACTTGCTGGCTATCTATAGTCAAAGTTACCATGTCCATTTATCTACGCTCCTTTATTGAAAGGTGTGAGCCTCATCTGTCTCTGGTCGGGATCATCCTTACGCTCTGTGAAGCGGGAAGAACCGGCCCTTCTGCTTTTTTTATGGGACATACTCCGGCAGGACATACTTTGTCTCTTATGTGCGCATTGTACTCGTCTCTATAAAAGTACAGTGTTGTTATAACCGGATTGGGTGCTGCCTGCCCTAGGCCGCATAGAGAACTCCTCATCATTGTGCGTGAAAGGACCATCATGTTATCGATGTCCTTGGGAGTTCCTTTGCCTTTGCTTATTCTGTCGAGAATGTGATACATCTGATACGTTCCCTCGCGGCAAGGGGTGCATTTGCCGCACGATTCATTCTTAAAAAACTGCATAAAACACTTTACAATGTCGACAATGCAGTGCGTGTCATCTATGATTAGGAGTGCTCCTGATCCTAAAGCTGTTCCGGCTTCGGCCAGGGTGTCATAGTCCATTGGGAGGTCTAGTTGTTCGGCTGGGATGCAGCCTCCGGACGTACCACCGGTCTGAGCCATTTTGAACTTATGTCCGCCAGGAATACCTCCGCCGATTTCGTACACAACTTCCCTGAGCGTGATGCCCATGGGAACCTCAATGAGGCCCTTATTAGCCACATTGCCTGTCAGTGTAAATACCTTGGTGCCCGGACTGTTCGCCGTCCCTATCTTTCTGAACCACTCTCCACCTTGCATGATAATCGGTGGGATGTTTGCTAAGGTTTCAACGTTATTTATGAGCGTAGGTTTGCCCCACAGTCCTGCGTCGGTGGGATATGGTGGTTTATAGAATGGCTCACCTCGTTTTCCCTCTATGGATGAGATCAATGCAGTTTCTTCCCCGCATACGTAAGAACCGGCTCCCTGCCGAATCTCTATGTCAAAACTGAATCCTGTGCCCAGGATGTTTTCGCCCAAAAAGCCGCGTTCTTTTGCTTGTTCAATGGCAAGATGCATTCTCTCGATAGAAAGCGTGTATTCGCCTCGGATATACATATATCCCTTGTTAGAACCAATAGCATAGCCTGCGATTTCCATCGCCTCAATTAGACTATGAGGGTCTCCTTCAAGGATAAGACGGTCTTTGAATGTGCCCGGCTCGCCTTCGTCAGCATTGCACACAACGTACTTCGGCTGTCCTGAGGCTTTTCGCGTAAATTGCCACTTTAGACCGGTAGGAAATGCTGCTCCTCCGCGACCACGTAGACCCGATTCTTTGATCTCATCGATCACCTCTTCGGGAGTCATGTGAATTAGGCACTTCTGTAGAGCCTCGTACCCGTCACTCGCGATGTACTCGTCGATATTCTCAGGATCAATAATTCCGCAATTACGGAGGACTATGCGTTGCTGCTTCTGAAAATAGTTGGCTTGGTAGACCGTCTGCATCGTCTTGGGTGTTTCTGGTCCATCGTAGAGCAAGCGGCGAACCAGGCGTCCGTTCATTAGATGTTCACTAACTATTTCTGGGACGTCTTCTTCTGTGACCTTGCAATAAAAGACTCCCCCAGGATAAACGACTACCGTAGGGCCGTAGTTGCACATACCGAAACAGCCTGTTTCAACCACTCTTATTTCGTCAGAAAGACCAGCTCGTTCGAGCTCTTGACTGAAACTCTGAGCAATACCCTGGCTGTTGTCTAAAACACAGTTGCTTCCCATACACACTAAAACGTGTGCTCTGTAGGTTGCCATGTAATTCCCCCCTCTTGATCTTTGCACAATGTTCCTATTGTGGACATTCGAGTGATCTCATTTGGCTACTGCAAGATCTATGATTATTGCTGCGTGCAAGGGTTAGGTGTCTACTTTTTGTAGTTGGCTAATATGTCAGGTATCATGTCCGATGTGAGCTTACCGTATACATCCTCATTTACCATGATTACTGGCGCAACGCCGCACAGACCTAGGCAACTCGTAAACTCGAGAGAGAATAAGCCGTCTTGGGTGGTCTGCCCGGCTGTGATCCCAAGATACTCTTCAAGGGCGCTGTATAACTTAGGAGCACCAACTACGTGGCACGGGGCATCTTCGCATACTCTTATGACGTATTTACCTTTGGGTTTTACCGTAAAAAGGCTGTAGAATGTGGCAACCCCATATACTTGACTCAATGGGATATCCAGGTTGTCCGAAATTCTAATGAGAACCTCGTCTGAAAGATACTTCGTTTCCCTCTGAACATCACGCAGTATGGGGAGAAGGTTACCAGGCTCGTTGGAGTAGAATTCAGTTATCTTGTCTATGACTTCCATATTGACCTCCTGGTTGGCGCCGAAATCTTCGTCCGTTTTCATTCCTTTGCTTCACCTCGCTTATTTGCATAACATAAACAACTCCCTTTGAATTCAAAGTGAATGTATGGTATTTACGGTTGCTCGATTACTCGATGGCTACAACGAACTCTCCAACGATCTTTCCATTTATGACGTGCTGATCGACGATAAGTCTTGCCTTATCCGGTGTTACGTATCCATAGGTAACCTTTGGCTGGCCCTGGCGAAATATCTGCACTATCGGTTCTTGTTCGCACAATCCTATGCAGCCAATCTGACTTACATGAACATCTGTGAAGTTCTTCTCGGAGAGCTCCTTAACAATGGCGGCCATTACTTCTCGGGCACCTGCCGCAATTCCACAAGTACCCATCGCGACTACGATCTTTGTCTTGGAATGTGCCTCCTGGCCAACGGATGGTCTCTCTATCGCGTTGTTGCCTTCACTAAAATTGATTCTAGATTCCATGAATTTCACCTTCTTTCTGAAAGAGTAATCTGAGAGGATCCGCAATCTCGGTATCTGCAAGCGAGTAAGCCAGTCTGCAAATTGTTGGCACACGTTGGAACTATCTGGTCGGTAGAAGTAGTGAGTTTAGAGTATCTCCATGTCTACGTATTCCTATGCGATAGTTATTCTATTCACAATCGCGTAATTCCTTCTTTTTTGCGCAATTTTTCACAAATATTTTTGCATTTTATGCTGCAGCAACGTAAATCGCAGGTAAATGTCTTTTGCACAAACTTTGTTGCTAAGTCAACTACTTTACCATTCAGAGTGTCGAAATGGTGCAGCGGAACCTAGCATTAATATTCACCAAAAGCTGATACGCAGAGCGATGCAAGTGGTTTGAAGAGTTTATGGGGGGCATGCAGGATGCGGGTTGGGTCCGTTGAAATTGCTGCTAGACCGCATAAGTATGCCGAAGTATTCCAAGTATCCCGAGAAGGAACGCATAAACTTACGTAGAAATTAATAAGTGCAGATTCATGCATCTAGTATTGACTGGATCGAGGACAAAGCAGGATTAAGAAAGGAGGTGAAACCAATGAAACTTAGCCCAGGACAGGCGTCTGCGTTCGTGTTTCTGGTTGTTTATTGTGGGGCTGTTTTGATTCTGATCTACAGAGCTAAAAGAGGCATGAAGTTACCTGAGATCTATAAGATTCCGGGTCTCGATGCGATTGATGAGGCAGTAGGAAGATGCACTGAAATGGGTACTTCGGTACATTTTTCGCCTGGCATTGCGGGCCTAGACGATGCCCAGACGTTAGCCGGACTGGCCATTTTAGGCTATGTAGCACGTCGGTGTGCGAGATATGACACCGATATCGTGTGCACCATAAGGACCATCATAGTCTATCCACTGGCCGAGGAAACAGTTAAGCAAGCCTTCATTCAAGAAGGCAAAGCCGACAGATTTAAGCCCGAGATGGTCCGATTTATATCGGATGACCAATTTGCCTATGCTTCAGGGGTTACGGACATCATGTATCGCGAAAAGCCAGGCGCGAGCGTCCTTATTGGGGGTTTCTGGGCGGAGTCGTTACTGATAGCAGAGGTAGGCTCTATCGTAGGTGCTATTCAAATCGCCGGCACTGCAAGACTGCAGCAGATTCCGTTTTTTGTGGCAGCTTGTGATTACGCGCTTATAGGCGAGGAAATCTATGCAGCTAGTGCATACCTTACTCGTGAGCCAACTACAATGGGAACCCTCGTAGCAGAAGACTGGGGCAAGATGCTCGCGGAACTAGTAATAATTGTGGGCTGCATTCTTCAGTCGCTCGGCATCACTCTGCTAAAGGATTTGCTATCCAAATGACAGTTGTAGGCGTTGAGTATTCTACGTCCCAAGTCCAATTTCAAGGGGGGATAACAGGTGAAGCAGGAAGTCCCAATAATCATCGGTCTGGTTTTCGGTTTGTTGGTGATATTGGGGGTCTTTTTTCCTACCTTAGGTTCTTTGGGTGTATGGAAAAAGACCATAGATGACTGGTTTCTGCTGGCTACAGCGTGGGCTGTCGGAGTTGGAGTGATAAACCTCACGCAAATCCACGCCAAAAGGATAAGGAGCAAATCAAAAGGCTATTTCCACAGTATATGGCTTCTAATTTGCATGTATGGTTTGACAGTGTTCGGCGTGTTTTTTGCCAAGACTCCAAGCAATTCGGGGTGGCAATTTGTTTACAACCAACTACTAGCACCGATGAGCGCTACCGTCTACTCAAGCATAGTATTCTATATCGGCAGTGCTGCCTACAGGTCATTCATAGCAAAGAGCCTAGACTCTACCATTTTGCTGGTTTCAGCTGTAGTTGTGATGCTAGCAGCTGTTCCATTGGGGAGGTTTCTCTTAGGAGCCTGGATAAACCAAGCTTCCGCGTGGATTATGAATGTACTGAACTCTTCGGGCATGCGTGGGATACAGATTGGAGCTACTCTTGGTGCCATCGCGACCGCGCTGCGCATCCTGGTAGGTATCGAACGCAGTCATGTGGGCGGAGCGGCGGAGTAGTTCCTATCATACAAGCACCAGGGCCGAAATAGCAAGGAGGTGAAGAAAAAGTGAACTGGGAGAAACTGCGGAATATAGATAGACGAGTGCTATATGTGTTAATAATAGTTATCATAGCACTAGCCTTGATTAAGCCGATCGGTTTTGCGATTGTACCTTCGCAAGACACTATAAAGGCGTATGACTATATCGAGTCCTTGCCTTCAGGCAGTGTTGTGTATCTTGGTATGGAGTTTTCAGCAGGAGGAATACCTGAACTGATGCCCCAGATTCAATCGATGATTAGGCAAGGCTTCAGAAAAGACCTGAAGTTCATAGCAGGTGGTATGTGGGTTATGGCAGGCGATATGGCTGAAAAGGCTTTTTCGATTGTTGCAGACGAGTTCCCTGGCAAACAATACGGTGTTGACTGGGTCAATATCGGGTACAAGCCTGGAGGAGAAGTCGTCCTCGAAAAAATGGTGTCCAGTTTGTACGAGACGTGCGTTGGAGTGGATTATTATGGCAATGATCTTAACACCTTGCCGCTTATGGCCGAGGTCCCGACCATAAAGGACGTAGACCTTATCTCTGTGTTCTGCACCGGGACGCCTGGCGAACGAGAATATATTAGACACGTCACCTCACCCTACAATGTTCCCATCATAGCTGGGCTTATCGCCGTTAACGCTCCTCAAGCTATGCCGTTAGTGCAAGCAGGTCAGCTCATAACTGTGCTTACCGGGATGAAAAGTGGAGCCGAATACGAGGTTCTTGTCGGGGTGCCAGGTTTGGCGTCTGCAGGAATGGACGCGCAATCGTTTACGCATGCTCTGATCTTGGTGTTCATAATCCTAGGAAATCTGGGCTATTTTCTTGGCGGCAGGAAGCAATGAGGCCTAAGACACTTTCAAATTAGTAGGAGGTGAGTCAGATGGATTGGATTGGCACCCAGCTCCAAGCGATATTCACAATACTCCTTCTAACAATCGTTTTTGCAGATAACGAAGGTTATCACTTCGCTGAACATACCTACGTAGGCCTTGGGGCAGGTTATACCGTCGTTGTAACTTGGTTTAACTATATAAGACCAAGCTTCCAGAAGTACATCATAGCGGAAGGCCGCTGGTCGTACGTCATTCCCATCATAATTGGGCTACTAATATACACGCGGTACATTCCGGGCATTCAATGGGTAAGCAGATACAATGTCTGTTTTCTGCTAGGAATCGGATCAGGGTATATCTTGTCTACTACGGTAAAACCGATGTTCATCGATCAGATTAAATCCACTTTTCTGCCGTTTTGGGGAACGGGTGATTGGTGGAAAAACACTACTAATATTGTATACGCTATTGGCACTGTTTCTGTGATTGCCTACTTCTTGTTTACCGTTGAGAAAAAAGGGTTGCATGGCAAGGTTTCTCAAGTTGGGCGATGGGTACTCATGGCAACGTTTGGCGCATCTTTTGGGAATAGCGTCCTAGCCCGTGTTTCGCTGTTCTTAGGAAGGATGCAGTTTTTGCTTGGAGAATGGCTTCATGTGATAGAAGTTAAGTAAAAACACCAAGTCATTCTTGGTATGCTAAGAAGCCAGTAGACATAGAGATGGCTTGTATGGGGTTGTTCTTTTGCCTCCCCTACTTTTTTGTACAAGATAAGAACTGTGGCATTGGGCTTTTAGGTCCCAACAACTTGCAGTGTCAACAGACAGTGATTTTGTCACCCTAGACTAGGCTAAATCAGACTATGAGAATGTCACCTTCTTTTCGTGAATGTTGGCGGCAATTTGCGGGCAACATAGCAATTAATCTTCCTCGAGGTTTTGGCGGATTTGTCTTGGCCTCCAATTCCTCTTTTCAAAGTACTGTTCTACCGGGTCGTCATCCTTAGGGGATAGATTCAGATTCAACCAAGGGTTGTCTGGGTTAGGTTCTCAGCTTACTCCTTGGCTCTCTTCTACATTGATTTTAACTTCCGGTTTAGGTGCAGGGGCTCCCACAGCTTTTCTATGCGCCCCTTAGCCTGCAGTGAACGCGCAGGTATATGTGATATGCCCAACTCCTCAAATACCCTGCCTAGTTGCGTTAGGGCCACTTGTTTCGCTCTTAGGTCCTCATTAGGGCGCGAGCAAAGGGCAAGAACTTTGCTTGTAGCATTGTCTATTGCCCCATGAAGTTCAAGCTTCGGTTCTCAGCCCTCAAGCCAATCAAAAGGGCTGGCGTCCAATTGTACCAGCATCCCTTCCTTTGCAGCTCTAGCCCTGCTCTTTTTGGGAGTACAAGACTTATGCGAGTATGGGTTCCTAATACCCTTTTCTTTAAGTATTGCTTCTTTTGTACTCAAAAAACGTCCTCTCTTTCTCTCATGGTGACATTTTCTCAGTCCCGTTTCAGGGTGACAATATCACTGTCCGATCACATATTGCATATTTCATATTGACTAGACTTGATTTGACGCATATGCTACTAACATATCAAAGAAAGTTGATATGAGGTGATAGCTTGGCAACAGTTTATGAAGAACATGCAATGGTGTTCAGAGCATTCTGCCATGAAAAACGTCTGAGGATACTCGAACTTCTGCGTGGCGGCGAGAAATGCGCTTGTGTTCTGTTGGAACAGTTGGACTTGGGGCAGTCGGGGCTTTCCTACCACATGAGAGTTCTAGTCGAGTCGGGTGTTGTGGAGAGTCGGCAGGAAGGCAAGTGGACTCACTACAAGATCAGCCAAAAGGGCAGCGTCTATGCCGGCACCCTGCTGAAAGAACTGACAACGCCGAACGCGGTTACAGAAGAGAGTTCCTGCTGCAAGGATTAAGAGCCATCCTGATGATGGCTTTCTGAGAGCGACATGCATCAAAACTATTTGATGTGATTGTTCACCAATTGAGAGTGAGGTTCATATCATATGCAAATGCTAGGAGCATTCTGGGACTTTTTCCAGTATCAGATTCTCGGCATGAAATGGCTGGATGGGCTAATTGGAAACGGGCTTTCCGCTATGGGACTCGATACGTCTACTCGCTTGTGCGGAAGCATTGAGTTCTTTCTCTACGATGTAATTAAGATCACGGTACTTTTGTGCTTCCTAATCTTTTTTATTAGCTACGTCCAGAGTTATTTCCCCCCGGAACGCAGCAAGCGAATTCTCGGTCGTTTCCATGGTATCAGAGCATGCTTTGTTTCGGCTCTTCTGGGTACGGTGACACCGTTCTGTTCCTGTTCTTCCATTCCGCTGTTCATCGGCTTCACATCCGCTGGGCTTACGGTCGGAGTGACGTTTTCGTTTCTGATTTCTTCCCCCATGGTGGATCTCGGATCGCTGCTCCTGCTGATGAGCATTTTCGGGGCAAAGGTCGCTATCATTTATGTGGTCGTTGGTCTAATTGTCGCGGTCATTGGTGGTACGCTCATTGAAAAACTGCATATGGAGAGATACGTTGAGAGTTTTGTTCTATCGGCGGGCAGTGTGGACATCGAATCGCCGGACCTTACAAAGAAAGACCGGCTGGTTTATGCTAAGGAGCAGATGCTTACTACATTCAAAAAGGTGTTTCCGTATATTCTGATCGGCGTGGGTGTCGGCGCTGTCATCCACAATTGGATTCCCGAGGAATGGGTGGCTACAGTCCTTGGTAGTGGAAATCCCTTTGGAGTCGTTCTGGCAACACTTGTCGGCGTCCCGATGTATGCTGATATCTTTGGGACCATTCCGATCGCGGAGGCTCTGTTGTCCAGAGGAGCTCAGCTTGGCACTATTCTCTCATTTATGATGGCCGTCACCACGCTGTCCCTGCCATCCATAATCATGCTACAAAAAGCAATCAAGCCGAAACTGCTGGCGCTGTTCATTGCGATATGCACCATAGGGATCATCATTGTAGGCTACTTTTTCAATGCTATTCAGGGATTGATCGTATAGGAGGAATGTACTATGGCAAAGACATGGTACCCTGTTATTGACTATCTTACCTGCGTGGAGTGCGGCGCCTGCGTCTCACAGTGCCCTCACGGTGTTTACAATGTTTCCAAGTCACCATCGCCCGTTGTAACAAATCCGGAGGCCTGTACTGACCGTTGCCACGGCTGCGGAGACCGCTGTCCGGTTGGCGCAATTACCTATGTTGGTGACGATACGGGCTGGAAGCCGCCGAACGGTGCACAGGAAACCAAGGAAGCCTGTTGCTCCGGTAGATGCGAAGTGACTTCTGAAAAGAAGATTGTCGTTGAGTATCTCTATCTTGATCTAAAGACCTGTATCCGATGCATCGATACGGATGCCATTCTCGATGAGGTCATGTGGACGCTTACCCCCGCCTTGACGCTTGCAGGTTACGAGGTCGAGTACAACAAAATAGAGATGAAAACGGCAGAGATTGCCGAACGCTATGAATTTTCTTCTTCTCCGACGATCAGGGTAAATGGGCAGGATATCTGCGCGTCTGCGAAGGAGAATAATTGCGTATGTTGTAGTGAAATCAGCTCAGGCAGCTCCTGCAGGGGCAACTGCTGCTAACCAACTAAATCAACTTGTAGAGGAGTGTAATGAATATGTCACTTTTCGGAAAGAAAGAGGAAGAAACGTCCTGCTGCCGAGGAAACTGCGATGCACAGAGCATGGCAAGGGCTCAGAGCGCGAAAACCGAGGGCGCGAGTGTGAAGGTGCTTGGAAGTGGATGTGCAAAATGCAACCAGCTTGAGGCGGCTACGAGAGAAGCCCTAGAGCAACTCGGGATGGATACAACAATTGACCACGTGACTGATTTTTCACAGATCGCGGCCTATGGTGTAATGACTACCCCGGCGCTGGTAGTTGATGGTAAAGTCGTTTCTTATGGCAAGGTGTTGAAAACAGAGGAAGTCATTGAGATACTACAGAAGGTCAGGTGACGCCAAGGACATTTGCAGTGAATAGCAGTTTGTATTTTGAGAAGGAATAACCACATGAATCAAGGAATAAAGGCAGGGCTCTCATCCCTCGATCGTTTTCTAACGCTGTAGATGCTCATCATCGTGGGTATCGGTGTTCTTGGGGAATGCCTGTTTCCTAACCATTTCCAGATATTCGGAATAACAATAAGCATGAGAACCGGCACAAATTCGATGCATATTGCGGTCGGCCTGATTGTTATGATGTAATCGCCGCTTACAAAGGTGAAATACGAGGAATCGGCAAGGTCTTCAGAAACAAAGGAGCTCTTGGTCTGGCGGCTCCACAAAACTGGGTAATCGCGCCAATTTGCCGCCAACATAGTAATTAATCTTCCTCGAGGTTTTGGCGGATTTGTCTTGGCCTCCAATTCCTCTTTTCAAAGTACTGTTCTACCGGGTCGTCATGTTTAGGGATTAGCTTCAAATTCAACCAAGGGTTGTCTGGGTTAGGTTCTCAGCTTATTCCTTGGCTCTCTTCTACATTGAGTTTAACTTCGGGTTTAGGTGCAGGGGCTCCCACAGCTTTTCTATGCGCCCCTTAGCCTGCAGTGAACGCGCAGGTATATGTGATATGCCCAACTTCTCTCCTTTGCAGCTCTAGCCCTGCTCTTCCTGGGAGTACAAGACTTATGCGAGTATGGGTTCACAATACCTTTTTCTTTAAGTATTGCTTCTTTTGTGCTCAAAAAAACGTCCTCTCTTTCTCTCATGGTGACAATATCACTGTCCGATCACAATTCCAACAATTTGCAGTTGACAACTGTTTGTGTTCACCCATATAATGCTTAACAACATCGGCAAAGCCGAACTTGAAAACCAAATAGACTAGTTTCTGCTTATCCAGAGTGGTGGAGGGACGGGCCCTATGAAACCCGGCAACCCGGCGCAAGCCGAAGGTGCCAATTCCCGCAGTGACATTTTTGTCCTGGGAGATAAGAAGGAGAAGAAGACCTCTTCCTTTTTGCCAGGAAGGGGTTTTTTGTTTCTTAAGAAAGGGGATCGCTATGCTAAAAAAGAGCTACGAAGAAATCAATGAAAAAATCAAGCGCGGTGAAGCTGTGATAGTCACGGCTGAGGAGGTCATAGGAATTGTCGAAGATCTAGGAGTGAAGCAGGCAGCGCGGAAAATCGATGTTGTTACAACTGCCACGTTTGCCCCTATGTGCTCTAGCGGTGCATTTCTGAATTTCGGTCATAGCGACCCACCTATTCGTATGACATCGGTGGAACTCAACGGCGTTCCCGCATATGCAGGTATTGCAGCCGTAGATGCCTATATAGGAGCGACTCAATTGCGCGAAGACGGCGATCTAAGCTATGGAGGAGCTCATGTAATTGAAGACCTGATCAAAGGAAAGACAGTCAGTTTGAACGCGTCTTCCTATGCTACTGATTGCTATCCTCGTACTGAAATAGAGTCTGATGTAAGCATACGCACTCTGAATCAGGCTTACCTTTTCAACCCCCGCAACGCTTACCAGAACTACGGGGCGGCTACGAACGGTTCTCCCAGAACAATGTACACATATATGGGCAAACTCAAGCCATCATTTGGAAACGTAACATACTGTACAGCCGGCGAACTTAGTCCACTCATTAACGACCCCTACTACCGAACCATAGGTATTGGCACGCGCGTTTTTGTCGGAGGAGCTCAGGGGTTTGTTGCTTGGCAAGGAACTCAGCATAACCCTTCTCGACCACGCAATGAAAGAGGTGTTCCTATTGGCGGAGCGGGTAGCCTTGCTCTAATAGGGGACATGAAGCAAATGAGCCCGCGCTATGTCAGAGCTGCGATAGTCCCTCGCTACGGCGTCACCCTCCTTCTTGGAGTGGGGATTCCGATCCCAGTTTTGGATGAGGAAATGATGCACTTCGCATCTGTAACCAATTGTGACATTTGGACGCATGTATACGACTACGGTGTTCAGAGACGTGACCGGCCCGCAGTCACAAGTGTGAACTACCAGCAGTTAAGGAGCGGGGTTATTGAGATCGGCGGTCATCAGGCTCCAACGGTTCCACTATCGAGTCTTCCCATGGCTCGGGAAATAGCACAAGTTTTGAAGACATGGGTCTCATCCGGTGAGTTCCACATAGGTCCTCCTGTGCACCGTCTTCCTTTGGAGGGAGAAACCTATGTACTAGAGGCCAAAGGAGAGGAGGGTTCCTATGGTCCTTCGTCTGTACAGGCAACTAATGCAGCCTCAAGATGTGACTGGCTATCAGGTCCAAGTAGATGAGAGTGATCTAATGATTTTCACACAAGGTGATTATTCCAATGAAGCGTTGAAATGGCTTTTGTTCTACAGGCGCCAGATTGAGGATTACATCAGCAAAAATGCTGATTTCCTTACCTCATTGGAACCAATAGAAATACCGGAATCCGCACCGCCCATAGTCGGTGACATGGCGAGGGCTGCGCAGAAGGTGGGTGTTGGTCCCATGGCTGCCGTGGCCGGTGCTATTGCTCAACACATTGGGCAAAAGCTGGCACTTCATTCAACTGAAGTACTGATTGAAAACGGTGGAGATGTATACATAAAGGGACACAGACCCCGCGATATCTTGGTTCAAGCAGGTAAATCTCCATATTCAATGCGTATAGCGCTTCGCGTACTGCCCGATGGAGAGATATCAGTATGTACCTCAGCAGGGACCAATGGCCATGCCAACAGTTTTGGGAAAGCCGACGCGGCAGTTGCTATCAGTAAGAATGCAGCTCTTGCGGATGCGGCGGCAACGGCGCTTGGCAATAGAGTGCAGACAGAATGCGATGTTGCCAGTGCCTTGTCGTGGGCTGCAACCATCCCGGGAGTGTCCGGATGTCTTCTTATTGTAGGCGACCGGCTAGGAGCCTGGGGCGATGTGGAGCTTGTGAGTGTTAAGCAAGATTAGGGAAGTCGTCCCTAAGTAGACAATAGCACGAGGTGTGAGACCAATGGGAATGACCGGGGAGGGAAGGAGAATCTTGTTCACAAGGGCTTTTAATCTGGAATTCAATGCTGACTATTCAGAGGTACTTAGGTATCTTGGCTATCCAGGCGGGTACGTAAAGGATGGAGCGAGAATCGGCCAGATGGTTTTGGACACATACCAGGAAGTCAAGAGGTTTGCCGTTCCTCGTGGGATCTACGGGACATTCCGGATAGAGAGGTTGCCAGATGGCGGTTTTCTTCTACCCGAGGCGGGTCTGAGCCTTCTCTCGCGTGACCTGGAAGCTCTTTGGCAGGATTCTGAGAAGATGACGATTCTTGCGGCAACTCTAGGAAATTCAGTAGACCAACTGGTCTCCTACCTGGTCGGTTCGGGCCAGTATGCCAAAGCGGTCATAGCGGATGCAATTGGATCGGCTGCCGCGGAGGCTGCAATTGAGCAAGTTGACTCAATTGTGCGGAAAGAAGCCCGGCAAAGAGGCAAAACCCTTACTGCCAGATTTAGTCCTGGATATGGTGACGTTTCTTTGGATTTGCAGAAGGACCTTGTAGCCCTAGTTGGAGCCGATGAGATTGGCATCGAGGTAACGGAAGCGTTTATTCTGAAGCCTAGAAAGAGCGTAACGGCCCTACTCGCGTGGTCAGACTCTACTTCACATTCTGCGAAGTCCGAGGAGGCGGACTGCCAATTTTGTAAGTTCAAGGAGTGCAGGTTTAGGCGGTCAGAAAGCAGGGATGCAAAATGAAACGCGACGAATTCAAGCAGGTCCTAAAGGAAAAGGTACTAGTGGGCGACGGCGCCATGGGTACTTTATTGCAGCGGGACGGTTGCCTACGTCCTGGCGAGTATCCAGATCTGCTCAATATGACACATCCAGAAATTGTGAAACAAGTCCACCGAGGGTACATAGGATCCGGCAGTGACTTCATTCAGACCAATACCTTTGGTGCGAACCGGGTCAAATTGGAGGCCGTTTCGCTATCAGGAAAGACGGCTGAGATAAACTTAAGAGCGGTTGAAATAGCAAGAGAAGCCATTTCAGACTCTGCGTGCGAGTGCCTTATTGCGGGAAACATAGGGCCTATCGGTCAGCTTATTAGTCCTTTTGGGGCAATCACTTTTTCAGAAGCGGAGCAAGTCTTTTATGAGCAGGCGCTTTTACTGGTGAGGGGAGGCGTAGATTTTCTGCTTATCGAGACGATGTCCGATCTGCACGAGGCGAAGGCTGCTGTGATCGGAGCGCGCAGGGCTAGCGGAGGGTCTATTCCTGTAATCTGCTCATTTACATATAGTAGAGAGTTGCGAACCCTGATGGGTGCAGATCCGGAGACGGTGGCTACGGTGTTTGAAGGACTTGCGGTAGACGCAATAGGGATTAACTGTGGATTTGGTCCTGATCTTGCAAACGAAGTGTTGATGCGCCAATACGGACTGACAGATATTCCTTTATTGGTGCAGCCGAACGCGGGAATTCCGGTTTTGACCGGAGGTAGAACAGTATACCCTTTGGGCCCTGAGTCTTTCGTCGAGTACTTTCAGGAACTGATCCCCAATGGCGCGAACATAGTGGGCGGATGTTGCGGCACTACTCCTGACCACATTGGGCTTTTGGCCAGTCTGGCCAAAGAACTGAAACCAGTGCCTGTGCATAGTCCCGGGTTTTCGAAACTGTCCGGTTCTACTCAGACAATATATATTGGAGAAAGTTTTCCTACTCCGATAGTGGGGGAACGCCTGAATCCTACAGGTCGTAAGGAACTCACGGCTGAACTTCAAAGAAAAAGATACCACACCATTGCAGCCGAAGCTAGGAACCAGGTCGAGGAAGGCGCAAGCATGATCGACATCAATGTGGGAATAGGGGTGCCCGATACTAAGGAATGTGACCTTATGGCCGACGCAATTCTGGCCGTTCAACGGGAAGTTTCCGTACCTATAGTCATTGACAGCAGCGATGCTGAAACTATCGAACACGGGCTGGAGGTCTGCCGAGGCAAGCCTGTTTTGAATTCTACTACCGGTCGATGGGAACACTTGGAGACAGTGGCAAGTCTTGCTGCCAAATATGGCGCCGCTTTGGTAGGGCTTACTCTAGATGAAACGGGAATACCTCCGACGGCTGAAGGCAGGCTTGCAGTTGCCCGGCGGATTGTCGAATATGCACGATCAAAAGGCATTAGGTTGGAGGATATCTACATAGATCCATTGACACTAACGGTGGGAGCCAGTCAGGACCAGATTGTGGTTACTCTCGAATCGCTGAGGCTCATAAAGTCCGAGTTAGGAGTTAGGACTATACTGGGCATAAGTAACGTTTCCCATGGAATGCCCCATCGGAACTATTTGAACAATGTATTTCTGGCCATGGCAATGGGTGCCGGGCTAGATCTACCAATCGTTAATCCTGCTCAGCCTGGAATACGCCACGTGATCTCTACAGCAGATGTACTTACCAATCGGGACCGCGGGGCTCGGAAGTTTCTCGCTAGAGCTTCCTCTATTGAGGCTTCCGGAAGGGTCGTTGAAGGGCTTGGTTCACGTGCGACTATGGGTACCGAGGAGTTGCCGCTGTTAGAAGGGAAGCAGCCTCCCCTTACAGTAGAGGGTTTCCGCAGACGTCTGATTGTTGACTTGCTCAGAGGCGAAATACAGAGGTTAGACGAATTAGTGGGTTTTCTCCTACGAAGCGGGGTACCTGCTATGGAGATAATTGATGATTGCGTCATTCCTGCCATGGAAAGCGTTGGCGATGAGTACGAGCGGGGAACCATATTTCTTCCCCACCTTCTGCTGGCAGCAGAAGCTGCCCAGAAAACTTTTGAGATACTACGCCCTGAATTGCAGAGATATTCTGAAGCCAGTGTGGGCAAAGTGGTATTGGCAACTGTGAGAGGAGATATACATGACATCGGAAAGAGCATCCTCAGCCTCTTGCTTCAAAATCACGGTTTTTGCGTGATTGACTTGGGCAAAGATGTAGACAGCGAGCTCATTGTAAACACAGCGATTGAGGAGAAAGCAGACATCATTGCTCTGAGTTCACTCATGACAACTACAATGCCAGAGATGGCGAAAGTAGCCGAAATCATGCAGTCGAGAGGTCTTAGTATTCCGCTTCTCATTGGAGGTGCTGTTGTTACAGCTGAATACGCTGAATCTATTGGAGCATACTACGGAGCGGATGCAACGCAAGGTGTAAAGATTGCGAAATCGCTTGTGAAAGGAGCTGGCGAGTAAATGAAAGAATTCCGGTCGTTTTTAGAAACAGATCAGTTTGTCATTACGTCAGAACTAGAGCCACCCAAGGGGATCGATCTGTGCAAGACGCTTGAGTACGCGAAGTCCCTTGAGGGCAGGGTGCACGCAGTAAACATTACTGACAGCCCAATGGCAAACATGAGAATGAGCCCAATTGCCGTAGCACATGTAGTTCGTCAAGAGACTGATCTAGATGCCATATTCCACCTAACCTGCCGAGACCGCAACATTATCGGACTTCAATCGGAACTATTGGGGGCTTATGCACTTGGTATCAAGACAATTCTGATCCTAACAGGCGATCATCCAGAGCGCGGGGACCATCCTTTTGCTCAAGGAGTGTACGAAGTAGATTCTCTTGGTCTAGTGGAGATTGCCAACCGTCTTAACCAAGGATACGACTGGCAAGGTAATGAACTGGCGGGTGCAACTGATTTCTGCATAGGTGTAGCAGCAGACCCGTGTGCATTAGATCTTGACATGGAGATTTGGCGCCTCAATAGAAAAGTAGAAGGGGGAGCCTGCTTTATAGAGACTCAGCCAGTCTACGAAATAGAGACGCTGTACCGCTTTGTCAACAGGGTCAAGCATCTAAACGTTCCTGTAATTGCAGGAATTTTACCACTTAAGAGTGAAAAGATGGCTACTTACATGTCTCGTAATGTGCCGGGCATACATATTCCTGAGTGGTTAGCCCAGCATGTAAGGGAGCAAGGGAGAACCGCAGGCGTCGATGCAGCGCGCAATCTACTTGCAATGCTCCCCGGTGTGGTACAAGGAGCACACATTATGCCTGCAGGAAGCAAGAAACTCGTGTTAGATGTTCTAGAAGGTATGGATACTAAAAGACAAGGCACGTTTTTCATAGGTGAAGGACGTTCAGATAAGGCGGTCCGTTAACGTAGCCAGTTAGTTTGGGTTAGCAACTGCCGTGCAGTCGGGAGGAGATTGAATGAGCATAATAGTTCAGAAATTCGGCGGGAGCTCGCTTTCAAATGAAAATGGCAGGGAATCGGCTGCCTACAGGATATTAAAATGCAAAGGTGAAGGTAATGATGTAGTTGTGGTTGTCTCTGCTATGGGTAGAAGGGGAGCCCCCTACGCTACGGATTCGCTCCTAGATCTTGTGCCGGATGATGGGGGTGCGACCAAAAGAGAGAAAGACCTAATCATGAGCTGCGGGGAGATAATATCGGCAGTAGTGCTCGCAAGCCATGTACACAGGCGTACAGAAAAGGTGACTGTTCTGACCGGGTGGCAAGCAGGCATCATCACTGACGATAACTATGGAGACGCAAATATCCTTGAGATCAGGGCTGAGAAGGTCAAAGAACAGTTAGAACTAGGGAACATTGTCATTGTTACAGGTTTTCAAGGCGTGACGTCTGACGGAAGTATTACGACGTTGGGTCGTGGAGGTAGTGATATTACGGCAGCAGCTCTAGGTGTAGCACTAGGGGCAGAAAGAGTGGAAGTGTACACTGATGTAGACGGAGTTGCAACCTGCGACCCAAAGCTGACTCCTGATGCTCCAGTGCTTACTTGGCTGGACTACAAGACTGCTTTGGAGCTTTCCAATCAAGGCGCCAAAGTGTTGCATCCAAAAGCGGTCGAGATTCTCTATGGAAAGGGTATCCCCCTTATAGTCAAGAATACAAGAGGGGATCACCCCGGGACACGAATAGTGCCTAATTCACCGAATAACCCTGATAACATCCTTCTAGTGTGAATCAGACTGCGTGAGAGCACGAGCGTAATATTCAGGTAAATCTACCCATCTTTTAGTTCCTAGGGTTCTTGACATTTCATGGCATGACGACATAATCTATAGGTAGGATATTTTGGTTTTTTGGGAACCTGCTTATAGAGTTCTTCATGAAAATCTACAACTAGTGTTGAGGGGAGGTAGATCGCAGACTCAGCAAACCATAGGCAACTCAGTGACGTCTAGTTTGCATGGATCCGAGCCTTTGAAGAGGTGCATTTGAGAGTAGAGGAGGAATAATTGTGGCTTTTGATCTAGCCAAGTCTATGCTCGGCGAAGCTGCTTTGAAGCAAGGATTAAAGTATATAAGGAATGACCCTGAGAAAAACCTCGTGAATCTGATCAAGTGGGGAGAACGTTTGGCCACAGATCCAGTGCATAAACAGTACGCCAAGCAGTGGGCTGAAATGTTTTCAGACGAGGATAACCATTGGAGGAATCTAGTAATGAGGGGGATCAATCAGGTATCCCCTAACGTGCTGGAAAGAAGCGGTATCAACATGTTTATTAACGCCGGTATCCTAAGCCCTGAGAGACGGCGTCGCGGAGAAGAAAAATACGGAGTTCATGTGCCCTGGGCTATTCTTATCGATCCAACGGGCAGATGCAATTTGAGATGTAAAGGTTGTTGGGCAGGCGATTACGACAGAACTCAGGACATGGACTATGAGACCCTAGACAGAGTCATGACTGAAGCAGAAGAACTCGGCGTGAATTTCTTCGTTATCTCAGGCGGGGAGCCCCTTGTAAGAGCTGACGATCTCATTTCCTTGGCCAAAAAACATAATGAGTCAATGTTCCATATCTTTACTAATGGAACTCTAATTACGAAAGAAAGGGCCAAGCAGTTCGCAGAAGCTGCAAATATGAGCTTTGCCATCAGTATAGAGGGGTTTGAAGAAGAGACAGATGCCCGACGCGGTAAAGGGGTATTTGCCAGAGTTATGCAGGCGATGGACAATCTGAAAGAAGCCGGGGTACCCTTTGGATTTTCTGCATGCTACACGCGGGAGAACACTGAAAGAATCGGTAGTGACGAATGGATAGACCTAATGATAGAAAAGGGCTGTCTACTTGGTTGGCTATTCACGTACGTACCCGTAGGGGGCGAGGCAGATCTGGAGTATATGGCAACGCCGGAACAGAGACTTCATATGTTGAAAACTGTGAGGAGATGGCGATCAGAAAAGCCCATTTTCGTAGCAGATTTTTGGAATGACGGTCCGTTTGTAGGTGGGTGCATAGCAGGGGGTAGGAACTATTTCCACATCAACGCTATGGGTGACGTAGAACCGTGTGCCTTCGTTCACTACGCGAACGTAAACATCAAGAATACTAGTTTGGTTGAGGCGCTTCGTTGCCCCTTGTTCCAACTGTATCAGAAAAACCAACCGTTCAATGAGAATCATCTGCGCCCGTGTCCCATAATCGATAATCCCCAGAAACTAGAGGAGATTGTTGAAGAGTCTGGTGCTTACTCAACTCAAATCAACAAGATAAGTGCCCCGGCACTGTGCAGACCACTTTACGGGTATGCGGAGGCCTGGGGAGAACTCGCAGACAAGGTGCACGAAGAAAGTTCAGAACAATAGAGGGTTAATATGAACAAAAATGGTTCGTATAGACTGCTCATTGCTGTATCAACGAATTGCACAAGATCGGATATGGAGGCGATCGGATGAATCTCACAAGGAGGCGTTACCAATTCCTTGAAGCCCTTGCACGGTTGGTAGAGGAGAGCGGAGGTCCGGTTCACTATGGAGACGTAGCCGATAGCCTAAATGTTTCGAAATGGACAGCGTACGACATGATGAGAGAACTAGTTGACGAGGGGTATGTAGAGAGTTCGTACTTAGCCAATCGAAGGGGAGAACCAGGGCGTTCTATGGTGGTGTTTGAGCCGACACAAAAGGGCCTTGAAGTTGTAGAGTCGGAAGATGAGAAAAGCGATTCTCAGGTAGAAGAGGATTGGCGTGAGGTTACGTCAAATCTCATTTCTAGAATGAGTGCAGGACAGACCAGAAACCTAGATTTGTCTTTGGACTCAGCAAAAGAGGAATACAAATCTTCGCCTTTGTCCTACTGTGCTGCGCTTATCTCTCTTCTTCTGATCGAAGCGAAGAAAACTGGCTTTGACCTTGCGATGTTGAAAGAAGTCCTGGAAAGTTCGTCACAAAATGGCATGTCAGTCTCGCTGTTTGCAGGACTGCTGCTGGGGATTTTGCTTGTACAGGGTGCGCGTAGGATTCTGCCTGATGTTGAAATGTTGATCGAATTGGTCTGCACTCAGGTAGAATCTCTACCCCAACAGAACCAAGACAAGATACTAGAGTTTGTTCAGTTGGTTATGAGCAGCGAGTCATTGGTATGAGGTTTCTCTCAAGTGTGACTTAGATTTACAGACTCTATGAAGGAAGCGTTTGTAACAGGGAAGACTACTTGGGTGGTTTTCCCTGTTTTGTATTAGGTAACTGTTGGAGAAGGAAATTTCATCGATACATCTAATAGTATCTTTTGGAAGCAGCGCAGGTTTGAGTGAGTCTAAGCACTGCGTGTCATTTATGGAGTGTTCAGGAGGAATGTTACATATGCTCAAAGCAGAGTTGATCAACCCATTCTTGGAAGGTGCCATTGTTTTTTTCAAACATGAGCTGGGCATTGAGATCGTCAGGAGAGACCCTAGGATTGAATCATGTCACACGACTCCAGAGGAAATTAATGTCCTGATCGGTGTAACTGGTGAAGCTGAGGGAATGGTACTTTATTCTATGAACCAACGCAGCGCTAAGAGCATTGCTTCGGCCATGGTCAAAAGCCCTATACCTCTATACGACCAGCTCGCCGAATCGGCTCTTGGGGAGATGGGTAACATAATCACAGGACAGGCTGCATCTAGGTTAGAGGAAATAGGATACATTTGCAAATTGTCGCCACCCATTCTGATTTCAGGCGTAGGCACGATTATTTCTGCCATTGATATTGAAATGCTTGTCATACCTCTGGATCTAGGCGCATTGGGAAAAATCGACATATACGTTGCTTTGCGAGAAAGCGCAAGCCGCACGTCCGGCTAGTACATCTCAGAGGTATGCATAATAGACCTTGACCTGCACTGGGATGAAGAGGTACCGCTCCTGAGTCCTGTATTGCGATCACGATGAATGCACACAAATTCCTCTTGCAATTGTCCTCGTTTTCATCTAGACTAATTGTTGTTCTCTAGAGAACGTTCTCCAAAGAACAAGTTTTTGCTCTCGAGTATTACTTGTTCTGGTATTGGGCGTAGAAAGAGGGGGAGGTAGTGCCTGATAATATCGATATTAATACCCAATCATTCCTAAGGGTTCTGAAAGCCGTAAACATGGGTATGTTTGAGATATCTCACAGAGTGTTTGAAGAATACGGTTTCCCGCATGCCGGTATGGCAATCATTGGGCAAGTAGGAAATGTGCCTGGAAGCACCGTAAGCGAAGTCGCAAGGCGTACAGGATTTGCAAAATCGAATGTATCTAAGACAGTAGACCTATTAGTTGGGCAGGGCTTTCTTGAAAAACGCAATGATGCTAATGACCAGAGATTGGTCAGGCTTTATCTTACCGAGGAAGCCCATTCACAGCTTTGCGAAATGAGAGCAATAATGGACCAGAGACTTTCCAAGGTGCTTTCGGTTCTGCCACGGGAGAAAGTAGATTGCTTATTGGACGCTCTTTCAATGCTTAAGGAAGCCCTAGAGCATAAGGAGATGATAGTTTGAAAAGACTACTCAAAAACCTAAAGCCTTTCTTGCTAATCATAGTTTTGACTTTGGCTCTTATCTTACTCCAATCTCTTTCTGAATTGGCTCTTCCTAGCCTTATGGCAGACATAGTAGATTACGGAGTAGCCACGGGCGATACGGACTTCATATGGAAGACCGGTGGGACGATGCTGGTTATAGCACTTGCGGGCGTTGCTTGTTCAATTGGTTCAAGCTACCTTTCTGCTAGGATATCAACCGGTTTCGGCAAGGAGCTCCGCGCACAAGTTTTTTCACATGTCACAACTCTCCCTGTTACTGAGTTTGAAGAGTTCGGCACAGCTTCTTTGATCACAAGGACCACAAATGACATATCCCAAATCCAAATGGTAGTCCTAATGCTGCTCCGGATAGTTGCAAGTGCTCCGCTCATGTTCATAGGTGGAATAGTGATGGCTGTTTCCAGAGATAGGCATCTTTCAATGCTGCTGCTTGCCGTCCTCCCGGTTTTGGCTGTTCTTGCCATAGTGCTGTCTAAAAAGGTAATGCCGCTTTTCAAGAAGATTCAAGAAAAGCTGGATAGGTTGAACTTGGTGCTAAGAGAAGGGTTAACTGGAGTTAGAGTAATCAGAGCATTTAACAAGACCGAATACGAGACAAAGAGATTTGACGAAGCAAACAAAGACCTTACCCAAACTATGTTGAGAGTAAACCGCACTATGGCGGCCTTGATGCCTGTTATCAACTTGACCATCAACTTCGTTATCATCGCGATCATCTGGTTTGGAAGCCATAGGATCGATGCCGGGTATATGGAGGTTGGAGGGCTAATGGCATTCATCCAATATGCAATGAGCATCCTCATGTCGCTGATAATGGTGGCCATGATTTTCGTCTTCTTGCCTCGTGCAGCGGTGTCAGCAGACAGGATAAATGAAATTCTTGATACAAGAATCGAGAAGGACACTGTCCTGGACGCGTACCCAGTACTGGCAGCTCAATCGGGAGACTCGGAAGATCTTAGATTGGCTGGAGGGACAAAACAGGAACACACTGTGGTTCATCAGGCCGGAGAGCCTTGCGATGATAGATTAAGAGGCATCGTAAAGTTTGAAAACGTGTATTTTAGTTACTCAGATGCAGAACGGCCTACCCTGTCGGACATCACATTTGCCGCCAGGCCAGGCGAGATGACTGCGATACTGGGAGGGACTGGTTCTGGCAAGTCTACTCTGGTCAGTTTGATTCCTCGATTTCACGATGTAGATAGCGGAGGTGTTTTGCTAGATGGTGTCGATATTAGGGATATTCCTTTGGCTCGCCTGCGCGAACGCATTGGATTTGTGCCTCAACAGGCGGTTCTTTTTAGTGGCACGATCGCGGAAAACATACGATACGGAAAACCCGATGCTACCGACGAAGAAGTCAGACGTGCAGCTGAGATTGCTCAGGCGCTGAATTTCATCGAGCGGTTGCCGAAAGGTTTTGACTCATACGTAGCTCAAGGAGGCGTGAACTTCTCTGGGGGTCAGAAGCAGCGTCTATGTATTGCCCGGGCAATTGTAAGACGCCCAGACATATATATTTTCGATGACAGTTTCAGTGCCCTGGATTTCAAAACCGATGCCAGATTACGCGCCGCTTTGAAGAAAGAGGTTAAGGATGCCACCATGATTGTAGTGGCGCAGCGTGTCAATACGATCCTCGATGCCGACCTCATCTTGGTAATGGATGAAGGTAGAATAGTTTGCAGTGGATCCCACAAAGAACTAATAAAAACGTGCCCAGTATACAGAGAAATCGTGCTCTCTCAGTTGTCAGAGGAGGAGATCGCATGAATGAAAGACCCAATGGTAACGGGATAGAAGAGACAGACAAGCATGCCGAAGAAGCCAGACTGTATGAAGATGCTGAGAAGAAACCAGGCAATGATAATGTGGCTGATGCAGCAAATGATGACGACCAAGAAGAAGAGAATGCTCCTAGGCGTTACCAAAGGGCGCGGCGTGCCAAGGATTTCAAAGGGACTTCGCGGAGGCTGATAAGGTATTTGAGACCAAAGGCAGGTCCTTTATTCGTGGTAGCGCTATTTGCTGCGCTTAGCACAGTGTTTCGCCTCTTAACTCCCAAAATTATGGGTAAAGCTACCACAAAACTTTTTGAGGGACTAATGCTCAGGACGCAAGGCGTGCCGGAGGCCATCATAGACTATGCATACATATCGCGGATACTTATGACCCTAGCTGGATTATACTTGTTAAGCGCGTTGTTCAATTATCTGCAACACTACATAATGGCTGGGGTGTCAGAATCCATAGTATATAGTCTTAGGAAAGAAGTGCAAGCGAAGCTGAACCGGCTTCCTCTGAAGTTCTTTGACGGGAAAACGCACGGTGAGATTCTAAGCCGAGTTGTAGACGATGTAGACAACTTGAGCTCTACTTTGCAGCAGACTCTTACGCAACTCATAACGGCGGTCGTTACCTTGGTAGGCGTTGTTATCCTGATGTTGAGCATAAGTCCTGTGCTTACCTTGATTACTATGGTTACTTTGCCCATAACGGCTGTAGGCACGGCTTTTCTGGCCAAGCGTTCCCAGAAGTACTTTGCAAGCCAACGTCAGATCCTAGGTGACCTTAACGGTCACGTCGAGGAAATGTACTCGGGTTACAAGATAGTAAAGGCCTATGGTCGTGAACGTGCGTCTATAGAGGAGTTCAAGCAGATTAACGAAAAGCTATATGAGGCCGGCTGGAAGGCACAGTTCATCTCAGGGATCATGCGACCTCTTATTGGATTTGTGCATAACATCGGGTACGTTCTGGTTTCAGTTGCAGGCGGCATCTTGGTCATGAGAAAAGCCATAGAGATAGGGGACATACAAGCGTTTATAACATACTCCAGACAGTTCACCCAACCTATCACACAGACTGCAGATATAGCGAATGTGATTCAGTCCACGGTGGCTTCTGCTGAAAGAGTATTCGAGGTCCTCGACGAAGAGGAGGAAATACCGGATCCTGAAAATGCTAAAGTAGTTGAGTTCCCTAGAGGGGAAGTCGAGTTCAGAAATGTGTGCTTTAGGTACAAGCCGTCTGAACCGCTCATAGAAAACATGAACTTGCATGTGAAACCAGGCCAAATTGTGGCAATTGTGGGTCCTACGGGCGCAGGGAAAACCACAGTAGTGAACCTCCTTATGCGTTTTTACGAGATAGACGACGGAGCCATACTGGTCGACGGCATAGATACGAGGGAGATGCGGCGAGAGGATCTGCGCAAGATGTTCGGCATGGTACTTCAGGACACATGGCTTTTCAACGGAACAGTGAAAGAGAATATAGCATACGGAAGGGAAAATGCTACAGAAGAGGAAATAGTAAGGGCCGCCAAGGCGGCTAGAATTGACCATTTCATAAGGACCCTTCCGAGGGGGTATGACACGGTCATAAGCCAAGATGCATCCAACATATCTCAAGGTGAGAGGCAACTTCTGACCATAGCTCGTGCCATCTTGGCTGACCCGCCCATCATGATCTTGGACGAAGCTACGAGCAG
>Ga0255343_1001928_pt1 | contig 25974 bp, 24 predicted proteins | sample wastewater_treat_4_FD_192413 | JGI IMG/M metagenome (GOLD analysis project Ga0255343, IMG submission 192413) | Wastewater microbial communities from Lulu Island WWTP, Vancouver, Canada - plant16 | ecosystem: Engineered > WWTP > Wastewater > Unclassified | place: Canada: Vancouver, British... | reverse complement strand
CAGGTAGGGGAGCGGCTGGCAACGCTGGAAGATGAGCGCACCTCGGTTACCGCTGATGTGAAGCGCATGCAGGATGAGGCTTCCCGCATGCAGTCTGAGGCCGCCGCGAAGCGTGCGCAGATCGAGTTGCTGACTGACAAGCAGGAATCATCCGATGAATTTGCCGCCGGTTCTCAGCAGATGCTGGATCCGGAGAATCCGCTGAGACTCGCGCCGCATACGGTGCTCGGGGCGCTGGCCGACCAGTTGACCGCGCCCGCCGACTTGCGTCTGGCACTTGAGGCGGCGCTGCGCGCCTGGCTGGACGCGGTGGTTGTGCGTGATGCCGCCAGCGCACGGCAAGCGTTGGCCGCACTTTTTGCACAGGGTCAGCACGCCGCAGCGCGCATCGTCGCGGTGGATGGCGGCAGCGACGCGCGTCCCGCACCGCCGGCCGGATTGGTCAGCCTGCTGGATCAGGTACAGGTCACCGATGCATTCGCCCCGGCTGCGGCCCGGCTGCTCGGCTCGGTGTTTCTGGCCGAACGGCTGGAGGACGTGCCGGAGGTGATCCCGGCGGGGTGTAGCGTCGTCACGCGCGGCGGCGTCATTATGCACGGCGATGGCTGCGCGGAACTCTGGATGCCGGACAGCCAAGTCTCCAGCCCGCTCGCGCGGCGCATGCTGGTGGCCGACACCAGCGAGCAGCTTGCCGCGCTTGAAGAGCGCTTGCGCATACACTGGAGCCAGCTTGAACAGCTCAACGCGCGTAGCGGCGAACTGACGGCGCTGATCAATCAGACGCGTCAGGAGCGGGATGAGATTCAGCGCAAGGCCGCACAGGCTGAAGGTGAATATCAGACGGTCAGCCGCGACACCGAACGCGCCCGCGAACGCTTGTCCAACGTGGCGACCGAGCTCGGTTCGATCTCCGCACAGACCACCGGTGATGACGAGCGCCGCGAAACATTAAGCAACGAGCTTCAGTCGTTGACGGTTCTGCGTGATGAGCTGCTGGAGCGCACGGCGGAACTGTCCACGCAGTTGCAAGATCTGGAAAGTGTCTATAGCGAACTGAGCCATGCGCTGACGGAATGCCGCATTCAGGTCTCCAGTTTGACCCAGCAGTTGGAGCACGCGGCGTCGCAACAGGAGTCGATCCAGACGCGCATTGATGAATTGGAACGCACGATTCAAGGGCGCAGCCGCGGTGTGCTTTCTTACGACGAAAGCATTGAGCGGTTGACGGCTGAGATCACGGAACTGGAAGCCAATCTCGATCCGATGCGCATTGCGGCGGAAGCGTTGCACATGAAGATTGACGAGACCCGGCGCGAACGCGGGGCGCACCAGCGCGAATTGGAAAAGACCGACGCGACCCTTGCCGAACGTCGCCGCGCCTTGGATAACGCGCGCGATGAGAAGAGCAAGGCCGAGCTTGAAATCACCGAGTCGCGCATCCGCCGCCAGAATCAGCTCGACCGCATCTACAATGAGTACGGGCTCTCGGTAGATGAACTGGTCGCACATGCCGACCCGGCCTGGGAGAATGGCGAGCAGCCGCCGGAGCCGGAGATTGAGGCGCGTGTCACGCAACTGAACGCAAGTATTCAGGCGCTCGGCCCGGTGAATCTGGTGGCTATCGAAGAGTACAAAGAGCTTGAAGAGCGTTATACCTTCCTGAAGGCGCAAGAGCAGGATCTATTGAACTCAAAAGAGCAGATACTCGATTTGATCACACGGATCAACGAACAGTCGAGTGAGATGTTCAAAAAGACGTTCGAACAGGCCAACACCAACTTCGAAATGATGTTCACCAAGCTGTTCAACGGCGGTGAGGCCAAGCTGGTATTGCTGGAGAACGTAGAAGATCCGCTGGAGTGCGGGATCGAGATCATCGCGCGTCCGCCCGGCAAACGTCCGCAATCGGTGACGCTGCTCTCGGGCGGCGAGCGTACCATGACGGCGGTGAGTCTGCTGTTCGCGATCTTCATGATTAAGCCGGCACCTTTCTGCATCCTCGACGAATTGGACGCCGCGCTTGACGACAGCAACATCGGACGCTTCGTACAGGCGCTTAAGGACTTCCTGAAGCACTCGCAATTTCTGATCATCACGCACAACCAGCACACGATCGCCGGATCGGACATCGTGTACGGTGTGACGCAGCAGGAAGAGGGCGTCTCGAAGATCGTCTCCATGCGGCTCAAAGAGATCGGCGTGAAAGAGCTGCCGACCGGCACCCCGCCCGAGCCGACGCCGACAGTGGAAGAAGAGCGCACCCCGCCCAAGCGCAAGAAGAAGAAAACCAAGCCCGAGACAGACGAAGCATAACCGTTTTTTGCCTCACACAAAGGCACGAAGGTTTTTTGGGGGCATGGCCCGGGTTTTCTCTCACAGAGAGCACAGAGAACACAGAGGTTTTTTGGGGGGCGCTGCTCGGGTTTATTTATCTACAGATGGGCACAGATTACGCAGGTTTTTGGGGGACAGTAAGAACCGTGCTGTGCCTTTTCGTGTTTTTGGTGTAAAAGACTCTTTTTGGTTGCGCATCATATCTCGGATATTATATGGTCAAGCAAGGTGACTGACTTAGTGTGCTAATGGTTGCGGATGTGAAAGTGTCCGCAAGATGGGGTTTTTCCTTGGAGGCTGAGTGATGAATAGACAACGAGCCCTTGACCTGCTGCGCCGCAGCAAACCGGAATTGCAGTCTCGTTTCGGTGTGACCCGGTTAGCTCTCTTCGGTTCTACCGTCCGCAACACGGCAAGTAGCAACAGTGATGTCGATGTGCTGGTGGCTTTTGATGGCCCGGCTACATCCAAGCGTTATTTCGGTTTGCAGTTTTATTTAGAAGACCTGCTTGGGCGTCCGGTTGACCTGGTCACCGAAAAGGCTCTGCGCCCAGAGTTACGCCCTCATATTGAGAAGGAGCAAGTCAATGTCTGAAGCCAATCAGCGTGAGTGGAGCTTCTACCCTTACTCAGAGCACTGAAAGAAGAGGGCTAGGTGGCATGGGCGTCCCGCCCATGAAACACGGGCAAGATGCCCGTGCCACACCTGCAAGCGAAGGGTTTCGCGAGAACCTCCAAACAAAAGCAGAGCCGTGCCTTTTCGCGTATTTGGTGTGTTTCGGGGTAGAATAAATTGCGGCGCGACCGCCGCCTTACGCATTAGATCATTCTTGTGCCCCGTGTCTTTCTCATCTTGGAAGTCGTCACTGCAGAAGAGGCGTATCAACCACGTTAAAAGGTAAATCTCAGCCATTGCTTGCACCTTTCATTTTTGAGTTGCGCTTTCTCCTCTGCTTTCTGCAGAGGTGTGGCATTTCAAATAGCCGAGGATATAGGCGAGACGAACAATGGCGACAGCGTGTGCCTTCATAAAGGTGCGCCGTCATAAGACCTTAGAAATACTGCCTGTCCTGTAGCGCACCGTCCTTCATCACCTTCATTTCATTGTCATTTTTCATACGCCATCATGTTTTGCAAATGGCGTGCCAACATAAAAAAGCCCCGGAAACATCGTGTTTCCGGGGCTGTATTGGTCAAATAATGAACGGTTGGTCAGATTTTGAACACGATCTGCGTATTGGTCATATCGCCATAGAGCTTCTCATCCATCCGCAAGAACAGCTCCGACAGTTTTCTTTTCGGAAGCTTCTCAGGCAACGAGATCTTGAATGAGACCTCGGTGGTAGCAACGATGAAACGGATATTACGCAACTCAATCTTTTCCACCCACTTTTCAAGGTTTTCAGAAAACGCTTCCATTTGCGTTTTTGTGTCAACATCCCAGAACAGATGGTATATTACACATGGCGAACGTTCTGGGTCGGCACAAGCAGAAGCGATGCGGTGAAGCAATTGATAGGGGGTAGCGTTGATGATTTTTTCGTCATTAGTCATACGGTCACCAATGTAGTGTTTCCATCCAGCAAGTACTTTCTGGCGGTTCTCAGGATTATCCTTTTCCAACCACTTCTTCACTGATGGCGTATAATTTTTGCCTTTTGCATATTCAGTGTATTTCGCCTCGACGGCTACACGCCACTCCGGCATGAGGATCATCAAATCGCTCATCGATGCCTTGCCTTGACCGTACTTTTTGCCGGACGGTAGACTTGTCGGATACTCAAAGCACAACTGTCCTGATGCAAGATCAATGTCCAATGCGTCATTGAGACACTTAACACGCTCCTCCAATCCATCTGGATGCCAGAACTGAACAAGCGGGAGCGTTGATGTTTTTTCTGATTTCAACGACTCACGTGCTGCAAAGATCTCAGTCAGAGCTTTATATTTCTCGCCACCTTGTGGACGTCCATAGACATAGTCGTATTCTTTCATAGCATACCTCGTTCAATTTTAAGAACCCTGTTCTGTCAAGATTAGGGAACCATTTCCCAGCCTTGGAACGCCTCGAATTTAACACTTGGGTAGCGGATTGTCGAGACTGCGTCCCAAATACTTCCTGACGGTGTTTCGCGACACTTTTAGTGCGGCGGCGGTCTTTGTGATGTTCTGTTCGTACTTGTCGAATACGCGCCGGACATGGAGCCGGATCGCCGCGTCGAGTTCGTCGGGCACGGTCGCGAATTCGTTTGCGGGGGTGTTATCCATAAGCCCGGCGTTCATCTCTTTGTGTTCGTTCATGAGCGCGGTGAAGTCGGTCTCGCCCAGTACGGTGGCGCGATCCATGAGGTTCAGAAGTTCACGCACGTTGCCGGGGTAGTCGTACTCCATCAGCGCGGCGATCTGCGCGTCGGAGAGGTGCGCCTTGTGGTACTGAAGCCACCAGCCGTCGGCGATGTCGCGGATGTCCTCCCTGTGTTCGCGCAGGGGCGGAATCCGGATCTGCACGACGTTGAGCCGTTGGTAGAGGTCTTCGCGAAACTTGCCCTCGCGGACACGCTGCAAGGCGCAGTTCATCGGCACTCAAACTGATGCCGACCAATACGATGTGTTTCGCCTTGCCCGTGTAGGACTCAAGAAACTCGGGGAGCCGTCTCCGGCTCATGCCCAGAACGTCGGCATTTCCGCCCGTTGCCTTGAGCGCAACGGCGGCTGCTACAGGATATTCCTTCCATCCCCAACCCGTTAGTATGAGCGTCTTCATCATGCAGCCTGCGCGTTAATGGTGTACTGTATCATATTTAGCGAAGAGGCGGGGGACAAGGAGATTGGTTTCTAGCCATCGTGATCGCTATCGAAATCGGTATCGGGATCGCAGTATTGTGCCCTTTTTCGTGTGTTTGGTGTGGTTCGTGGTAAAACAAATGGCGGCGGCGTTGACGGCATAAACCGGAAACCGTATCATGGTGATGTGTTTGGGGTTGAGTGACGCACAACCGATGCCTTGGTTTTTGTTGGATGTAAACGGGAGTGACGATGAACGTGAACAGTACACGCAGGCCGGCGTACAGTCGTTGCGCAGCACGGTCCCGCCAGAAGGAAGTGGAACGGCTGCGGCGTTTGTCTGTCGAAGAGCGGATTCGCTTAGCGCTGACGATGGACCGGCGGTTTGCGTGGATGAGCCCGGTTGTTTCGGAGAAAAACCGTGAATGACGCCGATGCGATCCTGAATGCTGCCGAGGATATTGTTTCCATCCTGCAAACTCACCGTGTGGATGCCGTCGTCATCGGCGCGGTCGCGTTGGCAGCCTTCCACTACGTTCGCTATACAGAAGACGTTGACCTGGGGGTTAATGCCGATCTCCCTACGTTGCGGGTCGTTGCCGACTCGTTGCGTTGCGCCGGTTATACGGTGGATCTTCGCGAACCCGATATAACCGACCCGTTGGGCGGCGTGATCGACGTGAGTGGCCCCTTCGGCCTCATTCAGGTAGTCAGTTTCGCAGGCCGGTTTCCAGCAGTCGTTGACGATGCGGTGCGCCTGTCTAACGTGGTGGTCAGGGCGGGCAGCCCGCTCAGACTCGTTCCATTTGCTCAACTCATCGCGTTGAAGCTCTATGCCGGAGGGCACAAATCCAAGGCGGACATCGTTGAATTGCTGGTACGTAACCCTGAATGCGACTTGAACGAGGTGCGCCGAACCTGCGCCCGCTATCGACTGACCGGACTCGACGATTTGATTACGGAATCCGGAATAGAGTATTGAAGCGTTGTTGGCCACGTCCAAATCGGGTATAGTATCCTCCCATGATTCGGACGGGAATAGGATACGACTCGCATCGGCTGGCCGAGGGGCGTCGTCTGGTGATCGGCGGGGTCGAGATTCCGCATACGTGCGGGCTGCTCGGACACTCTGATGCCGACGTGCTGATCCATGCGCTGTGCGATGCCTTGCTGGGTGCTGTCGCTGACGGCGATATCGGCACTCACTTCCCCGACCGCGACCCGCAATGGAAAGACGCCGACAGCACGGTGTTGCTGCGTCAAGTGACGGAGCGTTTGACGCAGGCGGGGTGGCGCATTCTGAATACGGATGCCACGGTCGTGACTGAAGCGCCGCGCCTGGCGCCTTACATCCCTGCGATGCGGACGCGGCTGGCCGAGGTGATGGGGCTTGATCCGTCGCGCGTGTCCGTCAAAGCCAAGAGCAACGAGGGCATGGATGCCGTCGGCCGCCGTGAGGGCATCGCCGCCATGGCGGTGGCGACGGTCTGCCGTGCCTCTGCCGCCAACCTTTCACTTTCAGGAGATCAATAACTATGCACATTTACAACAGCCTGTCACGCACCAAAGAGGAGTTGCGACCGATCGAGCCCGGCCATGTGAAGTTTTACACATGCGGCCCGACCGTCTACAACTTTGCGCATATCGGCAATTTCCGCGCCTATACCTTTGAGGATATCCTGCGGCGTGTCATCCTTTACAACGGTCTGCGGGTGACGCAGGTGATGAATCTGACGGATATCGATGACAAGACGATCCGCGGCGCACAGGAAAAAGGCGTACCGCTGAAAAGCTTCACCAAGCCCTATATTAATGCGTTTTTCGATGACCTCAAGGCGCTGAACATTCAGCCTGCCGAGCATTATCCGGCGGCGACTGACCACATTCCCGAGATGATCGCGCTGATCGCCAAGCTCTTCGAGCGCGGACTGGCCTACACCTCGGAAGACGGCTCGGTCTACTTCAGCGTGGACAAGCTGCCGGGCTACGGCAAGCTGGCGCGTCTCGACCGCCAAAATCTGCGGGCCGGCGCGCGTGTGGCTCAGGATGAGTATGAGAAGGAGAGCTACGGCGACTTTGCGCTGTGGAAGGCCTGGGACGAGGGCGATGGCGAGGTGGCATGGGATTCGCCGTGGGGCAGGGGGCGACCGGGCTGGCACCTGGAGTGCTCGGCGATGTCCATGCACTATCTGGGCGAAACCTTCGACCTGCACACCGGCGGCATCGACAATCTCTTTCCGCATCACGAGAACGAGATCGCGCAGTCTGAAGGTGCGACCGGCAAACCGTTTGTGACCTACTGGATGCACTGCGCGCATCTGCGCGTCAACGGCGAGAAGATGTCGAAATCGCTCGGCAACTTTTTCACATTGCGCGACTTGTTCGAAAAAGGCTGGAGCGGGCGTGAGATCCGCATGGTGTTGATCAACGGCCACTACCGTCAGCCGCTTAACTTCACCTTCGATGCACTGGAGGCGGCGCGTACCGCGCTGGCCCGTATCGACGAATGTGTGGACGCGCTTGAGGAGTGCGCGGGCGGCGCCGCGCCTGCCGAGGGTCTACCGGCTTGGGCGGTCGAAACGCGCGATGCGTTCACGGCGGCGGTCAACGACGACCTCAACATCCCGGAGGCGTTTGCCGCGCTGTTCGCGTTGGTGCGCGGCAGCAACAGCGCTCTGCGTGACGGCAAGCTGGGTGCCGCCGATGCGGCGGCGTTGCTGGCGCTTTTCGACCGCATGGACAGCGTGCTGGGCGTGATCCGGTTCGGGCGGGCCGCGCGTACGGATGCGGTGCCCGCCGAGATCACGGCGCTGGTCGAGGCGCGCGCGGCGGCGCGCGCCGCCAAGGAGTGGGCGGAGTCCGACCGTCTGCGTGACGAGCTGGCCGCCAAGGGGTGGGAGGTCCGCGATTCCAAAGAGGGCCAGAAACTGAAGAAGCTGTAACATGAATCGTGGCGTTTTCATTACCTTCGAGGGGCCAGAGGCCAGCGGCAAGAGCACGCACATCCGGTTGCTGGCCGAGCGGTTGCGCGAGCGCGGCATGACGGTGACGTTGACGCGCGAGCCGGGTGGCACGCCGCTGTGTGAAGCGATCCGGCGGTTGTTGCAACACGACGGCTCGGGTGAAGCGCCGGTGCCGCAGGCGGAAGTTTTGTTGTTCCTCGCCAGCCGGGCGCAGCATGTCGCGCGCGTGATAGAGCCTGCTTTGGCGCGCGGCGAGTGGGTGCTGTGCGACCGTTTCAGCGACTCCACGCTGGCGTATCAGGGATACGGGCGCGGGTTTGATCTGGCGCAGCTCCGCGCAATCGATGCGTTTGCCACCCGCGAGCGGACGCCTGATTTGACCGTGCTGCTGGACGTGACACCGGAAACGAGCCGTCAGCGCCTACGCACGCGGCAGGTGGAGAGCGCAGCGGCGCCGGACCGCATCGAGCGCGAGGCGGATGCCTTTCATGCGCGGCTGCGTGCCGGTTTTCTGGAACTGGCGGCGGCGGAGCCTGAGCGTTTTGTGGTTTTGACGACGGAGCGCAAGCCCGACGAGGTTGCGGCAGAGATTCTGGCGGCGGTTGATCGCCGGTTTTTCGAGAATGGCGCTGGTAAAAACCCTTGTGGCATGGGCGTCCCGCCCATGAAACACGGGCAAGATGCCCGTGCCACACCTGCAAGCAAGGGAACGGAAGATGCCGAATGATGACACCTTCAAGATGGTGAAGCGTGCGCTGGATGCGGGACGTCCGGCCAACGCCTACCTGATTGTGGGGCCGGTGCGCGGGATTGCCATGGACCTGGCGGTGCGCATTCTGCAGGCGTTGTTTTGTCAATCTGAAGAGAGGCCGTGCGGGACTTGCGACGGATGCAGGCGGGTCGTCGAGCGGAGCGAGCCGGATATCCACTGGATTTTTCCGGAGAAAAAATCGCGCGTCATCAGCGCGGATCAAATTCGTGAAGATTTGATTAACGAGATCACGCAGACCGCATTCAGCGGCGGCTGGAAAGTCGGCGTGCTGGTCGGCGTGGACCGCTTGAATGAGGCCTCGGCAAACGTCTTCCTGAAGACACTTGAGGAGCCGCCGCAGCGGACGCTGTTCTTGCTGTTGACCGACGCACCGCAGCAGTTGTTGCCGACGATCGTGTCGCGTTGTCAGCGTGTTGACCTGAACGCGGTGCGCGAGCTGGACGAACCGTGGCGCGGCCGGGTGATCGAGACGTTGGCGAGCCCGTTACTGAGGTCTCCGATTGAGAGACAGGCGATGGCCGGTATGCTCTTCGCGATTCTGACGGAGATGGAGGAGAAGGCTGAGCAGTTGGTGAAGGAGGAAGACGCGGCGAGTGTGGTGGCGGAAGAGGAGGATCGCGACGTGTTCGAAGCGCGCGTCAAAGCTCGCTACCGAGAGATGCGGACCGACTTTTTGCTGACAATGATGCGCTGGTTCCGGGACTTGCTCCTCATCAAGTCGGGCGGTGCCGACGAACTGGTCTACAATCCGTCGCAACTCGCGGTGCTCAAGGAGCGCGGCGCACGCCTGACTTTGACGCAGGCGCTCTATAATGTGACGGCGGTCGAAGAGTTGGCGCGACAGATGGAACGCAATCTCTCCGAAGAGAACGTGCTGGCCTACGCGCTGGATCGCATCAATCATGGGGTGGCCTAATGGAGGGGCGATGGTAGCGGTCGCACGTGTACGGATGCCTGAAAACGGCGTTTTTCAATGCCGTGTGCCGCCGGCGTTGACGTTGCTGCCCGGCGACCGCTGTCTGGTTGAATTGGATTACGGGCTGGATATCGGGACGGTTCTGTATCTGTACGGGGTAAGCGAAGGGGCAGGGGAGGAGGATAGGACTCCGGCCTACCGTGTGGTGCGGAAGTGTACAGAGAAAGAGCAGGCGCGTGAGGCCGAGCAGGCGGTGCGCGCGGAGAAAGCCAAGCAGGCTTTCATGCTGTCGGCGCGTCACGAGAAAGGCCATGTCAAAGTGTTGCACGCGCGTTTTTCTTACGACGGCGATCGTTTCTTTGTCCGTTACACAGCGCAGATGCCCGTGGACTTGCGGCGATTTGTTGGGCAGGTTCAACGGGATTTCAAAACACAGGTGGATCTCTGGCAGGTGGGGGTGCGCGACGAGGCGGCCCTTATCGGTTGCTTGGGGACGTGTGGACGTGCGGTGTGCTGCAACACGTGGCAACGTCAGTTTCAGTCGGTCAACGTGCGGATGGCCAAAACGCAGGAGATGTCGTTGAACCCTGGGTCGATCAACGGGACGTGCGGGCGGCTGAAATGTTGTCTACGCTTTGAGTATGAACAGTACCGCGTGGCGGGTGAGTCGCTACCGGATCACGGCAGCCTAGTACGTTGTGAGGAGCACGAGGAGGCTGAAGGTGTTGTGATAGGACGCGATGTCATGCGCGGCCAGATCACTGTGCGCACGGCAGATGGACGCTACCTCACTGTGGCGGCCGACCGTGTGACCGTGAAGGACAGAGCGGTACGCAATGAACGCACGAAAGAGGAGGACGAACATGAAGATCCTGCTGATGAATGGGCCTAATCTGAAGCTGCTCGGTACGCGCGAGCCATCCATTTATGGTCACGAGACACTGGAGCAGATCGTGGCGCGCGTGAAGGCGGCCGCAGCGGCGAAGGGCGTGACGCTCGACGCCGTGCAGAGCGATATCGAGGGCGAACTTGTGTCGGCGATCGGCAAGGCGCGCGGCGTGTACGATGGGATTTTGATCAACCCGGCGGCTTACACGCACACCAGTGTGGCGGTGCGCGATGCGATCGCGGCCAGTGGTTTGCCTACGGTTGAGGTGCATCTTTCAAACACGCATAAACGCGAAGGGTTCCGGCATAACAGTCTGACGGCCCCGGTCTGTGTGGGTCAGGTGATGGGTTTCGGTGGCGCGGGTTATCTGCTCGCGCTGGATGGGTTGCTGCATGTTTTAAACGCGCATCAGGAGAAGACGATATCATGAGCAAGGAAAAGGCTTCGGTAAAACTGTGGATCGTAGGTTCGATCGGAATTGACGACATTAAAACCCGCAATGCCGACCGAAAAAATCTGCTGGGCGGCTCGGTGCCTTACAGCACGGTGGCGGCTTCCTTCTTCACGAAGACAGGCGCGGTAGGGGTGGTGGGGTCCGATTTTCCGACTGCGTTTGATCGCCGCTGGCAGGGGTTCGGCATCGACCTCACCGGTGTGCAGCGTCAGGCGGGTAACACCTTCCGCTGGGCGTGTGAGTACGATGACAACATGATCGAGCGGACTACGTTGAAGACCGAACTGGGGGTCTTTGCATCGTTCATGCCTGAACTGCCGGCGGCTTACCGTGCAGCGCCGTTCGTGCTGCTGGGCAACATCCAGCCCGAGCTGCAGATGCATGTGCTAAAACAGGCGGATGGGGCGAAGTTTGTAGCGCTGGACACGATGAACTTATGGATCGAGACCACACGTCCGGCCTTGCTGAAGGTGATCCGGCGTGTGAATCTGCTCACGGTGAACGATGGCGAGGCGCGCCAACTAACCGGCAAGTGGAATCTGAGAGAATGCGCCGAAGCGATCCTCAAGATGGGACCGAGTTATGCGGTGATCAAAAAGGGCGAGCATGGTGCTCTGCTGTTTTCAAAGGACAGCGTGTTCATTGTGCCGGCCTATCCGGTGCGCAAGCTGGTGGACCCGACCGGCGCGGGAGATTCCTATGCGGGCACCTTCATGGGGTATCTGGCGCGGGCAGGACGCGTTTCGGACGGCATCTTGCGCAAGGCGCTTGTGCATGCCAGCGCGGTGGCCTCATTTGGCGTAGAGGGCTTCAGCCTCGAACGTTTCCAGAAGCTGTCGATGCCAGAGATCCAGGCACGCGTCGGCGAGCTGAGGAGCATGGTGAAGGTCTAACACATTGACATCGACAAACATCCGATTTTCAGGCAATATTAGCGGCGTATTTTCATTGGTACGTACCAGTAGTGTGGAGTGAGGATGATGGACGACGTTCACAACGATTCTCATATTTTGACAGATCCGGTAGATTCGGCGGCATGCCCGAAATGTGGGGCGATGCTGGGGGTGAAAGGGCTGCCGCCTTTCAGCGTCGTGCAGTGTCCGACATGTCAGTTTGAGTTTCAGGTTCCGGCTCGTTTCGGTGCTTTCATGCTCTTGCAACTGTTGGGAGCGGGCGGCATGGGCGGCGTCTATCGGGCACGTGACGAGGGCCTGAACCGCGAAGTGGCGATTAAAGTCATGCTCAAGAGCCTCGGCGACGACCCGCAGTTTGTCGAGACATTCCAGCGTGAAGCCCAGGCTGCCGCGCGTTTGAACCATCGGCACATCGCCCAGATCTACTCGTTCGGCCAAGAAAAGGGACAGCCCTACATTGCGATGGAGCTGGTTTCCGGCGGCAGTTTAGACAAGATGATGGCCGAACAGGGACCGCTCGACCCGACTGTAGTGATCCATGTCGGCGCGCAAATCGCCGAAGGCCTGAGCGTGGCTGCCGATGCCGGTATGGTGCATGGTGACGTGAAGCCTGAGAACATTCTGTTCGATACCGACAAGAACGCCAAGCTGGTGGACTTCGGCCTTTCGGCCATGCAGAGCGGCCCTGGGAACGAAGTGTGGGGGACTCCATATTACATCGCCCCCGAGAAGGTACGCCGCCAAAAGAGCGATTACCGTTCCGATATCTACAGCCTTGGCGGGACGCTTTACCATGCGATCACCGGGATGCCGCCTTTTGAGGGTGTGGACGCCACGGCCGTGGTCAAGGCTCGTTTCGAAGGACCGCCCAAGCCGATGAGCGAGATCCGCGAGGGAGTGCCGAAAGAGGTAGAGGCCATCATCACACGTATGCTGGAGGTCGAGCCCCAGACGCGCTTCCCCACGTACGGTTCGTTGCTGGGCGATATGAAGCGCTATCTGTCTAAGGCCGGTCCGGTGCGGATGGAAAAAAGCAGCAAGCGGATCGTGCTCAAAGGCAAGCGCGGCGTGACCGGCAAAGTATCCGCGACCGGTATGCTTTCGACAACGGGGAGCGTAACCGGCAATGTAGACGAGTTGCCCCCGGGCCTGACGCCGGTAGAAGCTATTGAAGAAGTACACGAAACGGAAGAAGAGGCCGGAAAGCGCGGCTGCCGGATGATGGGATTGATCATCGGTGGTGTTGTTGCGTTGGTGGTGGTGCTGGGCCTTATTGTGTTCGGCGTGATGAAGCACTCGGAACGCAAAAAAGCGAATGCCGAGCAGGCGCAACTTGTAGCGACCCAAGATAAGGCGAGAACGTCTATTGCCACGGCTGTAGCCAATGCCAAAAGTGTGGTCGAGAGGATACAAGGTTTCGTTCCGGAGGCCATGGGCTACCCGAAAGAAGCGGCGGATGAGGTCGTCAAGGCTTTGGGCGAGGAGGTTCGCGCATCCATGGTGCCGCCCGAGCCGGACGACAGTGTCGTCGTCGCGGCAGCCGATGGCAAACAGACGGCACCCGTTGAAGCCATCTCGCTGGATCCGGCCCAGCTTGCGGAACTTACCAAGCTGTTGCCGCCCGAGGCGGCCAGGATGCTCGAAGGACTCGAAAAATTGCCGCCCGACCAAGCGATGGCCAAGCTGGATGAGATCACTAAGGCATTGCCGACCGACCAGATGGCATCATTGACGAACAAACTGGCGACACTCATGGCAACGATGGCAGAGGGCATGGCAGCGGCACTGACGAACAGCCTGGCGACGATGGCTGAAGGCATGGCAAAGAGCATGGCGGCGACGCTAACAAACGCACCGACACAGGCTGGGCAAGGGCAACCGGCTCAGCCTGCCGCAGCAGAAGCCGGCCAAGACGATGCCCATCCCGTGATTGCCATTGTGCGCGGCATGTATGTTGATGCCTACTCGGTAAAGAGTGCTGCTGCGCTGGCCGAAAAGAAACTTCAGGAAATTGAGCAGAAGGCAAAGGAGGCCGAGAAATTCACGCAGGTCACCAAACAGGATGCGGAAGCGATTGTTACCCTCAATAACGCGCTGGTTGGATATGTCAACAGCCTCAGCTCCGAGTCCGCTTTCACTGAAGTCCCACGTAAGGTGTCGCAGCTCCGGCGGACTCTGGAAAGCGTCAAGACCGAGGTTGCGTCCTTGATCGAAATCAAACGCCGGGAAGCCATCGAGGCCGAGAAACAGAAACAGGCGGAGGCCGAAGCCGAGAAAAAACGCCAGGAAAAAGAGGCGTATGATAAAAAAGTGGCCGAGGAACGGGCGCGAGTCGTTGCAGCAGAGGAGGCAAGTGTCGAAGAACTTAAACAGTTGAAGTTCCGCGAAGTCTTTCGCGCGTTGAGAGAGCTCAAGGAGGACTTGGAAACCCCCGAGGCGCAAGATACGGCTTCCGTGGCGATTGACCGCGTCACCCGCATTAAGGATTTCCATGAATATCTGGTCTCCGCCGTGCCGGGCTTCAAATCGGCGCGTGGGTGGTCGATTGACAGTGCGGATGCCAGAAGCCTCTCGGTCGGCGGTCGGAAAATTCCTTGGGTCGATGTGTACAAAGAGCGTCTCGACATTGTCGGCGAGTTGATCAATGAGCTTGCTGCGAATCCGGAGAACACCAAAAAACTGAGCTTGCGTGAGCGGACACGCGTCATGACCAACGCCGCGCTCTGCATGAACTTTTTCTACAAGGAGTTTCCTTCGGCCAAGGAGCGCGCCAAGACGTTAGCGACCGAGGCGGCGCGCCTTTTCGATATCGATGCCGACATCATCAAGGGCTTGCTCCCGGAGTTTTTTGAATAACATGCGCTATGTAAGCACGCGCGGCGGTGGCGAACCGTTGACGTTCAAGCAAACCATACTGACGGGCCTCGCCCGTGACGGCGGTTTGTATTTGCCGGCGACGGTCCCCGATGTCCGTGATAGGCTATCAGGGTGGCGCGCACTGAGTTATCAGGATCTGGCGTTCGAGATCATTCGGCTTTTTGCCGACGACATCCCGGATGATGTGTTGCGCGATATCGTGGCGCGTAGTTATGCGATGTTCCGGCACCCTGAGATCACGCCCGTGGTCAAGGTAGGGCCGGTCCACGTGCTTGAGCTGTTTCACGGGCCGACGCTCGCCTTCAAGGATGTGGCGTTGCAATTCCTCGGCAACCTCTTCGAGTACGCCTTGGGGGAGACCGGCGGGGAAATGAACATTGTCGCCGCGACGAGCGGCGATACCGGCAGCGCCGCGATTTACGGTATGCGCGGCCGCGAGTGTATCCGCATCTTCGTCATGCATCCGCACGGACGTGTGAGCCCGGTGCAGGAACGCCAGATGACCACCGTGCTGGACGACAACGTCTGCAATCTGGCCGTGGAGGGGACCTTTGACAATTGCCAGAACATCGTCAAGGACCTCTTTAACGATCTGCAGTTCCGCGATGCCTGCCGGTTGGGAGCGGTCAACTCGATCAACTGGGCCCGCGTATTGGCGCAGGTTGTCTACTATTTCTATGCCGCATTCCGTGTGCAAGATACCACTGGCGCAGAGCAAGTGCGTTTCAGCGTGCCGACCGGAAACTTTGGTGACATTTTCGCCGGCTATATGGCTCGCTGCATGGGCTTGCCCATTGACCGACTGGTGCTGGCGACCAATGAGAACGACATCCTCTGGCGTTATTTCAATACCGGCGTTTACAGCATGGGAGAGGTCGTCCCGACACTCAGCCCATCGATGGACATCCAGGTTGCCAGCAATTTCGAGCGTTATCTCTATGACCTTGCGGGGAGAGATCCAGCCCGGCTGTCGCACTGGATGGCGACGTTCAAAGCGACGGGCACGCTGACGCCGGACGTCGCTCCGGACGCGTGTTTCAGTTCAGGTCGCGGTGACACCGAAATGACGCTAAAGGTCATTAAGGCGTACTGGGAAGCGTGCGGTTACCTGCTTGATCCCCACACAGCGGTTGGGGTAGGGGTGGGGCTGCGATATTTGCAGGAGGAGATCCCGCTGATCTGCCTAGCTACTGCGCATCCCGCGAAATTCGGCCAAGCGATTATACAAGCCACAGGTCTGGATCTAGCGCGCCACCCGCTGATCGACACGCTTGCCGATATGCCGACGCGCGTGCGTGTGGTGCCGGCCAGCAAGGAGGCGGTCGCAGAGATCGTGCGCGCGACCATTGCGGCGGAAGGCTGAGCGCGCCATGTTGGTTGATCCTGCGAGCTTCCGTTGCCGACAGTGCGGTGCCTGCTGCCGGGCACCGGGTTACGTCATCCTGCAACCCAGCGAACCTGAAGCCATTGCGGCATTTCTCAACCTCGATGTTTACGCATTTACCGAGGCATACACGCGCCTGACGTGGAACCGCCACGATCTTTCGCTCATCGAACGTGAAGACGGCGCGTGTATCTTCCTGCAACCGGACAACACCTGTCGCATCCAAGCGGTCAAACCGAAGCAGTGCCGTGACTTTCCTTTCCTTTGGCGCACACCGACTTTGGTCGAGGTCTGCCCGGGTCTCCGTTCGGAGCACCCGTCCACTATTTGACATAACACATATTATGCGACGTCATTAGGCAACCGACCTCACGACCGATATATATTTTGGAGTGCGATGCTTTCCGTTTCGTCGTCCCGTCCGCGTTAAAGCGGCATCGCGCGGAATACCACTTGCCGCCGTCTCCAAATCCGTTCGCCAGACTTGCGGTACGACAATCAGTTTACATCACGAGGCTCATCGGTGTTCACGGCAATGGTGCCAGTGCTTACGGCTATGGCACCGGTATTCACTGCTACGGCATCGGTGTTCGTTGCTATGGCACCAGTGTTCACTGCTGTAGCGCCGGTGTTTGTTGCTGTGTCAATTGTTGCAGCTAAAAAGTCACGTAAGACCAACAGCAACAATGCGACGACATACGCTACAACGAAAGTCAGGATTGCGACAGCCGCAGCCTTTCGCGCATCTGCCCTCTCCGCCACAACATGCTCATTAATTCGGCTTTCGTGATAGTCCAATTGACTACGCAGTTTTTCCAACTGAACATCTATCTTCCAACCTTTTAACGCCAGATTCCTTACCGTTTCCCTACAGTAATTCAATTTGACGATATACTCTTCGATTAGAGCCTCCTTATTTGAAGGCGTCGACTTTGTGCTCAATTGTTCTTGAACTTGGCTCCAAGCTTCCTTGGCGTACTCGTTCTCTATCAATTTCAAGATATTTTCGATGTGGATTCCTGCATCCCTCCCCATCTCTTGCGCCCGCTTGTTTGGCGTGTATGTGGCTATCCCTTCTGACATAAATTTTGCAACTGAGTCAAGCCGGTCCAAGTCAGACTCCTTAAAGGCTTCTGAAACATACAGGCGACCTCCGCCCCTACCCCGTTTTTCAGTATTCTTTAGTGTCGGCTCCTGCGACCTCTGTGCCCCAGTTCTTTCTTGTGTTTTCTTTTGCAAGGCTTCATATCCAGCAGTATATAAAGCTTCCATCGCGTCGTCGCAGGCGGCAATATACCTCTTTTGCATCTGCTCAACAGTAGCCCCCACTTTTTCCAGATACGACATGAACGCCATCCGCTGTTTCGAAGTCAGCACTGCTTTTTCGCATACCGGAAAACCATTCGTAACAGGCATTTCAGTGGCAGGCACCATTGCTGTATTCCAAGTTATACTCGATACCTTGGAATGTACAACGTTGAGTTCTTCGCCGATAGACTTAGTGTCCATTTCAACCATTTCAGCCTTTGCGGCGGCGGCTCTCTTGAGTGCTCCAACACTTGTACACAGGCCAGCTATTAACACCAAAAAACCAATTAACATGACAATGGCCGCACAAACAACCATCGAAGCTAGATATATCCTCGCAAAACGATACTTCCTCATTCACTTTCCTCCTTTTTAAGATTCTTGAATATCCCGTATGGACGTGTCGCACAGATCACCACAACCTCGTTTGTGAACGTTTCAGGTCCAAGCTTAACTTGCCGATCTTCAAGTTGAATCTTTCCCGAACCGTCAATGACAACCTCACTCAACTCATTGCCACTGCTATACCAACAGCCGTTAGCCACTGACAACCAGTTAGACGCGACTGGCAAGACCATACAATGTATTAAACCGCTAGATCCACAAATTACGCATTCTCGTTGTCCTGCCCCCTTACAGTTCCGGCAACGGCCTAGACCCTCACAATCTTTACACTTTCCAGATCCCAGGCAACCGTTGCAAATCACATCAACTTCCCTTTTTTGTCCGGAAGCCGAGTAATTGGTTGGAAGCTTTCCTGTTCCGCCACAAGTCAGACATGTTTTGCCCCCATTGCAAACAGGACATCTGATTCTGCCCTTATTACAATTAGGACATTGCTCTAAGCTAAGCTTTACGACGCTCCCACTACCGCCGCATTGATAACAGCGTATCATGTTTGCCAAACCGGGTTTCGCTCCTTTTCCGCCGCAGAATCGGCAAGTGACTTGCGTTCTGCTACGAATATTGCCTACGCCGCGGCAGTTCGGGCAATCGATGGTACCGTAACCTTGGCAAGTTCCACATATCCCCGTACCTCGGCATCTTTGACAAACACATCTTTGACAAACAGAAGTTGAGATAGGGGGAGTCTCTTTGCACACCTGACACACTTTTTCGCCATTACATGTTACACATATGCCAGAACCCTTGCATGATGTACAAATTTCCGGCCCCTTGCATTGAGGGCAAAGGTAGAGTAATCGTAAAGTTACCACTTTGCCAACTGTGTCTTCGACTTCCTTCCAGAAATTTTTTTCCTCCTGTACATCCGGTAGTAGCGTTTTTATTTCAAAAATGCAATTAGAGGCTTGATCGAATTGTCCGGCTAGCAGCGAGTCCCTATATTCGACAAACTTCTTTAAAGCCCGCGACGCTTCTTTTGAAGGAAAGAAATCCGCGCCTTCAAGTTCAAGTCTGGGCTTCTTGGGCGTAACGGGAACGAGAGCCGCTTGCTTCGCTAGCGCTTGCTTCTCCAGCGATTCTCGATGCCTAGCACGGGATGCACCGACCCAAATGTAGGTCACTGCACTCGCAACACCCAATGCGAGAATTATAATGCAAAATGCTAACAGCCTTCTGCCTTTAGCCTGTGGCAACCCACCCTCACCGCCCAGGGCGGGAAAGACATTCCTGCATTGAGGGCATGTGATCGATCTTCCCCTCCAATCAAGTACACTGCCCTCAAGTTCGTACTCTGAACCGCACTTGCTACACCTGGCTGTCAGTTGAGTCCTTTTCATCACCATTCACTTTTTTTCAGGTTTAGTCTTCGATCCGCACGGTCTTGCCGGTCCGAGCTGATTCGTAAATCGCGAGAATTGTCGCCACGGAACGCCGCGCAGACACACCATCGATACGGAACGGCGTACGCGTCTCCACAGCCTGCACGAAATCACGGAAACAAGCGGCATGCAGGTCGTCCGTCATTGCCGCGGTTGGATCAGCGGCACCACAGGCCGGTGCACCACCGGTGCTGACGATCCGCTGATCGTCTGGACGCGGTTCGGCAAAATCGAAGACCGTTAACCGGTCATCCAGAAATACGGCCGTTCCGCGCGTGCCTGAAATCTCGAGACGCTTTGGATAACCCGGCCAGGTTGCAGTGCTGCCATGGATGATCCCCAACGCGCCGCCTTTGAAGCGTAACGCCGCACAAGCTACATCCTCCACCTCCAGCCCAGTGTGACCGATCGCGGCCGTCATGCCGCAGACTTCCTCGATTGGCGGCAGAAGGTCGCATAATATGTCAATCATGTGGATGCCTTGGTTCATCAAAGCACCTCCCCCATCCAACGCCTGTGTGCCGTGCCAAGCGGAATCGTGGTAATAGGCATCGGCTCGCCACCATGGAATATAGACACCCGCTGACGTAATCCTGCCAAAGCGTCCTTCACGCAACGCTGCCCGCAGAGGTTCTAGTGCAGGCGTGTAACGGACTTGAAAGGTGCAACCCAAGGTCGTGTCCGCCTCACGGTGTGCGGCGATCATCGCGTCGACCCGTTCCAGCGTTACCTCCAGCGGTTTTTCGCACAACACATGCTTGCCAGCGCGTGCGGCGGCGACCGCCGCTTCCAGATGAGCGCCGGACGGTGTGGCAATCAGCAGGATATCCACTTCGGGCAAGGCCAACATCGCTGTCAGATCCGCATAAGCGGCACACCCGAACTCAGCCGCGAATGCTTCAGCACGCGACAGTTGCCTGCTGCAAACTGCCACCAGTCGCGCACCGATGGCCTGTACGGCGCGCGCATGCACGCGCGCGATCATCCCTGTCCCCGCAATCGCGAAACCGATCTTTCGTCCCATCGCTCCCCCACCCTCTCGTTTCTTGCGCGCGCCCACTGCGCATAACATGTGGACACTTTATCCATAATCCGTTCCATCGTCAAACCAATCACTGGTTAATCTCCACTCTTTGCTGCTTGACCCCCCACCCGTTGAAGCGTACCATACGGGTTGTCTAGAGCTTTACTTTAATCAAACTGTGGAGGAAGAGTCGGACATGAAGAACGTGAAGAAATTGTTTGTGCTCGCTTTGGCCGCAGCCGGATTCGTCGGCTGTTCAACAACCACCTGTCCGGATGCGGACGGCAAAAAAGCGGATGTGCGTCCTACCCCGGCGGCAGTCGTGTCGCGGCCTGCCTACGACACGCTGGGCCCTGAGCAAAAGATTCAACGGATTACCGAGGAGCTGCGGGCAATCGGTGTCGCGATGCAAAAATACGCTTGGGACCACGAAGGCAAGTTCCCGCCCCGCCTTTCTCACCTCGTAACGAAGGGCTACCTGCCGGCCAGCGCTCTTGTGTCCAGTGCCGACCCGACAGGCGGCAAGGAGGGCGGCGTGCCGGACGCTTACAGCGAGTGGGGGCAGGCCAAAGAGACCGACGAGCCGGGGTGCAGTTATCTGTACGAGTTTAGCGAAGCCGTTTGTGAATGGGATTGGAAAAGCTATCTGGGCGGCAAACCGAGCCTGTCGGATATCGACACCAACCGCGACGGTAAGGTTACTTGGGCGGAGGCGAAGAGCTGGCAGCTTGCGCATGGCGACACCACCCAGCAGCCGTCCAACCGTGCCTACTCCAAGAACCGTTTCCCGATCGTGCGCTGCTATTGGCTCGACTACCCCAACGCCGGTGCCAACCCGGAAAGCCGCTGCACCGTCAACCTGTCAGTCGATCTCCAGACCGTTTTCGTGTCGAAACCCTGGTGGGAAAAAGACACGCCTTAACGCGGGCGAGGCCCGCGTCCCAAGTTAATTAGTTAATTAGAGGGTCTTGCAAAGCCCCTTGCCTACGGGTGTGGCACGGGCATCTTGCCCGTGTTTCATGGGCGGGACGCCCATGCCACGAAGGGGATCGCACTTGTTGCGCCGTAAGGCGCACTATAGGGGCGCTTACGGATAGTTTTGCCCTGTCGGCCGGATCATGATCTCGCTGACATGGACGTGCGGCGGTTGCGCCAGCAACCACGACACACTGTTGGCGATATCCTGCGGCTCCAACACCCTGCCGTAGGTTTCCACGGTCTTGCCAAAGTTCTCGCGCGTGTACCCCGCCACCTGCTGGAAACCGCTCTCCACAATACCCGGCATCACAGTCGTGACACGCACGCCGCTTGCGCACACCTCGCGGCGCAGCGCCTCGGCAAGCGCAGAGGCGGCGAATTTGCTTGAGCCATAAAAACCGCTGAACGGCGAGACGTTACGTCCCGCTACGGAACTGAGCACCACGATGTCGCCGCCCCCTTGTTGTGACAAATACCGACCGGTCTGCCGCAACAGATGCGCCGTTCCCAACACGTTCGTCTGATACAGCTCCTGCCACTGGGAGTTATCACTAGTGGTTATACCGCCCGCCAGCCCGCGCCCTGCATTGGCGATTACAATTGAATACGCGTAGCCGCCCTCCTGCCAGGCCAGCACCGCCTCCAGCAGCGCATCGATCGCCGATGCCTGCCCGGCGTCGCCCGCGACAATCAGGGCACGTCCCCCACCCTGCCGGATCTCATCGGCCACCTCCCGCAAGAGCGCTTCGCGTCGCGCGTGAAGCGCGACCGCCGCCCCTTGGCGGGCCAATGTCAGTGCAATAGCCCGTCCGATACCTGAACTTGCCCCGGTTACAATCGCCGTCTTTCCTTGAAATGGTTTCATCTGTGCTCCTTATCACGCCGCGCCACAACGCGCGGGGCTGGTTATCATTTAGACTTGCGTTCAGGGTAGCACCCTCCCCTTCTCGACGACAAGCCTAAAGCGCCCTCAGCCTAGCGCCACAGTCAACCAGAGCGGGATCGTGACAAGACAGAGCACGTGCGTTGCTAGAACCGCTGCTGCGGAAAACTCAGCATCGCAATCAAACGCTTCGGCCATCGTCACACTGGCCATGGCTGCCGGCTGCACCGCTATCAGGATCAACACGCGTCGCACTTCAGACGACATCGGCACGACCAGCAATCCGGCTATACATAAGGCTGGAATAACTGCCAGCCGCAAAAGGCAGGTGCCGGCCATCAGCGGCGACAGGATGCGGCCGGGGTGCAGCATTGCAATACGGGCACCACAGATCAAGGCCGATGTCGGAATTGTCGCACTGCCCATCATCTGGCAGGTGTCGAGCATCGTTTCGAATAAGGAGTGACAGATCGTGCCGTCTTGCGGTAGCAGAACGCACGCCGTCAATTGCGAGCGCAGCACGAGAATGATGATCGACGCCAGCAACGCCAGCATCGGCACGCTGACCAGATTACGCAGGAAGCGCCGATCCAACTTCTGGCCGGTCAGTGCCTTGATCCCCAGTGTCCAAATGCAAAGCTCAGAGCCCAATCCTGAAAAGATCACTAGGGCCACCGCCATCTCACCCCACAACGACGCCGCGATCAAAATCGGCAGAAAGGAGTAGTTATTCGCCATGCAGATGAAGTGATAGCACCGTCGCGTGCCCTCCGTATGATGGCGAAGCAACGGCAGCGTGACACGTCCGATCAGCCAGCCCGTCACAAAGATGAATGCTGCGCCAGCCGGTATCATCCAGTTCTGAAGCAACGAATCCCATGTGAAAGACCGTACGATGGAACTGACGATCAAGCACGGATAAAACACGTTCACCAGCACCAGTGACAGTTGACGGTTGAACGCCGCGTCAATCACTCGGTGCTTGCTGAGCATGTAGCCCGCCAGCGTCATCAACACCAGCGGGAGCATCTTGATGAAAAGGGTCAGCATAATCGTTGGCGGCTCCTGCTTGCAGGTGTGGCACGGGCATCTTGCCCGTGTTTCATGGGCGGGACGCCCATGTCACGATGGAAGCAAGAACCGCGTTATTAGAAAAAGAGATCTCGTTCGCCATTGCAGATACGATCATAATGCGCTTTGACCGTCGGGTAGAATTTGGGCAGCGTCGCTTCAATCGCCGCCAGTTCCCGTTCCAGAAGCGGCTCGCAAAGCGCACGTGTCGCATCACTGGCGAAATCGTCCAGCCACTCGCGGAAAGTCAGCACCGCATTGATCTTGCAGAACTTGCCCTCTTTGCCGGTTTTGAGCGCGTCCATGATGCAACCGCCAGTACGGCCGCAGCGGTACCCTGCCGTGCAGAATGAGGTGATGATCCCCTCCCCCGCCAGATGCGCGATCAACTCTTCCAACGTGCGTGTGTCGGAAAGCACAAACTGCTGACGGTCTTTTTCCTGATACGTCTCGCTCGCGAAATCGCTGTAACCTTTGATCGCGATATTGCTGCTCGCGTCCATCTGCGTGACGCCGCAGCGCACAAAGGCGTTGCGCGACTCCGGTCGCTCGCGGCAGGTCACGATCATGCCGGTATACGGCACGGAGAGCCGTGTGATGACCAAGATACGGTGGAAGGTGTCATCATCCACCAGATACGGCGAGGTGGTCGGCAAGTCGGTTCCACTGGCCGGTTCTAGGCGCGGGAACGAGATCGTATGCGGTCCGATGCCGAATTGACGCTCTAGATCACGCGCGTGGTAGAGTGAGGCCATCAGTTCGAACTTCCAGTCATAGAGCCCGTACAGCACCCCCATGCCCACGTCATCGACGCCCGCCTCCAGGCAACGGTGGAAGCAGGTCGTGCGCCAATCGTAATCGCCCTTCACCGTGCCGGCCGGATGTAACCGCGCGTAGGTTTCACGGTGGTAAGTCTCCTGGAAAACCTGGAAGGTGCCGATCCCGACCTGCTTGAGCACGCGCAGGTCTTCGACCGGCAGCGGCGCCGCGTTGACATTCACGCGGCGGATGCCGACCGGCGTGCCTTTCGGCGATTTGACCGGATGGTTGTAGATGGTACGGATGGTCTCCGCGAAATACTCGGTCGACGTCTGCGGATGTTCACCGTAAACCGCGATCAGCCGCTTATGACCGATCTTGCCTGCCAACACGTCGATCTCTTGACGCACCTCGTCCATATCGAGCACACGGCGTTTTTGATCTTCGTTGCCGCAACGGAATCCGCAGTACGTGCAGCGATTGACACACAGGTTGCTCATGTAGAGCGGCGCGAACATCACGATCCGGTTGTCATACACCGCGAGCTTGACTGCCAGCGTCGTCTCCTCCATCTCTTGCAGCAGGTCAGGATCGGTCACATGAATCAAAGTGGCGGTTTCCTCCGGCAGCAACGTCTCGATGGCACGGGACTTGGCGAGGATTTCACGCACGCGCACCGCGTCGTTCGCGGGTCGGTCAGCCGCCGCCGACAGGTTGCGCATGATTTCTGCGTCATCAATAAAATGTTTGCCGCCCGGCAGATATTTGTCGATTTGTTCGCGGATCACGAAACGCTTGCGATAATCGGCGGCATTGGCGAAGTGACGGATGCCCGGACTGGGTGTTGTGGCTGTGGCTGTTGTTGACATGGCACGCTCCTCGTTATGTGCGGCGGTAAGCGTGCGAAGCTGTCGTCCATACGCTTACGCGAACAACGGCCCACAGGCACTCTCGTCCATCCTTGGGTCAGAGCCTCGCTCCTCCACCGCAGAAAGAAAGTGATACAACTGTACGTGATTCGCAGCGCCGTTTCAAGCGCAGTTTTTTTGTAATCGTTGGTTGTAATCGTTGGTGCGAGTGCGAAGGTCATGCGTTTCTGGTGAAAAGGGGAGCAGAGAGTCGGGCATGGCCGAATTGGACCGCCGGTTTGCGACGCAGGAAGCCTGTCTGGCTTATTTGGCGGTGTTAATGTTTACAGGGCTTTGTTAAAATCCGCATGCTCAACTGCTCTTTTTAGGCTCAAGATTGCGAGCCACTGCATGGTCGCAATAAGAGAGGTTGACTCGCGACTCGCGACTTGCAGCCAGCCCTGCCTCCAAAAAACTCTGCGGCCCATCTGTGGATAAAAAAACCGAGCAGTGCTCCCAAAAAAACTTCGAGCCCTTTGTGCCTTCGTGTGAGAAAAAAGAACAGAGCCCTGAAATCCGCTTTCAACTTTTTAGGTTGAATCGACTTTCTCTTGAAAACGCCGGGCCATCTGTCTACAGTTGACCGCATGCGAACGCCGAACTCAGAACACAGAACGCAGAACGCAGAACGCCGAACCCAGAACGAAAAAAACTTCGGCGTTCTGAGTTCTGAGTTCGACGTTCTGAGTTCCTGCCGTCTTTGCCCGCGTGCATGCGGCGCGAATCGCCTCGCGGGCCAGCGCGGCTACTGCCGCGCGGGCGTGCTGCCGCGCGTCTTCCGCTATGGCGCGCACTTCGGCGAAGAGCCGCCGATTACCGGGACGCGCGGTTCGGGCACCGTCTTTTTCTCGCACTGCACGATGCGCTGCATCTACTGCCAGAATCATCCGTGGAGCCAAGCTGGACATGGCGATGACCTCACGGTGGAAGTGCTACGCGATATTCTCGCGCAGCTTGCACGGCAGGGTTGCC
>Ga0255343_1001921_pt1 | contig 25997 bp, 29 predicted proteins | sample wastewater_treat_4_FD_192413 | JGI IMG/M metagenome (GOLD analysis project Ga0255343, IMG submission 192413) | Wastewater microbial communities from Lulu Island WWTP, Vancouver, Canada - plant16 | ecosystem: Engineered > WWTP > Wastewater > Unclassified | place: Canada: Vancouver, British... | reverse complement strand
CCAGAATATCCGGAGCAGGCAGTGGCATGGGGAGTGAAAAAAGAAAGGGAGCCAGGACCGCGGATCCTGACTCCCTCTTTCCAGTGGACCTTCCACTTTGTTTCTGGTGCCGAAGCCGGGACTTGAATGCAAGAAAATGACTTTCAGCTAACTCCAGGTGTTCCGGTCTTTTCCTTTGATTTCGATAAGATAGAATCATTTTTAGCGACGTTCAATAGTCGCAAGCAGTTCATTATTTTCATCCAAAATCGTTTGAAGGGGACCCAAAAGGGACCCAAGTGCCGAAGTTGAAAGGTTGACCCGGGCTCGCCTTTTCACCCCCAGGATTTCTCCATTACAGACCTGTCCGCAACCTTCGGTAGACCTAGCATTTCAGCCCAAGCCATAACGATTTAATTTTTTCTTGACATGGTGTAGCATAGCTGCTAATTAGCATGTTAGCTAACATGTTTATATTGTGTCACGGAGTAATCTTGCCGCCGGCAGAAGCAAGAAGACGTCAGAATGGAGGTAGGCCATGAAATTCGGGAGGAGAGTGAGGCAGCTTAGGGAAGAGAGGGAGATGCACCTGAGCGATCTTGCCAAAGCAATGGGATGGTCGTCGGTATACATGTCCGACATAGAACTTGGACATCGCAATCCCCCCTCACTGGAAAAAATCTTAAAAATTGCGGAAACGTTGAAAACGGATTCGGCAGAATTAATCGATCTTGCTGCAAAAACAAAGAAGAAAGTAGAAATCGATCTCGAAGGGGTACAACCTCATCGAGCTGAAATGGCGTTGATGCTCGCGAGATCATTGAGCGGATTGAATGACGAGGAGGTAGAGAAAATCAAAGAAATCCTGCAAGGAGGTGGCAAATGAAATGAAGAATAGAGTTCACGTTCCTGTTGTTCAAGCGAGAACCTGGTTTGCGGTGGGGAAAAAGGCCGAGAAGCTGATTGACGAGCAATATCCTCGTCTTCAGCGTATACCAGGACCCTTTCCGATCGAGAAGTTCATCGAATTCCGGCTGAGAAAGACATTCGGTTTTGAATATGCGGTAAAGGCGTTACCGGATGGTCTGGAGGCTATGACGGTCCTTAGGAAAAAAATTATGATCTTCTCGGAAGAAACATGGGAGGGACTCAGGGCGGGAACTCCAAGGGCACGATTTACGGCGGCACATGAAGTGGGGCACGTATCGCTACATGTAAAAGATCTTGGACCTCAGATTCTTGAGAACAGGGGCGTGTTGACTCTTAAACGAGGAAACATACCTCCCTATAGAGATCCGGAATGTCAAGCGAATGCATTTGCTGCGGCACTTCTCATGCCAACATATCATATGGAAAAGTTACTTAAAGAAAGGAAAGGGCCTCAGGAAGTATGTGAGATATTCAATGTCTCGCTTGAAGCAGCCTGCTACCGGATCGGCAACATTGAAAAGTACCTGAAATGAGAATCTCCCGGATTGCGGCCGGGAGATTTTCTGTGCCCCCTAATACCTGGTAGGAACCGGGGGCCCTTGGCAGTTACGCCTATGGTGTATTTATCGTACACTGACCTGTCATTGTCAAGCGGAAAGGTTCCTCCGAGGGAGGTGATCAGCCTTCTGCTTCAACCTTTTCGCTATTCAAACGCCATTCCAGAAGCAAATTTCATTTACGGAGGTTTACGAATGAGAAATTCAGGTTCGACGAGATCAGGCCAGTCATTTGACAACGCAACCATCAACGCCGTGTGGGCTAAAGGGAAAATTGTTCCAGGGTATGATCCGGCAGTTTACCGTCAGGATGTTTGTAATTGGTGGATGCAGAGGAATGCCTACGGGAACACCTCGCATCAGTTCGGATGGGAAATAGATCACATCGTTCCGGTTGCTGCCGGCGGATCTGACAACTTGAGCAATCTTCAACCGCTCCACTGGAAGAACAACCGCAGCAAAGGGGACAATTATCCCCACTGGTACTGTGCAGTAGCTTAGTAGAAGAGAGGCCGTCCTCGAACTTTTCTGGACGGCCTCTTTCTTTTGATTTCTCTGATCAAAGACCCTTTGACAGGATAAGCGGTAATTTTGTAAATTGCTCCTCGAAAATTCCTCCCTTCTATAGAGCTAGAATCCGGCAAGTTGAGTGCTGGATCTATATAAATGCTTTTTATCCCCTCACCAGGAGCAATCACCTTGTTTGAACAGACCTTCAAGAACATCGACGATATCCTGTGGAAAGACGCCGGATGCAGCAGTGAACTGGACTACGTGGAACAGACCTCGTGGATTCTCTTTCTGAAATATCTCGATGACTACGAGAAGGACAAGAAAACAGCCGCCGAGCTGTCAGGGAAGACCTATTCCAACATCCTGAGTCCGCAATTTCGGTGGGATAACTGGGCGGTTCCCAAGAGCAACGGGAAACTCGACCACCACAAGGCGCTCTCAGGAGATGACCTGAAGGAATTCGTTGACAACAAGCTCTTCCCCTACCTGAGAAAATTTAAAACATCAGCGGAAAGTGCCAACACCATCGAGTACAAAATTGGTGAGATATTCAGCGAGCTCAAAAACAAGCTGCAGAGCGGGTATAACCTACGAGAAGTCATCAACCTGGTCGATGAGCTCCGGTTCCGTACTCACGCTGAGAAACACGAAATGTCACACCTCTACGAAGATAAAATCAAGAACATGGGGAATGCGGGGAGGAATGGAGGGGAATACTACACCCCCCGACCTCTCATCAAAACCATCGTAAAGGTGGTCTCCCCATCCATTGGAAACAAGGTTTATGACGGCGCTGTCGGTTCAGCTGGATTCTTGGTCGAGTCTTACGAATACATGAAAGCGAGCAAGACCCTCTCCACCAAGGATGCAAACACCCTCCAGAAATCGACCTTCTACGGGAAGGAAAAGAAATCCCTCGCGTACATCATCGGTATCATGAACATGATTCTGCATGGGATTGAGGCGCCCAATATCATCCACACCAACACGCTATCTGAAAATCTGGACGATATCCAGGAGAAGGACCGCTATGACATCGTGGTGGCCAATCCTCCTTTTGGTGGTAAGGAGCGCTCCGAGGTTCAGCAGAACTTCCCCATTAAGACGAGCGAGACCGCATTCCTTTTTCTTCAACATTTCGTCAAAATCCTGAAAGCGGGTGGCAAAGGGGGTGTGGTCATCAAGAACACCTTCCTTTCTAATACCGACAATGCGTCTGTGAGCTTGCGCAAACAACTGCTGGAGAACTGCAACCTCCATACGGTGCTGGACTTACCTGGTGGAGTATTCGCAGGTGCAGGGGTCAAAACTGTTGTCCTCTTTTTTGAGAAGGGAGTGCCTACCAGAAAGGTTTGGTTCTATCAACTCAATCTGGACCGTAACCTCGGGAAGACAAATCCGCTGAATGAAAACGATCTTGCAGATTTTTTGAAGCTGCAAAAGACCAAAGCGGACTCGGATAATTCTTGGACCGTAAATGTAGTGGATGTGGACAAGACCATTTATGACCTGTCGGTAAAGAACCCGAATAAAAACCACGTGACGAAGCTTCGTGACCCGAAAGAGATACTGGAAGAGATGAGGCGTCTGGACAAGGAAAGCGCTGAAATATTGAGCTCCATCAGGAAGCTAGTATGACGAAACAGTGGAAAGTAAAGAAGCTTATCGACCTTTGTGATGTATTTGCGGATGGCGATTGGATTGAAAGTAAACACCAATCCTCAAGAGGTATTCGATTAATTCAAACAGGAAATGTTGGAGACGGGTTGTTCAAAGATAGAGCTGAAAAAGCTCGATACATTTCCGAGGATACATTTAGACGATTACGATGCACAGAAGTCTTTGAAGGTGATTGCTTAATATCAAGATTGCCAGACCCAGTTGGGAGAGCATGCATTTTGCCGGACAGCGGCGAAAAAATGATAACAGCGGTCGATTGCACAATTGTGCGTTTTAAAAAGTCTATGCTCCCGCAATTTTTTAATTATTATTCTCAATCTTTTAATTACTTGAATGATATCGAACATGAAACAACGGGGACTACCAGAAAGCGGATAAGTCGAAGTAAGCTCGGGGAAGTCAATATTCCCGTTCCTTCCCTCCCCGAACAACAGCGAATCGTATCCATCCTGGATGAATCATTCATTGCCATTGCCTCAGCAAAAGAAAAAACAGAAAAAAGCCTCCGATACTCTCGCGACATATTCCAAGCGTATTTACAAAACGTATTCGGAAATCCCAGCGATGGATGGAAACAGAAGAAATTGGGGGAAATTGCCCAACACTCACTTGGGAAAATGCTCGACAGGGCAAAGAATCGCGGATCATACAAGAAATACCTTCGAAATCTTAATGTAAGATGGTTTGAATTCGATTTGTCTGATTTGCTCGAAATGAGATTTCGTGATGAAGAGCAAGAGCAGTATACCGCTGTAAAAGGAGATATTTTAATCTGTGAGGGTGGCTATCCGGGACGTGCTGCTATTTGGAATGAAGATTATCCAATTCATTTTCAAAAAGCAATTCACCGAGTGCGTTTCCATACTCCGGAATATAATAAATGGTTCTTATATTTTCTGTATTTATCGCATCTTAACAGAGACATAGAAAAATATTTTACGGGTGCTGGAATCCAGCATTTCACTGGAGAAGCGCTAGATCGATTTATTCTCCCGATAGCTCCCGTTACGGAGGTTAAAGAGATTACGTTCAAGCTAGACACACTCTACGTCGATACAAGAAAACTTGAAAAGGTCTACCAGCAAAAATTAGACGAACTGGAAAAGCTAAAAAAATCAATCCTCCATAAAGCTTTCAATGGTCAACTCTCAGGGGCGAGCTGATGAACGAGAGTGCCTCCATATCGACATGGAACTTGCTTCCGGAATTAGGATTTGCTCCGGATTCAAAAGTAGTTTCAGACATCATGCCGGGACTAAGCATAAATTTTGGTAATTTAAAGTTATCGGCGAGCTACCTGATGAGCATGCAATTTGCCAAAATAGTGCTGCTTTCAGGCGTTCTGAAGACTCCTGACAGTATCGCTGAGATTCACATTGAGATGCCCCGTCAAGTCTCTTCGCGAGAGCAGTGCTATGCTTGGATAGTATGGCATCTGGATGAACATTCAAAAAGGGGAGTATTTAAACCAATAAATGAATATGGATGGATAGCTGAGGGAAGAAAAAATAAGCATCTTTTGCCATGGGTCGCGGACATGATGGCGTATGAGGCACGTCCCATATGCGAAGTCAGGCGTGATTGGGCACGAATTGCTTTAAATACTATGGCAGAGTATTTCAAGGTTGATACCAGTTCAAAAGTCATATTTAGTTTCGATGGAAACGTGCTTCGGATAGATTACACAGGAAAGGTAATTCCCCTTCCAGGAAAGGGTAAGAAATGGCCTAATAGTTACTCGATACCTGCTCGATGTCTGGAGAATTTGCCAAAGCGACTAATGAAGGAGCGCGTCTTTTTTTCTATCTGGAAATCACAATTATATATCGGGGGATATGTCTATCCTGGTGTGGAAGAAGTGTTGCTATGAACGAAGCGGATACCAGAGCGGAGCTTATCGACCCCAAGCTCAAGAATAGCGGGTGGGGGGGTGTAGAGGGTTCGAAAATACTGAGGGAATATGTCATTACGCTCGGCAAAATTCAGACCGGTGGAGGACGAGCAAAACCCCTGAAAGCTGACTATGTATTGGTTTACAAGGGGCAGAAGCTGGCCACTGTCGAAGCAAAAAGCGACGAACTGGAAGTGGGTGAAGGGGTAGCACAGGCAAAAAACTACGCCGAAAAGATGCAACTGGAGACCACCTTTTCCTGCAATGGGAAAGAGATTTACCGCATTTGCATGAAAACCGGCGCAGAGGGTCTGATTGACACATTCCCCACACCCGATGAGCTCTGGAGCAAAACTTTCGCAGTTCCCAATAAATGGCGTGACAAATTCAACCAGGTGCCCTTTGAGGATGTGGGGGGAACAAAGAGCGCCCGCTATTATCAGGAAATCGCCGTAAACAACACCATGAACGCCATTGCCGAGGAGAAGCCGAGGATTCTGCTAACCTTGGCCACTGGTACCGGGAAGACCTTCATCGCTTTTCAGATAGCATGGAAGCTGTTTCACACCCGTTGGAACCTCATGAGGGATGGTTCCAGAAGACCACGAATTCTGTTTCTCGCTGACAGAAATATCCTGGCGGACCAAGCATTCAACGCTTTTTCTTCATTTCCAGAAGATGCACTGGTCAGAATCAACCCAAAGGACATCAGCAAGAAGGGAAGCGTTCCCACAAACGGAAGCATCTTCTTCACCATCTTCCAGACCTTCATGAGCGGACCGGATAACAAACCCTATTTCGGGGAATATCCCGCTGACTATTTCGATTTCATCATCATCGACGAGTGCCACAGGGGAGGTGCCAACGACGAGGGGAACTGGAGGGGCATCCTGGAATACTTCTCTCCCGCAGTTCAGCTCGGTCTTACCGCAACCCCAAAGCGCAAGGACAATGTGGATACCTACAAGTACTTCGGGGAACCGGTCTACATATATTCTCTGAAGGAGGGAATCAATGACGGGTACCTCACTCCCTTCAAGGTAAAGCGTATCAAGACCACACTGGATGATTACATCTACGTCTCGGATGATCAGATAATAGAAGGGGAAATCGAGGAAGGGAAAATCTACACGGAACCGGATTTCAACAAAATCATAGAAATCAAGGAACGTGAAAAGAAAAGAGTAAAGATATTCCTCTCAGAGATTAACCAGCAGGAAAAGGCGATAGTATTCTGCGCTACTCAGGACCATGCTGCAGCGGTACGGGATCTGGTAAATCAACATAAAGACAGCAAGGAACCAAACTACTGTGTCCGTGTTACCGCCAACGATGGAGCTCTCGGCGACCAGTATTTGAAGGAGTTCAGGGACAACGAGAAGACCATCCCGACGATTCTGACAACCTCCCAGAAGCTCTCCACCGGTGTGGATGCAAGGAATATCCGTAACATCATCCTCATGAGACCCATCAACTCAATGATTGAGTTCAAGCAAATCATAGGGCGAGGGACAAGGTTATTCGACGGGAAGGAATTCTTCACCATCTATGACTTCGTTGATGCATACCATCATTTTCTCGACAAGGAATGGGATGGTGAACCCATAGCACCTGAACCGAAACCGGAGAAACCAAAGAAACCGAAAGAGCCTGTTCCGCCCGAACCACCGGAACCGCCAGAACCTCCGAAGACAAAAATTAAGGTGAAGCTCGGCGATGGAAAAGAGCGTCAAATTCAGCACATGATTTCGACATCATTTTGGAACGCGGATGGAAAACAAGTCTCTGTGGAAGAATTTCTGAAGCAGCTATTCGGGAAATTACCGGATTTTTTCAAGGATGAGGAGGAGCTTCGGAAAATCTGGTCTTACCCTGCAACCAGGAGAAGACTGCTCGATAAACTCGCTGAAGCTGGATATGGAAAGGAAGAACTCTCCACCCTTCAATACCTGATTGAAGCTGAAAAGAGCGACCTGTTTGATGTTCTGGAATATATCTCCTTCGCCATAAAACCGATTACAAGGGAAACACGGGTCGCCGGCGCACAGTCCAAGATATTCGCCATGCTGAATAACAAACAAAAAGAGTTTCTGGAATTCGTGCTTTCCAAGTACATTGAAACCGGGGTCGAGGAGCTCGATCAGGAGAAGCTGCCGGACCTTCTGATGCTGAAATATCAGACAATCAGCGATGCGGCAGAAATGCTGGGAGGGGTTGATAGTATTAAAACGACGTTTATTGATTTCCAGAAGCATTTGTATTCGAAGAGTACAACGATTTATGAATGAAAACATCTTGAGCTGTTAACGGGTGGAGCAACCTTATCTTTGACCTTATTGTTTCGCAAGGAGTACAGACGTGAAAACACTTACCGTCAAAGTTAATAGTGATCACCTGAATACTTTATCACAAACCAAGAAACCAATTCTAGCATTGGCAGAATTGATTTGGAATTCTCTCGATGCGGATTCAAAAAATGTCGAAGTTATCATTGCTGAAGATGCTCTGGGAAGTATGGAATCTATTCGTGTCATAGATGATGGACATGGTCTGAATTATGAACAGGCAGAAAGCGATTTCAGCAATTTAGGCGGATCTTGGAAAAGAAAGCATATAAAATCTAAAGGATACAAGAGACTTTTACATGGGAGATTAGGCAGAGGCAGATTTCGCGCATTTGCCATTGGACAATATATAACGTGGTTGACCCGCTATAGATGCAACGGAGTCACTAAAGAATATCAAATAATTGGAAAAGCAGAAGATCTTGGACACTTCACACTTTCGGATCCTTTGGAATCTCACTCATCCTCTGGAACAGAAGTCATAATAAATAATATAAACAAAAATTTCACTTCGATTCGCGGAATTGGAGCTGTTAATGAAATTGCCTGTCATTTTGCACTCTACCTGCGTCAATATCCTGATATCTCCATAATATATGATGGTACGAGAATAGATGCTAGCCATTTAGAATCAGGCGTATATGATTTTGAAATAGAAGAGAATGTAGGGCTTAACGGATCACCAGTAAAAGTAATTCTTACAGTTATTGAGTGGACCCAACAGGCGGAACGTTCTCTGTATTTATGTGATTCCGGGGGATTTACTCTTTTAGAAATACCAGCTGGCATACATGCTAGGGGATTTAATTTCACAGCATATATGAAATCTGATTTCTTTAGAGAACTTAATGAGACTGGTGATTTGCAGTCAGCTGAGCTTTACCCTCCTGTCAAACAGCTAATTGAGGAAGCGCGGAATCGTTTACGAGTGCATTTTAGAAAGCGATCTGCTGACGAAGCTTCCATACTTGTGAAAAGATGGAAAGCTCAACGTGTCTATCCGTATGAACAAGAGCCAAAAACACCCGTTGAAGAAGCAGAACGCCAAGTATTCGATGTCTGTGCGTTGAATATCCATTCTTATCTACCCGATTTTGAGGAAGGAAGTCAAAGGAGTAAGCAATTAGCGTTTCGATTATTGCGGAATGCTTTAGAAACGAGTCCTGCATCGATTCAGGTAATCCTCGGTGAAATATTAGAGCTCCCAAAACAAAAACAAGAGGATTTTGCTGAACTAATTCAGCAAACATCATTAGATTCAATTATTACTGCCTCAACTACTGTAACCAATAGGTTAACATTTCTAAGCGGTCTCGAATTACTCCTTTTTGATCCTGAATCAAAGAAGGCATTATTAGAACGTCGTCAACTACATAGAATGCTCGCAGAAAATACCTGGATATTCGGCGAGGAATTTAACCTGACATTGGATGATCAATCTCTTACTGAATTACTAAAAAGACATTTGAAGCTGTTAGGTAAAGAATGTGATGTAGTGGATGAGGTTAGACGATCAGATGGTTCCAAGGGTATTCTTGATCTCGTTATAGGACGGAAAATACCGACACCACATGGTGATGTAAGAGAACACCTTGTGATAGAACTGAAACGCCCGAGTTATAAATTAAATGACGAATCGTTGAATCAGATCAGGAGCTATGCATTCACCGTAGCAAATGATGACAGATTTAGAGGAGTTGATGTCAAATGGAGTTTCTGGCTTATATCCAATGACATGGAGGATAGCGTTCGAAGGCAAGCGAGTCAAAAACACTTGCCCCCTTGGTGTCTGCATGATGATTCCGAACAAAACATAAAGATATGGGTAAAACCTTGGGGTCAGCTCATTACAGAATGTCAAGGGCGATTAAAGTTCTTTCAGGAGCAGCTACAGTTTAGGGCCAATAGGGAGGATTCGTTAGAATATCTCAGAAAACATTACAATAAATACTTACCAGAAGCGTTTCAAAAGGATGAAGAATATTCACCGGAATGTGAAGAGAACTAAATACTGAACGGTTTAGCAAGTTAAACCATGAACAAAATATGAAGAGAAGATCAGGGCGCAAATTGTATTTTGCCCTGATCTTCTTCTATTGACAGATTCAGTTCAGTTTACCATCCCCAACACCATCCCACCCACCTTCTGCAACCGAAACCTGCTCTCCGCAGAGAGGAGCTCATACTGCGAAGCTTTCGTGTACGTGTTGACCACCGAGAACATTGTGAACCCATATTCCTGCGCAAGGGCCCACTCCACCGCTTCCTTCTCCTCCTTCCGGAGTTCGAACTGGCGATTGAAACTCTCGATGGTTGCCTCGGGGTTTTCCACCTTGCTTTCCAACGAGATTTTGAACTGCTCTCGCTGTCGACCGAAACCTGCCCGCAGTTCATTCAAGACTCCCGGGAGGTTTGAAAGGAGCTTGCTGGAGACGTGCCTGTAGGATGCGGACACCTCTGTCTTGGAGATCATCCCGTTGGTACAGATCAGTCTCAGGGTAAACGTCGATATCGACAGAGCTGCCAGTCCTACTTCGGAGTTGCTCACAGAAATGCCAGGAGTCATCTTGTCACCATTGATCCGGAAAGTATCCCGCTCATCCGGGATGCTGACCAGCATGAACTCGTCGTCCAGCGAGCATTGAACTCGGGTGTTGGGTTTGTATCCGTGCTCGAGCAACCTATCAAGAACCTGCTTGTTGTCCGTGGGAATGTATCTCGGGGTAAAGATCGCCCTGACCTCGTTGCCGTCGAACCGGAAGAACAGATTTTCGTTCTTTTCGTGCTTGATCCAGTAGTTGAGATTGTTTTGCTGGATCTCTGCGGGGCACTTCCGCAAATAGTGAATCGGGATCCCCAGCCTGTAACAAATGCTCTGCTGGGCGATCGGTCGCAAATTGTAGGTCGCACCCGAGATGCAAACTGAATCTAGGTCCGTAAAGGAGACGTCATCGACAGGAATCAATCTGTCACTGTGGGTTCGGGCCATGTTTGCAACTCGGTCATAAACATTCTCAAGAGTCGTCATATTGGACATGATTCTTCCTCCTTCCTCTCCGACCTAATAGGTCGTTTCCGTTTCCTCTCAGCCTTCTGGACAATATCCGGAGCAGGTTCTTTATCGCCTTGAGGATCACCTGCAGGGTCAGGATCGTTTGACTTTGTTTGGACATCAGGTGTTCCTCCATAAGCCTCATCCGTGTAGATGCCCGGTACTCCCAGGTCAAAGAGGGCAATGGTCACAGGTAAGCTGATCGTAGGTTGGAGAAGGTGAATCTCTGTTTCGACCAGTTCCTTGGTGCTCCCGAGGGGGGATTTCTCGCTTCGCTGAGCGGTCAGAAGGACAATGCCTGTCTCGATCTTCTTCTTGTCAAAACCCACCTGCAATCTCAGCAGGGCATCCTGGATATACTCGTAGCTCGAAAAGCTGCCGTCAATGGCCACCCCGTTTCTCAATCCCTTGTACTGGTAGCGGCGCCCATCCAGAATGCTCAGGGGTTCCTGCCGCCAATCCATGTCCGAAAGCGCCTGACGAAGCAGCTCTCCCCGATAGAGGGTTCCCTGCAAGCAATCGTCGAGGTAACGCATGGTGGATAGGACCATATTGCCCATCTTCTTTTTTCTCAGGATCTTGTCGGAATCGCGAAAGTACAGTAAATCAAATGACATAGCTATTGCTCCTTTCTTCTAATTGATTGGTTCAGATACACGTAGGGGAAGGTCATAATTGATCCTTCCCCCATTCGAGATAGGGGTTAAGGGAGATCTCTGCTTGTGGTTGCTTTGAGAAGGTTCTGGAGGGGTTTATGGGTCCTGTTTGACTCCGATTGCTTCATCCAGGAAGATGGAGCGTTTTGAGGGTTGCCCCAAGTAAGTGTGGGACCAGCTGAGGAAGAGCAGCTTCATCGCTCTGGACATAGCCACGAAGCAGATCCTGCGCTCCTCCTCGATATCCCCCTTCTTGGAAGGGAGTATCCCCTCGACCAGTCCGACTACGAAGACAACCCGAAACTCCAATCCCTTCGCTTTATGTATGGTCATCAGGGATACCCCCTCTTCATCATTGGTGCTCTCATCCTGGAAGGTCTCCGTGTATTCAATAAATGCCCTGATACTGGAGAACCTGGTTGCTGCGAGTTGGAGCTGGTTCAGGTTCTGGATCTTGGAGTCATCAGGTGTCGGGATATCCTCATCTGTTACGTAACGGTCATAGTCGAGGCTGTTTCTCAACAGATTGATGACCTCCGCTGGATGCAGCGTATGAGAAAGTTGAGTAAGGGGGTCCAGGAATGCAACAAACTCCTTCACGTTCTTCCGGATAAAAGGGGTATCCGGTCTGAACGATTTGAGCGCTTCATAGAGATGGACCCCTTTGCTAACTGCTTCCTCCTCAAGCTGTGAAATGACCTTCCTGCCGATGTATCTGGTAGGCACATTTACGATGGATAGAAGCGCCTCGTCGCCGGCATCGGAGTTGACGTCTGAGATGACCCTGAGATAGTCAAGGAGCTTCTTCACTTCAGGGCGATTGTAGAAACCGAGACCATTCTCGATCTTGTAGGGGATCTTGTGCTGGGAGAACGATTCCTCCAGAACCCTGCTCTGAAAGTTTGCACGATACAATACGGCGATGTCCTTGTACTCGAATCCCCTGTTCCAGACGAGCTCTTGGATCTCGTTGACTAGGTTTAATGCTTCACCCTCCTCGGACGATGCCTCCAGGACAATAACCTCATCACCGTCGGGATTCCTTGTTGTCAGAGTCTTTGCAATTTTTCGTTCGTTGTGTTCGATGAGGTTCTGGCAGACTTTCAATATCTGAGGGGTGCTTCGGTAGTTGCGATTGAGGATGAAGACCTTTGAACCTGGAAACATCTGCTCAAAGTTGATGATGTTGCGAACCGATGCTGAAATGAATCCGTAAATCGATTGCCAGTCATCCCCGCAGACCCAGAAGCTCGAGCCGTCATTGGAACCTTCGATAAGAGTCTTCAGGATTTCTAGCTGCAAGGGGTTGGTGTCCTGGTACTCGTCAATCAGTAGATGTAGATATCGCTCAACATACTTATCCCTGATGGAAGGGTTCTCGCTCAGCAGTCGATATGCCCTGACCAGGAGGTCGTCGAAGTCGTAAAGATACTTCTTTTCCTTCTCCTGATCGTAGCGCTCATAGACGTCTGCAACTTTGGTCATGGTTTTGTCGCCTTCGTACAAGGTCCTAAACTCCTCAACCGAAATCAGGTTGTTCTTTGCCAAGGATATCTCCTGCATGACCATGCCGATGGAGATATTTTTGACTTTCAGGTCCCTCATAATGTTGCGGATGAAAACAAGCTGGTCTTTGCCGGAGAGGATCTCGAAGATCCTCCCTTCTGTTCGAAGTAATAGATGGCAGAAGCTGTGGATGGTGCTCAATGTGACTCTGGATGCCTGATTGCCCAATACGGAGATAAGCCGCTGCCTCATTTCCTCTGCTGCATTTCTCGTGAAGGTAAGACCCAGGATATTTTCTGGAGCGACCCCATGTTCAGTGACCAGTTTCCCTATTCGCTCCATCATGGTCCGTGTTTTTCCTGACCCCGGTACTGCAATCACTGCTGCAGTTCCCGTGAGAAAGCTCGCTGCCTTCTGCTGCTCCTTGTTCAAGCTCATGGTTTTTGATCACCTCGCTTTCCAGTACTTGAATGCACATGTAGATCCGGAACATCACAGCCACTAGGTCATCCAATCTGGGGTCCGTCTTGTCCCTCAGGATGTACTTCCTGAGCATCTTTTCCTTTTCCCGAAGGAGACTTTTCATGAATCCAATGACTGCCTCTGTTTGATGGTTCTCCAGAAGAACCATGATGTTCAATATCCTCCTTCTCCTGTCGCCATAGATGACGGTCAAGTAGTCCTGTGCCGCAGTTATCGCTTCAGTTGTCATGGTCCACTCCTCTCGAACCATTCGTCGCAGTGCTTCTTGTACGAGCAGTTCTTGCATCTCCAATTTTGTGCACCATCATTTGGAATGAATATCCCATTTGAGATGCCTCTCCAGACCTCACCGATCTTCTTTTCCGCTCGTTTGAAGTCGGACTCCGTCCTGCTGGTGTAGTACTGCTCGAACTTGGGGGTTTTGGTTTTGATCAGGCAGTCGAAGCGAAGCAGGATCTCCCTGTCTGCATGACCATTTGCCTTGGCAGCCATCTGGTAGAGGGTCAGCTGGAAGTTCCGGTCCACTTCGTCAGCAGAATAAGCTCTGCCGCTCGTTTTCCAGTCCACAACGATGATGGTGCCTGCTTCATCCTCCTCAACGAGATCAAATGCCCCTATGATCTTGACCGGGCATCCATCCAGGGTGAATGAAAATGGTTCCTCGATGGAGATGACCTTGAATTGATCGTGGGGGCACTTGTGGTAGTAGGTCGTGAGAAGCTCCTTGCCCTCCATGAGCAGGTTCTTAAAATTCTTTCCATCAGCATACTGGATGTTCTCCTGACCCTCTGCTGCTGCCTTCCAGTATCTTTCGAAGTGCTCGTGAAGCTCCTTTGCAGTCATGGTCTTCCCGTCTTTTTTTGCCTGGTGAAAGTCCGAGAGGGCAAGGTGGATACAGCTTCCAAACTCCAAAGCATCTGCACGGAATTCAGGGGGGAGGTGGTCGATCCTTCCCAGCTTATAGAGCAAACCGCAGTCGATGTAGTCCCCGATACTTGATGCCGAAAGATGGGGTTCCTTTCTCAATTCCTTTAATTCCATTTCAACCTCCTGACTCAAAATACGCAGGATCCTGCGCTTTTTATAAAGCAGGGGTAGAGACACACCAATCCCTGTGCATCCCTGCCCCGGATGATGAGAGGAACTATGTGTTTATGATTGGGATTGCGGACTAGGAGCTCTGCTGAAGCTGTCGAATGAGCGATGAAGCGTCTTTCTGGGAGAGATGCTCGACTTTCACACCGTAGGCATCGACGGACATCTTTTCGAGTTCCTCCACCGAAATTCCCCTTCGACGTGATAGATTGGCGATTGCATTTGCCTGGGCAGAAGAGATCTTTGGCACGGACTCCTGCTTGGACTTACCCTTACCGTTTCCATTGCCACCAGTCTGAGGAGCAGCTTGTGTCTGAGGGGGATTATCCTGATTTGCCTGAGTAGCCGGTTCCTGTTTCTTGTCAGAGTTGTCCACCTTGTCACTCTGGGGGATGGACTTTGTCTCCTTCTTCTCGGTTCTGGAAATCTTCTTGGGTGCTGCCTGAGCAACCTTTCGAATGCCGCGGTCTTCCTGCTTGACGTCGATGATATCTCCGAAATCCCCAATCTCCTCCAGAGCAGTCATTCCCACATTGGTCATGGATCGGAGAGCTCTTGCGATGGCACGAGTACTGGCCATCCTGAGAAGGTGCTTGGCAACTCGGGGATGGCAGTTTTGAGGAGTAGCATCTCCCACATCGGAAAAGACCTCTCCCGACTTGGAGACTACAATTGCCTTGCAGATGGCCATGTGGTCGTTCTCCTTGGTAGGAAGCTGAATCGGATCGACATCGATCTTGAGAATCCCCTTCTGGTGGGCAAGATCCAGCAGCCCCGCATAGAGCACGAAGTCCTTGTTCTCGATCGTCGTGATGAACCGCTCGTCGAGCTTGGGTTTTCTCCTCTCCAGGAACTGCGCTTTCTCCTGCTCCCCGTTGGGAACACAGCTTGCTACCGCCAGGACGTGTTTGCACTTGAAGTTCTGGTCGTTTTTGATCCCTCTCGCAAAATCGCCACAGGTGCAGGAGTACTGGTCCTCTGCCGCGTAGCAGACTTTGTAGCAGATCTTCCCCTCGTCTGACTCCACGTAAAACCAGGTCTCGTCCACCTGAATGACTCTCAAGTTCTGGGACTTCTCACTTCTTTTTTGAAGCTCCACTGTCGTCATGTTTGTTTCCTCCGTTGAAGATGTCTTTGATAAGTAGTGCGATGCCGATGATGATTTCCGCAACCCTGATGATGAGCCCTATGGTCTTCTCCTGCATGGCATCCCCTCCTTTCCATCAGAAGGGGGTGTCGTCTTTGGCTTCTCCCTCCTTAAAACCACGCCCATCGGTCTTGATGAACTCGAGAGTATTGGCGATGAGCTGGTAGGTGCTCTTGGAGACCCCCTCGTCGGTTTCCCACACGTGTCTGTCGAGGGTTCCAATGACTGCGATCTTGGCACCCTTGTGGAGGCACCTTGCAGCGATGTCAGCGAGCTTCTGGAAGCAGACGACCCGAATCCAGCAGGTCTTCTTCTTGGACGAATGAAAAGCGATGTTGAAGGACGTCACGGGATTCCCCTCTGAACTGTAGAAGATTTCCGGATCTGCACCTAAATTGCCTGTGAGAACGCACTGGTTGAGCATGATGACTTCTCCTTTCTGAGCGAAATTTGATAATTCAAGAATATCCTTGAATTATCAATGATTTATATATATAGGAGTACACGTTATCCTGGAATTGGGAGGAGGAAGGGATGGCCAAGGAAGATCTTCTCTTTATTCTCAAGAAACTACTGCAGACAGACGCCTATCTAGAATTCCTAATCCAACTTGATGAAGCTGATTTAAAGCCTGCATTAGGGACAGGGTGGATCGGGGAAAGCAGTAATCGACATGTTGTAGAGAGAGGATATTTGTCATTATTCTGAAAACAAATATCCAAATCGAATTTTCATATAATTCCGAAGATACATCGCGGGAGGACCAATGATAGAAGAACATCTTCTTCAGCAACTGGCAGATCAAAAACGAAAAGTAGACTTTAATACATATGATATTAGCGTCAAAGAATTGATCAGCATGGTGAGTGATAAGTTAATAGATATTGCTCCAGAATATCAAAGACAATTCCGATGGAAAGAGGATCGACAATCAATTTTGGTTGAATCTATATTTCTTGGTATACCTATTCCAAGCCTATTTATGGCGACAAATCAGGATGGAAGTTGGGAGCTAATTGACGGGCTTCAAAGGCTGAGCTCAATAGTTCATTTCGCTGGCAATGAACGTGAACTAAATATTATGAACATGAATGACAAGCTTGTTCTTCAGCAACTGCAGAAGCTCACGCAATTCAATGAAAAAACCTTTGACGCACTGCCGAAATCTGCTCAGCTTGATTTTCTGTTAAAACCCATCAAGGTAACAACACTCAGTGATAAGAGTGATAAAAACGTCCGTTTCGATCTCTTTGAACGATTAAATACCGGGGGTATCAAACTAACAGATCAGGAAATTCGGAGCTGCATATTCAGGGGAAAATTCAATGATACTTTAAAGGAACTCGCGAGAAATAAGAGCTTCATGAAATGCGTAAAATTATCTAGAGAACATACTAGTGATGGTACAAAGGAAGAATTGGTACTTAGGTATTTTGCATTTTATCACAGGTATAAAGAATTTGATCATAGTGTCATTGATTTTCTAAACAATTATATGCGAGATGCGTCAGTTTCCTTTAATTATGAATTCAATGTCGAGCTTTTTGAAAATACGTTCGAGAATCTTGCAAAAATACCAAAAGGCATTACACGAGGTCGTGCCGCAACACCTATAAATTTATTTGAGGCGGTTGCCGTGGGCGCTGCCCTAGCTTTACACAAAAAGGGAAAAATCAAAACGGCAGGAGCATCTACTTGGATAGCATCAGATGCCCTTAAGAAATTGACTACAGGGGCAACAAATTCGAAAAAGATGGTTGCGGGTAGAATTGAGTTCTGTTACGCAAAATTTGCGGGGAATTGATGTTTTCGGATATTCGAGCTGACTCGTCTTCGAGACTAGTAGAAGTACGTCAATATCTTGATTTCATCAAAGATAACACTCCAGCATTACTCAATCCAGTGCCCACACCAATAGTAACCTCAAGAGGTTTATTTTTTGTACATCTATATGGTGTTTATGAAAGGACCGTTCGGGAAGGCGTGTTCCGTGCAATAAGAATAATGAACAAAAATAATCATCGAGTGCTAGATTATAAACCCTTATTATTAAGCATTGTTCTTCATTCCCAGTGCGATGCAATGGCATTCTCAAGTAAAAGAAATTGGGAAAAGCGATGGAACCTATTTGAAACTCTAGAAGTAAATCCTACGGTAACAATATCTGAAGAGTTGCTTCCGACAGACGGCCATAATCTAAGATTTAGACAATTAGAGATGATATGGAAAGCATTTGCAATAGCAGACCCTATTGTACCAAATCCGGCGATAGGAGGACGAATCAAGGAATTAGTAGATAACAGAAATGCGATAGCTCACGGCAATGCAACCGCTTTAGAGATTGGGGCCCGTGTAACAATCGCTGATCTATATGATAAGTATAACGATATCAGCGGTTATTGTTCTTATTTCCTCAATACAATTGAATCACACGTTTTGAATAAAGCTTATCTCAATAAAAAATAGATAAACACCTCAACAGCAACGAAGACGAAAACAATATATTTACTTGCACCCCAATAATGTTTTCTTCACTTGCTCATCCTTTAGCCTCCAAACAACTTCGCACTCGCACAGGAACCGTTCATTCAACATAATCTCCAGCATCTCCCGAGCACCCTCCCAGTCAAGTCCCTGTTTATCACAGAAATGATGGAACCTTCTGAAGAGCACCGATTCTGGTCGGTCGTACATACTGCGGTGAACGCAGTTCCTGGGGTCATTTTCGTATCCTTCCTTTTGAAAGAGATGCTGCGTGCTCCTGAGGTATGTGCGAAGATCCATAATGAAGGTCTTGAATCGAGCAGGATCCAGCAGGAAGGTTAAAGTGTCTGCGTGGGATTTGATTTTTCTGTGAGGTATAGTGAGCATGGGGCGTGCCTCCTTTTTGATTTGTTCGCAGAGAATCGTCATGTTATAAACTCATGGGCTATATCAAATAACGAGGGAGGTAAACTATGAGTAACGGAGATATCCAGGACAGGGAGGACACCCTATACGAATCGAAAGCGCGGGAGCTGCTACTGGCAGGACGAAACTGATTGAGGCATGGAAAGAACAACAGTGCAGGTAAAATTGATGAGATGCTTTTTGAGTGGGTTTCAGTGGACGATTTAAGTAAGGGATGCCATGCGCCCGTGGAGAGGGTCTACGCCCATCTAAATCACCTGAGAAAAGAACACAGGCTTCTCCTAGAAAAGAAGGACGGGAAATTCAGGTATGCTCTGGAGGGTCTGAAAGGGCAGGGAAAAGCAGGAAAGCAGACGAAAAAGAAGAATTAACCCAGCAACCGTTTTCTCGGAAATTTAATCTAACAGATGTTTAGGTGTGTTCATCCGGTGTTTCGGAGAGGGCTAAACACAGAGGAGAACTCTATGTGGCTGATGTGGAAAAGGAATTGACGTCTGCATGGAGGTGTGTTTAGGTGTGAAGGCGAATTTTGAGAAATAGTGTGAAGACCAAACCATATCCTCAACCGCTGGTCAGTTGGCGTTCCTAGCCGAGACCCATATATGATGAGAGAAATGAGAAATGAGATTGGTCTATTTCGAATGATCTCTTAAAGAATAGGGGTGGCGCAATCAACAAAGGGATTTGAGTTGCAGCCAACACGGGAATAAGAAAAAGAGTATCTATACAGGACCTATATGGAAGAAGAATACTCCCGTCTGCAAGTGTCCATAGCAGAGGCTCAGTCATTGATGGTAGCCTACATGATAGGGCAGCGGAATTCAGATCAACCACGCCGGTATGAAGAAACCTACGAAGAATTGGGAATATTACTGAACCAACTTGGAATATCTAACCCAAATCCGCACAAGACCCTTCAAGAATTCGCTGCATTCTGCAAACTACGCCATCTTGATCACTATGATCAAAGAAGGGATTATGTGGAGAAGTTATATCAGCAGATCCTGAATGATCTGTTCGAAGATGCTCACCACGAAGAGCCATCATATAGGATGCAGACAAAAACACCCGTTGCTGAGTCCGAATTAATCTCGGATAAGAAGAGAGTATTTGTTGTGCACGGCAGAAACAATAGACTTCGAAGTGATTTCTTCGCTTTTCTACGTGCGCTTCACTTGGAGCCCATCGAGTGGTCAGAAGCGATTGCTGCGACAGGAGAAGCTAGCCCATACATCGGCGATGTGCTGAGCGCCGCTTTCTCGCAAGCTCAAGCGATTGTGGTATTGATGACACCAGATGACAGTGTGGTTTTGAAGAAACCATTCCAGAATGAAAACGATGAACCCTACGAAAAAACGTTCTTCGGCCAGGCCAGACCAAATGTTCTGTTTGAGGCAGGGTTAGCTTTCGGTCATGATCCTAAAAGAACAGTTATCGTTCAGGTCGGAAAACTGAAACCGTTTAGTGATATTCATGGCAGGCACATTGTTCGTCTGGATGACTCGTCTGAGCGCCGCCAGGAAGTTGCTAATCGTCTTCGCACGGCAGGTTGTGCTGTATGCACGGAGGGTTCCGATTGGCTTTCCGTTGGCACTTTCCTGATTAAGCCAGAAGAGGAAGAAGAGGCCAAAAGAATGGATGGGGAGCAGTACAATCTGATTCAGGGTCTCTCCGAACAGGCCAGACTGCAGATGGAAAAGAACCTGGAGAACTTAAACTATTATGAGCGTTTTAAAGAAAAGGAAGCTGAAAACTCAGATTTGAAGAATGAGCTTGAAAAACGAAAACGAGAATCGAATTGGGGGGAGTCGATTCGGAAGGGCAATAACCCTCTCAGCATTTGGTTCAAACGCACAATAAGAGGAAATCCAGGCTACGTCTTGTCCGCTAGCAGAAAAGAATTGGAAATACTGGTCGCCAACACCTTTGCAGAGGAAAAGTCCGACGCATTTATTCAGAATGCAAAGAAATTGGGCATGGTTGACGACAAACTGCATCTTACTGAAAGGGGATTCAGTAATCTCATCGCTGCAGCAAAAGCCTTATCCTCAATTGGGGATGAATCTTAGAGATGATGGAGAAAGCCCGTAATATATAAAGGGTGCGAGACATCTGCTACGAGCACCGTAAACCAAATCTCGCCTTTTACACTTAACCGGAGTCAACCCCCTCTCCTAGTCAACTCCGGTCAGTGCAGAACCATACTACATCCCTCAAATGGGCAATACCTCTTCAGATAATTTCGGTTGCTTCCCTTCAAAACAGGCACAGTATTGACACTCATTTATTTTCACCATATCCCTCTGGCAGTAATACTCCTTGAACTGCACATCATTCACGTCCGTCACCCCATCGTAGTGCTGTGAGCATATCATTTTTATATTGTTCGGTATGAAATAGGTGCTAAAATATTTACATGAAATAAATGGGAGGTATTTCAAATGAGCAGCGGTATGAAACTCGACAGATTAGACACGGCATACGCGGAGCGAGCCCATTCATTATCACTGAAAAACAGAAACTGGTTGAGGCACGGCAAGGGAGCGACTGCAGGGAAGATCGACGAGATGCTTCTGGATGGGGCAACTATCGAACAGATGGCCAAGGGAGCGAAAACAACAAAGGCAACCGTATCCGTCCATCTGACCCATTTGAGAAAGATTCATAAGCTGGCTATTGCTAAAAAGGATGGGGTTTTCAGGTATGACGTGGACAAAATGAATGGAAAGAAAAAGGCAGAAGGGAACAAGAAGCGGGGATAATGGCTGATATACATAAGCAAGATTTGTTAGGAGGGAAGTATGAAGAAAGCAGCATTGACACTGCCGGAGATTATGCTTATCACCGGCACTCGCGTAATGGTTGGTGCGAGGGGTGCGCTTTTGCTTGCAGATAAGTTAAGAGAGGATAAACGAAAGAGGATTGGTTGGAATGGCGGAATCAATCGGAATCGGGTGGCGGAATAAGCGACATACTTCTCTTCGTCCACATCTTGTGCAATTCCCAGAAAACATTTTAACTCTCATCTCATGTTTGCTGATGTGCGTCCCGACGTAGAAAAGGTGGACGACGATTTGTTAGCAATCGGCTTCTTATAAAAACAGAGATTTTAAAGCATCGGGATGTGCGTCTGATAGAATTTAATCTCAAGTAGTAACTGCACTATGCGAAGAAGATTCTTTCTTATAGCATGCGACATAAAAGAACTTGACAAATACAGCCGAATAATATACCGAACGGTAAGTATACTGATATGATGAAACGACAGAAGAAAAAAAACATAGATGTGAAAGAGCAACTCCTCTGCTGTGCATTGGAACTCTTTACAAGGAAGGGCTATACAGCCACTTCAGTGCGAGAAATAGTCTCTTTGGCGGGGGTTACTAAACCCGCACTTTACTATCATTTCAAGAACAAAGAGGAGATATATCTTAACTTGGTAGGAAGATTCTTCGCAAAGATAGAATCCCTTTTTGTCGATGTCGCAAGGGCGCAGCTTTCTATAAAGGATCAGCTGTTCGATCTATGTGACCGAGTATTATTGTTATTTGCAGAAAATAAAGATCTTGCTCGATTGATCCATGCAATCTATTACGGCCCGCCCCAGGGAGCTCCTTTTTTCGATTTCAAGTCGTATCACATCAATATCCTTCGGCATATACGTAGAATCATCCGACGTGGTATCCTGATCGGTGAATTACGGGATGGAAACGCTGACGACATGGCCTGGGCATTTCTGGGTGCCGGTCAGGTTGCAGTCGAGGAACAGTTATCGGCTGGAAAGGCTCGGATTGATCGAAAAAAATTGCGTCGTATTTTGAATGTAATATTTGTCGGTATTGCAGTAGAAAACACATTACCGAGGGGGAAATAATAAACGATTAAAAGAATTATAGCTTGATGAACGAAAATCGGGGTTGGCTGCAGTTCGATATGCCCCCTCCATTCGGTTTGTCTCCTCTATATACCGACTGAAGAGCTTCGTTCTGCAGTCAACCCCTATTGAAATAGAATAATACGTCGACAATGTTGATAGTCTATTGCTAAAATTATTAATAGGGTCACAAATGAATAGGCTACATTCGGCCATATAAGTAGAGATTGTCATTCTCTTATTGATCCGGAATTCCATATGCCGTATAGAAATCCGTATTCGCAGGAATGACATCGTGGGTATAGCCTCAATAATGTATTAACTTATAGATTATTGTTTCTGTAAAATGCAAATAGTCTCTACTCTATTCGATGGCGATAAAATCTGGATTTTAAAGAAATCATAGCAGGGGAACAATGTGCGAAATTTCATGCAAAAGCGACCGGTTCGAACATATCATGGTAGGAAAGATGGAAGAGAGCAAAATCTATGAGGAGCTAGTTGAAATCCTCAAGCACAATAATTATGGTATGAAATCAAATCGGTAGATGACAGAAAGACCCATAATGAAATTTCAAAGTCAAAATGATATTGACAATAAGAGTCATTTTTGTTATAAAGTCACTGAATGAATATTCATTCAGGAGGAAATGTTCTTGAAAAATGTCGAAAAGCGCGACGCTATTCTACAAGCGGCCTTGGAACTCATAGCAGAACACGGCTTTCACGAAGCACCGATGTCCATGATCGCCGATCAGGCTGGTGTGGGGACGGGTACTATTTACTCTTATTTCGAAAACAAGGATGGGCTCATTCAGCATCTATTTTCTGAGTTACGCGAAAGGATCCTGGCACACCTCCATGAAGGATATAGTGCAGAGAAATCCCTACATGAAAGATATATCCATCTCATAACAAAACTGATAAATTATTGTATTGAGAATCCTATGCATTTTCGATTTATGGAGCAGTATATGAATTCACCATACGGAGTGACCGTGCGAAGAGAGAAGTTATTTAGAGAATCTATCGACGAATCAGATGTCTTCGGAATACTCTTTGAACAAGGTGTAGCGCAGAAGAAGCTTAAAGATTTTCCTTCACCTGTGCATTTCGCACTATCTTTCGGTCCTCTAGTTGAAATCACGCGAGACCATGTTCTCGGATTCATAACGCTGGACAACAAAATGATCAATGATTTCGTTGAAGCCTGTTGGGAAGGTATTAAAGCCCCAGAAAAACATTAGCTTAACAACGCGTATTTTTAATATTTTATGGAATGAATATTCATTCAGATATATTATGGAATTTTACAACATGATTCTGATTCTTACAGTGGTATGCAAAAGGGAAAATGAAATAACATAGCACAGGCTGCCAGATGACCTATTTTTTTAATATTTACACGGAATGAATGTTCATTCGAGAGTCAATCATGTGGGATTTTCGATCATCATGCTTTTTCCCCCACAGCAAAAGGGACAAAAATGGTTAATCGATTATCTGAAGCTTCGAATTCACTGTCCCAGGCAAAATTCAGTTTTAATATGGGCACGGAAATGAGGCGCTGGGAGACTCCCTCAAATAGAATAATGAGGTTTACAAAAAATGGAAGACGACCGCTTGCGCATGGAGATAAAAGAAAGGAGGTAAGAGAATGATGATGCAGTCCCATGAGATTTTCAAGCAAATGTTTGATTGCAACAAGAACGTCTACATGACTTTCCTCGGTAACATGAATGTTTACCAGGAGCAGATGGAGAAGATGATGAATCTTTACATCGACCAGGCGGTCGGCATGCCTGAAGAAACAAAAAAAGCGGCCAGGGAGTGGGCTTCAATGTACAAAAAAGGTTTCGAGGACTTCCAGAAGTTCATGGATGATCACTACAGGAAAATTGGGATGTTCTTTCAGACGAAGACACAGGTGCCCTAGAATCATACATTTCACTCATCGATAGTCCAGCATACGTCTGGCTGAAAGGAGAGGATGCGATGAAAAGGATATACAATTCCATCTTTGTTTCCATTCTCGTTTTCGCACTCGTCCTGTTGGTTACCCCTGCTGCTAAAGCTGGGGAAGCGGGACCATTCTACGTAGGCGTGTTCGGAGGCTATGTCATGCCGGATGACCTGGAGAACGGCCGTGATATCAGTCTCGATGACAGTTGGGCGGTTGGGGCCAAGGCTGGCTATATCGTCCCCGCCTTTAAGTGGTTGGCCATCGAGCTGGAGTATGCCTACCTGGCAGAGCAGGACCTGGATGAGCCCCGGGCCGATGGGGATTTCAAGGCGATGAATGTGATGCTCAACCTGATACTCCGATATCCTGAAGGGAGGATCCACCCTTACGTAGGCGGCGGTATCGGCTGGTCGTGGGGCGAGCTACAAGCGACGGGACCTGCAATTTCAGTCGATGAATCTGACAATGCTCTCGCATGGCAGCTGATGGCCGGTGTGAACTTCGAAATCACACCGAACTGGTCGGCTGATCTATCGTATCGCTACATGCGGGCTGAATATGAGTTTAATTCGGGCGGTGACGACAGCATCTCCCAAAACCATATGTTCCTGCTTGGGATCAATTATCACTTCTAAAAATGAGAGTTCATTACAATACAGCTGGGAAAGAAGTCAAGCCATTGGACAAGCGAAAAGCGATTGTACAAGCAGCTGCGAAGCTTATCGCGGAGCATGGTTTTCACGATGCGACGATGGCGATGATTGACAGCAATTTGGGGATAAACTGTAGTTTATCAAAGTCTTCCCCATATCCATGCATTTTCCCTTGGCTTTTGGCCCGTTGACTTCCCAAGCATGAGACTATGTCCTGGGTATGAAGACCGCGATGATCAGAGCTGATAGTCAAAATGAATGAATATTCATTCCATTCGAATACGCCAGGCGAGGATTGGTGAAGCGGTATGAGAAAATCTGTCATCGTAATCGGTGATGGTATGGAGTTGGAGTTGGTCGATTATCAACGCTTAGTTGAAAACAAGGGTTCTGTGACGATCAGAAAAACATACACTACCCAAGCAGGTCTACGCGTCATAGTTGACATAATAATACCACAAGGACAGGAGTCAACCAACGATGGGCGTATTAATATCGAATGACAACAATTAATTGCCTTGCTTAAGGGAGAGATAACGGATTTTCAAATAACTTCGGATGATTATTCATTCAATAATATGTTAGTTTTCAAATTCTTTTTTTAGACGCTAGTGCAGAATGAATATTCATTCATTATATTATAGGCCATACAGCGTGATGCTGTTATTTGCGATGATCTATAAGGTATCAAACGGACAAAAAGTAATAGGCTGTTATATGACCAATTTTTTAATATTTATTCGGAATGAATGTTCATTCTCAG
>Ga0255343_1001915_pt1 | contig 26036 bp, 21 predicted proteins | sample wastewater_treat_4_FD_192413 | JGI IMG/M metagenome (GOLD analysis project Ga0255343, IMG submission 192413) | Wastewater microbial communities from Lulu Island WWTP, Vancouver, Canada - plant16 | ecosystem: Engineered > WWTP > Wastewater > Unclassified | place: Canada: Vancouver, British... | reverse complement strand
CTAAGCTAAGGCACATTGAGCAATCTGAGTGGGGGCAGAAAACTTACTTGAATATGGAGCATTTGGAGGAGTTATTGCCAGGTGATTTCTAAATGTGCGAAAAATACTTGACACTACCTTTTAAATCTTCCCACGATATTCACGCTGACTTGCCTGATGCGTATATTGAGGTCTTGCTTGATTTAAAGAAACAAATCGAATCAAATACTTTTCCTGAAAATTGACTGTTGGCAGGAGTTATCAATCCCAGCAGAAAAGCTGGGATTGATTAGTAGGTATTTATATCAATATGCTGTCTAATTCTTTAAGCATTAATAGCGGATTGAACAACATATTTTCGCAATGCGCTTTCCCATTAAAACACTTTATGACGCTGTTTTTATAATGCTTCGAGATAAACTTTGCTGATTTTCTGGAGATTAATTCATTGAACTTTGTACCGTGAAAATAATAAATCCTGGTGTCTCGAGTATCCAGATTATCTGGCAGTTGATAATTTGCCACACCCTTTACGCAGTTTTGTATCGTGGTATCGGTCATAGCATCAAGCACTTTTAAAAAGTCGTCAAAGCCGCCTTCTGGATAAATATCTTTGGCCTGTAATAGTGTCTTCTCGTTCCTTTTTTGTGTTTTATGGGTTATGTTCAAATAAAAATTGAGCATCATTTTTCCCACAAAACGATTAACGGGCACAAGTGGCGAACCGTCAAGGATTAGTTTTTCAATTTTCAAGCGACCATTTTCCCATAACGTCGCAGCTAACACACCGCCCATTGACATAGCATAAACAGCAAAGACATCTTCACCGTACCTGGTTATATACCAGCTTTCAAACGCTTTAGCCATTTCAGAAAATGAAACGAAATCCCTTGTATGGTTCGGATAATGCCCATGTAAAATTGGCACGAGTACATGAAATTCATCCTTGTAATGATCTATATACTCATTCCATATTTGATAAGGCATTTGAAAACCGTGTATCAGAATGACTTTTCTTTTTGATGTGTCACCAAATTCCAGGATTTCCATTCTTCATCTCCCTGTAAAGCTGATTGACTAAAGCTTTTTTATGGGATGCCTGATAACCGTTTTCATTTTTTCAGGCGCGGTTTTTCTCGGGTCAGACAAATAAATTTCATGGTGTTTTCTGTTTTCGTTGAGGTCTGTTATATATCCGTTTTCTTCTAAAAATGCTTTCATCATCGCCACAGACGCAGGCTCATCATCATAGGGGCCAATGTGCATCATCTGAACACACAGTCCTTCATCAATCGTCAAATACTCCGCTCGCGAACAATCCATTTTCTTCTTTTTTGATACCGTTTCTACTGCCCATGCGAAATCAGCCTCGGTTACGAAATCAGGCAGTCTAATCACTGAAATCCAATTAAATGTGGATTTATCGGAATAATCGACTCCAACAACATTATCCTGCCACCAAAATCCCTCAAGTGGCGGAACGACATACTTAAAAAATCCTTCGATTTTGTAATCGCTTTTATAACTCATTTTTAAGGTATAAGCTATCGCGTACAAGATGCCAACAGCCTGTTGATACTCACCACCGACTTCGTTCGGGTTACCTTTGCCACGAACCGCGATGTAATTCGCCCTGGGAACATTCACAATCTCCGGCTTGTTTTTAGGCATATAGAACTCTTTGTATTCTTTCTTAAAATCAAAAGCCATCCTGATTATCTCCTCAGATCCTAAATTTTCTTAATTCAGTTTCGCATATGCATCCCTGAATCTAATTATACTTCCACAGGTATGACTTTTCTCATCCTGTTAAAAAATGGTGTGAAAACATGGAAAACAAAGACGCCTTCTCCTGAGAAAGCGTCTTTGTGTGTTTTACTTATTGTTTTCTAAATAAATTATTCAGAAAGTGAGTTTTCTGCTGCAGGTTCTTCCTTTTTCTTGACCAACTTCCAGGCATGCATCGCCAATGACAAAGCAATCACGCCATAAGAAACAAAGACTCTAAAGTATTCACCAATTTGCGCGTTATTAAACAACTGCTTGCCAGCCTGTGGCGCGACGATGAACAAGGTGTGGAAGAGAATTACGCCAATAATCGCTTGTTTATTGGTCGCTTTCTGCACCGAAGCTCCACCCACCAACAGAGCCGCAATGGCAAATTGGGCAATCTGCGTATGAGCGCCATAGGTCGAGAATGTGCCGATATTCTGGAGGAAAATCAACTGTCCCCAACTGGCTAAGACTGTAGAGATGATCATCGCGATGATGCGTGTTTGGTCAACGTTGATACCTGATGCCATCGCCACACTTTGGCTTTGACCAACAGTGCGCATATTTTGGCCTAATCGGGTAGAAAGGATTTTGTAATTGAACCAGCATAAACCCGCAATCAAAAGGAAGGGGAGTACCGGCAATTTTACAAACAGGAGAACTTGTTCAATCTTAGGCAGGTAAGTCAAACCGTAAATCACACCACATAATAAGAGCATCGCAATCGGTTGTATCAATGCTTTAGGCTCTTCTTTTTCAATCCATAGCAACTTGACGATTTTTACGATTTGAATCACCGCGTAAACGACAAGCACGATTGTCAAAGCATTTAACAAGACCAGACGGTCGGTTGAGAGGAACCGTTCAATTGTTGGGATGTATGAAATACCAAATGCCACAGCGACTACCCCAAAAAAGATGAAGTCATTCTTCTTCAACTCGTACTTTTTCAAAAAGTGCAACAAAACTTTTATAAGGGTTACTGCCAGAATGATGTAGAAGAAGACGGTGACGATATCAACCATTCTTACCGAGTCAATCGCGTATTTCAGGTTATCCGTGAGGTCGATGGTATTCTTCACCCCAACCCCTCCGGAAATGATCAATCTTGGATTATCAACTGGGATGATCCCTCCGATAATAACCAGGAACAGCAATTGATACAAACCATCTGCGAAATAGCCCAGAATCAGACCGGCGATCATCTCCGCGCCTTTCATGCGATTGAAAAGCTTCCCAACCAGAAAACCGAAGAGTACAGCCAGGGGTGTGGCAATTAAGACGCATAATAGCATGCCTTCTATACCACCAAAGCCCCAATTGACCACACAGAATACAGCGATTTGAGCAGCTACCGCGCCGATGACAATTCCGAAGTTCAGCCCCAAACCAGCCAAAACGGGAATGATCAAAGCCAGAACGGTAAAAGTGTTTCGTGTGATGCGGGTAAATACGCCATCCACAATAAAAGAAAGCGAACTGCCAGAAAGCATAATTGCCGCAATACAAACAATGGCAAAAGCTATCATCACCTTGTTGTCAAACAGGAAAGACCCTATTTTTTTGGTAATTGCGGAAGTTTTGTTCATACGTTACCCCCCTTTGTCTTGGACAAGGCATAGAGGATGATACCGTTTGAAATAATAATTCTCAACACTTCTGGCAGGGTGCCAATTTCAATCACCTCATTCACCACCGGTAAGGCTGTAACCAAAATTCCCTGGAAGAGCAGCGTGCCGATGAGCACATGCGAGATTTTGGCTCGTTTCACCGATGCGCCACCAATCAGGATAGAAGCGACACTGGCAAAACCCATCATCAGAGGCGCGTTGTAAAGTTGCAGGAAGCCATAGGTCTGAGCATAGAGGATAATACCCACCGCGCCGAGAATGGTTGAAATCGCGGTTCCCTGAATACGTTTTTGGTCAACATTAATACCGCTCGAGAGGGTAAACAGCTCGTTTTCTCCCGCGCCACTCATGGCAATACCCAGTTTGCTTCTGAAGAAAAGCCAAACCAGGAAGCACAAAAGCGCGAAGAGCAGAATCAAACCAAGCGGCACCGTGACACCACCAACTTTGAAGGCTAACCAATGCAACCAGGGTGGCTGCGTTGCTTTCACTGTGTCAGGATTACTTAAAAGTCCTCCAAAGCTTCCGGCAAGACTGGCCGTGTTGCGCAAACCCTGCCCCTGTAGTGGCCAGCTCAGCTCACCATTTTTGAAAGCCAGCGAAAGCCAAACAATATTCATAAAGGCGATTACCGAAAAGCCAACGTAGGTAGAAACGGTCATTTCTGAGCCTTTTACCCGATTGAGCAGCAAGCCATAAACAATCCCTAAAAAGGCTGCCATGACTACACCAAACAACAGAGCTAAGAGCAAAGTCGCCCAGGGCGCGCCCGCGCCAAGTATCTGGGGCCAATCCCGTACGAAACTGATTTCCATCGCCAGTACAGAGCCCAGAAGCCCGGCAGAAATACCTAAAGATACACCAAAATTCAATCCGATACCGCTTTGAATACCCGGCACCATAGCCAATACCAAAGTACCGTACATCAACCAACGTCTAAGGACATCACTAAAAATCGCGGCAGATGAAAAACCCAGCGCGATAGATGCCACGATTAGGAAGATAAAAAACAGTCCGATGATTAATCTTGGTAATCCAATGTTTTCGTAAATAGTTTTTATCGTTTTCATGCTGATACCTCCTCACGGACACCAGCCATAGCCAATCCAAATGCCGCGTCAGAATCATCTGGCCGCATTATAGAAAACACATTGCCCTCAGAAACAATCGCGATGCGGTCACACAATGACCTGAGTTCAACCAATTCAGAACTAATCATCACAATGGTTGTTCCGTGTTCGCGGTTCATTTTTGTAAGGTGTTCTAAAACCAACTTTTTCGCGCCGATATCAATGCCACGGGTAGGTTCTGAAACAACCAGAATCTTTGGCTTCATAGTAATTGCCCTCGCGAGGCACACTTTTTGCTGATTACCTCCCGACAAACTGCCAACCACCTGCGAAGGCCCTGTACAGCGAATATCCAGAAGCTCAATCATATCCCGCGTATGTTGATCAGCTTTGGCTTTATCCAATATTTTGATGAAGCCAATACGTTTCAGAAACTCATCTTTAATCTGCATCGCTGAAAAGGTTATGTTTCGCTCAATCGATTCCCCCAATAACAAACCAACGCCCCGGCGATCTTCAGAGACAAAGGCAATATCATTGCGAAGTGCTTCGCCTAACTTGCTAAGATCTAAGCGTTTTCCGAAGGCATAAACGTCACCTTGTGTTTCAAAAAGTCCCATGATACCGTTGGCAATGCCAATTTTTCCTTGTCCGGCTAACCCACCGAAACCGAAGATTTCGCCCTCAAGAATCTTAACGTTCATGCCTTTTACAATTTCACCCGGCATATCCACGGACCAATCCTCGAATTCAAGCGCGATTCGGTCTTCCGATAATTCACGGGTTTCCAAAACACTTTCATCAACCAGCTTATCGATTTGTCGTCCAATCATCAGCTCTGCAATTCTTGCCAGACTAATATTCTTGACTTCTTCCCGGGCGACAAACTCTCCGTCACGCAGAATGGTCATGCTATCCGCGACCGCCATAACCTCAGTCAATCTATGGGTGATAAAGATTATCGCGATACCTTTACTGGAAATTAATCGCATGATTTCCAAAAGCCGATCCGCTTCGCCTTCCGTAAGCACCGCGGTTGGTTCGTCAAACACCAGTAGTTTTATTCCGGTTTTGTCGATTTCACGGGCAATTTCAACAAACTGCTTGTAGCCAATGGGCATGCCTGCAATTTTGGCATATTCTTCAATATTGCTCATCCCAATGCTGTCCAATGAAGCCCGGGCGTCTCTGTTCATTTTGTGCCAATTGAGCATTTCAAGTGATTTTCCAAAGATTCTGCTAAGGGCTGTCGTTTCTCCAATCTCTCTGCCCAACTTGATGTTTTCGGTAACATTAAATTCTGGGATAAGCATAAATTCCTGGTGAACCATACCAATACCGCAATCCATGGCTTTGTGCGGAGACTCAATAGGGGTGGGCTCACCATTAATTTGGATTTCCCCTTCGAAACCTCCCGTCGAGAAAATTACTGGCATCCCGAAGAGGATATTCATGAGTGTAGATTTACCGGCACCGTTTTCTCCGACCAGAGCGTGAATCTCACCTGGTTTGACCTGCAAATTCACCCCTTTGAGCACCCGGTTGCCGAAATATTCCTTGGAAATATTGTTCATTGAAAGCAAATATTGTTCATCCAAGGCTGTTCCTCCTTTTCTGGAACAATAAGTGCCAACTTGCTGTTGACAAGCTGGCACTTTGTGGAGTCTTAAGCGTAATTAAAACTCATTGTTTTACTGTGAGAAATCGTAGAATGGTGCAAGCAACATCAGGAAGTTGGGTAAACTAACGCCATCTTCATTGTAGGATATCACCGCAATTTCACCAAGATTTCTCGCCGCGGCTGCTTCATTCAAAGCCACTTTGAAGGCTTCCACATCACTTCGATCTGTGATTTCACCTTCAGCAAACTTGATTGCATAACGTACACCCGCGTCAATCATCAACATGTTGATTGGCACACCCCATGTTGACATGCGGCCTTCCTGTCCTTTTTCTTTCAGCTTGATTGCAATCTGATCCAGCATGTATTGAACATCGCCTTCATGTCCTTTCACGTCAATGTTCAAGCCAGCCGGATAGCCATGATAGGGGCTCGGGCAGCATTGCTGTGGATAAATAGCACCATTTTCCCAAATGGTTCGAATCAAAGGCTCTTGCATGGCACAGTTTGTGGAGAAGAATGCTGTGTCCTTGCCATAGGTCTCTATCTGTCGTGGTACGTCTTCAGTGATGAACTGTTGCGCACCTGATACACCCGCATCACCCGTGGGATCTGGCGCGTTCACTTCCACCAGTTCAATTCCCAGTTCTTCACAGGTTTCCTTCATAATTTCAAGACGTCGCGCAATCGTCGCATAGGACAAGTGGCGCGGGAATGAGTAGTGGATGAACGTCTTCGCGCCCATCTTGGCAGCCATCTCGGGAATCGTTCGTCCCATTGAAATCTCATCCACCTGTAACACGATATCAGCTTTTCCTGCAATGATTGGCGGATCTTCACCAGGCACACCTGCAACAAACAGCATGTCCGGTCGGGTTTCCCGTACCTTTTCAATCGCTGCCGCTGCTCCTGGAACCGCTTGAACAAAAACAATTGCCTTCACCTCAGGATCAGAGGCCAGCTCCACAACCTGCGAGATGACTGTCTCTGTCTCCGTGGAGAAGTTGTCGGGGTAGGTCGCGTGAACAATCACATCACCATACTTGGCAACCTGGTTCATAGCTTCCTGATACTCTTCTTCGCCTTGCGATACAGTGCCTGTGACGACACCGATCTTATACGACTTTTCTTTAACTACTTCTTCTACCTCTTCTTGAACTTCTTCAGGGGCTTGCTCAACTACGGGTGCTTGGGCCGTGCGGCAGGCTGTTGATGCAAAAATCAACACAAAGCTCATGACCAACAAGACCAGTTGAACGAATAATTTCCTACTTTTCATCTATTTCTCCTTTTTTGAACATTGTTAAGGCAACGGTGAAAACGGTTTGTGTTCGGAAAAATTAACCCCAGCTCTCCACAACTTAGGCTAATACTTCCTAAGACTAACCGAGCAAACAAGCGATGTTACTAACTCGCTTTGCTAAATATTATCATCGTGTAAAATTACTGTCAAGGAATTGTAAATTTACATTTGTAAATTTACATTTTACATAGCAAAACATCCTGAATGTGATATAAAACCATGTCAACATCAGCAAGATCTAATATATTAGATATCCATTTTCTGGTTATGCCCCCCCATTTTGGTTCGTAAGCCATCCTTAGAAAGCGCTATTTCGATAATACAACCATTAAACGCGGTTCTTTACAAAATCATCTATCAACTGATTGACAATCTCCGGCTGGTCGGTGTTTGAGTTATGGCCTGCGTCTTTGATCCATTCAATGGGAATACCCGTTTCCTTGTGCCAAGCCTTGTTGTACCTGATGAACAAGCCAAGCTTATCTTTTTCACCACAAATCAACAATGCCGCACAGGGGATGTCGTAAGCAAAATCCGCCTCCATTGCTTCGCCAAGAATGCGCGTGCCATGATCCATTACCTGAGAAAGGCGCTCTTCATTGTCCTTGTAGTCTTGCAACATTTCTTTCACTATTTGTCTGCCATATGCCGACTCCGCGAGGCCGATAGCTGACACATTGGTTATCATCTCCCATGAGGCAGAAGGAGAGACGAAATTCATCTTTTTGATCATCCCAATTTCGCCAGGGGTCATGTATTTTTTGTGTGAAGGTCCAGAATCAATCGCCACAAAGCCTTTTATTTTATCTGGATACAATTCCGCGTAGGCTTGCCCCAGATAGCCACCAATGGAATGCCCTACGATGACTGGCTTGCTTATCTTTTCCTGTTCGAGTATTTCGTTTAGCCATCTGGCCTTGTCCATCATATCGAAATTGAATTTGAAGGGCCATGAAGCACCATGCCCAGGCGCGTCCCATGCGAGAAGGTTGTATTTGCCTTTGAAGTATTCGACTTGTTTGTCAAACAATCTGTGACTTAGGGTTAAGCCTGGGAGAAAAACCAGGGTAACCGCGTCTTCATCAATGATATTCACCCAATAATGGATGGCACCCGATGCTGTTTCGTAAGTTTTTTCTTTCATCTGAACACCTCTGAGAAGCTGCTTTTCTAATAATTGATTTTTGCGATTGGCGTTACTTTTATTATACTTCCTGTCAGCACGACTCTCGCCCAAGAAAACACGCAACAAATGTAAACAGTTCACAATATAAGACAGTTTGTAAACAGGGATTGGTAAATTGGAGTATGTTATCCCTTATGGTATTTCAAATGCTCTTCAAACTCTGGTGTTCGGGACCAGTATTTTATGCCCCAATTCTCAAAATTCCACTCGTCCATGTATTCATTACATTCATAATCCACATACCAGATTAAACCGTCTTGCACAACAAAATTGGTCGGAAAATAATCAATGTTGAGCCTGGCTGCCTTGGCTTGTTTTGCCATTTCCCGCGCCTGAATCAAATAGGGTTCAACAGACAAGTCCTTCCGCACAAAATCAAAAATGGTATCCCCATGAATGTACTCTTTTACAATTCTCTCAGCTTCACAATCAACAGCGAGTAGTCGCGGAATGCGAATGCCAGCTTTTTGCAGGCGTTCATAATCACGTAGTTCTGCCTCAATTTTGTTTCCGAATGTATAGTACTCGCAAGGCTCATGGTGAATCTGTTTGAGCACAACCTGCTTTCCTTCGCATTTCGCGAGATAAGAATAGCCACCTTTGCCATGACCAAGCAATTTGATGAGCTTATATTCTTTATCGCAAACAGTTAATACATCATCCATCTGAATAAGAACTCTAACACCTTCATTGCAGATTTTAACGAGAACTTGTGGTTCGTTTGTTAAATACAGACGTGGCCTCTCGACCACGTCCACATTCATCTCTTTCTTTATTAGCCATGTATCGCGCGGTCCATCGCGCCCAATGCCGCTTCCATAACTGCCTCTGATAGCGTGGGATGGATATGCACCGCGCGTGTCAGGTCTTCAACATTCAGGTTGTTCGCCTGCGCCAAAACCAGCTCGGGGATAAGCTCAGACGCTTCGGGCCCGACAATTGAAGCCCCCAAAAGCTTGCCATCTTCGGCGTCCGTGAGCACCTTGGCATAACCAGCGTAATCGCCATGTCCCAAAGCCTTGCCATTCGCCATAAAGGGGAACTTGCCCACCTTGAGGTCAAAACCAGCTTCTTTCGCTTGATCTTCAGTGTAGCCAAATGACGCGACCTGTGGCGTGGTGAAGGTGGCTCGGGGAATCATGCGATAGTCCAAAATCGGCGTATCCATGCCGGCGATCGCTTCAGCTGCGATAACTGCCTGCGCCGAGGCGGTATGCGCCAAAAGCAGCTTGCCGGTCAGGTCGCCAATCGCCCAGATACCAGGCACACTGGTTGCCATGCGCTCATCGATTTCCACGAAACCCCGTCTGTTTACTGCGACGCCGACTTCTTCAAGTCCCAGGTTTTGCGAGTTGGGTCTAAAGCCAACCGCCACTAAGGTCACATCCGCGCTGAGAGTCTGCTCACCTTTTTCGCTTTCCAAAAGCACGTCCGTGCCTGTTTCAGTTTTAGTGACCGATTTTACCTTCGTGCCGGCATGCACCTTAACGCCACGCTTGCGGAAGGCTTTCGCCAGTTCGCTGGCAGCTTCATCATCTTCGTTGGGCAGGATATGGGGCAACATTTCAACCACGTGCACATCCACACCGTAGCCACTCCACACGGTGGCAAATTCCACACCGATGGCACCACCACCGATGATGACCGCGCTTTCGGGTAGTTTGTCGAGCATAATCGCCTGAGCGTAATCGAGCACCTTTTCGCCATCGGGTTCCATGCCGGGTATAACCATAGCATGCGCTCCGGTCGCCAAAATGATGTTATCCGCTTTTAGCGTAAGCGTTTCGCCATCTTCGGACTGAACTTCAACAGTGTCTTTGGCGCTCAGTTTGGCACTGCCCATGATGACTTCAATATCGTTCTTTTTCATCAAGAAGCTGATGCCCCGGGTAAGACGATTGCTCACTGAGCGACTGCGCTTATAAGCTTCGCTGTAATCGAGCTCTAAATTGTCGCATTTAATACCAAAGGTTTTGGCATCTTTACGCAAGATATGCGCCAACTCAGCGTTGCGCAAAAGCGCCTTGGAAGGCACACAGCCGACGTTCAGACACACGCCACCCAGCCATTTTTTCTCAATAATAGCGGTTTTGAATCCTAATTGTGAAGCTCGAATGGCAGCCACATAGCCACCTGGTCCAGCACCGATTACGATTACGTCAAATGTTTTCATAGATTCCACTCCAGTTGTTTTGTCTTTCATTTAATAGCCATAAGCCGCGGCAAGAGAATCGTCATTTTCAACCCAGTCCTGCACGTCGATTTTTCTGTATTCATCATAAGTATCTCGAATGAAGACGGTTTTAATGCCCGCGTTGATGATAACCCGTTTGCACATAGCACAAGGCATGGCTTTTTCAACATAATTGCCATTGTCTTTCAAGTCAATGCCAGTTAGAAACAATGAACTGCCTAACATGCGCTCGCGGGATGCGCTGATGATCGCGTTTTGCTCGGCATGCACACTGCGACAGAGCTCATAGCGCTCGCCACGTGGCACCTTGAGCTGCTCACGGCGACAAATGCCCAAATCGATACAGTTTTTGCGCCCGCGTGGCGCGCCAACGTAACCTGTTGAGAACACCTCATCGTTTTTCACGATGACCGCGCCATATTGTTTGCGAATGCAGGTGCTGCGCTTGCCAACCACCTCTGCCATGTCGAGATAGTAATTTACTTTATCACGTCGTTTGAATTCAGCTTCCATCTTCACTCCGCTTGTTTTTTGTAATTATAGCGTCATTATAGACGAAACGGCGAGATTTTTTAGGGAACTGTCTAAACGTTCTGTTTCCCCTTAAACTCTGTAATGGCAAAATGTGTAGCACGTGGCATCCTGAGCACGTGCGAACTTATAATATTATCGTTCGGACTGTTTCCCTGCCCGCTTGCGATGCCCCCTCGTAAATGCTACACTTAAGTCATCTAACAACGCAGTCATCTGGAGGAAACTATGCCCAAAATGCTCTATCTGTTGGACGGACACGCCATCGCCTATCGCAATTATTTCGCGCTCACCAGCGGCGGCACAACTCGCTTTGCCACCACTGAAGGCGAACCCACCGCGGGTGTTTTTGGCTTTGCCAGCACCTTGATCAAAATCCTCGAGCAAGACGAACCCGATTACCTTGCCATCGCTTTTGATAAGGGCAGAACTTTTCGTGATGACCTTTTTGAGGATTACAAAGCCACCCGCGAGAAAATGCCCGATGACCTGCGTTCGCAAATCGTGCGCATCCAGGAAATGATCGATCTGCTCAAAATTCCGCGCCTGGAATTGGATAACTACGAGGCAGACGACATCATCGGCAGCCTGGCTACCTGGGCAGCTAACGAAGAGGGTTTAGGTGTCAAAATCATCACTGGTGACCGCGACCTGCTGCAACTGGTCAGCGATCGCATCGTGGTGAGTCTGCCCCAGGGACGTGGCGGCAAAGACAAGGATTACTTTGCTGAAGACGTCGTGGAACGCATGGGCGTGAAACCTGAACAGGTGGTTGACCTCAAAGCTTTGATGGGTGACAGCTCCGATAATATCCCCGGCGTGCGCGGCGTTGGTCCTAAAACTGCCACCAAACTGCTCGAAAGCTATGGCACCCTGGATGGCGTTTATGAACATGTAGACGAGATAAAAGGCAAAGTCGGGCAGACGATTGCTGAGCAAAAAGAGCAAGCCTATCTAAGCCAAACCCTGGCGCGCATCGTGGTGGATTTGCCCGTGCGGCTTGACCTTGAGCAAGCCTCCTGCGAAAATTTTGACCCCATAGCGGCAGAAGAGCTCTTTAGAGAATTGGAATTTCGCACGCTTATCCGCCGTTTACAAAGATTAGGCGAAAAATACAAACCGGCACAAACCACACCAAGCGCAATACCAGCCCAGCCAAGTCTCAACATGGTACAGGGTGGCTTGTTTGGTGATGAACCCCAGGATGACTCAAACGCCTTAATTTACTCTGAAGACACAAACGATGACTTTGAGACCGTCATCGTTGATACACCTCAAAAACTAACCGCGGCAATCAAAGAGCTTTCAGCCTTTGACACCCTGGCATTTGACACCGAAACCAGCGCGTTGGATCCCATGACTGCTGATTTGGTGGGCTTTTCTTTGGCTGTTAGCCCAGAAAAAGGCTATTACTTCCCTGTCGGACACAGCACCGGCGAACAGCTCAGCTTGGAAGACCTCAAAACTGCCCTTCAGCCTTTGTTCAGCAATCCCCAAATCGCCAAAGTTGCCCATCACGCCAAATTTGACCTCATCGTGCTTAAACAAGCCGGTTTTGAGATCAGCCCGATTCGTTTCGACACGATGATCGCGGAATGGCTCATCAACCCTGATTCGCGCAACCTTGGGCTCAAAACCCTAACATGGGTACGCCTGGGTGTAGAAATGACCCAAATCGAAGAGCTGATTGGCAAAGGCAAAAACCAGCTCAGCATGGCAGACCTGCCCATCGCGCGCGTTGCCCCCTATGCCGCCGCGGACGCGGTGATGACCCTGCGCCTGATGCCCATCCTCAAAGCCGATCTCAAAGAACGCAACGCTGAAAAGCTGATGGATGATCTGGAATTGAAACTTGTGCCGATATTGGCACAAATGGAAGAAAACGGCATTTTGCTCGATGAACCCTTCTTCACAACTTTCAATCAGGAACTGAGCGAGATGATTTTCGCGCTTGAAGAAGACATTTATCGCCTGGCAGGCACCCGTTTTAACATCAATTCCACCCAGCAACTTTCAGATGTGCTCTTCAAGAAGCTCGCTCTCGACCCGCCCGACCCAAGCCGCAAGACCAAAAGCGGACATTACTCCACCGGAGCGGAAATTTTAGAGCTTTTGCGCGACAAGCACGAAATTGTCGCTAAGATTTTGGATTACCGTGAGTATGCCAAGCTGAAATCAACCTATGTTGAGGCTCTGCCCGCGCAAATCAACCCCAAGACCAAGCGCGTTCACACTTCCTTTAACCAGGTTGGCACGGTGACCGGGCGTATTGCCAGCCAGAACCCCAATCTGCAAAACATCCCCACACGCACTGAGTTGGGTCAGCGCGTGCGTCAGGGTTTCATCGCCGCGCCAGGTTGGAAGCTTTTATCGGTTGACTACTCCCAGGTTGAATTACGCATCGTGGCGCATATTGCCCAGGACCAGGCCATGATTGAAGCCTTCAGACAAGGACAGGATATCCACGCCACAACCGCTGCCGCGATTACTGGCACACCACTTGCTGAGGTCACGCCCAACCAGCGACGCAACGCCAAGGCGGTGAACTTCGGTCTGATTTACGGTATGAGCGCCTTCGGTTTGACCCGTGGCACCGATTTGACTCTGGCAGAATCCGAGAACTTCATCAAAGCCTACTTCAGAGAATTCCCGGGCGTAAAAGCCTGGCTGGATATGACCCGCCTGAATGCTGCCAAAAACGGTTATGTGGAAACCTTGCTTGGACGCCGGCGCTATTTCCCCAATTTAGCAAAAGGCTCTAACCCACAAATGCGCCAACGCGAAGAACGCGAAGCCATCAACGCGCCCATTCAAGGCACCGCGGCTGATATTGTAAAACTTGCCATGATTGCCCTGCCAGGTGTCTTGCGTGAGGCAGGCTTAAACGCGCGCATGCTCTTGCAAGTGCACGATGAGCTGATTTTTGAAGTACCTGAAGATGAAATCGAAAAAACTGTGCCCATTGTTAAGTCGGTTATGGAATCAGCGATGACGCTGGATGTGCCCCTCGTCTGCGATGCCCGCGCTGGCGATAACTGGGGCGAGCTCAAAGCAGTTTAGCGCGCCAGTTTTTCATCTGGCATCATACAGATTTAAAGATTCGCGGCGTGGTCTTGAATAATGACCACGCCGTGAATAAATGTCTGTTTTCCTCCCTAAATAAGACCTAAAAAAACGCCTTAAACGATCACCTTATTGTTATGTAATCTCTCCCGAATTTGCGATACTTTTCGTCGCATCGTGTCATCACTGTCAATCAACTCCGCCACCTTATCACAGGCATACATCACTGTGGTATGGTCGCGACCGCCAAGTTCTTTGCCAATGCGGGGCAAAGAAAAACCACTGTCCTCACGCAAAAGATACATCGCCACCTGGCGAGGCAGAGCCACCTCTCTCGCGCGCGAACGCCCCGAAAGCTTTTTCGCTTCAATGCCAAAATAATCCGCTACAACATCTACGACCACGTCTGGTGTCAGGCTGCTGAGATGCGGCGCGTAATCAGCCAGCGCGTTTTGTGCCATTTGCAGTGTAAGTTGCTTGCCAGTCAAATCCGAAAAAGCCAAAACGCGGTTCCAGGCACCTTCAAGCTCACGAATATTGCTTTGAATAGTTTTGGCGATTGTCTCAATAATCTCAGCCGACACAACCCGTCCTTCTTTTTCAGCCTTACTTTGCAGGATGGCAAGCCGGGTTTCGTAATCCGGCGCCTGCATATCCACCGTCAAACCCCATTCAAAGCGCGAACGCAAACGTTCCTCCAACATGCTCATCGCCTTAGGCGAACGGTCAGAGCTAATGACAATTTGTTTGTCTTGCCCATAAAGCGTGTTGAAAGTGTGGAAAAACTCTTCCTGGGTGGATTCCTTGCCAGCGATAAACTGGATGTCATCAATAAGCAACACATCCACACGTCGGTATTTCTCGCGGAAAGCGTTGGTGGTTTTGTTACGGATGGCGCCAACTAAGTCGTTGGTGAATTCTTCTGATGAGACATAAAGAACTTCTTTACCCTGGCGCACAACAGCGTTGCCGATGGCGTGAAGCAAGTGCGTCTTGCCCAGTCCCACGCCACTGTAAATGAATAAGGGGTTATACGCCTGAGCGGGATGTTCAGCCACCGCCATGCTGGCAGCATGTGCCAGGCGATTGGCTGGGCCAACCACAAAATTATCGAAGCGATATTTGGGGTTTAGGTGACTATCCTGGCGATCTGAGCGATAAGTCTCTGTAGCCTCGATTTGAACAGTATCCTTGTCAAAGCCAAATGTGGAGAGTTCTTCCACAATGGGCTCTTCTTCCACGGGTGTTAAAACGGGCGCGTTATGCACTTTGAAGACCACATTAACCGCGAAAGCCATCATGCTCGTCAATTTATTGACCACAGTGCTCTTTAGGCGACTTTCCAGCCAGTCGCAAGCGTAGGCATTGTTGGCACCGATGGTCATCGTGCTGGACATTTCGTCCCAGCCGATAAAAACGCATTGCTTTACCCAGGTATCAAAAGATGCTTTAGGTAACTCATTTTTCAGTTGTGAAATCGTTGCCTTCCATGCTTGCTGAGCATCCATGGCTTTCTCCCGTTCGCCGTCCTTGGCGATTTTATATTTTTAGCGTCGTTTAATAATACGCGTCGATTTCCTCTAATTTCGACTCGCTGGCCGATTGAAATAAATTGTCTTGCTCTGTAAATCGGTACCCTATTCTAACACTTTACGAACAAAAAATGCCCTTAGAAACCTTAAAGATTGACGAATGTTTAAGATTGTAAGAACCTTAAAACTTATGCTTTTTCTGTTAATTATCCCATTTTATCCCTGATCGCATTTCGCGACCCCTATTTACAGGGTTCAAAAGCTTTTTGAACCGGAATATGTGTGGTTTTTGGCAATTAATCGATTGTTTTTCCGCTTTATAGGGGTGGCGCTAAAGAACGCAAAAAACGTTTCACGTGTTCCAAAAACCAAGATAGTGATTCACAAAATGGAATCAGGGCTTAACAATTTCTTTACAAATTGTTAATCATTTACAAGCCCATCATCAGCCTGGCAGATTCTCGCCCTATATCGACTGCAAAGTTCGTGCCACGATCCCACGGATATACCTGGCTCATACTGGCAAAGTAAATGCCTTCAACCGGGGTCTGAATGGACGGAATGTTCTGGCTGTGATTCACAAGAGGCACAGGTTGGGCATATTCCGCTTTTGAAACCCAAACCTTCTTGACCCAGTCCTCATTGAAATTCGGATTAATCTTTTTGAGATGGGGCAAAAACTCAGCTTTGAGTTCTTCATCCGTCTTGCTGAAGTTGGGATGATCTGTCTCGAGATAATCACCAATATAGATAATATGGTCGCCGCCAAAGTATTCGGGCTTTAGGAAATTGGTATGCTCCACCAAGGACAAGAAAGGATAGCCAGCTTGCTTGGGGATGTTGTACCAATAATAGCCTTCGGGTGACAGAGCGTGTTTGAGCGACACTGTCATCACCACCGCGCCCATATGCTTGAGATTAAGTAAGCCAGACAGATAGTCTTCAGGCAAATCAGGCGCCATTTTCGCCATCGCGCGGGGCGAAAGCGTGACCAAAACCTGGTCAAAGCTTTCAGGCGCAGCGTTCTGAATGTTGACTTTTATCGTTCCATCCATTTCGCGAAGCAATTGCGTCACACGTGTGCTAAAGCGGAAAGTCACACCTCGTTCCTTCAATTTCTCAACAAAGCCATCCGAAAAGGCCTGGAATCCGCCCACAAAACTGCCCAACCGGGTACTGCGCACATGCAAACGCGCCCACATCCACGCCATGCTCACCTTATCTGCCCAGCGTTCGCCAAATTTGCCGTCGAGCATCGGTTTCCACATACTTTCAAAAGCTTTATTGCCCGCCCATTTTCGCATCCAGGCTTCGGTCGTGGTTTTCTCAAACGCGCGCCAGTTTTTGGTAAGACGCAAATACACGCCCACCAAGCCAAAGCGAATTTTGGTCAAGCCAAAGCCAAGCCCTGGATATTTTATAGCAGCAAGGATGGAATCAAAGGGATAAAACTTGCCTTTGTGATACATCACACTGATCGGTTTTGGATAGATGAGGCGATCCGTAAAACCAAGCTCATCAATCAAGCCGCGCAAGGCTTTATCACCTTCAAACCAATGATGATAAAAATGCTCCACAGACCAATCCCAATGCGGTTCTTTAAAACCAGCCGCCAGACCGCCTGCCTGATGACTGGATTCAAAAACGGTCACATCATGCCCGGCACGCACTAAATCCCATGCCGCGCTAAGTCCGGCAAAACCCGCGCCGATGATGGCGATTTTCTTCTTATTTTCCGCTTTATTCATTATTTTCCTCAATTTCTTCCGCCACCAGAGATGGTTCATTTCCGGGATCGGACTGTGTTTCTTCCTGATAATCTTTTTTAAGTTGTTGGATATCCGTGCTCAGACTAAAGCCTTCTTTTACAAAATAATAGGCTCCCAGAGCGGTAATTGGCAACCACAGCGCCACACGTAAAATCAGCGCGTAACCCAAAGCCTGCTCCGAGCCTTGCTTGAAAAGCTCTAACATAAATTTTGTCGCCGCGTCAAAAGTGCCCAAGCCACCCGGCATAGCTGGCACGAGCAGAACCAGATTGACCACGCCTTCAATCAAAAGCAGGTCAATAAAAGTCAGGGTCAAGCCCAGGGCTTTCATTACGCCAAAGTACAAGCCAGCTTCAAAGACCCAAACCAAAAATGAGAGTGCTAAGACCAGCAAAGTCTGATGCCACGAGCGCAAAACGCTGACGCCTTCAATGAATTTATCAATAACACCATCCGCTTTGGCGCGCCATTTTTGAGGCAAAAGGCCTTGGATTAGCCAGCTTGAAACAGCTTGCGCTTTCTGGGGAAATATCGCCATCAGCAGAAAAACAATGAGAAGGATGCCAAAACCAAGCCCAACCACCCATGTCGCGATGTGGATGTTTTTTGCCATGACTGGATCAGTCACCAAGCGCACCAAACGCCCCAAATTGAACAAGACCAATGCCAAAATCGTTATGCCATCAAAAAGTCTCTCAACCACGATCGTGGCTAACGAACCTGAAAAGCTGACATCATCTTTTTGCTTCAGGATAAACGCGCGCAAGAATTCACCTGCCCGCGCGGGATAGATGTTGTTGCCCATATAGCCCACACAGACCACGGGAAACAACTTTTTCACCGAAACAGACTTCAACGGGTTGAGTAATACTTTCCAGCGCCAGGCACGAACGATAACACCAAGAAAGTACAAAACCAGTCCTAGAACGACCCAAACCCACTTCGCGCCTTTAAGATGGAACCAAACCATGGCAAAATCAACTTTCCTGAATGCCAAAAAGAGAAACACGGCGCTAATCAGCACCCCTAAATAAATCTGCCAGCGTTTAATTTTCATGCCTCGATTGTACCATCACATACCAGGTGCTTGAAACCCTTGCGAAGCTTACAAGACAAGTCATCCATAATTTACACATCAAAACAAAAATCCTCTGTATGTTGTATAATAGTTGATACTTCAACTTTTATTTTAGAATCATTTACTGAAGGAAATTGCATTATGAACCAAAAGAACCCCTATCCCGATTATATCTTTGGTGGCATCAATTACCCTACAAAAGGCGCGCGTTACCATCGCGAGCATGCCCTGGGCATCCATCATTTTTCTTTTCATAAACCTAACCCCGCTGTTACAGGCGAGCCCATCCTTAGCTGGGTTTGTACCAGCGCGAACAACGCTTTTGAAAAAGTTACCGCCAGCTACACCCTGGACGATTGGAAAAGTACCCAATATCTTGAATACGAAAAGACAAAGCTCCACTGGGATACCGTCGCCTGGACCTGGCAAAGGCACTGGCAAGCCAAGTTTCCCGCTCTAAAGGACGGGCAAGTCTTGCGCTATCGCGTTTATGGCACTTTGCCCAATGGCAAAAAAATCTACGCGGATAACCAAGCCACCAGCGTCAAGAAAGCAACGCAATTCGCTATTTGGGCAGACCCCAACCCTGTTCCACCAGAATGGTCTAAAACCGCGCGTGTTTATCAAATCTTCGTCGACCGTTTCAACCGTGGCGATAATAAGCCCTGGTTACAAACCGAAAACATTCATGGCATATTCGGTGGCGACTTGCGAGGTATCACCGAAAAGCTCGATACCATTCACGACCTTGGTTTCAACACGCTGTGGCTCACGCCCATCTTCAAAACTCCCAGTACGCATGGTTATGACACCACCGATTATGAAGCCATCGACCCCCGCTTTGGCACAAAAGATGACCTAAAGGAGCTCATCGATAGCGCCCATGCCAAAGGAATGCGCATCCTGCTTGATTTTGTCGCTAACCACGCTTCCAACCGTCATCCCATTTTCCAGCGTGCTTTGGCAGATTCTCAAGCCCCTGAACGTGACTGGTTTCGCTGGAAACGCTGGCCAACCTACCATACTTTCGCCAGGGTCAAAGCAATGCCCAAACTCAATCTCGATTTTGGCAGTCCTGCCCACACACACCTTTTGAAAGTCGCCCAAGAATGGCTCAAATTCGGCGTGGATGGCTATCGCCTTGACCACGCCAATGGGCCCGACCGCGCCTTTTGGGTCGATTTTCGGCGCGCCTGCCGTGAAGTCAAACCCGATGTTTGGCTTCTGGCGGAAGTCGTTATGCCACCGGATGCCCAGGCCAGTTATTTGGGCAGTTTTGATGGCACGCTCGACTTTATGACCAACCAGGCCCTGCGCGAAAGCTTCGCGCGTCACAGCTGGGATATTCAGGAACTCGCCAACTACCTGCAAAATTACCGCGAACAATTTCCTAAAGACTTTTCACGGGGCGCTTTCATCGACAATCACGACATGAACCGCTTTTTGTTTACCGCACAAGGCAATCAAAAAGCCCTTCATGCCGCGCTGAGCTTGCTCTATCTCATGCCGGGTCAGCCCATCGTCTACGCCGGCACGGAACAAGACATCAGCCAAAACATGTCCATTCACGAAAAAGGCTCCCAGGGCTTCGATGAGTGTCGCCATCCGATGGAATGGTCCAAACCCGAAACCGAAACAGCGAAACTTATTCGCGCGATGGCTGCTTTCCGCGAAGCAAACCCGTGGTTGCCCGATGCGGAATGGAATATAAGCGAGATTAACATTCAAAAGCAATGGACGACATTTGAGGTTTACAACGCGGATAAGCATATTGAAGTTAGCATTGATCTGACACCCGGCGCGGAAAGTGTGAGTTTTTAAAAACTGTTTCTACACAGAACAAAGCAGGATAATTCGCATTTTTGTCCCTGGTGACTGGTATACTTTGAGCGTATGACCATCCTCAGCACACAAAACCTTGGACGGGCGTTTGGCGCGGTAGACGTCTTTGACGGAATTAACATTGCTGTCCCACAAAACGCGCGCATCGCCATCGTTGGGCCCAACGGCGTGGGTAAAACCACGCTTTTGCGCATTCTGGCAGGCGAAGACAGCCCCAGTCAGGGCTCTGTGCACAGCGCGCGCGGCCTCAAAATCGCCTATCTGCCCCAAACCGCGGTGGGCGATATTCCCGGCACGCTTTGGGACTTCTGCCTGATGGCGTTCGAAAACCTGCTCGCGATGGGCGCCCAACTGCAAACGCTTGAACGACGCATGGCAAATGGCGATGACTCACCCGAACTGCTCCAGGACTACGGCAAGCTGCAAACCCGTTTTGATGACCTGGGCGGCTATACTTATATCAGTCGCTTGCAACACACCCTGAGTGGACTGGGCTTTGATGAAAGCGATTTCTATCGCCCGCTCAATCAGCTTTCAGGCGGGCAACGCACCCGCGCGCGTCTGGCAAAACTTCTGCTGGAAGACCCCGATTTGCTACTCCTGGACGAACCCACCAACCACCTGGATATTCAAGCTGTGGAATGGCTGGAAGCCTGGCTGCGTGCCTGGAAAGGCGCGGCGATTATCGTCTCGCATGACCGCTACTTTTTGGACCAGACTGCCAGTTGGATTTGGGAAATGACCCCCGCCATTGAAGAATACCGCGGAAACTACACCGCCTACCTGCACCAGCGCCAGGAACGTTACCAACGTCGTTTGGCGGAATATAAAGCCCAGCAGGAATACATCGAGAAGCAGGAAGATTACATCAGACGCTTTATCGACAGCCAAAACACCGCCCAGGCGCGCGGACGGCGCAAACGCCTGGAACGCCTTATGCGCGACTCCTTGCTCACCAACCCCGACCCTAACGTGCGCCCTATGCACCTGCGCCTGAAAGTGAGTGGACGCAGTGGGCAACTCGTTTTGCGCACCTATGACCTTGAAGTAGGCTACCATGACGAAGGGAAACCACTCTTCAGCGCGCCTGATTTGGTGCTGGAACGCACCGAATGCGTCGCCATTATTGGCCCCAACGGCGCGGGCAAAACGACCTTTTTGCGCACAATTTTGGGGCAAATCCCCCCCTATTCCGGCGAAACCGAACTGGGCGCGAGTCTGAACGTGGGCTATTTTGCCCAGGCGCATGAAGATCTCATTGAAAGCAACAACCTGATAGAAGAAATCAACCGCGAAGCGCCACGCATGTTGCCCGGCGAAGTTCGTGATTATCTGGCGAAGTATGGTTTTCAGGAAGATGAGGTTTTCGCGACGGTCAGCACGCTTTCCGGTGGCGAACGCGGACGTCTGGCACTGGCGAAGTTAGCCCTTTCTGACGCAAACTTGCTCCTGCTCGATGAACCCACCAACCACCTGGATCATTCCACCCAGGAGGTTTTGCAAAAAGTCCTCCAAGACTATCCTGGCACGATTTTGCTCGTCTCGCACGACCGCTATCTGATTGATGCCTTAGCGACGCAGATTTGGGAACTTCTACCCGACGAAAGCCGCCTGCAGGTTTTTAAAGGGTGTTACTCAGAATACAAGGAATTCAAACAAGCCCAGGCTGCCAGACTCTCCGCGCAAAATGAAAGCGATACCGAGACGCGCAAGCCTAAAACTGAGTCCCAAAAGGCAAAGCAAACCAACAAACTTAGTCGCAACCAACGCCAGCAACTTGAGAAAAAGCTCTCCCGCTTAGAAGCAGAGATTCATGAGATGGAAAGTAAAAAAGCGCTTTGCGAAGCGAAACTCTCCAACCCACCCACTGATCCCGTTGCGTTGCTTAAACTCAGTGACGAGTATCAGGCACTCAGCGCTAAACTGGATAAACTAATGGGAGACTGGACAACCCTCGCCGAAACCCTCCACGCGGATGATCAAGCCTAAAAAAGCCATATTTTAAATTGAAACGCTCTTGCATGATGATTTGAGTTGTTGATTTACGTTCTTATCTCAAGACTCGTCAAGTGGTTTATCAAGTTTTTTGTGACTGACTTCATCAATCAATTTAGAAAAATTAAGCGCATTTTTCGACGTAATCACAGGCTTTCCAGTCCTTGCTTCAATGTCTTTTCTGGCGTTTCCCGCGACAGTTCCACCTTCTTTTGCCACGGCTTTATTTTCCTCCAGACCCTGTGGATTGACGGTTTGTGTCAGTTCCGTTGTTGTCGCTTCCACAAGCATATTGAGCACGAGTTCCAGGGTGGACATATTATCCCGCAGGTTTTCTTTTTTCAGGTTTTTGAAATCCTTGTACTGACGGGTCGTCATGCCGCTCCAGGCTTTGGTGATCTCATTGGTGAGAACGGCATACTCGATTCCTTCGGTGACATCATGATCCTGCCACGTGTCCGTCAATTCTTTTCGCACTTGAATGGCCTGAAGCCTCTGGTTAATCCATTCGCGTGAGTAGCCCTTTTGCAAATAGGTTCGCAAGGCTCGGTCAATCGTCAGTTCCGGGTCAATGATTTCATCAACCCGCTCTTTGCCAACTTCTGCTAACCACATTTTAAAAGGTTCCGCTTTGGGTGAGGGAATGGACTGGATGATGCGGAAGATACCTTGCAAGTCCGCTACGTCGGTTTCTCTCATCTTTCCGTCTGCTGCCTTCAATTTCAACTGTCGACAAAATGTCGACAGTTCACTTTGTTCTTCATCCGACATACGTTTTTTCACACGATACCAGAAATCTCTGGGATTTGCACTATCTGTCAAAACACCAACCACATCAACAACTGAAAAGAACCATTCTTCTTTTTCTTTATCCCAAACCGACCGGATGGCTTTATTCTCATATAGTTTTATTTCATTCATGTCGCTATTTCTCCACCTAAATTCCATCTCGGGAAATCACTTTAATCGCAATCTCCAATGCGAGGACCATGTCATCCAGGCTCATGGATGGCATGCTGGGTTTATTCGCCACCTGAACCGGCAAATAAGGCACGTGCATAAAACCCGCTTTGGCTGGCAACTTATTTACCGCGATGAAGTGCAAGACCGCGTATAAAATTTGGTTACAAACATAGGTGCCAGCAGAATTGGAGATTGCCGCTGGGATGCCCGCATCGCGCATCGCTGTCACAATCGCCTTGTTAGGAAGCGTGCTAAAATATGCCGCAGGTCCATCAAGCACAATAGGCTCATCCACAGGCTGCGCGCCAGCGTTATCCGCAATGGTCGCGTCATTGACGTTAATCGCCACCCGCTCAAGCGTCATCGCCGCGCGCCCGCCGGCTTGCCCCAAACATAAAACCGCCTCTGGCTCAAATGCCACGATCTGCGCTAAAGCTATCTCTGCCGATTTACCAAAAACCGTTGGCAAGATCTGCTTCATAATCTTCTGCCCGTCAAAGTCATTTGGCAAACGCTCAAGCATCAGCATAGTGGGGTTAATCGCTTCGTTATCAAAAGGTTCAAAGGCGGTAACTAAAATTTTCATCTTTATGCCATCCTAATGTTTATAGTAAAAGTATAAAGCAAACCTGCTACTTTAATCGTATCAGAAAACTTTGCGGTATAATAGAAGCATGACGCAGGAGTTGGCCTAATACCCATGAATGCAAGTACCTCGCTTGTAAAAGCACCGTAAGACACACGCCGTTTTCTTGGCGCGTGTTTTTTTAATCCAAAATAAAAGCAAAGAAAGTGAGTTTTAAGATGATGGATAGCAGCATGTACGGAAAAATCGACAAGGCAAAACGCTACGCTGAAGAACGCGAGCGTATTAAATTTCAACATTTTGAAGCCCTCATTGAAGGCAATAACAGCGATAAAACTGTGCGCTACGACAATGGAAAATGGGATTGCGATTGCCATTACTTCAGCAATTACGGCGTTTGCGCGCACACCATGGCATTCGAAATTATTCTTGAAAAAATGGTTGTTCCTGGAGAACATCCCGAAGTTTAGCAACAGAATCGCCTGTTTGTACTCAAAATCATAACAGTTTAATCAAATTACAGGCTACTTTAGAGCCTCAGTGAAGGTCAATTGGAGGAACTATGGACGCTATCAGAGAACTTGAAATCGTCGTGAACACATTTTTGCAGGCTGGCGGACCGGTTTTGCAGACCATCATGCAAGCTATCACCTTTTTAGGCGATGAGCTTTTTTATATCCTCTTTATGCCCGCCATTTACTGGTGCGTGAGTGCCTGGTCGGGCTTGCGCATTGGCGTGATGCTGCTTTTGAGCGGTGGCGTAAACAGCATTTTCAAACTCGCCCTGCGCGGACCGCGCCCATCCTGGATTAGCGACAAGGTCACACCAGTTGTGCACGAAACGTCTTTTGGCATCCCCTCTGGCCACGCCATGAATTCCATCTCGGTTTGGGGTTGGGCTGCCGTTGAAGCGAAGAAAAAATGGGCAACGGTTACATGTATCGTGCTCATCGTGCTCATTTCGTTTTCGCGCCTGGTGATGGGTGTGCACTTCCTTTCCGATGTCATCCTGGGCCTCATCCTGGGTGGCTTATTGCTATTGCTTTTCGCGTTGACCTGGCGCAAGATTGGCGCGTGGCTTGCCAAACTTGACTGGAAACAGCAAGCTGTTTTGGCGTTTATCAGCTCCCTGGTTTTTGTCGCGCTGGCTATTCTCGCTAAAAGGCTGGGTGGCGAATGGCAGATGCCCACAGAATGGGCGACGCGTGCCTCGCGCGATGGCGAAGTGGTCAACCCAATGTCCATCAATGGCGCGCTCACTTCGGCTGGGGTTTGGTTTGGTATGCTGGGCGGATTTGCCTGGCTGCGCGCCAAACATGGCGTCTTAAAAAGCGAGCAAGGCACGTGGCAAAAGCTTTTACGCTATCTAATTGGATTAGTGGGCATTATCGCGCTCTATTTGGGGTTAGGCAAATTGTTCCCGAGGGATTTAGGCTGGATCAGTGATATTTTGCGTTATTTCCGCTATTTCCTGATTGGCTTATGGATTTCCACCATCAGCCCCTTGCTGTTCGCCAAGCTCAAAATCGGGCAAATCGAGCCCCATCTCTAAGCGTACTTCGCGCTTGAGAATATCATCATTTGAATAGTGGGTGGCATCAAGCCCGATAAAGCGTAAGCCACAGGAGTGATAAAAACGGATCGCTGGTTCGTTACAGCTTTGCGTTTCCAGAACAAGACCACGCAGGTTTTTTGAACGCGCGTAATCAATGGCTTTTGCCATGAGTTTTTTACCTACACCTTGATACCTGAAAGGCTCATCAACCCACAGTTCGGCTATGCGCAGGCGTTGGCTCCAGTCCTCCACGCTCAGGCACATAACGCCAAGCAAGGTATCCCCATCAAACGCCCCATATGCCACAGGCTCAAATAGCCAATCAGAGAAAAGGGATCCTTCAAACTGCTTTTCGGTTGGCTCTT
>Ga0255343_1001904_pt1 | contig 26134 bp, 29 predicted proteins | sample wastewater_treat_4_FD_192413 | JGI IMG/M metagenome (GOLD analysis project Ga0255343, IMG submission 192413) | Wastewater microbial communities from Lulu Island WWTP, Vancouver, Canada - plant16 | ecosystem: Engineered > WWTP > Wastewater > Unclassified | place: Canada: Vancouver, British... | reverse complement strand
TGTACAGTTAACAGTCAAGGGTTACACTTTCTAAATACTTTTCTTGAGGAGTAAGTCCATTAAGAGTTAAATGTATTCTTTTAAAATTATAATAATCTAACCATTCATAAGGGGTTTTCCATATTCTATTAACATTTTGATAATATTCATCATCAATGGTTCTATGAACTCTTTCTACATTAGCATTCCACCAAGGTGATTTTTTAGGAATAAAATAATGAGGAATATTATTCTTTTGTAACCAGTTATGAAATATACCTCTGAATTCACCTCCATTGTCTGTTTGAATGGATAATATCTTAAATTTAAAATATCTTTCAGCTAGTTTGAAAGTATTAATTGCATTAATACTTTCTTTTGTTTTAAATATGCTAAAATAATACTTTTTTGTATATGGATCAAATACTGAAAACTGAAAATTTCTTTTACCTGATTTATATACATATTTTACATCCATTTGTACTCCTTCTTCTGCTTTTTTAATGCTTAAAGTATGTTTCATTGGTTCATACCAAGACATCTTTTTTTGTGGTTTTCTAATTAACATCCTTTTTTTGTAATATCTATATATTATTGTTGTAGAAATATCTAATCCAAGTTCTTTTTTAACTAATATCTTCATTTTAAGTGGTCCATAATTAGATATTAACTTATGCTTTTCAATGAATGTTTTTACTTCCCAAGTAAGCTTGGTATTTCTTTTAAAAGAAGTATTATTATTGTTGTTGTTACTTAATCCAAAATCTCTTTTTCTCCACTTATAATATGTTTTCCTAGATATATCAAATATTTTACATACATCTGATATACTTTTCTTATCTCTATCCACTCCTAAATACCATAATACTCGCTTTTCTTTTGGATAACTTGGTTTTAAAGGCATATATGTTTTTTTTATTTATATATTTTTCTTAGTTAACAGTGTTACCCCTAAGTATACCAAGTGTTACCTATTAGTGTTAACTGTACAGCATATATTGAAAGATTTAATGGAATACTTAGAAAAGAATGTTTAGGATATGTTAAATACAAAAAAGAAGATTTAGATATGGTTCAAAACAAGGTTAATAAATATATTGAATATTATCATAAGGTTAGACCCCACTTATCATTAAATATGAAAACACCCTATGAATTTGTTTCTATGTTGCATTTGACCTTAGAGAGGATGTATAATTGACTTTTTTGTGCAGAAATGATTAAATTATTACTGTCTGCGGGTGTCGTATAGTGGCTATTATGTCAGCCTTCCAAGCTGAAGAGGGCGGTTCAATTCCGCTCACCCGCTCCAATAACGAAAAACTATCTCTAAAAGGATAGTTTTTCGTTTTATTAAATTACTGATATAATTAAATAATTAACTTAAAGATTTTTATTTCTATGAAAACAGCGATTATTATTGGCGCTGGACCGGCGGGTCTGACAGCTGCATATGAGCTTTTGAAAAGGACAGATATCAAACCAATTATATTTGAATCAAGTGACCGTATAGGAGGAATTTCAACAACGATTGAATATAAGGGTAATAGAATTGATATTGGTGGGCATCGTTTTTTTTCAAAATCAGACAGGGTAATGGATTGGTGGTTTAATATTTTTGCATTACAAGGTTATCCCTCTAGAGACGATAAAATTTTGAATAGGCAAATTTCAACATCTAGTAAGTCAGATGCTCCCGATCCAGAAAAAATTGATTCCGTTATGCTTGTTAGAAATAGATTATCAAGAATATTTTTTTTAAAAAAGTTTTTTAATTATCCAATTTCGTTAAATTTCAATACTTTAAAAAATTTAGGTCTTATCAGAGTATTAAAGGTGGGCCTAAGTTATATAAAAATTAAAATTTTTCCAATAAAAGAAGAGAGTTCATTGGAAGATTTTTATATAAATCGTTTTGGCAATGAATTATATAAAATTTTTTTCAAAGATTATACTAAAAAATTATGGGGTGTGCCTTGTAATAAAATTAAGGCAGATTGGGGCGCGCAAAGAGTAAAGGGGCTTTCTATCTCGAAGGCTATTTTTCATTCAATAAAAAAAAGTTTTTTTGGCTCTAAAAATATTAGCAATAAAAAAGTAGAAACAAGCCTGATTGATAGTTTTTATTATCCAAAATTTGGACCAGGACAAATATGGTCAAGAGTTGCGGAAATTGTTAAGGAGAGGGGCGCTAAAATTTATTTAGAGCACGAAGTTGTGGGGTTTGAAAGTGAAGCAAATAATATAACAAAAATAAAAATTAAAAATTTAAAAAATAATGAATTAAAAATATTAACAGGAGATTATATTTTTTCTAGTATGCCAATCAAAGATTTATTTGCTGATTTTGCGCAGGCACCTCAAGAAATTAGAGAGATTGCATCACAGTTACAGTATAGGGATTTTATTACTGTTGGACTGTTATTGAATAAATTAAAAATTAAAAACGAAACTAAAATTAAAACAATTAATAACATAATTCCCGATACATGGATATATATCCAAGAACCAGAAGTAAAAATGTGTCGTATGCAAATATTTAATAATTGGAGTCCATATTTAGTGAAAGATATCAATAATGTTTGGATTGGTTTGGAATATGTTTGTAGTGAAAATGATGAATTATGGCAAAAACAGAAACAAGAGTTTATTGATTTTGCAATTTGTGAATTAGAGAATATGGGTATTATAGATAAAAAAGATGTAATTGATTCAACTTTGATAAAAATGAAGAAAGTCTATCCATCTTATATAGGTGCCTATGAGAAAATAGGTGAAATTAAAAAATATTTAAATAAATTTGATAATTTATTTTGTATAGGTCGCAATGGGATGCATAAATACAATAATATGGATCATTCTATGTTAACAGCAATGGTGTCGGTAGATAATATTATAAAAGGAATAAAAGATAAAGATAATATATGGAATATAAATTCAGAACAAGAATATCATGAATCCAGGTAATTTTTATTTGTAATTTTTTATTTAATGTTAAGTTCAATAATACAAAAAATAATAATTAAATTTAGATCTAAGGAATTTTTGAAGTATTTTATTGTCGGATCAAGCTCTGTTATTTTAGACCTCGGAACTCTTTATATTTTTAAACAAATATTTCATTTTTCTGCTGTTGTTTCAGTAATTTTTAACCAATTGATTATTTACAATTATGTATTTTTTTTAAATAAATTTTGGGTTTTTGGAAGTAGAAAACAAATTTTGAGACAAATTATAAGGTATTATATGCTGGCTATTGTTAATTATATTATAGCTATTTTTTGGATGTTGTTTTTTCACAATTTTTTAAATCAAAATTATATATTAGTTAGGTTGTCAAATATAGTTTTGGCAACTATTTGGAATTTTTTTATATATAAATTTTTTGTATATGTTGAAAAATAAAATGTTTAATTTTTTTAAAAAAAATAGTCTAGTAATAATGTTGTTTATTTTTATAATTAGCGTGATTATTAGGATACCAAATTTAAATCGACCGCTTAGTTATCATCATGAGTGGCTTACAGCTTTTTCATTGAGGGTAGTGTCTATTTTTTATGATAATGGAGCCATTAAATATAATTTTAATCCCATTGCGACATATGAGGGATCAGCAAATAAAAATATAGATAATACATCGGTTTTGTTTCAGTTAAAAGATAAATTTGGTAACTATTATTATAATTCATATCCCCCATTCAGCTTTATTCTGCCATATTTTTTATTTAAGATTTTCCATATTTACCCGTCTATTTTATCTATTCAGATTTTTAATATAATACTCCATTTTATTAGTGCGTATTTTATTTTTTTGATTATTTCTTTATTTACTAAAAATTCTACAATAAAAACAAAAATTTCTGCAATTTTGGGATTTATTATTTATACATTTTTGCCATTAAATTTGTGGTTTCATTCCAACATATATTCAGCAGAAATTTTAATTCAAGCTTTATATATTATAGAAATTTATCTTTTTTTTAAAATAATATTATCGGAATCAGTAAATAAATATTACTATTTTTTATTGGGAATTATTAATTTTTTTGCTATTTATACTGAGTGGTTGGGATTATTTTTAGCGGCAACTATTTGTCTTTATCTATTGTTGAATATAAAAAAGAAAAAACACAGCATTGTATTTTTTATTATAATTATTACTACCGTTATTCCAATTATTTTAACCATTTATCAATATTCAAAAATTTCCGGATTAATTTTGCTATTTACTTCATATAAATATAAATTTTTATTAAGAAGCGGATTTTCAGATTTATCTACTGTAGGTACAAAAATGTCAGAAATAAGCGCTTGGATAAAATTAATTTTTGTATATATTTTTAACTTTATTCCCATTCTATTGTTTATGTTACCATTTTCTTATGTATTGTTAAAAATTTATAAAAATAAACTGTGGAAAAAGCGTTTTTTATTTCCAATTTTTATAATAATTACTCCTATTATTTTACATCACATAGTTTTTTTTAATGGTACGGTCGCTCATGATTTTTTCTTACTCAAAGACAGTATTTATTTATCTATTTTTGGAGGATTAATCGTAGGTTATTTTTTAAATAATATAAAAAGGGGACAGCAATTGTTTTTAATAACAGGGATAATATTTTTCATCATCCTTTCAATTACCATATACTATAAGTTCAATAACCCATATTCAAGCCAATATAAAAATATAGGCGAGGATATTAATAGGTTATCAAAAAATGATGAAGTTTTATTTATTAAGAGGAATGATTTTAATTTTGATAGCGTTGCGAAAGTTGTCCCACAAATCATATTTTATGCAAAAAGAAATATAGCCGCATGGGAAAGCAATGAAGCGTCGATTGAGTTAATAAAATTAAATAAAGCAAGTGGCGGAAAAATATTTTTTATCAATTGTTCTGATGTAAATAATGGTTGTTATGTTTCTGATATTGGCATTATTAATTAATAACATATCTTTTATTTTCCACCTTTTGCGAATCATTAAGGCGATCCATAGATTTAGATATGATTCATGTTATACATACAAGTTAAAGCTGCGGAAATTGCATCTGCTGTGTCGTCTTTTTTTGGAACTTGTTTTAATTTAAGAATAATTTTTACCATTTCCTTCATTTGATTCTTATCCGCTTTTCCATATGAAGTAATAGCGCGTTTTATTTGAAGCGGAGTAAATTCATAAATTGGAATTTTATTTTGCGATAGCGCAAGAATTATTACGCCTCGAGCATGCCCAACATCCATTGCAGTTTTTATATTTTTACAAAAATATAATTTTTCCACACCAACAAAATCGGGTTTATATTTTTTTATAATTTGGTTTAATTCATGATATATTATATTTAATCTTTCCTTGAATTCTGTCTTTGCTGGAGTTTCAATACAACCACAGGAAATTAATTTTGGTTGTTTTTCGTAGGTTATAAATCCATAACCAATTGTTGCAAGTCCAGGGTCTATACCCATTATTATTTTTTGTTTTTTATTCTGCATTTGAATAATAATTATCTACATCATCATTTTCCTCAAGCGCTTCAAAAAGTTTTTCTAGCGTTTCGTCATTTTCAACATTGATTTTTGTTTTTGGAATATACTCGAGTTCCGCGGTATCAATATCTATGGTGTTTTTTATTTTTTCTTGAACTTTTTGTAGATCCTCCATTTGGGTGATGATTCTTATCCCATCTTCGGATTTTTCTATATCAAGCGCACCCGCATCTATAATTAATAATTCTTCTTCCTCGCTTAAAGAAGCGTTTTTTGTATAAATAACTCCGCGCCTATCGAATTGCCACAAAACAGAATTACTTTCACCAAGCGATCCCCCATGTTTTGATAATAAATGTTTTAAATCCGAAGAACTTCTGTTTTTATTGTCAGTAACAACTTCTATAATAAGCGCAACTCCATTTGGTCCATAGGCCTCGTAGGTGATTTCTTCAAGCGCGTTTCCATCTTCCGTGCCAGATCCGCGAGCAATGGCCCTTTCTATGTTATCTTTTGGAACTGAAAAACTTCTAGCTTTATCAATCGCCATACGAAGTTTAAAATTCGTGTCAGGGTCAGCTCCACCACGAGCTGCTATTTGAATTATTTTTGTAAGCTTTGTGAACATTGATGACCTTTTTGAGTCAACAAGTGCTTTTTTGCGTTTTGTTGTTGCCCATTTTGAGTGTCCAGACATAGTATTTTAATTTTAAGCATTTAATAATGATTAGATTGAATGAATTTTTGAAATATAGATTTATATTATCAATACTATCAATTCTTTTTGCTTGTGTAAAGTAATTGTTTTGATATAATAATTTTATGAACATTTATAGTAAAAATAAACATTTTATTTTTTTAAGTAGCTATTTATTTATATTAATTGTTTTATTATTTATTAGCTATTTAATATTTGGAGGGAATGTGAATACTTTTAGCCCCCTTGCTATATCAGATGTTGTTTTATACAAAAACATATCAGATAAAATAATCTTGGGATGGATACCATATACTAATTTTCATTTTGAATACCCACCATTGTCAGCATTGTTTTTTGTATTGCCAAGAATTTTTACTAGCAACTTTATTGTTTATATGTATATATTTAGCATTATTTCTTTATTAACAGCATATTTTTGTATTTTTATTTCATATAAAATTTTAAAACTATATTATCAAAAATTTGATTTTAAAAGAATTTTTCTTTATTGTTTGATTTTTATATTGTTATATTTGATATTAATAATATTTAGATATGACATTTATTCAGCGTTTTTTACTGCCCTGGGAATATTTTTATACTTACTTTCATACAAGATTAAAAACAAAACTTATCACTTATTGTCTTACATTGTTATTGTATTGGGCGGATTATTAAAACTTTATCCATTTTTAATTCTACCAATATTTTTTATTTCTGATTTAAAACAAAATAATCTAAAAGCATTTTTTAAAACAGTTATTTATGGCTGTGTATTAATTATTTTAAATTTTTATTTTATTATTTGTGCCATACCTGGAATTTTATTTTTTCTTAAATTTCATTCAGGAAGAGGAATACATATTGAAAGTTTTTACAGTTCCATAATATTATTTTTATATAACAACGGCATTATATCCGATGTAAGCGTTGTACATAATTTTTGCTCACTGAATCTCTCTGGACACATTCCTATTTTATTATCTAGATTATACCCCTATATATTTTTTATTATTTATTGTAGTTTTATTTTTTTTGTATTTAAAAGAATTAATTGGAGTAAAAATTTGCCAAAAAATATCATTTTTTCCTCAACTATTGTTATTTTAATCTTCGTTTTATTTAATAAGGTTTTTTCACCACAATACTTATTGTGGTTATTTCCGATGATTTTTATGTTAGATGTATTTAATAATAAAAAATATACTATCAGTTTTATATTTTTAATAGCAACATTTTTATCAGTTTTGATTTTTCCAATTTATTACGAGGCTCTCGTATCTCTTAATTATTTAATTGTTCTAGTTTTATTAATCAGAAATGTATTATTATTAGTTATTCTAATTATGATGATAAAAAGTTTATTTATTAATCAAGAAAAGATTGATAAATTGGATGAAGTAAATATTTAATTATTTTTTTTATAAAACATAAATCCACTTTCTTCAAAAATTAATTTGTAATTTTTAAAAATATAATCATCAACAGGATTATTTTTTTCATAATTAAATTTCTTCACTATAGCATAATATAAAACAGCGCATTTTGGTTGTTTTTTTTCAAGAATTTGTCTTGCTTCTTTGAATTGCGCTTCCGTGTGGTGATTTGTTATTAGCCAATCATATGGAGTTGGATTTATTTTTCTATTGTCAAAATATAATTGTGGTAAAAATGGTCCAAAATAAACATCTTCTGAGTCGGAGCAATTTTCTTCCACAAATTTATGGATTATATTTTGAGTAGGTTTTATTTTGGGAATTATTTTTTTATGAGTTAATGTGACAAAAATAGAAACAGTATATATTATATATACAAGAAATAAGGTAATAAATGAATAAATTATAAATTTTAAAAATTTTGTACAATTTATTTTTTTAAGTAATAATGGAGTTAAGCAATATAATGGAAATATTACGATAAGTATGTGTTGATCGTCTGCCCTTGCAAATGTCGTTATAAGCAAACAAAATTGTATAAATATTAAAAACCAAATATCTATTCTTTTTTCTCTGATAAAAACTTTTATGTATAATAAGAGAATAAACAATATAACATACAAGCGCCATGGAAAAATATAATTGATTTCTAAGCAATGGAATAATATAAAATAAACTAAATTATTGTAAATTAATTTAATTGGCCACAAAAAAAGTATAAATAGCGGTAGTACGGAAAATATTATATAAGATAGGCACCATTTTAAATAAATTTTATTTTTTTCTTTTAGAGAATAAAATATAAGAAAAGATACTATAGAAATAATTAAAATTGCTCCCTTTTGTTGCAGAAATAATGTGGATATTCCAGATAGCAAACCAGCTATTATAAAATTTTTTTCTTTGCAATCATTAAGCCCTCTAATTATAAAATAACAAGCCCAAATCATAAAAAACGCATTAAACGCATTGTGATTTATTATTGGCCAAAAACCAGAAGAAATAATAAATATGATTGGTAATAAGTAATTTAGTTTATTTTTATATATTAGTTCTGATATTCTAAAAATTCCGTAAGAAGCAAAAAAAAGCATTATTATAGAAAATAAATTGGCAACAAAATAACTCACGCCAAATATTTTCCAAAGCCAAAAAATTAAATAAAAACTAGCCGGAGGAATAAATTCAAAAAAATCTATGTATAGTATTTTATTATTTATTAGATTCCATGCGCCATTTATAATAACACCATTGTCCTGATTGTACCCATAGCCTATGTGTATATATAGAGTAAAAGCAAAAAGAAATATCCAAAAAAAATAATATCTATATTTAAAAATTTCCTTAAACGAACCTTTAATATCAAGCATAAAATAAGCGTTATTTATATAAATATTAACAATTATACATATTTGTGTAAAGCGTAAAAACTGTTTTTTTATTCGTTGTTAAAGTCGGGAAATGCGAAAATTATTTATCATGATTTTTGATTGATAAATATAAACATGTTTTTTTAGTATAAATTTGAAGTATGCGGTTATAAGTTATATAATATATATAATTATCAATAAAAAAGTGTTTATGGTGAATGAATTTGATGACTTTGCTGAAAATTATAGATCAATACATGATGGAAATCTTAAAATTTCTGGTGGTGATAGTAATTATTTTAGTGAATATAAAATTTTAGAAATAAAAAGGAGAGATGGTGATAAAAAAATAGAATCGATTTTTGATTTTGGTTGTGGCGATGGAATTCCACTAAGCTATTTTAGGAAATATTTTCCAAAAGCAGATTTATATGGAACAGACATATCTGAAAAAAGCATTGAAAAGGCGAAGAATAAAAATATACCAAATAGTACAATTTTTTTAATAAACGACGAAAGAGATTTACAAAATATAGAAAATAAAAAATTTGATATGATATTTATATCATGTGTTTTCCACCATATTGATGATGAAAAAAAATTGAACAATATTTTAAATGAGTGTTATAGAATACTTAAAGATAGTGGGGTTTTGTATATTTTTGAACACAACCCTAAAAATCCATTTACAAGAAAAATTGTTAAAGACTGTATTTTTGATAAGGGAGTTAGGTTGATAAAACATAAAAGATTAAAAAAATTGGTTTCAAATAATAATTTTAAAAAAATATCTGTTAATTTTACATTGTTTTTTCCAAGATTTTTTTTATTCAACCCCCTTTTTATTTTTGAAAAAATTTTAATTAAATTACCAATTGGGGGACAATATTATATAAGAGCAAAAAAAATATGAATAATAGATTAGCAATTATTATACCTTGTTATAATGAGGAAGAATGTTTATCAAAAACAGCAAAAGAGATACGGAGCGTTTTATTGAATTTAATACAAAAATCAAAAATATCAGAAGATAGTTTTATTTACTTTGTTAATGATGGAAGTAGGGATAAAACATGGGATATTATTTCAAAATTACATGATGAAGATCCCAAAATTTTTAAAGGTTTGAAATTTTCCAGAAATTTTGGTCACCAAAATGCAATACTCGCCGGATTATTTTATACAAAAGAAAGGGCTGATTTTTTTGTCACAATTGATGCAGATTTGCAAGACGATACGAATGTAATCGAGAAATTTTTAGATGCTTATTATAATGATGGAGCTGAGATTGTTTATGGAGTAAGAAAAAAAAGAGAAACAGATACATTTTTTAAAAAAATTACAGCAGAAATTTTTTATAAATTGATGCTTGTTATGGGAGTAAATATTGTTTATAATCATGCTGATTATAGATTTGCAACGAAAAAAGCAATAGAAAACCTATTTTTATTTAATGAAGTTAATTTATTTTTAAGAGGAATTTTTCCACTAATTGGTTTTAAAACGCAACAGGTTTTTTATGATAGAAAAGAAAGAGAATTCGGAAAGTCAAAATATTCACTCAAAAAAATGATTAATTTTGCATGGGATGGAATTACATCTTTTAGTATAGCTCCATTAAGATTTTTTGTTTTTATAAGTTTTTTTATTTTGATATTGTCTATAATTTTAGGAATTTATTTTTTGATAAGGCATTTCACTGGTCATACAATTACAGGATGGACCTCTCTTACAGTTTTGATATTATTTTTGGGGTCATTGCAATCTCTTGGAATTGGAATTTTAGGAGAATATATTGGAAAAATTTATAAAGAAACAAAGCAAAGACCAAGATTTATAAAAGATATTGAAATATTTTAAATAATAAGCAATGAAATTATGCATAATAATGTTTTAAAAACTTTTGAAAATACCCACAAACAGTTTGAGCAAGTTTTTGAAGAGTTTAATATTTCAAATTTGAAAAGTAAATTAGGAACAGTAGATAAAATTCTTGTTTGTGGAATGGGGGGTTCAGCGCTTGGGCCACACTTTGTAAGAAGTGTGTATGCTGATAAAATTAATACTCCAATTATAATTTCGAATGAATATAATTTGCCAAAATGGGTGGATAAAAAAACTTTAATTGTGGTTTCAAGTTTTTCTGGCACAACAGAGGAATCAATTAATTGTTTCAACGAAGCCAAAAAGAGAAAATTTAAAACATATATAATTTGTACTGGCGGGAATTTATCAAAAGAGGATTCATTGAAATTTGTTTATAATCCAAAATATAATTATGCTCAAAATCCAAGATTTGCCATCGGATATTCAATAGCAAGTTTTATTGTTTTATTGAATAAATTAGGATTTTTAAAAGTTAATAAAAAAGACATATTAAAACAAATTAAAATATTTTCAAAGGGAACGCTACAATCACGGAAAGTTACAAAGAAGATTGTAGGCAAAATTCCAATAATTATCGCATCGGAACATTTAGTAGGAAATGCACATATTTTTCAAAATCAAATCAATGAAACAGGAAAGAATTTTGCCTCATATTTTGCAATTCCCGAAATTTGCCATCATCAATTTGAGGGACTCACATTTCCAAAAAATTTAGACAAAAATATAATCTATATTTTGTTAAATTCAAATTTATATTTTAAAAGAAATCAGAAAAGATACGAAATAATGAAACAGGTTTTAAATAAAAAGAAAATTAAATTCGTAGAAATTAAAGCTACTGGTAAAAATGTTTTTGAAGAATCAATGTATGTTTTGGGAGTTTCTTCCTATGCATCACTTTATTTAGCAAACTCAAATAAAATTGATCCACAACCAAATCCATGGGTTGATTATTTGAAGAAAAGAATTAATGAATAGTTTTTTATGGAAAATTTAAAAAATAGAATTTTTCATTTTTTATTAATTTTTATAAGTTTTTTGTATATAATATTGTTTATTTATTTACCAAAAATAAACCTAATAAAGGATATTAATTTTTCCACGAATAATTATTATGCTTTGTATAAACGCTCTGAAATATTTTCTCAAACAATAATTATTTTGTTTGTTATTTTTATTTTATATTGTTTGTTTTTTTATGGTATAAAAAATAATTTTTTTGAAATTAAATTTAAAAGATTATTTTTGTTCTCTGTGATTGTAAGTTTCTTTTCTATAATAGTTTTTCCCATTTTTTCATCTGATATATTTTATTATATTTGTAGTGATAGAGTTTTTGCTATTCATCATTTAAGCCCATTTACAAATACATATGCATCGTTATCGGGGGATTATTTTCAAGATATTTTTCATGGCTATAGTTAGGAAACACATTTGAATAACTACGGGCCGATATTTATATTATTGTCATCAATTCCAGTTTTGCTTTTTTCAAAAAATTTATTTTTGTCTATTGTATTGTGGAAATTTATTTGTATAATAATTAATATTATAAATGGTTATTTGGTTTATAAAATTACTAAAAGCGAAAAGATTTATTTTTTATATGCATTTAATCCACTTTTGATTTTTGAGTTATGTTTAAATGCGCATAATGAAGTTTTAATGATATTTTTTATACTACTTGCATTTTTTTATATTTTTAAAAAACCATGTATAAAGAATTATTTACTATCAATGGTTTTTTTAGTTTTATCTATATTAACAAAAATATTTAGTTTAGTTTTTTTACCAATATTTTTTTTATTAATGTTTTTAGGATTAAAATCAAAAAAGCAGAGGTTTCAATTTTTAATTTTTTCTACTATTTTGTTGCTTATAATTATTATTCTTTCATATTGGCCATTTCATACAAATATTAAAGATATTATTAGTCCAATAATATTTCAATCTAGCTTTACAAGTTCAATTTTTGTGTCCCCACTTATTCAACTTATATGGTACGGTATTTACTTTTTTTCTGGAAAAGATTTTTTTCATATTGCATCATTTGTAAGCAGATTTGTGTTTTTAATTTCCTATGTTGGTATTTTATTTTGGGCGCTATTTAAGAAAAATAAACATTTTTCAAAACTTATTCTTATATCTTCTACAATAATATTTACAATTTTTATTTTAACATTTTTTTCATGGCTGATGCCATGGTATTTTACCACCATAATTTGTCTAAATTTTTTATCTTATTTTTTTTCAAATAAGAAAGTGTATTTAATGATGAATTTTTTCTTTACTTTGTATGGGATTTGTTTTTATTTTGTTTTAAGGTAATCTTTGGAAGATAAGTACTTATATTTAGGTTAATTTTTATAAGTTTTGATATACAATATTTTTTTATTTACTAAAAATAATGTGATCTAAAAATGTTTATTTTTTAAACAAGAATGAGATTAAAATTTTTACAAATTTTTAAAATTTTCTGCCTAATTTGTTTCGCATCTATTGTTTTAACATTTATTGGTTGTGATGTTTTTTTTATACATAAAAAAGAGATGATTTCTAGTGTCCCGATCCATGAATATATTTTAAAAATTGTAACAAGTTTGATTCTGGGAATTTTACCAATATTTTTTCTTATATATATTAAGCAAATAAATAAAAATAAATATTTTTGGTATTTTATTTTTTTATTTTTTTGTTTATATTATTTATTTTTATTTCTCCTTCTGTCTTACTTTATTGTAACAGAGAATTTTTTTGATTTAGATTTTTTTGTTGACAATATTCATGAAGCATTTTTTACCATTTCACACTTTTTTGATGGTTTTAGTATAATCTTTATTTTGGTATTTTGTTTGATTTTTATATCAACATTTTTTATTTCTGTAAATATTTTTAAATTGCAATCATATTTTGCTAAAAAGATTATTAAAATTATAATAATTATTTCTTCTATAATTTTGATAGTTTCAGTTTTTATACAATTTTATTTAGGATATGAAAAAGGATTGTTTCTAAATTTTATAAATACATTTTTCATACATAATGATCGGGTGTATCAACAGTATAATAATGATTATGATTCTTTAGTTGATAGATATTTTAGCTTTGATATAAACAATTTTCAAATTGATAATGAAAAAGATTTGCCAGACATATACTTCATACACTTGGAAAGTGTAAGTGGTTATTTAAAAGATAAGTCAATTATTCCGAATTTTGATAATTATTCAAAGCAATATGGAATTAATTTCGATAATTTTTATAGTAATTCTATGCAAACATTGTTAGCTCAGGAATCTATTTTGTGCGCACTTCCGCCATCTATGAATGGTTATTTTAAATATAAATTTAATCCAGAAAATTTAATTTGTATTCCTGAAATTTTATCTAATGCCGGATACAAAACTTTATTTTTTAAAAGTCACAATTTAGAATTTTCAGGAACTGGGAAATTTATGTCTCAAATAGGGTTTAGTGAGGTGCATAATAATGATATTATAAAACCCAAAGACATACAGTATAAGTGGGGGATTAGAGAAGATGTTTTTTATAATAGAGTTTATGAATATTTAGATAGATATAAAAATCAGAGAAAATTTGTTTATATCGCAGTTTCTACCACGAATCATTATCCATTTGAGCTTCATGATAAATTTCAAGATTTGCCAATAGATAGTCCAAAAAATATCTCAGAGAGAATACAAAATACCGTACATGTACAAGATAAATATTTACAAACTATTATAGAATATTTAAAAAATGATAATAGAGAGAAATATGTTTTTTTATTTAGCGATCATGCTTGGCCACTTAATTATCATAATAGTAATTTTTTAAATCAAAGCAATGGATATAAAGAAAATTTTTATATTCCATTTGCATTTTTATATTTCGGAAAAGAGAATACAAATTTTAAAATAGGACAGAGAGTTTCTGGTCTCTATAATGAAATTGATTTTTTGAAAACCGTATTAGATTTATTAAATATTAAAACAAGCAATAATTATTTAGGAAACTCTTTTTATTGCGAATTATTAAAAGATTCAAAAAATTGTAATATTGATAATTGTTCAATATCTATCCAGCCATATTCTGATAAGTATATAACATTTTTTTATGAAAATAATCATTATATTTACAATATAAAGAAAAAAAGAGCTTATTATTTCGATCTTTTAAATGATGAGTATGAAAATAATCAAAAAAATATAACGCAATTAGAATTTTTTAATCACTATAATAAGTGTAAAAACTTAATCGGATATTGAAAAATTTTTAAATAAGTTATATACTAGAAAAATAGCATATATTTTTATGATTTACGTAGTAATTCCAACATACAATGAAAAGGAGAATATTTGCGATCTTGTTAAAAAGATATTTCGTTTGAATATAGAAAATTTAAAAATTTTAGTCATAGATGATAATTCCCCAGACGGAACCTACGAAGCATTACTAGAAATTAAAGACGATTTTCCGCTAGAAATTATAAAAAGACCCGGGAAGATGGGTTTGGGCAGCGCCTATATAGAGGGTTTTAAATATGCACTTTCACAGGGAGCTGAAATGATAGTAGAGATGGATGCAGATTTTTCTCATAATCCGAATAAGATTCCAGAATTAGTTCAGTGCATAAAAGATGGAAATGATTTATGTATAGGTTCTAGATGTGTAGAAGGTGGATGTACGATAGGTTGGAATGCGAAGAGAAAAATATTTTCTAGATCAGCGCAAATGTTTTCAAGATTAATGTTAGGATTAAAAACAAAAGATGTGACAGGTGGATTTAGGTGTTATCATAAAAAAATTTTTGATAAAGTTGATTTAAATAAAATTAAAAGCACAGGATATTCATTTCAAGAAGAAATACTTTATTATATAGAAAAAGCAGGATTTAAAATAAAAGAAATTCCAATTTCATTTATTGATAGAAAAAGAGGAAAGTCAAAACTGCATTTTAAAGAAATAACAGATTTATTAAAGAATGTAATAAGATTAAGATTCAAGAGATAATTTATAAATGTAGAAGTATGGTATATCGTCGTAAGGCGATTTTTTTGTACACATTTTTGTTTGACATAAATATTTTTTTGTGGTAATATATTATGCTAAATACAAACATGGAGGAAAAAATGAAAAACATATTTATAGTATTTACACTAAGCCTTATTACTTTAGCGGTGATGATGATTACCAGCGGATGTTACATAAGAGCTGGTTTTTATGACCAGGGTCTTATTGACTCTACTGGAAAATCGGTTTTTAACGGACCTATTGATGTAGTTTTTCCCAATACAGGAGATACCCCAATTTTTATGAATCTGACGGGGGGCGGATTTAGCGTAAATAGAATGATTTGTCCCGGAGAAGCTATTCCGCATATGTTGGGAGCCGGGAAGTACAAGCTCTCTATTGAAAAAGATGGGGAAGTCTATACTGGCGAGGTTATCCTATGGGATAAGGGTGACTTTATAATTTTTGGAAAGAAGGTAGATGATTTTATTTACCTGGATAAAAAATGGGAGGAGTGGAGGAACGCTCCCCCTAAAAGATACAGACTTTAAAAAAAGAGGGTTGTTGATAATCAACAACCCTCTTTAAAATTTATTTTTACCAGTAGTAACCATTAGTGAGAATATTTCCCAAAATAAGCTTCATTACAATAGCTGTTATGATATAAGAAAGTAGAACTATTAAGATTCCTATTATGGCGCTCTTTATCATGGCTTTGGATTTTTTTATTATTTCATCATTTCCGCCACTAGTCATCCATTTAAATCCAGCAATAATTATTAATATCAAAAATATGAATCCAAGAAATCCAAGGAACATTTTTATGTATTTTATTACCAATGCTTCAGTTAGTAGCGAGGTAGAGGTAGATTTAATGCCAGCCGTTTCGGCAAATAAATCCATATTATAGCCCGCATCACCATTTGGACTATAAGCGCTTTGAGCATTGATTTTTAATAAAGGCAGTAGAACGCAATTTAAAATTATTATAAACAATATTTTTTTTATTTTCATGGTCTTTGATTTAGTACATTAAATACAAATGTTGATATTGTAAAAGATAATAGAACAATAGCCAGTCCTATAATAGAGTTTTTTAATTTTGCTTTTGCTTTATTAATTGTATCTTCGTTGCCGCCAGCAGTCATCCATTGAAATCCGGATATAATTGTTAAAATTAAAAAAATTATGCCGAGTAAACTAAGTATGGATTTTATAATAATTGCTATTGTGTCTATTATTGTGTAATCATGCGCTTGTGGGTAACCAGCTTCATCACCAACTTTTTGTAATTTTCCAATAATCATATTTTTGCTAGAAGAAGCATTGGTACTATTATTACTATCTTCTTCCGCAGGTTCTTCAGTGCCGGAACCTCCACCTGGGTCGTTCGCTTCTGTGGCAAAAGAAATATTTGAAAATATAATAAATATTATAATTATTGACAATATTGGAATTAAAAATTTTTTCATATTTTTATTATACACTTTAATTAAATTTAGTTTTATCCATTAACCACAATGTTATAAACATTGTTAGAGCATATGCCATCAGAACTATTGCAAGTCCGTATGTAGCATTTTTCAATCTCGCTTTTGCTTTATTAATTGTATCTTCGTTGCCGCCAGCAGTCATCCACTGTAAACCAGAAACTATGATAAGGATAAGAAATAATATTCCCACAATAGATAAAACTGTTTTTATTATTTTTCCTATTATTTCCTCAATTTCCATATTATCTTTATAACCAACCTCTGGATTTGTGGCTACATTGTTTAGATTATTTTCAGCATTAGATATCCCAGGTTGAATATCTGCTTGGGTAAGTTGAATTGTCTGCGCTGTGGGGTTTTCTAATAATGCCGACGCATGGTTTGTTACTACCAAGAAAAACATTATCAAAATGAACGCATATTGTAGTTTTTTTATTATGGAGTAATTTTTCATTATATTTTTAAATAATAATTATAAATATATTATATTGTTTATTATTTTTCAGATATGTAAATTGAGTTAAGATATTAGACATTGAGAGATGTACGGAAGGATAGGATAAATTGTGTTATAACATAGGCGCATAGAATTATCGCAAGTCCTATAACCGCATTTTTTATTGCTTCTTTTGATTTTTTGACTTTTTCTTCATCGCCTCCAGCAGTCATCCACTGAAAGCCATTAAATATAATAAGAATAAATATTATTACCCCCAAAAAGGCCAAAACTGCAGATATAATTCCGATGATTATTTGGAGTATTCCAGTTTTTGATTTATTGTACTGTAATTCGCCAGCTGTTACATCTAAATCATTTGTTATCATATTAAATGTTTGCTCAACACCAGCACTGTTACTGTCTATATCATCGCTACTTGTAGCACTATCCGATGTACTTTCCTCAGCATTGCTTGTGGTATCACCTTCAGCTTTTATATTGCTTATAAAACAAAAATTTAGAAATATAATAAATATTAATAGTGGTAGAATTATGTTTTTTTTGTTTTTAAGTAACGACATCTTTTATTATTGTAAATAGATTGGATGTTATAACATAAGCAGCAAGTATTATTATAAGTCCCAAAACAGAGTTTTTTATTTTTGCTTTTGCCTGGGTTATGGTTTCTTCATTACCGCCAGCTGTTATCCATTGATATCCAGCAATAATTATATTAACAAAAACTAAAATACCAACTATACCTAATGCATATCCAACTATTGTCGTGGCCATGTCTTTTGGAGTTTTTTGTGTTTTAAGACCAGCTATATCTGCTGTCCGAGCTAATCCACTTTTAGTAGCCGATCCTGCTGGACAACATTGATTGGTTACACTAGAGTTATCACGACATTCTCCAGATATACAACCCAATGTTCCGCAGTTATTTCCACACTCTATACAAGAATATCCAGGGTGTTTGTTTGAACAAGTGTTTTCTGCAATAGCATAATTAAAAGAAAGTATAAGTGTTAATGTTAGTACAAAAAATAAAAGTATTTTTTTCATGTAGTTATTTTAAAAACATATATATAATTTTAAACTGAAAAATTATATATCAAATTTTTAATATTCTTTAAAATATATTTCACATTCTTCCCCACCTTTATATTTATAAAGATGAGGAAAGTGTGCATATATTATTATTGATTAACTTCCAGATTCACTACCGCCTGCACCACTTCTAGTGTTTAGCGCGCTGCCAGCTGCTCCAAATATTAGGCTTGTTATTACATATGACATGAGAATTAAAATAAGGCCAATTATTCCTGCTCCTAACATTTTTTTTGCTGCGCCAATTTTTTCTTCATTTCCACCGCTAGTCATCCATTTAAATCCAGCAATTATAATTACTATAAGAGCTATGAATCCTAAAAATCCCAATACTACTCTCACAACATTTAATACTGTTGCCTCTGCGTTGGTACTGTTTCCAAGACCAACATCTGGGATGTACCCTAGGTTGTGTGTATTGAATCCACTTAGCTGCGCTTTTACTACTGGAACATTGAATAGTGGCAAACAAATTATCATTGCCATTACACCTAAGCTAATTAGGTTTTTTGTTAGCTTTTTCATTATTTTTTTCTTTCTTTTTCTGTTTTCTAAAAACAGAATTAATTTATTTAAAATATATTAATATTGTTTATAATAGCACTTTTTATAAAAATGAGCAATTTATTTATGAGTATTTATTACGATACTTATTTTTTTATTGAATTAAAACATCTAATATAAAATTTAGAATACTATAACTTGCAAATACTACTACCAATCCTAATACTGCCCATTTTAAAGTTTCTTTGCCCTTTTTTACATTGTCTTCATTTCCACCAGACATTATCCATAAAAATCCACCATAAATAAACATGATTAATGATAGTGAACCTATAATACCCAAAAGACCAAGTATAACCTTACCAATAAGAGTTTGAAATGTATTTATATTACCAAGTGGGTTTGCTAATGTTTGGTCAGCAGAAACTTTTTTTATAAAAAATGTTGATAATGTTGTTAAGAGAGCTATTCCGATTGGTTTATGATATATATTTTTTTTAATATTTTCATAATTTATTGGAGGTGTGTTTATTTTTTTCATTTTATTTATAGTTTAAATAATTATTATTTAGATAATGCTACAGTTCCCTTTTTGTTTTAATGTTTTTATTAATTCATTGATTTAAAAATATTTTTTGTTTTTATTTCTAAAAGATTGTAAATTTTATTACCTTCCCTTTATTACATCTTGAATTTTATATTCAGAATTACTTGGCAAAATAAGATCTTGAACAAAACGGACTATTAAAAATGAACATAATGCTATTGCAAGTCCAATTACAGAGTTAATCATCATTGATTTTGCGGAAGAAATTTTTTCTGAATTGCCTTGTGAAATTATCATTTGTATTCCAGCTATAATAAAGAACAATAAAGCTATAGACGCTATAACTCCAAGTAAAATATTAGCTCCATTTATTCCAGCTGTAACCAGGTCTTCAGTTGAGCACTCTCCGGTATCTCTACAATGTTCTATTCCAGTAAAAATATGTGAACCCTTTTTTTCTGGAGCTAGTGGTATGGATGGTGGCGGTTCAAGTGGAGTTATTGTTGGTGGTTCTAATTGAGTTTGCACACAACACAAATCACTGGGGTTGGGACACCGATCTCCCGCTATCGTTTCTCCAATGCTAGTATCACAACTACTTTTGCATGTTCCGGTACATGCGTTTGCGCATGTTCCATTGTTACTACACATTCCAGATGGACACCGTTGATCGTTATCTACATATGTACAGATTCCCGTATTATACGGAGCATAATCAGACTGACATTCACTACATATAGGACAATCATCATCAGTTTCACAAGAACTTTGAGCTTCTGCAAAATTAAAGAATATTATTATTGGAAAAATTATAAGTAAATATATAAATATTTTTTTTAAGCTACTGAATTTTTTATTATTATTTTTATTTTTCATATAAATAAATTTTTTTAATTTTACTAAAAGGTATAAAATTTCATCTAATAGATTTTATTTTATTGAATGGTTTGATTTATTTTTATCTGGTATGTATTTATTATAGCATCTAAATTAGTATTTGCGCCAGCATTTTTTATCCCATTTGTTAATTCTTTTATATATTGACTGGCGAGTTCTGGATTAGAGCCCTTGTACCAGGATTTTGCTGTAAGTATTTGATTTACAAATGGAGCAAGATATAAATCTTTGCTTTGTTCAGAAATTAAATCTTTGAGCGCTGTTGGTCTGTTGGATTTTTCAAGATAATCTTTAACATTTTCTTTTCGTGTTGCAAAATCTATAAATCCCCAAGCAATATCTGGATGTTTTGTTTTGTGTGAGACTGTCATTACCCAATAATTTCCAATATTTACAGGATTTCTAAGGATTATTTCTCCATTGTTTGATATGTCATAATCTAATTGTGGGACTTGTGTTACCCCGAAATTAAGTCTTTGCGCCTCTGCTTTACTTATGTCATGTGGGTATCCAAAGAAAAATGCAACTTGCCCACTTTTGAAAGCTTCCAGTGAATTTGATTGTTCTTTGTTCCATGAATATGTTTCTTTTATTGGATTTGAAAAATCATTATAGAAATTTATTGATGATAAAAAATTATTTTTATTTGTAACATTAAATCCTCCACTTGCGCCTCCCACATCAATAGATCTACTTTGTAGTAAAAGAAGCGCAATTATATCAGACGCATTTGTAATATTTTCTGTTGCCCCAAGCGCTGTTCCTGATTGTTGAATTTTTCCATCTTTTGAAATTCGACTAATTTTTTTTACTTGCCCTATAAAATCTTCTATTTCTCTACCTGAAATGCCAGACCATACTTGAGTTGGACGTATTATATTATTATCATCTAGCATATTTTTATTATAAAACATTCCCAGAGTTTCAATGCTTAATGGTAGACCGTAAATTTTACCATCCATATAAACATCTTTCATTACAATTTGTGGAAATTTGGTTTCCAGATCATTTCTTGAGGTTGTGGGAACGCTTTTTGTGTAATCATATTGATCTACCTTTTGAAAGGAGCCTATTTTATTCACCTTGATTTCTCTATATGGTAGATTTACAGATTTTGGCATGGGAGTAATTCTTCCCTTGTTTTTGTATTTTATAATTAAGTTACTTGGTATGAAATATATGTCTGGACCACCATTTAAACTAGCCCATTCTTCAAGTAATCTATATTCATATTCTTTGAATTCGAGTTTTTTGTATTGGAAATTTACTGTTGGGTGGAGTGTCTTGAATTTATCAAATAATACTTGAAGAGCGTCTCTTTCTTCGAATACCCCCCATACAGTTATAGTTACATCTGGATTTAATTTAGATTTTTTTGTATTACACTGAAATCCTGATGTTATAAGAAGTACAAATATTAAAAATATTATTATTTTTTTTATTTTCATATTGGTTTATTTTAAAATTTGTTTTAAATATTTTTTGAAATCTATTGCTATGTCTTTTCTGTCTAACGCGTATTCAACAGTTGCTTGTAGAAAATTTAGAGGATCTCCCGTTGTTAACCATTTTCCGCCCTCGGTTTGTTTTGCGTATGCTTTGCCACCATTTTTTATATAAGTATCTATTGCATCCGCAATCCAAAGTTCGTTATTTTTTCCGAGAGTTTGGTTTTTTAAAATTTGAATTATTTCAGAGTTTAAAATATATCTTCCAAAAATTGCTAAGTCAGATGGAGCTTCCTTGATTTCCGGTTTTTCAATAATTTTTTCAATTTGATTTTTAGTTCCTTTTTTAATCCCCACTATTCCATATTTTGGTATATCTTTTTTAGGAATTTTTTGGACACCCATTATTACACCCGGATTTTTTTCATATTCTTCTAATAATTGTTTCGTGAAAGATTTTTTTGATTTTACTAAATCATCGCCAAATGCATAAATAAAAGGTTCATCTTTAACTATTGATTCAGCGCATAAAACAGGAGTTCCATTTCCATAAGGACCTTTTTGTCTTATGTAAATATAATTTGCTAAATTCGCGATTTTTCTTATTTGTTCTAAATAATCTAGTTTATTTGCTTTTAATAATTGTTGTTCTAATTCTGTGTTTACATCAAAATGATCTTCAAGTGGTTTTTTAGTCCATGTTGTTATCATTATGATATCTTTTATTCCAGCATCAACTAATTCTTCTACTATGTATTGAACTATGGGTTTATCAACTATTGGTAGCATTTCTTTTGGTTGCGCTTTTGTGACTGGCAAAAATCTTGTTCCTGATCCAGCCACTGCTATAACCGCCTTTGTTATTTTTTTCATATAAAAAATAATTAGTTTATAACTAACTTTATTATACTATAATTCTTTTTTTATTTCGAATAGTTGCAACTGTGGAATTCTTTTTATTTATCTGCTATCCTAATTATTATGAAGAGAAAATTTGTATGTAATGAGAATAAGATTCGACTTGATCAGTTTTTGACAAATAATCTGTCAAAATTTTCGCGTTCAAAAATTCAGAAAATTATTGAATCTGGTTTTGTTTATGTAAATAGAGAAATTATAAAATCAAAACATTTTTCATTGTTAGAGGGAGATGTCGTAGTAATGGATTATAAAGAAGACGAGACAATAAATATTCCAGATGAAGTTAAAGATATAAAAATTATTCAAGAAACATCAGATTATTTAATAATAGAAAAACCAGCGGGAGTTTTAACTCACCGAGTAGAAGGAAGAAAAGAATATTCACTTTTAGATTGGATTTTAGAAAAATATCCGAAAATTAAAAAAGTTGGAGATAATGATAAACTACGCTCAGGAATAATACATAGATTAGATAAAAAAGTTTCAGGATTAATTGTTGTAGCAAAAAATCAAAAAATGTTTGATTTTTTAAAAAAACAATTTAAAGATAGAACAGTAGTCAAAAAATATTATGTACTTGTAAATGGATTAGTAAAAAATGACTATGGTGAAATTAATTTTCCTATTTCGCGATCAAAGCATTCTGGTAAAATGGTTTCTAAGCCACATAATTTAGAAGGGAAACAAGCGTTAACTTTATACAATGTTATAAAAAGATACGGAGGATACACATTGCTAGATGTAGAAATAAAAACAGGCAGAAATCACCAAATAAGAACACATTTGCAATCAATTGGGTATTCGATTGTTGGAGATGAATTGTATAAAATTAGAAATGTAAAAGATAAGTTTAATTTAAATAGAATTTTTTTGTATTCATATCATTTGGAATTTGATGATTTAAATGGAGATAGAAAAATTTATAAATCAAAATTAACAAAAGAATTAAAAAATATATTAAATAAACTAAAATCATATGAAAAATAAATGTTTTTTAATTTCAGGAGTTTCTGGTGTTGGAAAAACAACAGTTGCTTATGAAATTGTAAAAAAAGACCCAAGAGTCGAAAAAGTAATAACATCAACAACAAGACATATTAGACCAAATGAAAAAGATGGTATAGATTATTCTTTTTACACCAAAGAAGAATTTAAAGAAATGTTAAACAGGGGGGATTTTTTTGAGCATGTAGAAGTTTATGGAAATTTGTATGGTTCAGAAAAAAAAGAAGTTGAAAGAATTTTTAATTCAGGTCACATACCTCTTTTTGTATGTGATACACAGGGTATAGAGAATTTGTCACAAGCTATTCAAAATTTAGTTACTATATTTATAGTTCCAGATTCATTAGATAATTTAAGAAAAAGAATAGAGCAGAGAGAAGGTTCTTTTATTGACGATACAGAAAAAAGATTAAAACAAGTGCAAGAAGAAATGAAAATGGCCGACTCTTGCGATTATAAAGTGGTAAACAAGCAAGGTGAATTAGAAGAAACCGTAAATGAAGTTTTGAATATAATAAATCAAGAATTGACAAATTAATATATACAGAATAATATATTTTGTCTGCACTCGTAGCTCAACTGAATAGAGCGCCTGGCTTCGGACCAGGAGGTTGTGGGTTTGAGTCCTACCGAGTGCGCCAATAATTAAAACAAAAATATGAAGAAAAAATATTTTATAATTTTATTAATTTTAATAATAGTTTCAGTTTTGATATTTTCTGTTTTAATTTTTTTAGAACCAAGTAAAAATTTTAAAAAATTATTGCATATATTGTATAAAGAAAAATTAATTGCAGATTGTGTGCAATGTATAGATGGGAAAAATAATTATAACAAGCCATGCTGTAGTAAAAATTTTGAAAAAAAATGTATATCTAGGGGCGGTGTAGTGAGATTCAATGATTTACATCCGCTTCCAGAGGTAATGCTTAGCTGTTTTAGAAAAGCACCAGATACGGGAAAAAAATGTTCTGATGGTAGGGATTGTTTTTCCGGGGTTTGTGATTTAGAGAGTGCAATTAAATCAAATAAATGTACTTTAATAAAAAAAGAATTTACTGGAAAAAGTAATCAGTTCAATAATAGGCAAAAATTTTATACAGCTTATTATTCTTGCACAACTATAAATCCCGGAGTTTGTGAACCAGCTGTAAGAGATGGAGTGAATCCTGGTGGGGCGAATCATTATTTTAAAATAGATAAAGATAATGAAAAAGTTTTAATAGAGGTTTTAGAACCAGGACCAATATATTAAGGATATTAAATTGTATAATTGATTTTTTATATAAGTGTGATAGTATTTACATACTATTATTATGCGTTGTCTAAGTTATGGCGGATGAGCATTTTAATAAAACTTATTCTTTTTTGAGAATTGTAACACTATATATAATTTCTATGCGCTGTTAGCTCAGTTGGTAGAGCAGTTGCCTCTTAAGCAAACGGTCGCAGGTTCGAATCCTGCACAGCGTACCATTTTACAAACCACAGCACATCTTAGTATTTATTGTACTTGTTAGCAAGAATCACGAAATACTCAGCAATGAGTGTTTTTTATTTGATTTTGTATATAAATTATTATAATATTTAAACATAATATTTCATCTAACCAAACACATAAACCAACAATATGAGCATAGAACAACCTGGAGGAGCTTTTCTACATCAAAAAGATTCTAAACTTCATACAAGTAAATATGTAGAACATGAACAAGAAAGAAGGAAAAGAACAGGAGAACTAACTTCAAGTAAACCAGCAGATAAAATAAATGACTTTATGGAAGTATTAGAAAAAATACATCTTGGTCATAAGGATAAAAAAGCTTCTGTTCGTATAAAAATTCTTGATCGTATAAAGGATTATTATCATAAAGAATATGTAATTAAAGAAAATG
>Ga0255343_1001874_pt1 | contig 26418 bp, 20 predicted proteins | sample wastewater_treat_4_FD_192413 | JGI IMG/M metagenome (GOLD analysis project Ga0255343, IMG submission 192413) | Wastewater microbial communities from Lulu Island WWTP, Vancouver, Canada - plant16 | ecosystem: Engineered > WWTP > Wastewater > Unclassified | place: Canada: Vancouver, British... | reverse complement strand
AACATACACCCCATACCATTTCGAGTGTTCCAGCACCGAATTCGTCAGCGTCAAACTGCCCCCCTCATTTACTCGTACTAATGCATGTCCAATGCCTGAATCTGGATAGCCACCATATCGTACAATTGCGTTTTCAATTACCCCACTGCCGCCACTCTGAACAACGATTCCACTCCAGTCTCCTGCTGCTGCTCCTGTCCCCGTTCCATGTCCATAACTGCTGTCCTTCAATGATGTGAATACGACAGGCCCTCCTGCCGTGTTCGTCGTTAGTTGACCGTATATGGATATATATTTCTCAGACCCCATCTTGTATACTTCATTCGCCTGCAGTTCCCAATTCGCGTCTGCAGCTAAAGTCGTAGAACCAAGAATCCAATCAGCATCGTTACTGGAACCAAACTTTACACTGCCTACAAGTTTGGAAGGTAAATATATCCCATTATTTTGAGGTTTCGTAGAAGCACCACTGTTGCCCGTGATCTTGTATTCACCTGTAAAACCATCTTCGCCACTATACAAAGATATCAAATAGCCACCACAATTGATCACATTATCGTGTATGTCCGGTGATAACGGGATCCCATTAGCCTTATCTTGTACTAGAATACCAATATCGGCAATGTCCGTGAGTGTGTTGTTACTGATCGTTGCAGTTTCTACATTATAAACATACACCCCATACCATTTCGAGTGTTCCAGCACCGAATTCGTCAGCGTCAAACTGCCCCCCTCATTTACTCGTACTAATGCATGTCCAATGCCTGAATCTGGATAGCCACCATATCGTACAATTGCGTTTTCAATTACCCCACTGCCGCCACTCTGAACAACGATTCCACTCCAGTCTCCTGCTACAGGGCTAGTATTGTCTCCATCGTTATTTGTATCTCCACCGACAGTGTCATCCCTGTAAGACGTGAAAGCCACTTCTGCTTCACTGTTTCCTGCAATCAATAATTCGCCATAGCTTTCAACTCTGGTGCTATTGTTCATTTTGAAAATTGAGCCAGCGTTAATCGTTAAAGTAACCGATGAGTTGACGATAATGGAACATGTGACAATATATGGGCTTGCTTGTGGCTCAAGGACAGTATCCACAGCAATATAACCACAAAGATTTTCTCCGGTACGGTTGATTTGCGTTGTCGCGGTGGCTTGATTGTTGTTAGGGTTAGGGTCTCCAGCTCCTCCAGAAACAAGAGTTATCTCCGCCTGGTGAGTCACCGTGAGCGGACTGCTGGGAATATAAGCATTGGCTATCGTATTTAGACTAATTGTGCCAGTAGCGCCAGAAGATAACGGATTAATGTCATAATAATAGCGATTTGTTGCCTCCTCGAAAACCCAGTTAGGATTGTTGTTCAGATTGACTCCAATCCAATTGGGTGCGGTGTAATAAATACGAACGGGTTCTGATTCTTCGGGCCCTAAATTACCATAATTAAAATTAACTCTAAAAGAAGATCCCGCATTTACTGTAGCAGTGCTGGAGCTAATCGTTAGATACAAATCGAAACCTGTCGGAGGAGTGGATGTAGGTGTAGGGCTTGGGGTAGAGGTCGGTGTAGAAGTAGGAGTGTTTGTAGCTGTTGGTGTGCTTGTTGCAGTAGGGGTTTGGGTTTGCGTGACCGTTGGGGTGTTAGTTGGTGCAGTTGTCTCAGTCGGTGATGGGATGAGCGTCGCAGTTGAGGTTGGTGTTTTTGTATGTGTGCTCGTTGGTACAAGAGTTTGAGTTGCTGTTGCTGTCGCTGTATTTGAGGGTGTTAGAGTGAATGTAGCCGTCGGAGTGTTGGTGGGAGCAGTTGTCGCAGTGGGTGATGGGATGAGCGTTGCGGTTGAAGTCGGTGTTTTTGTGTGTGTGCTCGTTGGCGCAAGGGTCTGAGTTGCCGTCGATGTGGCTGTGTTTGAGGGTGTCAGGGTGAATGTAATCGTTGGGGTGTTGGTTGGTGCAGTTGTCGCAGTGTGTGTTGGAATAAGCGTCGCGGTTGAAGTCGGTGTTTTTGTGTGCGTGCTTGTTGGAACAAGGGTCTGAGTTGCCGTCGATGTTGCTGTGTTTGAGGGTGTTAGAGTAAATGTAGCAGTTGGGGTTTTCGTGGGCGTTTTTGTTGCAGTTGGGGTTGGGATCAACGTTGCAGTTGAGACCGGTGTTTTTGTATGCGTACTTGTTGGAGTAGGAGTAACTGCCGGAACAGTTTCTGTCGGGTAAAAAGGTACTGTTGGCGTTGGCACATAAGAAACATTAGAAGTTAGAATCATAGGGAAATAAATATAATAGGTCCCGTTGATTGGATTCTCTGTGTTTTGCAAAACATGCTTTAATAAATCATTCGCTTTATGTTGATTCACTTTGGCACCATATGTGCCTGAATCAACATATGCAATATTCTCCTTTGGAGAAGCAACAATCTCCATTTGATGAGCATCAGAAATCCTGGCAGGTGCAAGAATATTCGATAACAATACTATGAGCAAGAAGATATTTTGAAGATTTTTGGGGCGACGATTTATTGATTTTTTCATTTTAACACCTCACATCCCGGCTAAAAACTCTATTGTTAGATTATACGTGCTTTTCCATGATCACTCAACCTTTTTTAAAGAAATTCCCTCAAAGAAACCGGAAACTTGCATCTTAAAATGAGAAAAGATATGCATATAAGCACTAAGGAAGTAAACCGCACCAACAAATCGGTCTGTTCTTATTCTCTCAATACAAGATAACAAGCCACTCTACATATAAATTAACATGATGCGCCAAAATAATGTCTATTTCTTTGATTGAATCTTCTTTCCTTCTAAATCATGTTGCAATTTATTTTCAGCACTTCCGTTTCATGAGACAACTAAAACTATAGATTAAAGCAAAAAGACAGTCGAATAACTGTCTTAAAACCTATGAATAGCGATAATATGCAAGTCTTGCAAATAAAGTTCGTATGTTCGTATTTTAGTAGGGCCGGTGGGGGTCGAACCCACACGATGTCACCATCGAAGGATTTTAAGTCCTTTGCGTCTGCCTATTCCGCCACAGCCCCGAGGTACATCATTTTACCATTATTTTGATTTATGCAAGGGACAATTTAGCGCTTTTTAGCAATTTACCCAATAGTAGTTTTAAGGACTTTACAAAATGACACTACTGTCAGTTTTTTATTGGCTATAGCTCCACGATTTCTTGCATATCTTCAGAAATGAGCAAGGGACAGAAAGTACCCAAAACAGCGATGACAATTGTGATGATTAATACTGGTATCATGGTTCATCTCCTTTTATATCCCCAGTATAGATTTCCAATCGCTTTTAGGCATCGGCTTAAAGGACTATTTCAACTAAGCCCTTGGGTGGATTGTTCCGAAAGCCTGGTCTTTAGGCAGGCTTTTTACAGCAACAAAAGCGTTTATTCCGGCAAAAATTTCAGTTGCGCGGTGAACGCCTGTTGCTCAGTATTGAGATTCAAACCTTCCACACCAAATAAATTCTCGGATAGCTCAGCAACACGAATTGAAAGCCTTTCTCCTGGACGCACTTCCTTATCGTAATTGACCTGAATCCAATCCAATTCGCGCTTTGACATCAAGTCAAAGGGCACGGCGTCGGTAATCGCTTCAACATAACGGGCGTTGTTCATATGACCCAGCATATCGATATACGAGTAGCGCGCAGTCATGGTAAAGGCTTCGGACGTATCGTCAATCTGTAATTTTTCCAGGCTTTCATCAAGGGCTACAAGATGCTCAAGGGATGGCAAGTCCAGCCCAGGCAAACGGTTGGGTGGCAGTAATCGGCGTTTGGTGGCGTGAATCACCAGCCAGGCTGAACTTGCCAGCATGATAACTTTTTGGTTTTCGTCCAGGACTTCAAAATCACGGACATAAAAGAGTTTTTGCTGGATTGTTTTTGGCCAGGTGCGCCATTGAAGCCGCTCACCCGCATTGGGTCGGCGCAAAAATTTCACTTTCAACCGTGAAAGCACCCAATAAAGGTCATGAGCGAGCATCTCTTCAAAGCCAAAACCAAGCTGTATGGCATTAATGCCAGCTAACTCGGTCATCTTTTTAAAAACATTCGCAGGCGTAAAGCGACCTGTGAGGTCGCAGTCATTGCTTGGCACTTGTTCAAATACTTCTAAACCAACATTTTCTATGCGATTCATGGCTACCTTTCTATCACGCATTTTCAGTGTATTGCCTTATTCTTAGAAACACATCCAAGCAGGTTTTAGTTACGCATTTGAATAGCGAAACACAGATTTACATTTTGTTGTAGAATGAAGCCGTATAAAAAACCATGAGGATGACTTATGACCCAAAAACCTGAAAGTTTGAAAAATGATAACCAACCAACGAAAAAAGACACCCCCATCGCTTGGCTTATTCGCCTTTTGAAAGGCTTTATCTCCGGTGTTGGCGCCATTACACCTGGACTCTCTGGTGGTGTGATGATGGTTGTATTTGGCATTTACGAGCCACTGCTCAAGTGGTTGGCTGATATTCGCAAAAACTTTTTCCGCAATTTGCTTTACTTTATCCCGGTCGGTATTGGTGGTGTAGTCGGCGTGATTGCCTTTTCCGCGGCAATTGATAAGGCTTACGAGCTTAACGCGGTGATGTTTACCTGGCTCATCATCGGCTTTATTGTTGGCACTTACCCATCTATTCTGCGTACTGCTGGCAAAGAAGGACGCAAAGCCTGGCATATCATTATGATGCTGGTTATTGCTGGAGGTCTTTTTTATGCCTTGCGCTGGATGCAAAGCAATTTAGATATCAGCGTGCCACAAAACTTCTGGATTTGGATGATGTGCGGCGCGTTGACTGGCTTGGGTCTTATCGTGCCCGGCTTGAGCCCGAGTAACTTCTTAATGTACATGGGCTTGTATCAACCCATGGCAGCAGGCGTGAAATCCCTTAATTTCGGTGTGATTGTACCAATGGTGATTGGTCTGGTAGTGATCATCTTCGCGCTTGCTAAGTTGATTAGCTGGCTCTTCAAAAAACATTACGCCCTGCTTTACCACATCATCTTGGGTGTGGTATTTGGCTCAACACTGGCAATTGTTCCCATTTTCAGCGAGACCAAAGGCGTGATGATTGGCGCGGATGCCTTCCCATTGGATAGATTCCCACAATTAGCTACTATCAACGAGCCGAAATCAATCATCATCTGTGTGCTTTTGGCATTAGCTGGTTTCGCGGCATCTTACTTGCTCGCCAAACTTGACGAAAAACACCCCCACGAGTCGCTTTTTTAGGCTTATTTCAAAACAGGATTCAGGCGCGCTATGATTTTAGAGACAGAAAGAGAAAAGATTGTTGAAATTGGCAAACGCATGCTTGAGGCGCGCCTGACCACGGGCACCGGCGGAAACCTAAGCATTTTCAACCGCGAAGAAAACCTAATTGCCATCAAGCCCAGTGGTGTGCCTTATCAAAGCATGCAGGCGCAGGACGTGGTTGTTCTGCGTCCAGATGGTGAGAAAGTTGATGGCATCTTAAAGCCTTCCAGCGAAACCAAATTTCATCTTGCAATTTACCATGCTCGCCAGGATGTTGACGCTATTTTGCATAGCCATCAGGTACACGCCACAACAATTGCCTGTATGGGGATTGAATTGCCCGCGGTGCATTACCTGCTGGCTTTCAGTGGTGATAAAGTGCCCCTGGCTCCTTACGCAACCTTTGGCACCCAGGCTTTGTCGGACAATATTTTGTCTGTTTTGGGGAAGTATAAGGCTTGTTTACTCGAAAACCATGGTTTGATCACTTTAGGCACCAGTTTAGATGAAGCCTTTGACATCGCAGAAGCCTTGGAACTCGTCGCGCAAATCTATATTCAAGCCAAATCAATCGACCAGCCCAAAATACTTAATTCTGAACAGATGAACGTGGTCATTGAGAAGTTCAAAACCTACGGAAAGCAGGATATAGAAGAAAAGTAAATAAGCTGTTTTATTTAAGCGTTATAAGTCGTTATACCTGCCTGAAAGTTAATAATTTCTATTGAAGTAAGCAGGATTGATAAATCGTGAATATTTTCCAGATTCAGATTCAACAGAGTTTTGATTTTTTCAATGCGATATTTCACCGTTTTCGGATGCAAAAATAGTTCATCAGCAGTGCGCGCAAAGCTTGTGCCAGTATTTAAATAAACACACAAGGTATCATAGAGTTCATAGTGGTGTTCATAAAGGCTCTTTACTTCCGGGTGTATATGGTCGTTTAGTTTGATGTCATCCTCACCAACAAAAAGTTTAAAGATGCCCAAATTGTCAAATTCCTCGATGTAATCATTTGGGTAATTATTGGTTAGGAAACGTGAAATGAACTTTGATTGATAATCCGCCAAAGAGAGATCGCTCAGTTTATGATAGTTGCTAATGCCTCCGTAAAACCGCAAACGAATGTTTCCTGGGTATTCGTGGATTTGTTCTTGTACTAAAGCATGGAAATTCGACGCGCTCTTGTTTTGGCCCGATGCCAAACGCGGCATGATAAATTGATCGTAACTTGATGCTATAAAATAAACCGTGCGGGATTGCAGGCGCTGAATATTGCTGCGAATTTTGGCACGCAAATTAGGTAAATCCAGATTTTCACGGTCACCATCGGGGTAATAATCGATAATCATCACCCGCACTTCTTCATCTGGGTCAAGTTCAAGTTGCTGGTAGATTGCAGTCAATTCGTCTTGCGATTTAATGACACCACGCAATATATCCCCCACTAAGGCGTTTTTATTCAGTAGTTTCTGTTGTTTCACACTATACTCTCGCAAGAGCTCCAGTTTTACGTTGCGAATAAGATTTTCAATGATAATGACGTCGTTTATGTCCAAACGTCGATCAGGCTCCTCATGAATAATTAACGTATTACGATTTCCAGCTATCGGAGATAATTCAATGCGCACGAAACTTGTCTCGGGCATGTCTTGATTTTCAGGATAGCCACAACGGAAACGTTTATATTCAAGGGTCATGTATTCCCAGTATTCCATTGGGAGTTCTTCAAAGCATTCAATTTTTTCCAATGAGGGATTTGTAGTCGCGCTAAGTTCACCAGAAGAATTTTGAAGGCTCAGGTCAAAAAGCAACATCTTTTTGAATTCTGTCAGGATCTCTTGCATGCTCAACATGTCAATCGCCATTCTGGCACTAATTTCTGACAAACGATAATAAAGCGCGAGACGTTGCTCACGGCGTGAGAGGATGAAACTGAGCACCTCGACCATGATTTCTTCATACTTTTTTGTCTCGGGAATTTCAAGCAGAGGAATATTAAGCGCCCCACACAAATCTATAAAAACCTGGGGAATTTCCTTTATCAGGCGGTTTATTTTAACAATCAAGCAACTAATCCCTAAGGATTGAATTTTCAGAAAAAATTCATTCAGCTCGGCGTGGTCAAGGTCTTGCAAAGCAAAATAACTGGTTAAAAGGACCATCCCTCTTTTTGCCCATTTCTCTATATCAGGCGCTTCAATGATATTTATCCCCGTAACCTGAACATTTAAATCCTTTGGAGGGATGATAACGCGAGCGTATCTTAAGCTTTTACATGCGAGTAAATCGCTTAGTGTCATCGTTGATTCTTGCATAAGTCATCCTTTTATCCGTGATGGATAAATTATACTTTAGATTTTCCCCAAAATTGCTAATGACAGGCGAAAGTTGCTTTGTTATACTTCCCTGAAAGGCCGTAACAGGCGCTTTTTGTGCTTGTTTGCAGTCGTTTTACGTTCACACAATTTAAATTAGTTTGTAAAGGAGAAAAATGCTAAAAACGATCATCCGCAAAAACAATTATCAAGATTCAATCAATCTAATGTTGCTCACTAATGAAGTCAACGCTTTGGAAGGTGTCAATAAAAGTGCTGTTATGATGGGCACTGATGCCAATAAGGATATTTTCCGAAACTCTGGACTCCTAACCGAGGAAGCTAATGAAGCATCCCCCGCGGATATGGTCATCGTCATCGATGCAGTTGACGACAGTGTCGTTGAAATCGCATTGGAGACGGTAGACCATTTCCTTTCCGATTTAAGTGTCAAACGCGAGAAGAAGGGCGTCTCATATGCCACCAGCTTAGAAAGCGCGCTTGATCAATTGCCCGACGCTAATATGGCATTGTTCTCCATCCCTGGTGAATACGCTGCAGATGAAATGATGAAAGCTCTTGAAACCGGCTTGCATGTCTTTTCTTTCACCGACAATGTCAGCCAAGAAGATGAACTTCGCCTAAAAACCTACGCCCACGAGAACGGATTGCTGATGATGGGTCCCGATTGTGGAACTGGCATCATCTCCGGTATCCCAATGGCGTTCACCAACGTGGTTAAGCCTGGAAACATCGGCATTGTTGGCGCTTCTGGAACAGGTATTCAGGAAGTTTCCACTATCATCGACCGACTTGGTGGCGGTGTTGTACATGCTATCGGTACAGGCGGACGCGACTTAAGCGAAGCCATTGGCGCTATCACCGTCAAAGACGCCTTAATCGCGCTTGAAAACCACACACCAACCGACGTAATCGTGTTAATCTCGAAACCACCGGCTCCGAGTGTACGCAATGAAATCGTCAATTTGCTCCATAATCTTTCGAAACCCGTTGTCGCGGTTTTCATCGGCGAACGACCTGAGCATCACGAACAAAACGTCTATTTAGCCCACACGCTTGAAGAAGCTGCTCGTATAGCCGTCGATCTGGCAAATGGCGAAGAAGTAAAAGCCAACTACATCGAAGCACTCGATAATTGTGTAGATACTGTCCTCCCCGAAAACGCCACCGTTAAAGGGCTCTACTCCGGTGGCACCCTCGGCAGCGAAGCAGCAATGCTCATCTCCGAAGCTTTAGGTTTGGGCGAAATTATCCACGAAGAAGGTTATGTCCTGAAGGCACAAGGCTATCAGGTAATTGACTATGGTGACGATATGTACACCCAGGGTCGCCCACACCCCATGATTGACCCCGCAACCCGCATCGAAGCCATCAAGAAAGCCGGTGCCGAAGCTGATACCGGTGTCATCCTTTTGGACCTCGTTCTTGGATATGGTTCTCATGCTGACATGGCTGGCGCTTTGGCACCCGCGATTAAAGAAGTACTCGAAAAAGCTAAGAGCGAAAATCGACCCCTTCACGTCATCGCGACCGTTACCGGCACACGCCAGGATCCCCAAAACTACGATGCCTCCATCGCCAAGCTTAAAGAAGCCGGTGCTTTGGTTGAAGACAGTAACGCTAAAGCAGTCCGTCTGGCATTGAAGTTCAAGGGAATTGAATTTAAAGAAATTGATAAAGCCGTCAAGGAAGTTCCCGTAACCAAGGTTGAGCTCCCCAAACCCAGCAATGCGGTTATTGACTTGCTGACCAGCAAACCCCGAGTTATCAACATCGGTTTGGAAAGCTTCAACGAATCAATTGCAAAATTTGGTGGAGAATCTATCCAATATAACTGGAAACCCATCGCTGGTGGCAACAAGAAGCTCATCCGCATTCTCAATGCGCTGGCAAAAATCGAAAGCATTGATGAAGCAAACAAGAAGGTCGTTGACCGCATGCTTGAAGCACAACCTTTCCTCGTGGACGTTGTTCCCGCGAAATCGGTCATCCCCATCTTGAATACAAAAACATTGTTGCATGCTGGTCCACCCATTCAATACCACGAGATGACTGGCCCCATGCAAGGCTCTTGTGTTGGCGCGGCGATCTTTGAAGGCTGGGCTGACAACGAAGCAGATGCCCGACACATGCTTGAGACTGGCGAAGTGCAATTTGTGCCCTGTCACCATGTCCACGCTGTAGGCCCAATGGGTGGTATCACCTCTGGAAATATGGCGGTTTTGGTCGTGCGCAACAAACTTGATGATACAGTTGCTTACTGTACGATGAACGAAGGCATTGGCAAGGTTTTGCGATTTGGCGCCTTCAATGATGAAGTCGTTAACCGCTTGCATTGGATGGCTGACAGTCTTGGCCCAACCATCGCCAAGGCACTCAAGCAAACTGAAGATGGCATCAACCTTAACGTGATCGTCTCGAAAGCTATTGCCATGGGTGATGAATTCCATCAACGCAACATTGCCGGCTCATTACTCATACTCAAAGAACTGGTTCCTCTCATCACCACCCTGGATATGGATAATGACGAGAAACAACGTGTTATCAAGTTCCTTGCTGATACCGATCAATTCTTCCTTAACGTCATGATGGCAACCAGCAAAGCGATTGTTGACTACGCACGCAAGATTCAAGAAGGTACTGTCGTTACCACGATGACACGCAACGGTAAAGATTTTGGTGTGCGTATCGCTGGAATGGGCGACGAATGGTTCACCGCACCTGTCAACAAGCCCAGAGGACTTTATTTCACAGGTTACACGGAAGAAGATGGTAACCCAGATATCGGCGACTCAGCCATTACTGAAACAGTTGGTGTTGGCGCAATTGTTACGGTCGCTGCACCTGCAGTAACACGCTTTGTCGGTTCTGGTGGCGGTTATGATGACGCCCTGGCAATTACCGATCGCCAGAATGAAATCTTCATAACCAATAATCCTAACTGGCCTATTCCCAACTGGAACTTCAAGGGCGCGCCTTGCGGCATCGATGCCCGAAAGGTTGTTGCCACTGGTATCGCACCCTTAATCAACACCGGTATTGCTCACCGCATCGCTGGTCTTGGACAAATTGGTGCCGGTACTGCTGAAGCACCTGTAGCTTGTTTTGAAAAAGCCATCGTGGCTTACGCCAAGAAATTGGGCATTGAAGCTTAATGACTAAAGAGCTAATGTCTGGACTAATCAGTTCGGGGTTAGTCCAGACTCCTTCCTCAAAGGCAACTGGTCAAATACTCAGCTTATTTGACCATAGTTTTAATATTGCCTTTGAGGAAGAACTGCTCAATGTAGCCAGTTCGCGTTTGGATTGTTCCAGCTTTGGTTTGACACTTCCGGAAACAGATTTCGAGGATCTTCGTATATCTGTTCTGATTGGCGATCGCGTTAAACGCGATGCTAATCGCTTGATGATTTATTCAAGTCTGGGTGGCGTGTTTGAAATTGTCCTCTCAAAAGAGAAACTCATCGATTTAAAAATTGCACCCGTGCAAGCTGACGCAACTTTGATAGCGACAATTATCAAAACCCTGGCCGAATTTCCCATCAGAGAAAAAGCAGGGTTGCATATTGACCCTCATACGCAAAATTTTCTGGACACACTTACTGTTCCCTTTTTACCCCAAAGTGAGTTTGAGACATCAGCCAATTTCCTCATTGGACGTGGCAGGGGTTTAACACCCAGTGGGGATGACATCCTCCTGGGTTATTTAATGACTTTCAAGCTCTTCGATTTACCCATCCACAGCGAACTGCTCCAATCAAATACCTTAGTCACCAAGACAACAATAGTAAGCGCGAATTACCTAAGAATGCTTGACCTGGATATTATCAGTGAAAGCTTCAAACGATTTAATAAAGCGATTTTATATCGCAACATCCAGCATTTACGCCTCAGCATATCAAGAATCACCGAAATTGGTGCAACAAGCGGCTTTGACACCTTATTGGGTGTAAAATTAGCCCTAAAGAGAATTCTCGCTGAGATACCAGAAAACGGAAAAACAATCGATTCTACTTTATGAGGATTTACTATGGAGTAGCCTATGGTTAAATATTAAGCAAAACTTTTTCAAAACACAATTGTTAATGTTAATAATTAGCTTCAATATACGAAAGAGTATAAGGAGATTGTAAAATGGAAAAATCCACAATAAACCCTGAAGCCAGGCAATCCAAATTCCCGTATTGGCTTCAATTAGCCTTAATCTTCTTCCTTGGCTGGGTATTCATGTACGCAACGCGGAATATTTTAAGCGCGTCAATGGTCGAAATTGGCGAAGAATTCCACTTAACTGGTGTTCAGCTGGGTCTTTTAAACACCTTGTTTTATTTGGCATACACATTGTCGCAAATCCCCTCTGGTATCATTGCTGACAAAATTGGTCTAAAAATCGTTCTGGTCTTTGGGTTCGTCTTTTATGCTGTCTTCACTGGCTTAACTGGTATTGCAGCCTCGTTTACGATCCTCCTGATCATGCGAATCTTGGTTGGCATCGGCCAGGGAACGTATTACGGACCACAATATGCGCTTTCGTCATTGAATATCCCCAAGAAAAACCGTGGTGTTGGTAATGCGATTATCAACAGCGGTATGGCGTTTGGTACTTCCCTGGGTTTGATTGGTGGTGGTTTTATTACCAGCAAATTGGGCTGGCGCTATAACTTCTATATCTTTGCTATCCCAGTATTTTTGATTGCCCTCCTCTTCCAATTCGTGATTAGGAAAAACAAAGCCAGTGAACAAGAACGACCCGCCGACCACTTTGAAAATGCAGAAGAACATCACCCTGAACACAAAGGCGATCGACGCAATATTATTGCTATTTTCATTATCGTCTTTTGTTCTTTCTTTGGCTTTTTCTTCATCCAATCCTGGTTGCCTTACTATCTTCAAGTTGAACGCAGTATCCCACCAGAAAACACTGGCTTCGTCAGTTCACTGGTTGCGTGGTCATCCATTCCTGGAGCTTTGCTGTGGGCACATCTTTCAGATCGCTTCAAAACACGCAAGCCCTTTATGATTGGTCTGCTCTTTTTTGCTGTGATATCCACCTTAGGCGCGGTTCTTTTGGAAAACTTCCCCTTGCTGATTGTGTCGTTGATCCTTTACGGTCTGACGGGGAAATTAGGGCTGGAGCCAATTCTTGTTTCCGCTATTGCCGATAACGCGCCGTCTACGAACCCAGGTACATTATTCAGCACCTTTAATTCTATTGGTGTGAGTGCTTCAATCCTTGCGCCTATTATTGGTGGTTTCCTGCAAGACAAGACGGATTCACTCAGTTACACTTTCTATCTGGCTGCTGGTCTCGCGTTGGTTGGCTTGATTGTCGCCCTTTTCGTCTATCGTGAAAAGAAAGCTGATGCTCAAGTTAGCATCGCATAAAGTTTAACTGCACCTTAATAAGCCGTTCCACTAGTGCTTTGTTTAATCTTTTACTCAAAGAACTATTGAGTACAAAATTTTGATACGAAACCAAACTTCCAGGAGCCTCCCCACTCCCGGAAGTGGCTCAATTTGAACGTCCATTTAGTTTCAAAGTCGCAGATGTAGCAAGTGTTTTGCTTCATCTGCGCAAAACAAAAACAAAAGAAAGGAACCGAACATGGAAAAACAAAAACCTAAGTTCAAATTCAAATTCAACTTTACGGCACAGATGCTCCTTGCCACCGTACTTGGCATCATAGCTGGGCTCATTTTTAAAGAAAAAGTAGCCTCCGTAAAATTTATTGGTGACCTTTTCCTGCGATTGGTCTCAATGTGTGTCGTGCCTCTTATTATGGGGCAAATCATCGAAGCTGTTGGCACGCCTGATCCCAAAGATCTTGGACGTGTTGGCGGTAAAGCTATCGCTGTTTTTGCTATATCGTCACTGTTGGCTGCTTTGTTTGGCGTCCTCATGGCGGTCGTCTTCAAACCAGGTGCTGGTATCGTTGTTCCTGCTTCTGCACAACTGTCAATTGAAGTGGGCGATACCGACATCGTCCAAACACTGATTGGATTTATACCCTCGAACGTCGTTGACGCAATGGCAAAAGGGGTAATTATCCAAATCATTGCTTTCTCATTATTCTTTGGTGTTGCTCTGGCAGCGTATCCCAAAAAAGAGAAAAAAGAAGTATTCCTCGAGTCTCTTGGGACCTTCAACGACGTCATCATGAAGATCATCAACTACGTGATGGCAGTAGCCCCCATCGGTATTGGTGTTCTCCTGGCAGCAACAATCGGTCAGATGGGCGCGCAGGTCATCTTGCCACTGATTAAATACATTGGTGTGCTTGCCTTAGGCGTTTTGATTTTCATGATTCTCTGGCTCATCGTTGTTACTGCCAAGACGCGATTAAACGTGTTCCAGCTGATTAAGAAACTAACCCCAGTTTCTATTCTGGCTATCGTTACCACAAGCTCTGCGGTTTGTCTGCCTGTCGCGATGAAAGACACACGCGAAAAGATCGGTGTGAGTGATTATGTAACCAACCTGGTTTTGCCGATGGGTATGCCCCTGAACAGTAATGGCGCGGCCATGCATATGGCACTCACGGTGATTACGATTGCCCAGATTTATGGTGTCAGCTACGGCGTTGGTCATTATTTCTATATCGCGCTTATGGCAACCCTCTTGTCCCTCGCGAACGCTGTCGCCCCTGGCGCGGACTTGGTTTCACTGGCCATTATCGTTCCACAGTTAGGTCTCCCCATTGAAAGCATCGCTATCTTCGCTGGTGTGGGTTGGTTCGTTGGCGCCTTGCGCACCATCTTGAACGTCGACTCGGATATCTTCTCAGCGATCCTGGTGGCAGACAGTGAAAACGAAATTGATCGTGAGCTCTTCAAGCTAACCGCGGAAAATCCGGACTATGTCCGACCTGGGGCTAAGGAATAAGAGTAGAGCAAGTAGAGGAACAAATTCTATCCATAAGTGATATGACAGTCAGTAAAATGCTCAACAACAAACGACTGGAAGTTAATGCGGACCCGCCATATGACGCGCTTCAAGCCTTCGTGCGTGAAAACCACATTGCTTTGAAAGGTTCAGGCACAGGCGAGTTAAACGGTCTGACTTTTGCGGCCAAGGACGTTTTCAAAATACGCGGCAGCACTTTTGGAAATGGTCATCCTGATTGGCTGCGCACGCACGAACCAGATGATTTCACATCGTCAACGATTCAACGCTTGCTTGATAATGGCGCTGATTTAGTTGGAAAAACGGTGTGTGATGAACTTTGCTTTAGCATTAGTGGCGAAAACTGGAATTATGGTTCACCCCTTAATCCCCACGACCCACGACGCTATACAGGTGGTTCCTCAAGTGGGTCTGGCGCGGCAACTTCGGGTGGTTTGGTTGATTTTGCATTGGGGAGTGATTGTCTTGGGAGTGTTCGCGTGCCATCCAGCTATACCGGCGTTTTTGGCACGCGACCCACTTATAACCGTGTGCCAAGTGACGGAGAAGCGGAATACTGCCCGAGCATGGACGTATTAGGCTACATGGCATCTGACCCTGAGATCTTCAGAAAAGTGTCAAGAGTCATCCTGGGCGAAGATCCCCATCCGGTCAAATTGCGCAAACTTATCATTGCCAAAGATTGTTTCAATGCGGTTAATCCACAGCTGTATGCGGATCTGAAACCTGCCATTGATCATGTTGCCGCTAATCTCTCTTCAGTTGAAGAAAGAGAGATTAGCCCCGACGGTCTGGATAGTTGGATTAAGGTCTTCCAACAGGTTCAGGGTTATGAAGTTTGGCGCAGCTATGGTGGATGGGTGCGCGCACATCGCCCGGTCCTTTCGCGAGGTCCACGTGAACGCCTGGAATGGGCTTCAACAATAACACTGCAGGAATATTATTCAGGTTTGGCAAAGATGCGGGAAATCTCCAGGCATGTACGCGATATGCTTGCTAACGGAGAAGTTTTGGTGATGCCCACCGCCGCATCTGTGGCACCTTTACGCACTACGCCACTGGAAGAAATCAACGCAACCAGGTTGCAATCCACCTATCTCTTGTGTGTTTCTCCTTTGAGTGGAGTGCCACAAATGACCTTGCCAATGGTCATGTCAGATGGCTTACCGTTGGGTCTGTCTTTATTGAGCGGATTCAACACCGACCTGGCACTGGCTAATCTTTCAGCTGACCTGGTGAAGTCTTACAAGGCGTCCAAAGAATAGAAAACGCTTGCTTTGATGTTAGTTATACGAGTAGGGTTTGGCATACCAAGCCCTACTCATTTTTTATCCGTAATTATTTCCAAAACTATCTTTATTTAGGACGACTCTTCTTGTGCGATAGAGTATTTGCATTTATCTGCGCTAATAAATCAATGACAAAGCCAATTTTTTGCAAAAAACTTCACGAAAACCCTTATCAAGAATTGAATTTACGGCTATAATAACTGTAACTCGTTAAGAGTTATTTTACAATTGAAACTCAATAGAGGCGCGGCGGATCGTGTAGAAACTTTGTGTGCTTCAGGACTGAAGAAAGAATCGAATTATCCGTCGCCGAAGGGCCAAAAGAGAGTCCTCTCTTCGGCCTTGGTGTGCCGGTCTAAGAACGTGCCACTGTCATGTGTGAACATGGAGCGCTATGTGAACGTATAAAATCACATAGCGCTTGTTACTTAAGAAACAACAAGCCCGCAAAGGAGATGAAAATGATCGAATCAACAATCAGAATTAGAATCGGTGCCGAAAACGCCCATTATGGCGGGGGTCTCGTTGATGGCGCCTTTATGCTCAAGCTTTTTGGCGACGTTGCCACAGAGTTGCTTATCCGCCGTGACGGTGACGAAGGCCTCTTTAGAGCCTATAGCAATATCGAGTTTAATGCCCCGGTCTACGCTGGCGACTTCATTGAAGCCAAAGGCTGGATTGAAAGCGAAGGCAATACATCCCGCAAGATGGTTTTTGAAGCCTGGAAAGTCATTGCCCCAAAACCCGAAATATCCGATTCAGCTGCCGAAGTCCTTGAAGAACCCATTTTGGTCTGCAAGGCTGAAGGCATCTGCATCGTTCCCAAAAACAAACAACGCTTTAACTAAACGGAGGAAACAGATAATATGTCAAATAAAGTTATCATTACCGCCGCCATCAGTGGCGCGGAAGTGACCCAGGAAATGAACCCCATGGTGCCCTACACCGTGGAGGAATACGTGCGCGAAGCCAAATCAGCTTACGATGCCGGCGCGGCAATTATTCACCTGCATGCCCGCTGGGACGATGGCACGCCCACCCAGGATCGCGAGCGCTTTCGTGTTTTGATTGACGCTATCCGGGAAGCCTGTCCAGATGTCATCATTCAGCCCAGCACCGGCGGCGCGACGGGTATGACTGCCGAAGAACGCTTACAACCCACCGAGCTGAACCCCGAAATGGCAAGTCTTGATTGTGGTACGCTCAACTTTGGTGGTGACGAAATCTTTGTCAACACTGAAAACATGATTATCGAATTCTCCGCGCGCATGAACGAACGTGGCATTAAACCTGAACTGGAATGCTTTGACAAAAGCCACATCGATATGGCGTTACGCCTCATCCGCCGTGGTCACATTCTGCCACCCCATCACTTTAACATCGTTTTGGGTGTCAACGGTGGCGCGACCGGAACCCCAAGAGACCTTTTGTTCCTGGTCGAATCCCTGCCTGAAGGCGCCACCTGGACCGTCTCTGGTGTTGGTCGCACACAGTTGCCCTTGACCTTTATGGCTTTAGCCATGGGCGGGCACATCCGCGTGGGTTTTGAAGATAACCTGCAATATACCCGTGGCGTGAACGGCGAAAGCAACGGACAGTTCGTTGAACGTGTCGTGCGTCTCGCCAAAGAATTAGGACGCGAAATCGCCACACCAGACGAAGCCCGCGAGATCTTGGGCATGCCCGCTCGAAAACAATAGGAATGGAGATAAAAATGGCAAAAGGTAACAAATACGGCGCGCATCGCGTTATAGAACCCAAAGGATTATTACCCCAGGCTGCACATAAAATTGATAACAGCCCTGAGATTTACGACAACGAAATTCTCATTGAAGTTTCTGCCTTAAACATCGACTCAGCAAGCTTCACTCAGCTTTGGACTGCCTCGGAGCAAGACAAAGATACCGTCAAGCAAATGATTATGGATATCGTCAATGAACGAGGCAAAATGCAAAACCCAGTCACCGGATCGGGTGGGGTTTTGATGGGCAGCATCGCTGCGATAGGTCCGGACCTCAAAGACCGTGACCTTAAAGTGGGTGATCGCATTGTCACTCTGGTATCGCTTTCTTTGACCCCCCTAAAATTAGAGGAAATCTATGAGATTCATCCTGACATCGACCGTGTGGATGTCAAAGGCACCGCTATCCTCTTTGAAAGCGGCATTTATGCCAAACTTCCAGATGACATGAGCGAAGCCCTTGCCATGGCCGCATTGGATGTCGCTGGCGCGCCTGCTCAAACCGCCAACATCGTCAAGCCTGGTGATTCCGTGCTCATTCTTGGCGCGGGTGGCAAAAGCGGTATGCTTTGTGGCTACGAAGCCATGAAGCGTGTTGGTCCAGCTGGCAACGTGGTGGGCATGAGTCGCAACAACAAATACGAAGAGCTTTTGCTCAGCAATAAGCTGGTGCATAAATACTTTGTCGCTGATGCTGCCAGCCCTGTTGACGTGCTTGAAAAAGCGCTTGAAGCCAACGACGGTAAGGAATATGACGTTGCCATCAACGTTGTAAACATCCCCGGTACGGAAATGTCAACCATTTTGCCCGTGCGCAACGGTGGATTGGTTTACTTCTTCAGCATGGCAACCAGCTTCACCCGTGCCGCGCTTGGCGCTGAGGGCGTTGGCAAGGACGTTTCGATGATTATCGGCAATGGCTACACCAAAGACCATGATTTGGTCACCCTGGAAATCCTGCGTGAATCGCCCGAATTGCGCAAGATTTTTGAACAGAACTATCTTTAGTAAAGGAATAAGATGAAAGCCGAAGATAAATATATAAACAAAGCTGGCATCGCACGAAGGCAGGAACTCTTCCCCGACGTGCCTGATGAGAAGTGGAACAGCTGGCACTGGCAAGTGGGCAATCGTATTTCCGACCTTGAAACGCTCAAGAAATACATCCCCCTCACCACAAAAGAAGAAGAAGGTGTTAAAAAAGCCCTCGAAAATTTCCGAATGGCAATCACCCCTTATTATCTGAGTCTCATCGACCCTGACGACCCACATGATCCTGTGCGCGCGCAATCAGTGCCGGTGGGTGCCGAAGCTTACCGCAGCCCTGAAGACTTGGTTGACCCTTTGGAAGAAGATGGCGACTCACCTGTAACCGGTCTCACACACCGCTATCCTGACCGCGTGCTCTTCCTCATCACCGACATGTGCTCTATGTACTGTCGCCACTGCACGCGCCGCCGCTTGGCTGGTCAACGCGATGGCGCCCGCACCTTGGCTGAAATTGACGCCTGCATCGACTACATCCGCGATACACCTGCCGTCCGTGACGTTTTGCTCTCGGGCGGTGATGCACTTTTAATAAGTGATGATAAATTAGAGTACATCCTCAAAAAACTACGCGAAATCGACCATGTTGAGATTATCCGCTTAGGCACGCGCACGCCCGTGGTCATGCCCCAACGCATTACGCCGGAACTGGTGGCAATGTTGAAGAAATATCACCCGGTATGGCTTAACACACACTACAACCACCCCAACGAAATCACCCCCGAAGCTCAAAAGGCATGTGCCTTGCTGGCAGACGCGGGCATACCGCTGGGTAACCAAAGTGTGCTCTTGCGTGGTGTAAACGACTGTGTGCACACGATGAAAGACCTGGTTCACGCTTTGGCGTATATCCGTGTGCGTCCTTACTATATCTACCAGTGCGATCTTTCGCTGGGTATCAGCCACTTCCGCACGTCGGTCAGTAAAGGCATTGAGATTATCGAGGGTTTGCGTGGCCATACCTCCGGTTATTGTGTTCCCACCTTTGTTGTGGACGCTCCCGGTGGTGGCGGCAAGATTCCAGTTCAGCCGGAATATCTCATTTCGCAAGGTACGCGGCATGTTGTTTTACGCAACTTTGAAGGCGTTATTACGACCTACACTGAACCGGAAGACTACAAAGACAACTGTCATTGCGCGGAATGCAACAAGAGTCAAATCGGTGTTTCTGGATTATTAAGTGGCAATCAAACCACGCTTGAACCTGAGGGTCTTTTGCGCAGCCGTCGAAAAAGGAAGGATTAAACCATTAATAAAACGGGTAAAGGAGCTCCGCCAAGAGGATTGGAGCTCCTTGAACTGGCAGGGCTGAAAAACCTGCAAACCCTGGCGATTGTTGGCACCAGCAAAAATGCCGGCAAAACAACTTGCCTGAACCACATCATCGCCGCCTGGCGTGATGCCGGTATCACACGCCCATTGGCTTTAACCTCCATTGGGCGTGATGGCGAAGACGAAGACGTGGTGAGTGGACGTGGCAAGCCGCGCATTTATGTTTACGCTGGCACCTTGCTGGCGACCGCTGAAAACGCCATGCATCGCAGCGACGCCCTTTTGGACGTGTTGGCTTTAAGCGGCGTGCGCACTGCTTTTGGCGAAATCGTCATTTGCCGGGCGATAAGCGATGGCTACATTGAACTGGCGGGACCCTCTTCAGCCAACGATCTGGCACAAATTGACAGACTCTTGCGCCAAATCGCGCCAGACTGCCTTTACATTATTGATGGCGCGCTCAGCCGACGTTCCCAGGCTGGCGGAGGCATCACCCAAAACATCATCCTCGCTACCAGTGGCGAAACGAGTGCTATACCCAGTGAACTTGCTGAACATGTGGCGCACACCCTGGAACTTTTGAGCCTCCCTGAACTCAATTTGCAACAAAGGGATATGCTAAACGATGCCATTAGCCAATCACCCGATGCGCGTGTTATTAGCCTTGCCAGTAAAAACGGACAGACCCAGATTCAAAAGCTAAAATTGCCTACCCTATTGGGACATTCGTTCGAAATTGCCGCGCTCATCAGCGAAGGCATTCAGCACTTATTTCTGCGTGGTGCCATTACCGATGAAGTTATTAATGAACTTCTCAAGGATAAACATTTTCGTCATCTGACTTTATCGGTTGAAGATGGAACGCGCCTTTTTATCAATTCAAGAACACTTAAACGGCTGAAATCACGTAAAATTAACTGTGCTGTTTTGCACCCATTGCAAGTCAATCTCATCTGTTTCAACCCCAGCCGCAGTGATGGCGCGCTGGTGGATCCAATGGCAATGCAAACAGCCTTACGCCAGGTGACGAACATCCCGGTAGTCGACCTGGGCACAGCTTTGGTATAAGGAGATTGTGTGAGCCTTTTCATCTCTCGAGAAGAAGATAGCAAATCGGGCATCCGTGAAATATTGGATGCCTGCCAGTGTCGCTCTCCACAAGGCATCCGCTTGCGCAATCAGCGCAAAATCTACCGTTCAAGCGAACGCCAGGTTTTACAAGATGAGCATAATGCGATTGCCGGGCTCATCCCGCTTGTTACAAAAAATGATCCCGAAGTGATTGAGGCGCAAAGCCAACTGATGCGCCTTCGTGAGTTGCAAGGCACCTTATCTTATCTTGAAAAAGGTAAATTACTCAGTGACACAAACTTTTTTGAGCTAAAAAGTGCCATGCTTATTTTCAGCAAGCTTAATACACTTGAAGAACTCAAACAAAATGCCCACGTTGCTTTTGAAGACTGCACACAAGCAGCTCAAATCCTGGAACCATCCGGCAGCAAAAGCCCTGGTTTTCATATTTACAGCGATTATTCTGAATTATTAAAAGAAATCCGCGCCGAAAAGCGCAAACTTGAAATCGACATCGCCAAAGCCAAAATGGCTGATCGCCCGAGCCTCATGCGCCAGCGCAGTTTGTTGGTATCGCGCGAGAGCAACGAAGAAGACCGCATTCGCCAGGAGCTTGGCTCAGCCTTGCAAACCCATCTTCCCATGCTCAAAGCCAACGCGAAGGCTTGCGCGATGCTTGATTTTCGCCTGGCAAAAGCCGAACTCGCCATTAAATGGAAGGCCTGCCAGCCTACACTGGTCGCGGATGAACAGCCCGCCGAGCTTCATGAAGCGGTTCATCCCACCATCGCCCAAAAACTTGAAAGCCAGGGCACTCAATTTAGCCCACAAAGCATTCGTCTGGAACCCGGCAGCACCGTGATTAGCGGAGCGAATATGGCAGGTAAAAGTGTTGCATTGCAGACCATTTTTATCAACTTGCTCATCTCGCAAATGGGTTATTTCCCTGTGTGCCAGGCGTTGAGCACACCTCTTTTTGACTTTTTCGCCTTCGACTCAAGCCAAAGTGGTGAGCTGAATAAGGGGCTTTCTTCGTTTGGGCTTGAGTCGGTAAAAATACGTAATCATTATCGTTATAGTCAGGGAAGACGGGGATTAATCATTATGGACGAACCCGCGCGCGGCACCAACCCCGCTGAAGCGCGCGCGATTGTGCAGACCCTTTGCGAAGCTTATGGGCTTAGCCCAAGCATCTTCCTGATTGCCACACATTACCAGGTACACCCCGCCAAAGGCATCCGTTTTTATCAAATTCGCGGCATTCGCCCGGAAGAACTCTATCAACTGCCCAACTGGCAAGCTGAAAACATCTCTGCCAAAGCGCAAAAAGACAGCGACTACAGCAAAGAAGACCTTGAACGGGTGCGTTTTATTCAAAACTTAATGGACTACCGCCTGTCAGAAGTCAGCGCGCATACCGATGTGCCCTCTGGCGCTATTCGCGTGGCTGAACTCTTGGGCATGGATGAAGAACTAATTAGAAAGATGAAATCTATTTGGAAGAAGGATCAAATTATCAATGGCAAACCTTAATCTCGATTGGGTCAAGGTAGAAAAAGCGCGCGAAGCGGCGCGCATCATCAGCGATGATACCCAGCTCTATCTCGACCAATTCACTACCACCACTGTCGAACGCGCTATCTGCCGTCTTTATGGCATTGATGGCGTAGATGAAACCGATGTTCCCCTCCCAAATATCGTTGTTGACCACCTTCAACAACACAATGTATTGGGACACGGCGCGGCATTTTGGCTGGGTCAGGCTGCCTTGGCAACCGGCAAAACACCTCAGCAGCTTGCTGAAGCCGTTGCCAAAGGCGAATTGGATTTAACCCAGGTTGAACCACAAGACCCTTTTGAGGTGCAACTTTGGGCGGATAAACACGCCCAGCCCGCGCTTAAGCGCATCGCGCGCAACCGCGCCCATCGTGAAGCCAAGCTAAATGAGTTTGGTGATAAGCAAGGACCCTTGCTCTACGTCATCGTTGCCACGGGTAACATTTACGAGGATATCGTTCAAGCCAAAGCTGCTGCCAGTCAAGGCGCGGACGTCATCGCGGTGATTCGTACCACAGGTCAAAGCCTGCTTGACTATGTGCCCTATGGCGCGACCACTGAAGGCTTTGGGGGTACCATGGCAACCCAGGAAAACTTCCGCCTGATGCGCGCCGCGCTCAACGAAAGTGGCGAAGAACTCAAACGCCACATCCGTCTGTGTAACTACTGCTCAGGCTTGTGTATGCCCGAAATCGCGGTAATGGGCGCGCTGGAAGGACTGGATGTGATGCTCAACGACGCGCTTTATGGCATCCTCTTCCGCGATATCAACATGCAGCGCACCTTGATTGACCAGGGTTTTTCGCGCATGATCAACAGCGCGGCGGGTATTATCATCAACACCGGTGAGGATAACTACCTCACCACCGCTGATGCTTTTGAAGAAGCCCACACGGTTTTGGCATCCCAACTTATCAACGAACAATTCGCGCTCAAAGCCGGCATGCCCGAAGAGCAAATGGGCCTTGGACACGCTTTCGAGATGGATCCCAAACTCGAAAACAGTTTCCTATATGAACTCGCTCAAGCCCAAATGGCACGCCAAATCTTCCCCAAAGCACCCCTCAAATACATGCCACCCACAAAGTTCAAGACAGGTAATATCTTCTTTGGGCATGTGCAGGACGCGCTCTTCAATATGGTCACCGTCACCAGCCATCAACGCATTCACCTTTTGGGTATGCTTACCGAAGCCATTCACACACCATTCCTTAGCGATCGCGCCTTATCTATCGAAAACGCGCGCTATATCGCCACTGCTATGAAAGATTTTGGCGATGACATTGAATTCCGCGAAGGCGGTATCATGGAAACCCGCGCCAATAAAGTGCTCAATGAGGCACTTGAACTCTTACAAGGCATCCAGCGCGATGGGCTCTTTAGAACGATTGAAGAAGGTCGTTTTGGCGGCGTTAAACGCCCCTTCAATGGTGGCAAAGGCCTTAGTGGCGTTGTACCCAAAGAAGACCATTATATGAACCCCTTTGTCCCGTACCTGCTCGCGGCGGGCAAAAACGTTCAGGAGGTGAGCAATGAGTAGCGGACTTTACAGCACACGCCAAAGCAATTTAGATACCAGCCTAGATCCCAAAAAGCTGAAGCCCTACGGCGACACAATGAACGATGGCAAGGTTCAGCTTTCGTTTGCCTTACCCGTTGCTGACTCTGAACGCGCGGTTGAGGCAGCCCGTCAGTTAGCTCTCAAGATGGGTCTGGTAGAACCCAACGTTGCCACACATATTGCACTTGATAAAAACTTCAGCTTTTTCGTCGTTTATGGCTCGTTAAAACACAGCATCAACTTTGATGAGATTCAGGTCGAATCGGTCGATATTAACGTGATGAGCATGGAAGAAACCGACGACTTTATCCGCGAAAACTTCGGACGCAAACTGCGTGTTTTGGGTGCCAGCACCGGCACCGACGCACATACTGTGGGCATTGATGCCATCATGAACATGAAAGGCTACGCCGGGCATTTTGGGCTCGAACGCTATCGCATGATTGAAGCACTGAATATGGGCAGTCAGGTGAGTAATGAAGAATTCATCCGCAAAGCGGTTGAGTTTGACGCCGACGTTTTGCTTGTTTCGCAAACCGTTACCCAAAAGAACATACATATCAAAAATCTGATAGAATTAGTTGAACTACTCGAAGCAGAAGGGCTACGCGACCGTTTCTTACTCATCATAGGTGGGCCACGAATTAGTCATGAGTTAGCCAAAGAGCTTGGCGCGGATGCTGGCTTCGGGCCTGGTAAATATGCCAACGATGTAGCGAGTTATTTCTGTGGAGAGCTACTCGCACGTCAACAACAGTAAGATTATTAACAAAAATTTAAATAGAAAACGAAGACGATCTGGCGTCTAAGTGGGTCGTCTCTTAAAAATATAGAAGGAGTTCTAAAGTTTAGATGAATAAAAGAATCACCATTGAAGAAGCCGTGAGCAAAATAAAAGATGGCGATACCATTATGGTTGGCGGATTTTTAGCTGTCGGCACACCGGAAAGTCTGATTGACGCCCTCGTTGCAAAAGGCGTTAAAGACCTTACCCTCATTTGCAACGACACCGGCTTCGTTGACCGTGGCGTTGGCAAAATGGTCGTCAACAAACAATTCAAAAAAATCATCGCTTCGCACATCGGCACCAACCGCGAAACCGGACGCCAAATGGTTGAAGGCGAAACTGAAGTTGTTCTCGTCCCACAAGGTAGCCTGGTTGAAAAAATCCGTGCTGGCGGAAATGGTATAGGCGGTTTCCTGGTAAAAACCGGTTTGGGTACGGAAATTCAACAGGGCAAACAAGTCATCAATGTTGACGGTGCAGATTACCTTTTGAAAAAACCACTTCGCGCGGATGTGGCCATTCTTTTCGCCAATAAAGCTGATGAAAACGGTAATCTTTGGTACCACGGAACCACGCGCAACTTCAACACCGTTATGGCAACCGCCGCTGATTGGGTCGTGGTAGAAGCTGAAGAAATAGTTCCAGTTGGCGCAATCTCGCCAAATGAAGTCGTCGTCCCCGGCGTTTTCGTTGATAATATCGTCTTAGGAGGTAAATAATGGCAATGGATAAGCAACAAACACAAGAATTTATCGCCAAACGTGTCGCCCGCGAACTGCGACATGGCGAGTTAGTCAATTTAGGTATTGGTCTGCCCACGCTCGTGGCAAACTTTGTTCCTGAAGACCGCAACGTTACCTTCCAAAGCGAAAATGGCATGGTAGGAGTAGGCCCTGCTCCCGATGAAAACAATCATGATGCTCACATCGCTAACGCTGGTGGCATGCCAGTAACGATTCTGACCGGTGGCGCTTTCTTTGACAGCGCGACCTCATTCGGTCTCATTCGTGGTGGGCACGTGGCAACCACCGTTCTCGGTGCCTTGCAAGTCGCTCAAAATGGCGACATCGCCAACTACATGATTCCCGGCAAAATGGTACCCGGCATGGGGGGCGCGATGGACCTTACCAGCGGTGCCAAACGCGTCATTGTGGCGATGGAACACACCAACAAAGGCAACCCGAAACTGCTTAAAGAATGTACCTTGCCCTTAACCGCTGTTAAAGCCGTTAAACTCATCGTGACCGAAATGGGTGTGATTGAGGTCAACGAAAAAGGCTTTGAGCTGATTGAAATCAACCCCGAATACACGGTTGAAGAAGTCCAGGCTGCCACCGATGCGCCCTTGCACATTAGCCCGAATTTGGTGGATATGGTGGTTTAATACCGAGAAATAAAATCACTCCAAAACACCCTCTTAGTACCAATTATAAGAGGGCGTTTTTTTTATTCGTGATTATGTATCATTGGTAAATAAATGAGGTTTTCAAGCTTGAAACCTTTAGTTCTATATACACCCCCACCATCTGTACCCACAAAAACAGAACCTGGTACGGACGTGTTGTCAAGCAA
>Ga0255343_1001869_pt1 | contig 26458 bp, 24 predicted proteins | sample wastewater_treat_4_FD_192413 | JGI IMG/M metagenome (GOLD analysis project Ga0255343, IMG submission 192413) | Wastewater microbial communities from Lulu Island WWTP, Vancouver, Canada - plant16 | ecosystem: Engineered > WWTP > Wastewater > Unclassified | place: Canada: Vancouver, British... | reverse complement strand
CGGCACCTGGACCATGGTCCCCAATCCTGATCCCGCGCTCTATGCCGGCGAAAAGATCGGTCCCACAATCGCGACTGCCCTGGGCATCAGCCCCTGGATCGCGGCGATCGCTTTCGCGGCTCTGATCTGCGTTTATCTGTTCGCGACCAAAACTACCAAACGCGAAGGAGCGAACATGAAATGGTGGGCGATCAGTATCGCCCTGAGCCTGGTGGCACTGCTCACTTACGTTGTTTCCACCTGGACAGGCCGCAACTACGGTTTGGGCATCACTGCCGGCTGGAATAACTTCCTGACCACCATCATGGACGTCGAATCCAAAATCAACTTTGCCGGCGGCATCGTGATCGGCGTCATTATCGGCGCCTTTATTGCGGCTGTGGCAACCAAAGAATTCAAGATCCGCGCGCCCAAACAGGGCAAGTATTATCTTTACGCGGTTTTGGGCGGGATCCTGATGGGTTTCGGCGCTACCCTGGCGAAGGGCTGCAATATCGGTCACTTCATCACCGGAAATGGCTTGATGTCGCTCGGTTCTCTTTTTGCCAGCGTGATGTTTATCATAGGCAACTGGATCATGGTACGCATTCTCTTTGGGAAGGCTGAATAATGGATAAGCTGAAAATCACCATTCAGGTGATGGTACCGCCTTATTCATACGAAGACCTCGACACCGCGCTGCGCATAGCCGAAGCCGGGCTTGATCGGGGTCATGATGTCGGCATTTTTCTCTTTGCCGATTCGGTGCTTTCCACTTTTTCGAAAGTGAAACCGGTCCGCACCGACCGCAACATTCCAAAGCAGATGCAGGAACTGATCGAAAACAAGGGACTGCGGGTCGACATCTGCGGGATCTGCATGGATTACCGCGGGGTCACGCGCGAAGAAGCGATCCCCGGCGCTGTTCCCAGCGGCTTGCCTGAACTGGCTGAGCTGATTGAGACTTCCGACCGGTTTATTAACCTGATGGCATAGGAGATTGAAATGAAAAAAGTATTGTTCGTCATCTATCAGTCTCCGGTTGGCACCATCTGGCCCAACGAAGGCTTTCGGACTGCCTTTGGCATGTATGCCGCCGATATCGAACCCGACGTGCTGCTGATTGACCAGGGCGCGATCGTGGTCGGCACTGAAACAGAGCCGGCAAAACTGGGCTTGCTGCCGATTAAGGTCTGCCAAAAGTATATTAAGAAATATGAGACCAAAGTTTGGGTCGAAAAAGAAAGCCTCGAAAAGTTCAATGTCAGGGTGCTGGATCAGGAATATAATGCCGAGATCATCAGCCGGGCTGACGTAAAAGCAATGCTCGCGGAATATGACCGCGTGGTTTTCATGTGAGGTAACGATGCTGATTTTGATTAAATACGGAACAGAAAATCCTGCGGAAAACTGGAAACTCGAAATGGCTGCCACCGACGACGTTATCGTTTTGATCCAAAACGGCGTTTTTTGGGCGGTGACCGCTGAAGGCAAAAAAGCGCTGGCCGGCAAAAAGGTCTATGCCCTCAAAGCTGATCTCGAAGCCCGCGGTTACGCGGTGCAGGACTGCCCCGTCGAAGCTATTGATTACAGCGGTTTGATCGAGTTGCTTGAACAGAACGAGAAAACGATGAGCTGATCTTTTATGCCCTTGCCGCCGGAAGGGAAGCGGAACGAATCCACTCCAGCTGGCAGACAGGCTTTTTTACAAAGAATAAAGAATCGAAAAAACCGGTCGCGCGACCGGTTTTTTCTTTAACGCGGTCTGGGGATTTGCGTGCCGGAGGCGGCAGAAAGCGCGCTGGACTAAGATTTTGGTGCGGGAGTCGCACCCCGGGATTTAGACTTCGATAAAGTTTTTGACAATATAGCCGACCAAAAAACTGATCAGGGCGACCCCCAGGCTGATCGCCGCCATGCGGAAGAAGTGTTTCCCAAAACCTTCGTCTTTGAGAGTCGCCATATAAAAACTGAAAAAGGCGATGATCAGCAGCACCACGCTCATCATCACAGCCAGAGCGACAAAGTAATTTGGAAACAGCAAATAGGGCAAGATCAGCAGGGTGACCGTAATGATATAGGCGATCCCCGTATAGACCGAAGCTTTGAGCGGTTCCTTGTTTGACTTTTCCACGTTGGTCGAGAGGTATTCCGAAGCCGCCATGGAGAGCGCCGCGGCGATGCCGGTCACCAACCCGCTCAGGGCGATCATGCGCGTGTTGCGGAATGCCAGCGTCAAGCCGGCGAGCGTGCCCGAGAGCTCCACCAGAGCGTCATTCAGACCCAGGACGATCGAACCGCTGTAGCGTAAAAGCTGCTCATCCAGCAGAGAAATCAGGCTCATTTCGTGTTCTTTTTCGTCCCTGACCAGTCGGTCGACCCCGGGGATGACCCCTACAAGCTGGCGATATTCTTCGATCGTGTCAACCTCCCGTTTTTCGAGCAGTTTGATCAAAAAGGTATAGCCCAAAAGTTTTGCCAAAAGAATATAGATTCCGGTGATAAATCTTTGTGGTCTGGCTTGGGTGCCGGTGATTTCTTCCCAAAAGCGGGCGTGTTCGGCTTCGTCGGCTGCTAATTTTTGGATCTTGCGGGCGTCCTGTTCGAACTTGAGTTTCGTGGCGATGGCGGAATAGATGACATGGTCATTGATTTCGTCCTGCTGAAATTTTTTGATTGCCGAAAGCGTTTTTTTGGATATCATGTTTGCCTCTGGATAAATTCTAACAGATGCAAGACAGTCCATCCGCCTTTGTGAGAGCTCAGACGACAAGGCGGAGGCCATTGCTTTGGAATGACAGAACTATGTCATCCTGAGCATCTAATGCGAAGGATCTTGCGGTACGCATCATGTGTTATCGGCTTTCAAAAGAACAATAGGATCTGGTAAAGAAAGATTCTTCGGCGTTGCCTCAGAATGACAAACAGAAAGGTAACCAGTGCGCAAGATTCTACGGCGTTGCCTCAGAATGACAGACAAAGAAGATCCCAGTACGCAAGATTCTTACCTGGAAATATGCCAGGTACGCAAGCAGTCGCTTCGCTCAGAATGACAGACGGAAATGTCCCTTCAACATCACAAGTACGGGCGAACATGCTGGTGGATTGCCAAGACGATCAAAGCGAACCTGAGGGCGGGTTTGACCTGAACCGACAAAAAAACGCCGGCACGAATGCCGGCGTTTTGTCTGAAATTTTCCGCGGGTCTGTGAAAATTCAAGCCTGAATTTCAAACCCGCCAGAGTTTCGCTTTCGGTTTAGTACATCCCACCGCCAGGGGGCATTGCCGGGGCTGGCGCGGCAGGTTCGGGGATATCGGTGACCAGTGCTTCGGTGGTCAGGATCATCGCCGCGATGGAGGCGGCGTTTTCGAGCGCGCCGCGGGTGACCTTGGCGGGGTCAATAACACCAAGTTTGACCATGTTGCCGAATTCTTCGGTCAGCACGTTGTAGCCAATGTGCTTGTTGTTTTCTTCAGCCTGGCGCTGGCGCACGGTTTCGACAACCACTGAGCCGTCTTTGCCGGCGTTTTCGACGATCTTTTTCATCGGGACCGTCAGCGCGTTGCGAACGATGTTCACGCCGATTTGAGCGTCTTCCTGTTCCAGTTTGAGGTCTTTGAGGGCGTCCACAGCGTTGACCAGAGCGACGCCGCCGCCGGGAACGATGCCTTCTTCAACGGCAGCGCGGGTGGCAGACAGCGCGTCTTCGACACGGTGTTTCTTTTCTTTCAGCTCTGTTTCGGTCGCGGCGCCAACGCGGATGATAGCGACACCACCAGAAAGTTTTGCCAAACGTTCCTGCAGTTTTTCGCGGTCATAATCGCTGGTGGTGTTGTCGATTTCGACACGGATTTGTTCGATGCGGCCCTTGATGGCGCCGGCATCGCCCTTGCCGCCGACGATGGTGGTATTGTCTTTGTCGATGGTGACTTTTTCGGCACGACCAAGATCTTCGATGGTGGTGTTTTCGAGCTTGCGGCCAGTTTCTTCGGAAATCACGCTGGCGTTGGTCAGGATGGCGATATCCTGCAGCATTGCCTTGCGGCGGTCGCCAAAGCCGGGGGCTTTCACCGCGACCACGTTCAAAACGCCGCGGATTTTGTTCAGAACCAGGGCAGCGATAGCTTCGCCGTCAACGTCTTCGGCGATGATGACGATATCGCGCTTGCCAACCTGAACCATTTTCTCGAGCAGGGGCACAATGTCGTTGGCTGCGGAGATTTTCTTATCGTAGATCAGAATGTAAGGATCCGCGATCTCGGCAACCATGTGTTCGGTATCGGTGACGAAATAGGGGCTGATATAGCCGCGGTCAAACTGCATACCTTCAACATATTCGGTCTCGAATTCGAGCGCTTTGGATTCTTCCACGGTGATGACGCCGTCTTTGCCGACTTTGTCCATCACGTCCGCGATCAATGAGCCAATTTGTTCGTCCTGGGCGGAAATGGTGGCAACATTGCCGATTTCTTCCTTGGTGGTGATGTCAATCGCCTGGGCGTGAATGGCTTCTGAAACGACCTTCGCGGCAGCTTCGATCCCGCGTTTGAGCAGCATCGGGTTCGCGCCGGCAGCCAGGTTCTTGAGGCCCTCGCTCACGATGGCGTGCGCCAAAACGGTTGAAGTCGTGGTGCCGTCACCGGCGATATCGTTGGTTTTGGTGGCTGCTTCTTTCAGCAGCTGAGCGCCCATGTTTTCGTAGGGGTCTTCGAGTTCAATTTCTTTCGCAACGGTCACGCCGTCATGGGTGATGGTGGGGGAGCCGTATTTGCGATCCAACGCGACATTGCGGCCCTTGGGACCAAGGGTGGTCGCGACCGCGTTAGCGACGGTGTCGACGCCATTCTTCAGATAACGACGTGCTTCATCTCCAAAAACTAATTGTTTTGCCATATCTGTTCTCCTTGTTTGCGTTATACAGATTAAAGAATCGCGAGGATGTCGCTCTCGCGCATAATTAACAACTTCTTGCCGTCGTACTTGATTTCGGTGCCGGAATATTTGGCGAACAAAACCACATCACCAACATTGACATCCATCGGGATGCGATCGCCGTCTTCGTCACGGTCACCGGGACCAACTGCCAGGATTGTGCCCTTTTGGGGTTTTTCTTTCGCGGTTTCGGGTAATACGATCCCGTACGCGGTCATCTCTTCTTGTTCGATAGGTTCAATCACCACACGACTGCCTAAAGGTTTCATAGAAATTGTCATCTTTCCTCCGAATTTTTTGCGTTAATTTAGCACTCAAATCCATAGAGTGCTAAGCAAAATGATACGCCTCCGCAAGGCATAAGTCAAGCGTTTATAATAAATTCTAATGAAATGTTTACGTTAGGGACGCGCCGGCGTTAGAGTGGGGATGATCATCGGCGTTTCGGTTGGGATCGGCGTGGCGGTGCCGGCAGAGGTGGGGGTAGGCGCCTGGGTCGCGATCACGTCCTCGGGGCTGATCTGGCAGATATTTTCGCTGGGACGGACGATTTTCATCACTTCTTCGTTGTCGATGTATTTCTCGCGGATCTTTTGGAATATAACTGCTGCCTCCGCGCAGTTATCGTCAATTCCGGGGCGGTGCAGCCCTGCCAGAGCCGACGCGAAGGTGTAATAATACAAAACCGTGGTGTCGGTCAGCGGCAGCGGGCTGATGACAATGTCGCTCTCACAGGGGTCTTCCTCGCGCGCTTCGCAGCTCTGCTGGGCGTCGCATCCCATCACGGCGCAGCGCAGCATCAGAATCGAGCCTTCATAGTTGCGGGCGCGATAGTAGATCACGCCCACCTGACCGTAGGTGTCGGAATTGTAGGGGTTGATTTCAAGGGCGCGATAAGCGTTGCGTGAGGCTGCCATTGCCTCACCGTCGCGAATGTAGGTGTTGGCGATCGCCATATATGGGATCGGGTCGGCGATCCCCAGCTGGCTGTTCAGGTTGGCGGCTTTGGCAAAGTATTCCAAAGCGGTCGGATAATTGCGCAAATAACGGTAGAGCACGCCGATCCGGTTGTATAAAAAGGTCAGGTTCGGCGCGATCTCGGAAGCTTTTTTGTACCATTCGATCGCCAGGTTATATTCACGGAACATTTCGAAGATGTATGCCTGGATGCGGCAAACGTCCATCAGCTTTTCGCCATCGTTTTCTCTTGCCTGGGTGATGTAGTCGTTTGCCTGCTCGTATTTAAACTGATCCATCAAAATTTCGGCATAATAGGCTTTGGCGAGCTTGTTGTCGCTGTCCAGTTGGATGGCAAAGAGCGCTTCTGATTCCGCCTGGTTGATATACTCTTTCTTTTGGTCTTCAGACAGATTTGAATTGGAAAGGCTGTTGAGAACGTTTGCCCTGACTGCCAGAACCTCAGCGTTATTGGGTTCGTCCTGCTTCGCCAGGTCGATCACCGCCAGAGCCTCATTGAGGCGGTCCAGGCGTTCCTGATCGGTGGTCATGGTGTAAGAAGAGTAGACCATGATGTTGGCGAGATTTGCCCGGATGTGGGTGTTGTTGGGCTCCAAAACCAGCGCGTCGCGATAGGAACTGATCGCTTTGTCGAGGTTGCCGGCTTGAAAATGAGTGTCTCCCTCTATCACGTACGAGTTGATTGTTCGCGTAGGCGTCGGGGTCGGGATAAAGGGAGGCCAGATCTCACCGTGGGCAAAGGCGCGCACCACCGCCACCAGCGCCACCACGATGAGCAAAATGCCCATCACAAAATAGGGATTCGAAGTCCCGCGGGGGTGGCGGAAAAGGTTTTGACGTTCGTTGATATACATGGCTAAGGCTGCGGGGTAGCGGTCGGACCGGTCACATTTGTCGCCGTCGGCTGCGGGGTTGCCGTGGGCGGGTTGAGCAGGTTTTCTTCACAAATTTTGATGATTTCGTTGGCATTGTAAACCGCGTTTTCGTTATCGGCGACATTTGCCAGCAGCGCGTTGGCGACGGGGATCGCCTGGTCGCATTCGTTAATGCGCGCCAAAGCCAGTCCGTAGCGGCTGTAGGTTTCGATGACGCTTAATTCATAAGAGAGCGGGATCCCTTCCACCGCGACGCCGTCGGCATTGGCGCCGCCGCGGACTGCCAGTTCGAGGTATTCCACCGCCTGGTTGTATTGCCCTTTGCGGAAATAAAGCGTGCCCAGATTGGCGTAGAGAGTCGGATCCTCGGGACCGTCGCGCAGGGCGGCGGTGCCGAATTGGATGCCTTTTTCCCATTCGCCCAACATCCCGTAAACGCGGGAGATGAACAGATTTGGCGTGGGATCGGTTGGGTTGAGCGAGTAGGCTTTGGTGAACTGATAGACCGCCTGGTCGAGCTGGCCCGTGTTGATCAGATTGCGCCCGAGGGCCATATAGACCCGGGCAATATGGGGGTTGACGGCGATCGCGGCTTCGAGTTCGCGCACGGCTTCTTCGTAGTTGCTGGTAATTTCGAGCACGTAACCCCGCGCCCAGTGCGACTCGAGCAGGTTGGGTTCCAGCGCCAGCGCGGTGCGCGATTCTTCGATGGCGCGGTCCATCGTGTCCAGTTCATCCATACCGGCTTCAACGCGCAGCGCCAAAATGTAAGCGTAGGCGGCGTGAGCCAAACCGGAATTGGTATTCAGCTCAATCGCTTTTTGGATGTCCACTTCACCCGCCAGATATTCTTTCTGAAAGCCCTTGGTCCAGCCCAGGAGGGCGAAAGCCTCTGCCGAAGTATTGTCCAGCAAGATGGCGTTTTGAGCGTTCACCTGAGCTTGTTCCAACTGATTGATGTAAATCTGCAGGCGGGCAATCTTGAGATAATTTTGGATATCCTGGGGGTTGGCGTTGATCGCGCTTTGATAGACCTCAACCGCCTGGATGTATTTGCCCTCCGTTGCCAGCTGATCGGCTTCTTTGACATACGAAGCCGGCTCGCGCGTGGGCGTTGGCGTGGGGACGAAAGGTGGGTTCATCACCGGCACCACCACCAGATTAAAATAAAGCAGCACCCCGATCCCGAGGATCAGGAGAGCGATCAGCCAGCCATTGGGCTTGTGCCGCTTTTTGTTTAACGAGAGCCTGCTTCCTTTCAGATACATGTTTTTATATTATCACTTTTTCCCGGATTATATTCTCTCGAAGGATGGAATGCCTGTAATGAGCTGTGGATATGGCGGTTACTGCGCTATTTTTTGCTGATTCTTATTCTTGATACAATTCATCATGTACGGAATCGCATCAATCGGAGGATAAAAACGTCCATCCGAAATTGTTTCGTCAAGGAGAAAGATGACAAAACTAAAAAAATACGCGATATTGATTTCCGTTCTTGTGTTGCCTGCAATGCTGCTGACATTGTATGGCTGTTCGACAAGCCTGCAAACGGTTCCAACGCTTCGGGATGAAGGATCGGAAACCCCAACGGGAAAAAACCTAAGCCAGGCTGCTGAAACTCCTGCTGCAACCAAGGCAGAAACTTCTGACCAATTTGGCAACTTTACCGGTAGTTTTCATGTCTATCCGCCATTCAGGATAGCCTATGACAAAAGCTTATGGGAATATCGTTCGCCGGATGACCAAAAGGGCAAACCGCCTTTCAGATTGTTTGCCAGGTCCTTGCCCACTTGTTTTTTTGACACGAACATCTTTACGGAAGGAAATTTTGAACCAGCCGAGTATATCGACCTGGAAGGCCGGATTTTCCGCAGTATGCGCCAGGATTTCACGTTGATTAGCTCAGATAAAGAATTGAAGCGGATTGGCTATCAATTCACCTATCCTGGCGTGGAAAATATTGAAAACACACCGTCGCCACATGGACGCTACGGCAATCACTGGAAATTCGCGCTTGTTGCCAGCGCAGACGAAATGCCGGAATGTTACGAAATGGCATTGGACCTGTTGCGGAGATTTGAAGCCGACCTCAGACCTGAGCCAACTCTACCCGCAGATCCAAACATCCATCTGATTTTCAAGATTGGAAATGACACAAAGCAAAACATTTCTTTCGGCTATGCCGCCTCTGATTGGATGGAGATCAATGAAAACGGCAATCGGACAATTTTAGTCTCCCGTCAAGTCAACGAATGTTCATTTGAAGGCTACTTACAAGGTACGGTCCCTGAAACTAAAGACTGGGAACAAATTGAAATCAACCAAAATAAGGTTTTATTGAATGCTGAAAACAACAACGGCCGCCCTGACACAAGAATCATCCTCTACCCCCCCACGTTAGAAGGATGGTGGTTTGAAGTTTACACACCCTTTGAAAACTATGATAAATGTCTGGACCAGGTCAAGGAAGTTCTAAAAGAAATACAATTGACACCCATCACGCCATGACCAATTGAATTTTTCTCATCCGACCTTTCCTAAAAAGTCTCGGGAAAAGAGGCTTTTAACATTTTGGGTACGAGGCTTGCGGGAAAGGGATGGAAAGCCTACAGCGTGGGTCATCCAAAGCTATTGGCAAATGCTTGATAATCGATTATCCTCAGGGTATGGGCATGCGATTTGATGTTTTTTCTCTCTTTCCTGAAATTTTTCAGCCCTATCTGGAAATCAGCATCCTCAAGCGTGCCATTCAGAAGGAGCTGATCGAAGTTCACACCCACAACATCCGCGACTGGGCGACCGACCGGCATCACACCACCGACGACACGCCTTATGGCGGCGGCGGTGGAATGATCATGAAGCCCGAACCTGTTTTTGCCGCGGTCGAGAGCGTTTTGGGCGCGCCGCCAGCCTGCCCGGTGGTTTTGCTCTGCCCGCAGGGCGAACTGTTCAACCAAGCCGTCGCGCGGGAATTGGCGGGTTTTGACCATATCGCTCTGATCTGCGGCCGTTACGAGAGCTTCGATGAGCGCATCCGCCAGCATCTGGCGACCCGCGTGCTCAGCATTGGCGATTACGTTCTGACCGGCGGGGAGCTGCCGGCGCTGGTGGTGATGGACGCGGTCGCGCGTCTGCGGCCGGGTGTTTTGGGCGACAGCGAAGCCACCGATGACGATTCGTTTTCCGCGGATGGGCTCCTGGAATATCCTCAGTGGACCAAACCGCCGGAGTTCCGCGGCTGGAGCGTGCCGGAAGTGATGACCAACGGGAACCTGGGCGAGCAGCTTAAATGGAAACGCCAGCAGTCCCTGCTGCGCACCCTCCAAAAGCGCCCGGACCTGCTCGAAAAAGCCAACCTGACCGAGAAAGACCGCCAGTTTCTTAAAAAATACCTTGAAGATCAGGAAAAACTGACCGACTGATCTGGCTTCGCACCAGGATTTGTTTTACAGATCCAACCCGGCGCTCTCCAAAAGGGCGGCTGCCCGGCTTATTCCGAAAATTCTTCGACCCGGTAGGTCTGCACCTGCATCAGGTTGTACTTCCAGTGGCTGGAACTGCAGCCCATTTTTCGGCAGAGCTGAGCGAGAAACTGCTTGGGGTCCGGCAGATCGTCCCACACCTGTGGCAGGAAGGTCGCGCGGTGAGGTCCGTCCGAGATGACCACGCCGTCGATGCCCGGTTTGAGCAGTTTGGGGAGGTCCGCGGGGGCGTCGTAGGGCAGGGCGATCGGCTTGCTGAGCCGGGAGATTTCGATTTTTATGCGTCGGACCTCATCCGGAGCAACCGGTGGAAAACGCGGATCCTGACTGGCGGCTTGCATGGCGCGGGTTTGCACATCCACCACCAGCGGTTGGTAGGCTTCGAGCGTCCCGATGCAGCCGCGCAGGCTTCCGCCCAGCGTGAGGGTGACGAAACTGGCGCCGTCTTCTGCCAGCTGGGGGCTGAAATCGGTGGGGTCTAACGCGGGGATTGCTTGTCTGTTGGCAACGAGGCTGAGGGTCTGACGGGCAAGTCTCAAAAGGGTATTTCGGTCGTCTTGGCTGAGTCGCTCTGGCATAGGATTTGCACCTTCCTCTCTAAGCAATTTCGTAAGTCTATTATACAAAGAAAACGGGTATTTTACTCGTTCGCGTGAAGGCAGGGCAGTTTATGGCGAAACAAATGCACACAATTGATGACAACGAAGAACCCGGAAAAAACGGGTTCTGGCAGCAGCAAGGCAAGGAGCCGCCGGCGCCATTTTTGGACCAAAGCCTGTCTTCGGGCAGCGGTCCCGCCGCTTCCGCCAGCGGAGCCGGCGACGAAGAACTGGGTATGGGAAGAAAAAACCCCTTCGAAAATTGGCGGGTGAACGCTTCTGCCCCAACGGCTCAGGAGCCGGCAGCCGCCAAGGCGCCCAAACCGGCTATGAGGGCTGGCTCCATCATCTGGCATACTTTTTCGACTGTCGTGCTGGCGGGCGTCGTCGCCGCGACCCTGTTTACAATCTGGATGCCTTCCAGTTTCATCCCGAAAGGGCTGAACCAGCGCGCCGCCGAGGCGGAAAGCGCCGGGATATTGGATGATTCTTCCCAGCTCAGCGAAGGCACGCTGCCGCCGGACTTTCCCAGCAATCGGGTTGGACTTGTGGTGGGTCACCGCGGGCATGATTCCGGAGCGGTCTGCGCCAACGGGCTGACGGAATTGGAAATCAACAGCAATGTCGCCACCTACCTCCAGCAAAAACTGATCAAAAAAGGCTTTGAGGTCGACCTGCTGGATGAATTTGACCCCAGATTGTCCGATTATCAGGCAGCCCTGCTGCTTTCGATCCATGCGGACTCCTGCGACTATATCAACGACTCGGCGACTGGTTTTAAGGTTGCCGCGGCTTTCTCGCAAAAAGCCGATCAAAGCTCCAACAGGCTGGTGGATTGTATCGCCGACCGTTATGCCAAAGTGACCGGATTAAGGTATCATTACCAGTCAGTTACAACCGACATGACCCAGTATCACATTTTTGATGAAATCAATCCCTACACAACGGCTGGGATCATCGAATTGGGATTCATGAACCTGGATCAGGATGTTTTGATGACCAAGCCGGAAATGTTGGCGGAAGGCGTCGCCCAGGGCATCGGTTGTTACATGAACAACGAAGAGGCACAACGTCCCTGAATGGGATAAACGGGTTTATGACAGAACAGGCACAGACCAACCAGGCGCTGATCGGGCAAGCCAAAGCGGCAGTTTTGGCGGGCGATTTTGATTTGGCGCGCCAGTTCTGCCGGCAGGCATTGGCGGCTTCTCCGCAAAACACGGACGCCAAACTGATTTTGGCAGGGCTTTCAGAGCCGATGGAAAGCGCCCGCTTGCTGCGGGAAGTGCTGGAAGCCGAACCTGGCAACCTGACCGCCCAAAAAGCAATGCGTTGGGCAAGCAAGCGCGTGCGTTCTGAAACCGCCTCCCAATGGACGGCAGCGGAGCCTCCTGCCGCGGAAGCTGGCGCCGGCGCGGTGGCTGGTGCTGTCGCGGAAACTGTAGCTGGCGCTTCGGTTGGACCTGGCGCGGAGGTTGGCGCGCCCGAAGCCGCCAAGCCCAAGCCAAATCCCAAACGACGGTTTGGCTGGCTCTTGCCCTTGGTGCTTTTGATTGCCGCAGCGGTGGTCTTTGGCTTGTATTCCATTGGAATCATTCCCGACCGGCCGGTTGCCGGGCAGCAGTTTCTGATCAAAGCGGACGGCACGTCCCTGGTGAAGCCAAGCTACACCCCCACGAACACCGCCACCCCGACCGCGACCGCCACTTTTACGCCCACTCCGACCGCGACCAATACCCCCACCCCCACCAACACCGCCACCCCGACCGCGACCCCGACTGAGACGGCTGTTCCGACTGTGGAAGTGACCCCGATTGCCTATGAGCCTTATATCCCGCCGGTTGTGGAACCCTTGGGAGACAAATGGATCGATGTCAACCTCAGCGAGCAAAAACTTTATGCCTATGAGGGCGATACGTTGATCGCGTGGTTTTGGGTTTCAACCGGTTTGCCGGATACCCCCACGGTGACCGGCACCTTTTACGTCTGGATCAAACTGCTTTATGACGACATGGTGGGACCCGGATATAACCTCCCGGACGTACCTTACGTCATGTATTTTTATAAAGGATATGGAATTCACGGTACCTACTGGCACAGCAATTTCGGCTATCCAATGAGTCACGGTTGTGTAAACATGGAAACCAGCGAAGCCGGCTGGTTGTACAACTGGGCTTTTGTTGGAATACCAGTTAACGTACACTATTGATATGAAAAACACAGAACTTTCACGCAGAGACTTTGTGAAGTCGCTGGGTTTGGGCGCGCTTGGAATGCTTTTGCCAAAAGCCAAACCTGCCGAAGCCAAGCTTTTTGGTTGGGGACCCGATACCCGTTTGGGGAGGATCCTGCGTTATAAACTTCAGGTAAAAACGGAACCCAGTCACCTGGCAGACAATCTGGATATGCTGCTTTATGACGAGGTTTTGCCGATCAGGAACCTGGTTCATACCACCGACATTTTGGGCAAAAAAATCGGGTGGTACGAAATTGGCCCCGGGCAATACATCGAAGCCGCTTGGGTGCAGCCGGTTTACAACCGTCCTAGCCCGATCAATAACGATCCGATTCCCGAAGGCGGATGTTTGGGTGAGACCTGCGTCCCGATTGTGCCGGTCTATCATCAACCCAACCGGCGCAATGTGATGCGCAATTTCTATTATGAAAACAATTTCTGGATTTTGAACCAGCAAAAAGATGAGTTTGGCATCCCCTGGTATGAGCTTTGGGATGATCTTAGCGGAGTTTCCTATTTTGTCAAAGCCACGGATATCCGCCGCACCAAACCGGAAGAAGTTTTGCCGATCCACCCGGATGTGCCGGCTGACCAAAAACGAATTGTGCTGGAACTGGGTCCGCAGATGGTGAGGGCTTACGAATATAACAAAGCAGTTTGGGAAGCGCCTGTATCTTCCGGTGTGATCGACGGCTCCACCCCCGTGGGACGCTGGATGACCCACCGCAAACGTCCGTGCCGCCGAATGGTGAACGAGCCGGGTAATCCGAATATCTACGATTTGCCCGGTGTGCCGTGGGTGACCTATATCACCATCTCCGGTGTGGCATTCCACGGTGCTTTTTGGCATTCAAATTGGGGCAAGGTGATGAGCAACGGCTGCATCAACATGAAATCGGATGACGCGAAATGGCTCTACCGTTGGTCGGTGCCGAATGTGCCTTTTGAAGACTTCTATTACACCGAACCGGTTGGGACGCGGGTTGATATCGTCACCGGCTATGGCGATGCCCCTACGAGCTGATGTTAATTCAACGCTTATATTCCTAAGCTATAATTAAGCCAAACAAAGATAAGGAAGGAACGCCTGTGAAAAGGGCTATTTTTGAAGGTTTGGTTTATGACACCGAAGGCAGGCAACTGCCCGTGGTTTATGTCGGAGCTGAACCGACCTATGTGATTGATGATTACGGCTTCGAGCGCCATGTTTCGGCAGAAGAGGTCGATTTGCAGGTCTGGCAGAAAATGTCCGCCGGAATTGAAGGCAACGAGGAGATGCTGAGCGAGCAGGCTGCCAAGCTGATGGGACAGGAAGATATTTTTTCGGTCGCGGTGATCCGCAGTCAGCTTGAAAACCGCGATAAACAATTCCGCGAACTGCAGCAAAACGGTTTTCCGCATGACGCGCGCATGTATATGAGTATGATTGGATTCCGGATCGTGGTCAATCATCGCGGCGAAGTGCAGGAAGTGACCCAACCCACAATCACCAGTGAGGACGATGAATGACCGGTTTGGTTTTCACCGGTTATTAAAAACGGAGGAGGGAAGATGACCGACGCGAATATCATTGACGTAAACGAAGAAACCTTCGAATTCGAAGTGGTCAACTATTCCACCCATGTCCCGGTTGTCGTCGATTTGTGGGCGCCGTGGTGCATCCCTTGCCGGATGCAGTCGCAGTTGTTGGCGCGGCTGGCAAACGAAGCGGACGGCGCTTTTCGTCTGGCGCGGATCAATGTGGATGAGCAATCGCGCCTGGCGGAGAGACTGAAGGTTAATAACGTTCCCGGGGTCAAAGCCTTCGTGGATGGCAGAATGGTGGCAGAATATTTCGGGGTTTTGTCCGAAAAAATTTTGCGTTCCTTTCTCGATCGAATCATGCCAAAAACGGGCGGATTGCTGTTGGCAAAAGGGAAAAGCCTGATGCTGCAGGGAAATTACCAGGAAGCCGAAGCGGCCTTGGAACGCTATATTATCGAAAGCCACGGCGATCCGGCGGGTTTGCTCGCATACGCGCGCGTCATGCTCTTTCAGGGGCAAGCCGGGCTCGCGCTGGACTTGTTGGAGCATTTTCCGGTCAGTTCCGAATCGGATGTGGCAGCCATGTTGAAACCCGTCGCGCGGGCATATCTGCTGCCTGAGCTGGATAAAATGATCTTTGAAGACCCGCAGGAAGCCGCTTTTCGCAATGCTCTTCGGATGGCGAAAAAGGGGAAATTGCTGATCGCGCTGGACGGACTTTTGGGGATCTTGAGGAAGGACAAAAACCACCGCGACGGCCAGACCAAAGCTGTTTTTCTGGGCTTGCTCGAAGTGTTGAGCGACGACCATCCCGCCACCCGCCGCTACCGCTCCGACCTCTCCACCGCATTGTTTTAGGCCTTCAATTTACCCCTTCATACATCCTAATAATAGGGCGGGTTGAAGGATGAATAATAGATATAGGTAGGATCGTAAAGAGACGTGGTCGGCAGAGTGGGGAGCGGCAAAGACGATCGTCGGTTTGAAAGAGACGCTTGAGGCTGGGGAAATCAAATATTACCAAAAAATCGGATCAGAATATCTGAAGATCATTACCTCGAAAACCGAGGCAACAGAAACCGCTTATAAGTATGCTGAGGAACTTTTGAACAAGTACAAAAAGTCAGAACCGGAGCTGACCGCGCTGCTTGAAAAGCTGGTTGGAGAACGGAGGGGCTGAATGGCAGGGCTGGAGTTCCGGCTGAAGTCACGGGATTCTCTGGCGAGGACGATTACGAACGAGTCAAAAGCGGATGGACTAAGTGAGAAATGAATTTCCAGAAGAATAACTGATGTAAACAGGTATACCGCTATAATTTATAAAAAAGTTTAATAAATCAGTCAAAAGAAGTGAGAGAGCAATTAGAGCACGCTGGATTCACTCAAAAAAGATAACTAATCACTTTGGTTCAGGTAGGGTTTATCAAGGATTGCATTATGTCTTTAACAGAGATTGGTTGAGCTCCGAGTTAAGATCTCATACACCTGGAAGCTATGAAATAAAGAACGATATTCACTACGACTACGAGGTAAATCAGTCAAGGCTCGCGAGCAATGACATCAAAAAAATTACTGAAAAGTGGATGATTGAGAAATGGAAAGGCTATTTGCCACCAGATTTATTCAATCTACTCAAGAATTGGACGCCATAAAAGGAGTTGATATGTGGAAGTACTACAAATACGTGCATATTAGATCAAAAAACGATCCGTTAGATGGAAAGGCTTATGTACTGTTCCGCATGAAAGGATATCATGTTGAGAGGTACGAAGGTCTTGAGAGATGGATCGTTCCACCGTATAGTGGACAGCTGAAAATGGACCTCGACGGTATGGGCGGCGGCTGGGCTAGCGTAAGAGAAGTCACCCCAGAAGAAGCGGAGGAGATCAAGCGGCAGCTGTTTGACGAAAACGGAAACAGGATCGCGCCGGTTTGAGACAATCCGTGAAGGTGAGAAGCCTGCGGATATTAACCACTCCAATCACCGAGCTGGAAAGCGATATTATCCAGATGGATAGGGGGTACGAACCTGATTTTAGCATCTAAATCAGGAAAAGCAGCAACAAGATGTTCCCAAGGGGAACGTCTTTAAAGGGAAGATTTTTTTCTAACGACATTGTAGGATAAGATAATTTATAGCTTCAAGGAAGAAGTCCTTATTGGAAAGAATGGAAAGCAATTGGCGGATATAAGACTCCTCGTCTTTAGTGGGATGGTAACGTTCGACATGGGCGTTCTCCTGGGGATAGACTGTATGACAACCGGTTTTGTCTGAGAAGTAATTCATCATCGGTCATTTAGATTGTTCATTTTATTTCTCCCGGCATGTTGTCTGGCATTTCTTTTTTGCTAATTTCGAACAATTTCAGGTTGCTGTTTCATCCGTTTTTCTGTTGTAGAATCCAATAACCTCGTTTATAATAAAAAAACAATCCAAGTTCTTTAAATTTGCTATTTCCCTTTACAATCGAACTGGACCCAGGTGGTGAAATGAAGAAGTCCTTAATGTTTTGTTTTATTGTTTCAGTCTTAATAGTCTCTATCCTTATTCCAACCACAAAAATATCCGCCCAAAATGAATCAGTTAATTTAAACATGATTTCTGTTGATAGCAGTGCTTTTCCTACTGTCCAGGCAATGTTTTCGGTTTCAGATCCTCAAGGTTTTCCGATTAAAGATTTGCAACCAGAATCGTTCACGGTATCAGAAGACAAAAAACCGGTATCGGATTTTTCGATCACACCTATTAATAATGCTGATTCTCCCTTGGCTATAGTTTTGGTCATCGATGTTAGCGGGAGCATGACGAAATCCTTAAAAGATTCCATTGCAGCAGCAAAAGAGTTCATCGGAACATTAGGTCCTAATGATCAAGTAGCTTTAATCTCATTTAACGAAAAACCGACCGTAGTGCAGGAATTAACCACCGATCGGACTCTGCTTACTCAAGGATTAGATAATCTGAAAGCATTGGGAGATTCAGCCCTATTCGATTCGCTGATCGCAGCAACAGGGCTTTTGAAGTCAAGAACTGAAAGAAAAGCTGTAGTGGTGATCACCGATGGTTACGAAACTGGGATCAGTTCTTACACTTTTGATCAAGTAATTAATGAGGCATACAGGTGGTCAACGCATTTTTATCCGATTGGGATTGGCGGAGTAAACCTTTCAAATCTCGATAAGTTGGCTCAATTATCAGGAGGATTTGCCCAAATTAACCCTGGAAGTGCGGCTATTTCTGATTCTTTTGAAAATATTTTAAGTAATTTTCGCAACCAGTATTTACTCAGGTTTGATTCAGAACTTCAAGCTGACGGAGTTGAACACGAGTTATTGATTTCTTATAAATATCCCGAAGGTTTAACCAGTGATAACCATCAATTTATTGCTTATCCTCGAGAAATCCAGATCTCTTTTTCAGAACTTAGCGATGGTCAGGAAGTTTCCGGGAAGGTTTTCATAGCTCCAAAAATTGTTTCTCCGGGTTCAGTCCAGAAACTGGAAATTGAAGTTGATCATGAACCTTTGACCACTGTTCAATCCGCTCCTTTTGAGTATCTCTGGGATTCAACACTATTAGAAGTAGGTGAGCATGTCCTAAGTTTGAGTGTTTTGGATTCAGCAGGAAATCAAAAAACTCAGGATTTAAACCTTGTCATCGTTCCGCCGGTCATTGTTTCTTCAAATTTGACAGAGAATCAACCTATTTCAGGAAAGATTAAGATCAACGTAGATGTCAAAGCTGCGCGTGGGATCGTAAATGTTATCCTTAAAGTCGATGATGTCGATCTAGCCGAAGATTTGCAATCCCCTTATGAATTCGAATGGGACACTCTCAAAACTCAACCCGGATATCATGATGTTCGTATTGTCGCTACGGATTTGGAGCAAAATGTAGGTGAAAGTCTAACGAGAGTAAATGTTGAAATTCAAAAGAACAATAATCTGATCTGGATGACAATTCTTACCTTATTAATTGCTATGGGTGTCATCATTCCAATCGCAAGGCGGAAAAATCGTATCACCAAGCAGGAAAAGTTACCAATTGTTCCAACGGGATCAAACGAAGTTGGCATCCCATCCCTAATTGAAAAGGAAGGATTGAACCCGGGACATATATGGAAATTGACCGGATCGGAAATCCGATTAGGTCGAAAACAGGATGAAAATGACATACCACTCAAAGGTATATCCGCCTCCCGTTTTCATGCAGTTATTAAACCGGTTTCAGAAGGATTTTTAATTCAGGCTCTGCACCCGGAAAATCCGTTGATTATTAATGAAATTACCGTCGACAGTATTGTGTTAAAAAACGGAGATTTAATCACAGCCGGAGAAAGCAAATTCTTGTTTGAGGAATGACCCGATGGATCATCACGATTCGGTTAAGAATATTCCACTTGAATCAGCACAATTATCCGATGCCGGATTGAAACGGTCCAAAAACGAAGATTGGGTGACAGGATTTGAACCAAACAATCCACTTGAGCTTCAGCAAAGCGGTTGCCTATACATCGTTGCCGACGGTGTGGGAGGCGCGAAACGGGGGGAACGTGCAAGTAAGTATGCTGCTGAACGCGTCCTCTATTCATTCTTCCAAGAAACTGACTTAGAGCCTGCGTTTAGATTGTCCCGTGCGATGAAAAGCGTATGTAAAGAAATTTATGATTACGCCCAAGATAACAACTTGTCCAGGATGGCAACGACTATGGTGGCTGCCAATATCCGCGAAAACATTCTGACCATTGCGAATGTGGGTGACAGCCGCTGTTATTTGTTGCGTTCGGGAAAGATGGTCCAAATCACTGAGGATCATAATTTAGCGGCAGAATTGGTTCGGAATGGAACTTATACCGAGGAAGAAGTCAAACATGTAAAGAGCGGCAACACATTACTTCGCAGCATTGGCGGGGATCCTGAAGTGGACGTGGATGTTTTTGGCCAAATTGATCTTTTCCCAGGGGATTTGATTTTATTATGTTCCGATGGACTCACGAGATATTTGGATAAAGATACGCTGATTCAACTGTGCGATTATGGATCAGCGGAACAAATATCGCGAAGGTTAATTGATTATGCTAATAGTTCAGGTGGAGCTGATAATGTTTCGGTTTACGTGATAAAGGTGGAGCCAGAAAACCAAACCAGAAATATTGATGAGGATATCACTATTCCAGCAAAGATAATAACTGAATCAGACAATCAATTTCATTGGGACGAAAGACGAACGATCCCTTCTCAAAAATTGCCTCTAAACCGTGGGAATTTTATAAATATTGGTTTATCTGCTTTATTGTTTTTGTTAATCTTATTTGGTGTTATTTTCCTTTCCAAGAAGAATAAGGCATTACCGGTTGATACCAGGACCGTCATCCCTACTGAACCTACCATGCAGATTACTGATTTACCAATTGGAGAATCAACTATTCAACCGACTCCAAAAATTAATGTTACGGAAGACGCGGCTTATGTTCAACCGACACAAACTAATGATCACTTGATTACTGATACTCCAATGCCAGAAGCGACTCAGCCACCGGTAGTGACACAACCAATTAAGAGCTGCATACATCAGATTAAGAAGGACGAAACGCTTTCAACGATTCTCCCTCTATATGATCTGGTTTATGATAAAGCAAAAAACTATCAGTATTTCCTAAAGTGTGACATAGAACAGAAAAATTGTTTAGGCCAACCAATAACAATTAACGAGCCGGAAAGCATTGGCATTGGTTGGTTTTTGATCATTCCGGAGGTGACAGAAGAAAAGTGTATTATGGAAAAGAATGGTAATTGGATTACGGTTAACCCATAGAAATCTTTTTGGAGGATAAATGAGTGCAACGAATGCTTTTTTTATTTGGTTTTTTGAAGGAATCAACGGACTTGGCGGATGGATCGTTTTTTTGTTTTTTGCGCTGATTGCGGTAGTTTGGATCTTTTATGACAGCTCAACAAGACATTTGCCGGTCCTGGGATGGCGTCTGGGAGCAGTCTTATTAGCATGTTTCTTGATTCCCACAATAATTTGGCGGTTTTCATCGATTGAAACAAAAGCCAGTCTCAGTCCATTTATTGAGGCCATTTTCTATCTTGGTTTGTTAGGTGGAATTCTGCCAGTAGTGATTGCGATAGGATATTTTGTTACTTATAAGGGGCTCATCGGTTGTCGTAACGGTCACGTATATGAGGCTGTTTTAGGGCAATGCCCTCAATGTGTACCACAAGGAAGAGATATTGAGTCAATGGATCAAATAGCCCGACCAATTCCACAATTTACACCTGACAGAGATTTAATTCCACATCCTGTGAAGCCTAAAGCGAACGCTTGGTTGATTGATCAGAATGGAAGAAATTATCAGCTTTGTAAAGGCGAAACCAGCATTGGACGATCTTCAACCAATGACGTTCAGTTTAGTGGCGTTAGCAGCATTTCGAGACAACACGCTAAAATCCAGGAAAAGAATGGCCGCTTTTACCTGGCTGACTTGGCAAGCGGTTCCGGCACCAAGGTGAATGGACAATACATACACCAACTCACACTCTTGGAACCCAACGATCAGATTCAGTTCAGTGACAGTGTCATTGTGACATTTGTGACATCGAGAAATTAAATTTGGAGGTTTATTAAGATGACCCAAGAATTAACATGCCCTTTGCACGGTCCATATCCTGCCTCTTACGGTAATTGTCCCAGATGTGCGAAAATGACTGGTGTAAGACCGCAAGATCCCGGACCTATCGGTGCATCTGAAGACGATATGCCCACAGATTATTTTGGAGGACGTGAAAGAATTTCTGGTCCGCAAAATAATATGGATGAATCCCCAACAATCCTTCCTGGTGGTTCCCGCCGAATTTTGGACATGGACGAACAAGAAACGAACCTTGGTATTCATAGATACAGTGATGACGTCACAGAATTAGATGTACCTGTAACTGGTCCCCAAGCAATTTTATGGGTAAAAGAGGGCAAAAGACGTGGTCGAATCTACCAGGTAAAAGAAGAAATGGTGATTGGAAGGAAAAATGCAGATTTAATCCTTGATGATCCCAAAGTCTCTACGACACATGCAAAAATTGTGATTGAGAACGGGGAATACATTCTAGTTGATTTTCATTCTAAAAACGGATCTTATGTAAATGGTGAGAGGATTAAAGCAGAAACAGTCATCAAAGAGAACGATACTTTAAAGTTTGGCGATGTGGTACTCGTATTAAAGGTTTTGGATAGTAATTAAGAGGAGAATAATTGTGGGGAAGTGGAAATGGCTTATACGCATCGCAAGCTTATTAATCGTCTTAGGTTTTTTTCTGCCCGCAGTGCTGGTCTCATGTGATGCTGGTTACATTGAGCCCGTTAATAATTATAGCTTGGCAGATATTGCGGCAAACGACACACCGATACTATATTTAGTCCCGCTCTTGTCCTTTATCGCTCTAGGATTTTCTTTGATTCAAGGTCGTAATATCCTAAAGGATTCAACTGCAATTTGGGCACAACTGATTACTGTAATACTTCAATTAGTAATTGTTGTCATGACAGTCATTTCCATCTCCTCAAGAATTCGAAGCCAGACCTTCGATCTGGTTAAGGTTAAACCAATATTTGGAACCTACTTTTTAATTCTGATGGCTTTGTTTTATATATTTTGCTGGATTAATCTCAAGAGGTTCAATCCAATTACAGAATCTTCGCCACCTCCAAAGCCAAACGATCAACAAGATTTTCCCAGAGAACCTGTGCGGCCACCGGTCAATGACTACTCTCCTCGAGTTTCTGAGAGACAATCCCAGGCTCCAGCCGAAGGCGCAAATATATCAAATGCAAGTTTGGTTGTTCTTAATGAAAGGATGGGGGAAAAACGGATTCGAGTCGGAAATGATGGTTTTACGATTGGTCGGGCTTCTTCAAATCAGCTTCATCTTGAAGACCAAATGGTTTCCAGGAACCATGCGGTGCTGAGGTTTTCTCAGGGGAATTGGTTTATTCAAGACGCAGATAGCAGTGGTGGGACTTTTGTCAATGGCGTCCAAACCGATGCCATCAGATTGAATAGTGGAGACGAAATCAAAATAGGACCATATAAATTTAAATTTTTGTTAGATTAGTTATTGAATTAGACGATATTGATATTAATGGAAAATCTGACTGGCAGAACTCTACTTGACAGGTATTTTCTCCGTGAATTAGTTGGTTCCGGCGGGATGGCAGATGTTTATCTGGCATGGGATCAGCTGCGAAACGCAAAAATGGCTGTCAAAATCCTGCGCAGAGATTTGGGAGGCAATCAGCTTTTTTTCGAACGCTTTTCTACCGAAGCGAACATACTCAGACAACTTGAGCATCCAAACATTGTTCGGCTTTTCGAATTCCAAAAAGAGGGAGAGATTGCTTTTTTTGTTATGCAATGGGTAGAAGGTTCAAATTTAAAGCAGCTGATAAACCGAAGTCATCAAATTGTTCCATTAAGTGATTGTTTTAATATATTCTCTTCAATTTGTTCCGCACTAAATTATGCGCATGAAAACCAAATCTTTCACTGTGATATCAAACCTGCCAACATCATGTTGGATGTGAAAGGGAATACTTTTGAGGCCTTGTTAGCCGATTTTGGTGTAGCTCAGTTGGCAGATAATTTTGGGAGCGGGGGAACACCTACTTATATGGCGCCAGAACAATTCACAGGGGGCAAAATTGATGCGAGAACAGATGTCTATGCCCTCGGTATTACGCTTTATGAAATTCTTTCGGGCGGTCATACACCTTTCAAGGGCACGTCACCTCAAGGTGAAGGCAGCACGATGAAAGAGCGAGTTGCCTGGGAACATTTATATTCGAATCCTCCAAGCCTTAGAAAGATTAATATAAATTGTTCCCATGAGATGGAAGAAGTTGTTTTTACCGCGATGCAGAAAAACCCGCAACGGAGGTTTCCAAATGCGATGAGTTTCTTGTACGCTTTCGAGTATGCCAGATCTACAATGCCCAATTATTTTAATGTAATTGACAATAACAGAAGAATAATTGTTTCACAGGTTGGTTTTCAAGATCCATCAGCGGCATCTGGTATTAATTCCGATCCCAATACCACTTTATCAAGGTCAAAATCTTCTAGGGATAATGACGTTTCTTCGTTCCGATCCACGAATCATCGGTTTGGTTCACATCTGTTTACTGGGCTGACTGTATATGGTCGAAATCCTGTCATTTTCGGGCGCACTGGGAACTACGCAGGAACACGTTTTCAAATCCCAATGGGAGAGACCACTATTGGTCGGGGTTCCCAAGCAAATTTAAAAATAAATGATACAACGGTCTCACGCCAGCACGCGACAATTATACGGACATCAAGAGGTGTTTATATTCGGGATAATTCAAGCACTTGGGGAACATTTGTGAATGGAAGGCAAATCTTCAATCCAACGCTACTTAAAGTAGGCGATGTAATCCAGTTCGGATCTCAATTAATTTTTGAATATACAAAAGGGTAAGGTTATGAAAAGCATAAAGCGATTTAGTTGGATTGGATCAGTGAGCTTATTTCTTATTTATATGCTTACAATGGGAACCTTTGATAAAGTTCAAGCGACTTACTCCAATTTATTAGGACTCAATAAGAACGTATATCCAATGAGTTCACAGCCTCAAGATAGCCGGGGCACAGACACAGTTCTCGTTTTTGATACTTCAGGAAGCATGCAAGATTACGATTCAGCTGGGATATCCAAACTGCAGGCTGCCCAGCAAGCGGGCATGCAAATATTAAATATTATTGAAGCTGAAAATGAGGCTATTACACGAAATAGTCAAGTAGGATTGGTCAGCTATGGAGAAGAGGCTTACGTTGAGAGCGAATTAACCTCCGATATTCAATTGTTAAAGAATATTATCCTCAATATGGATGCTTATGGCTTAACCGCAATGCCTGATGGACTCAGGGCGGGAATGGATCAGTTCAGTTCTGTCATTTCCAAGAAGACATTAATCCTTCTAAGCGACGGCTTACCAAATGTTGGATTAGACTCTGATTTTTATATTGACGAAGAAACAATAAAACAGCAGGTTATTGACCTATCTACAAAGGCAGGCAAAGAAGGTATTTGTGTATTCACAGTAGGTTTTGGTAATCCAAGCTATGGCATTGATTCGATTGATGAGGCATTTTTAACTACGGTGGCTAATGCTTCAGGATGTGGAAAGTTTTATTACGCAACTGATGCAATTGAATTGGCGAATGTTTATGTAGAATTAAGACACACATCAACGGGAGAAGTTTTATTCAGAAAAGACGGGGAAATTGCTCAGGGTGAAGAATTAGATCTTGGAACGGTGAATATACCTGAATACCAGGATGTATTTTTATTTACGGTGAATTGGCCGGGAAGCAAACTCCAACCAGTGTTGATCGATCCTTTAGGAAAAACGGTTGACAGCACATATGCCGGCGTTTCTATTTCTGAAGCTTCTTCATTAATTTCATATATTTTAAATGACCCGTTGCCAGGTGATTGGACCTTCAAATTGATAGGATTGGATGTTCCGGAAAACCTTGTTCGGTTTAATGCAATTCTATCGACGAGAGCTGGGGTTATACCGACTATTACTGAACCACCAACACCAGAAGTGGTTCCTTTGCCTCCTTCGGGATCGGGCGGAATTGCTGTTTTTTTGATAGTACTTGCAATCTTCGGTACAGGTTTGGGAATATTTGTTTATACAAAGACATTGAAGAACAAAGACGGTAAAGGAGTGGTTTATCGCTCGACTGGAGCAAGGATCCGAGGAGAAATGGGAGAATATCGTGATCAGATTATCACTATGCAGGATGGCCTCTCGATTGGCAGAGGATCGCTTTGCAACATCATCCTGAAGGATTCTTCCATATCGCGCAAGCATTGCATATTTCGTTTCTCCAACAACGCATGGTATATACAAGATCTTGGAAGTAGCAGCGGAACACGTGTAAATGGAAGAAGAATCGAAGGTAAAAAACTTAATTCTGGAGATAAGATAGAGATTGGTAGTAACGTATTTATTTTTCTTTCTGAGTGAAAATGAGATTTAACCAAGGCCAATTAGTTGCCCAACGCTATCAGGTCATCAGCCTGATTGGAAAAGGAAGTGGAGGCGAGGTTTATAAGGTATGGGATAGAAACCGATCCACTTATTTGGCATTGAAGTTGCTAAAACCAGAATGGAACGACAATCCCGAGCTGCTTACAAGTTTCCTAGAGGAAGCCAGATCTCTCTCACAGTTGCAACACCCGAATATTGTCAGGTTTTATGAATTGGTGAGCGAAGATGGGTTAACCTTCTTCTTGATGGATTTTGTAGACGGAATCACCTTGCGATCTGTTCTTAGAACAGCACAGACTCCATTGACACTGGAAAAAACACTTGAGATTATTACACCGATCTGCAGGGCGTTGCATTATGCACACCAGAACCAGATTTTTCATCGCGACATTAAACCCGAGAATATATTAATAGATCGTAACGGCATTGTCTATCTCACAGATTTTGGTATTGCGTTCCAAAAGGGAAATGAAAGCAAATCCTTACTTTCGGCAGGAACCCCTGCATATTGTTCACCGGAACAGGTCTTGGGTGCTTTTGTTGGTCCACAAACGGATGTCTATTCCTTGGGCATTGTACTGTATGAGCTTTTAACACTAAAAAAACCTTTTCAGGGAACATCAAGGCCTGACTGTAATTCAAAAACCGAATGCATCCGTTGGGAACAAGTAAATTTGAATCCGATTGCACCGATGATGATCAATCCTTCTTTGAGTCAGAAGGCAAATGATGTTATTCTTAAATGCCTGCGTAAGGATCCACAGAAAA